>Ga0316209_1001215_pt1 | contig 29291 bp, 30 predicted proteins | sample 6monopyrite_MG_FD_204945 | JGI IMG/M metagenome (GOLD analysis project Ga0316209, IMG submission 204945) | Microbial mat bacterial communities from mineral coupon in-situ incubated in ocean water Damariscotta River, Maine, United States -... | ecosystem: Environmental > Aquatic > Marine >...
ATAAAATGGCTATCTAATACCGCTTTGATCTCAATCTCGTCAATATGCTCAAAAAAACAAGCTTGCTGTTGTTGGACTAATTGTGTATTAACTGCAAGTTGACCGGATAAAAGATAAATAAAACCCCGGAAACCATGTGGTACCTTTTCTGTTAAAGTGGCATCACAGTCCAATACAACCTCTAAATAACGCACAGGCGTTTTTAATTCTACCGGTGAATCATCACCAACAATAACACAAATTGTTCCACCTTCAATTTTTTTCAGCGGAATATTATCTTTATCAACCTGTTGATAAGAAGGTTCAAGTGATTTAAGTTGCTGTGGTAAGTTAACCCATAGTTGAATACCATGACTAACCTCTTCTGTATCAGGCATTTCTGAATGCTCAATACCACGCCCCGCAGTGAAACGTTGAGCACCGCCTGATGTAACGCGTGATTGATTGCCAATATTATCCTTATGCTCAATACTGCCACTAAACATATACGTAATGGCTTCAAATCCTCGATGGGGATGGGTCGGAAAACCGTGTCCTGGCCCAATATTAAAGTTATCCCATAGTACAAAAGGATCAAAGTTCATTCGCTCCCGCGTAACAGGAAAAAGCCGGTTCACAGCAACACCATCACCTTCATTCATCTCGATAGCGGGCTGAATAAATATATTTGGTTCTGAATGATGTGTATCCATTACAATTTATCCCTGTTGTGTTTTTGCATTAAATTATGCGCAGGTCCAACAGGAACAATTCTCGTTGGGTTAATCATGTCATGACTATAATAGTAATGATATTTTATATGGTTAAAAAACGTCGTCTCCGAAACACCTGGATACTGATAAAGCTCCAGCATAAAATTAAATAAATTCGGGTAATCTGCTATGCGTTTTTTATTGCATTTAAAATGTCCAACATAAACAAGATCAAAACGAATCAGGGTAACGAATAAACGCCAGTCTGCTTCGGTAAGCGCCGCACCAGTCAAATAACGCTGTTGACTTAAACGTTCTTCAATTTCATCTAATGTATCAAACAGTTGCGCACAAGCCTTTTCATAAGACTGTTGTGTTGTTGCAAATCCGGTCTTATATACACCATTGTTTATATTGTCATAAATTAATGAATTAATTTTATCAATATCAGCTCTTTTCTCTTCAGAATAAAAATCCAGATCTCGCGCAGTTTCATCATCAATTAAATGGTTAAACGCGCTGTTCAGCATACGAATAATTTCTGAAGATTCATTATTAACGATCGTTTCCTGTTTTTTATCCCATAACACCGGTACGGTAACAATACCGCTATAGTCCGCTTGTGCTTTTGTATAAATTTCATGCATTCTTTTTGAATTGTACAAAGTATCGCCAGTTGAAGACGGGTAATCGCTTTTAAAATCCCAGCCATGATTATCCATATAAGGATGGACAACTGAAATTGAAATCATATTTTCAAGTTTTTTTAACTTACGAAAAATTAATGTTCGATGTGCCCACGGACAGGCGTAAGAAACATATAGATGGTAACGATCTTTTTCAGCTTTAAAGCCCGGTTCGCCTGTTACACCGGCTTTTCCGTCTGCTGTAATCCAGTTTCGAAATTGAGAGTCTTTGCGAACGTAATCCCCATTGTCGCTAACTTCATCAAACCAGTCCTCTTCGATTTTTCCTTTGATTAATAAACTCACACTTATATCCCGATTAAATTTAAAGAAATCTCGTTGTGAAGTTTTAATCTCACAACGAGAATGACGGCTGATTAACGATTATCGAAACTATATTTTCCGGCACCATGTTCAGCCAATAATAAGAAGCCGCCGGCAATCGCAAAATTTTTCATAAATAAAATCATCTGCATTTGATCGGCAAGATTACTGTGAAAAATTATCGCCGCGATAATAGTAAAGCCCGCTAATGCAAAAGAGACCAGCTTGGTTTTCATCCCAATCAATATGGCCAGACCACCACCCAGCTCTAATAAAATCACGAGTGGCAACAACATACCTGGAACACCAACCGACTCCATATAACCTTGAGTACCGGCATAGCCTGTTATTTTAGAAAATCCGGCTAAAATAAAAATATGTGATAATAATATCCTTGATATTAAACTACTGTATTGAGTCATTTTTCTTCTCCTTGTTTGTTTTAAGACCGGGATCACTATAGCCTTTAAATAACTGATATAAAAGTATAATAATTAGCTGATTTATATCAAAAATACTGATATATTGTGCCCGTAATGTTTAATCCAAAGGTAACATTAGAGCAATGGCGTGTATTTCACGCCATTATCGACTGTGGCGGCTACTCCCAGGCAGCCAAACACCTCCATCGCAGCCAGTCAGCCGTGAGCTATACCATCGCGCGCCTACAAGAGCAGTTAGGTATTTCTTTGCTGGAAATTGAGGGGCGTAAAGCACTTCTCACCACACAAGGTGAAATTTTGCTACAACGCTCACGTCACCTTATCGCTGAAGCAGAAGAAATTGAGAATTTTGCCCGTCATTTATCACAGGGACGGGAAGCAGAAATACGTGTGGTGGTTGATGCCGTTTTTCCTAACGATTTACTCATGAGCGCGCTATCAACCTTTGCCAGGCAAAGCCGAGGCACCCGCGTTCAGCTGAGGGAAGTCATCCTCTCAGGAGCAAGTGATGCCCTTCTAAATGAGGATGCTGAACTGGTTATTGGGGTAGAAATACCCGACGGTTTTCTCTCGAATTCACTTATTGAAGTTGAACTAATTGCAGTAGCACACCGGGACCACCCACTACACCAGCTTAATCGCGCCATCACAGCAACTGACCTCGCGCAACATATGCAGGTTGTTATACGTGACTCAGGACAACATACAAAAATAGATGTGGGTTGGTTAAGTTCTCAGGATCGCTGGACGGTCAGCAGTATTGAAAGCGCTTTAACCGCCATTGAACATGGCCTTGGATACGGCTGGTTACCAAGTAACCGCTTAATTGAGTCACTTGGAGACGGCTTACTGAAACCCTTGCCACTTGAACAAGGCGCAAGCTATAAAGCTTTTTTATATATGAGTTATGGTCAGCCACAAAATATTGGTCCAGCGACACGTGAACTGGCAAATATTATAAAAAATACCGTGGACAATATGTTTTTATGAAGTGTTAAAGAACATCCTGCATAAACTTATCCAGTTCCATGATGGTTTGGTATTCAAATAAATCAACAATATCAACTTTACCAGGATAACGATCATCAATTTGCTGATGAATTTCAGCCAACATTAATGAACTAATACCCGACTCAAAAAAGTTATCATTCACTTCTAAGGTTCGGCCTTCGATAATACTATTACAAATATCTTTTAGTTCCTGTTGCAGTGGCGATAAATTCTCATCTGTACTCACTGTTGTTTTAGGATGCATTAAGTTTTCAAGTTCTTTCAATACCGAGTCGTATTCACCCTTTTCAAAGTCATCAGCAAGAAGGCGACGTTGAAATTTACCACTGGTTGTTTTTGGAATCCGGCTAACAGGAATAATATAGTCAACTTCAAGACCAGCTTGTTCATTTAAACTATGCGCGGTCTTTTTTGCTAATTCAACAAAATCTTCTAAATTGCCACGAAAAATAATAAATACCAGTAACTCATCACGCTGTCGTGTTTCATCCCAGATACCATAAGTGGCGACTTTACCCAATTCAATACCTTCACTATGAATTAAAATAGACTCAAGGTCATGTGGATAATAGTTTTGTCCATTGGCAAAAATAATTTCTTTACTACGTCCCGTGATCACGAGTTCATCATTATGTATAAAACCAAGATCACCTGTATCTAACCAGCCGTTAGGGGTCATAACTTCTTTAGTTGCTTCTTCATCATAATAATAACCTTGTGTAACCGTTGGTCCGGAAATTAAAATACTACCAATAGTATCTTCAGAAAAATTATTACCTTCTTTGTTGCCTATACGAATATTCATATCAGGTACAGCATAACCAACAATCGGAAAAGATAAAGTGTCCGCATTATCTTTATCAAGATAAGTCACCTTGTCACCTGTTTTCAATTTATGACGATCCACATGTACGGCACGATAATCTTGTCCCCATTTAGGAAAAGCAACTGCCAGGGTTGCCTCTGCTAAACCATATACTGGTAACATAGTGCTATGCTTCAAACCATAAGGTGCAAGACGTTGTAAAAATTCATCACATAAACGCGTAGAAATCGGTTCTGCCCCATTCAAAATAACGCGAACACAGGACAAATCCATACCTGAGATTTTTTTATCGCCCAAGGCTTTTAGAAAATGTTTAAAACCAAAGTTAGGCGAACAAATAACGCTGGCACGTTTGTCACTCACCTTTTGTAACCATAGCCCCGGTCGTCGGCTAAATAAATCCGTTGCCATAATACTGTGGTGCATATAACAGACAATCATATTGATATGAAAACCAATCAGTCCCATATCATGGGTTAATGGCATCCAGCTTAGTGAGATATCGTCTTTTGTATAACCGCCCGCTGCACCCTTTGCTAACACATTGAGTATTAAATTCTTATGGGTTAGCACAACACCTTTAGGATCGCTGGTTGAGCCAGAAGAAAACTGAATAAAACAAACATCATCTTCTTTTGCAGTGTGCTTTTCACCTGCCTGACTAAGATCCCTTGTCTCTTCTGCAAGTACTGCTGTTGCTTTTAATGTTTCGAATTCATGAGCTGATCCAGCATCATCAGCATATTTTTTTAAGCGTTCAAGATTATCATTGTCGGTAAAAATAAAAGGACGCTGTAATTTATTATAAATTTTATACAGTTTTGAGCGATGTTCATCACTAATGCCCACCGCAACAGGAACGGGGATAATGCCACCAAAAATCGCGCCCCAAAAAACATCAAGAAAAGTTTCATTATTGCGTAAAAAAATAATTAACTCATCACCTGGCTTTAAGCCTTGTTGCTGAAAATGATGCAACATACCCAGCGCACGCTGGTGTAGTTGTTTAAAGGTAATCGTTGATTCAGTTTCTTTACCTTCGATATAGGTTAAACTGCGTTCATCAGTACTATGGTGTTCAAGCGCTTCAATAAGCGTGGTAAAACTCGACATGGTTAAAGCCTTTATCGTTTAATTAACTTCATCATAATATTATTTTTGCTGCGTAAATTCACTTGCGGATCTAATTCAACTTTATTTTCAGCAATAAATTCCAGTTTAAATTTTTTCGCCATAGTACCTAAATGTATTTGCATTTCAACGATACTAAAATAATCCCCTATGCAACGACGTGCGCCGGCAGAAAAAGGAATAAAGACAAATTTATGTCGCTGCTTAATAGCTTCAGGCGTAAAGCGTTCAGGGTTAAATTTATCCGGCTCATGCCAATGCTGTGGGTGACGGTGTAAATAGTAAGGGGTGAAGAATATATTTGTACCCGCGGGGATATCATAACCCGCAACCTTATCATCGGCGATCGCTGTGCGTGAATATAACCAGACCGGCGGATATAAGCGTAAGCTTTCTTCGATCACTTGCCGGCTAAAGGTCAGTAAACCTGACTCTGCAAAACTTGGAATATCACCACTGACGACGTGATCGACTTCAGCATGTAATTTTTTCTCTATTTCAGTATTTTGTGAGAGCTCATACCAGGCCCAATTCAATGTATTGGCACTGGTTTCATGCCCGGCAATAATTAAAGTCATAACCTCATCGATAATTTCATTATCCGTCATGCCCTCGCCAGACTCTTTATCTTTTGCTTGCATAAAGGCTTCGAGAAAATCATGAAATTGTGTACTTGATTCACGACGCTGATCGATCAACTGCTGAACTAATGCTTTCAACGCGCGAAAACGAATAACCAACTGCATATCTCGTGATAAATCATCGGTCAAAATAGAAAAAGGGTTGCCCTTTTCCTGTTCAATCAACTGTTCAAGATCATCACCAAACAAACAGCGTAGAATAATCTCCAATGAAAGCTTACTCATTTCATCGGTGACATCGATAACTTCAGATTTTTCTGCCTTATTTCGCCAACTCGTTAACCACTGTTGGTTAGCCTTTTGAATTTTTAGCGCTAAACCATCAATACATTGCCGGCTAAAAGCGGGCTGGATCATGCGGCGTTGCTTTCGCCAAAACTCACCATCACTGACAATAATGCCATTACCCAATAACATTTTAACACGTTCAAAACCGGGACCTTTTACATAGTTCTCGTGATTTTTCACTAAAATATGCTTCACCCCATCAGGATCATTAATCAAAATAGTGTTTTGTGAGCGAGAAACAGGCTTAATGAGCGAATAATCCCCAAACTGCTTAATATATTCAGCAACCTTTGGAAAAGATTCTTCAGTCATATTAAGATCAAACGGTGTTTCCGGACCAGCCGGTAAATTCAGTAATTTGGGGTTTATTATGGTCATTTATTTAGGGTGTGTAGGACGTAATGTCAGTATTGGTACTATATTATAAAGTGGCTCCAGAAAAAATAAGTTCTGCGCAACTATCTGCACTAATTCACCGTTGGCGTGATGAGTTACCCGCAAACAAGCAGCAAAAAATCAGTCAATTACACCAGCAAAGCGATCAACTACTCTCCTTAGCGGGTCTGCAGCTTGTTAAAAAGGGCATATCAGAGCTTTTAAAACGGCCCTTTTCACTACAGCAACTTCAGTTTCCAGCTCAGGAAAAGCCCTTTATCAGCGTTGAACAGGAGGAAAACATTGATTTTAACATTTCTCATTCAGGCAATGTCGTTTGCTGTGTGATTTCAGATAAGCTAAAAGTCGGTATTGACATTGAGTTACGCCGACAAATATCAGAGGCCACCCTTAAAAAGTTTCTTGCTGATCAGCCTGATAGTATAAAGGGCAACGATACAAAAGAACTTAGCGAGTTTTTTAACATTTGGACTAAAAGTGAAGCCATTATTAAAGCGGCAAACTATGGTTCTATTTTCAATATGAAAGAACTTAAACTCGAAGAAAACGGTGGATTTTATCAAAACCACTATTGGCATACCTCGCCGATTAACATCTCAACAGATGATCCTGATAAAGAGTATACTTGCCACATTGCCTGTTCTAAAAAAATGACAGGCAACGACATCAGCATTAAACAGATAACTAATTTATAAAGGGTTTTACCATGCGCACTATGACATGGCAGCGTAAACTGAGTTACGCCATTATTCGTCCTGTTGTTCAACTTTTTCTTTCTGCCTTTTGGCTCACCTGCCGGGTGGAAAAAATTATCGGTGACGAACATGCACAAAAATTAATCAAACAAGGTAAGCCCATCATCCCCTGTTACTGGCACCAAATGCAGATATTCGGCGCCTGGTATATGAAACTATTGCAAAAGCGAGGCTTAAAAATTGGCTTTTTGATTAGTCCTTCCGTTGACGGAGAAATACCGGCAAAAATGGTGGAATCATGGGGTGCTGTTGCCATCCGCGGCTCCAGCAACCGAACCGGTGCGCGCGCTTTAAAAGATATGTACAACACGATTATGAAAGACAAGGTCTCGCCCGTGACAACCTCTGATGGTCCGAAAGGCCCTGTTCATGTATTTAAACAAGGTGCCGTAATATTGTCACAAATCACCCAAAGCCCAATGCTACCGATCGCTTTCGCAGCAGAGCGATATTGGGAAGTGAATTCATGGGATAAATTTATTATACCCAAACCCTTTTCTCGCATTGTGATTGCCGTCGCAGCACCGCACTACGTTGACAAAAAAGCCAATGCGGAAACGCTGGAACAGGAACGGGTTGATATGGAACAGGAACTAAACCAGTTAATTAAGCTGGCAAAAACTCAATTTTAATAGGCTTAAAGCACTTCTGCTTTTGGTAAATGCTCACGTAATAAGTGGAAAAGCTCTTTACGCTCTGCCGGCTTACTGAGAAAACCATTTGCCCCGACTCTCATGCCCCAAAATTTCTCCGTTGCCTGCTCGCTGCCACTGATAATAATGATAGGTATCTCTGAGGTCGATGCTTCTTTACGTAAAATACGTGTTGCCTGAAATCCATTTAAACCCGGCATAATGACATCCATTAAAATAATATCCGGCAGTTCAGATTTTGCTATTTCAATGCCCTCTTCAGCGTTTTCAGAACTAATAAGGGTATATCCGGTTGGCTCAAGTGTTTTGCTTAAAACGGCAATTGCGGTTGGAGAGTCATCAATAATTAAAATCGTCGCCTCTTCGGGCAATCTAACCCGTTCCTCTCCACGTCTATCCGTTTCGTTTTCACCACTGCCAAAAATCGACTTTATAGTAAAAGACATATTATTTTTCCATTCTGTCTGGGTAAGACGTACCATATCTGAGATTAGCTATGACCGCAACAATACTCAAACTCTGCAGCAGAAAAACAAGAAAATAGATTTAGTCTGGCAGTTCCTCTAGAATCATACATACTTATCAATAACATAATGAAACATTATGCAAAATCTTATCAGCAAAGCCTCTCTTCTAATATTTTCACTTTCTTATCTTTATAGTCTGGCATCTTTCGCCGAAGAAGAAATGGTTGTGCCAATATCAAATGGCGCAGAGATTTCCGTTGAGCGTTTCCAGACAAAAGGGGAATATTTAATTTTATGGATTGCTCCGGAATACGGTTTACGTGCAGCCCACCGTTCTGTCGCTAAAATGCTGAGTCAACAAAATGTGGAAGTATGGCAAAGTAATATCGCCGAATCACTTTTTTTACCCCGTGGCTCAACCACATTAAAAAACATGAGCGGTCATTATGTAGCTGATCTTATGGAAAAAGCACATGAAGTGACAGGCAAAAAAATTATTGTCGTTGCTGATTCGTACGCGACGCTAGTTGCCTTACGTGGTGCTCACCAGTGGCAACAACGAAAAATAAAAAAGCCATACTTCATTGGCGCCATCCTCTTTACTCCCTATACCTATGCGAAAATCCCGCCACTTGGACAATTACCTGAATACATGCCTATCGTATCAGCAACTAATATTCCTATTATGATTTATCAGGCAAAAAATAATGGCAATAATGGCCAGTTTCAAACGCTTGTAGAAAAACTACAACAACATGGCAACCCTGTATACACACGTATCACACCAAAGGTCATGAGTTTATTTTATGAAGAAGATATAACTGATGAAATGCGGGAGCAGGTCAGGCCATTACCACTTAACATAAAAAAAATGATTTCAGTTTTAGAACGCAATAAAGTACCTACGGACACAATTGCATTAAAATTAAAAAACTCAAATAAACGCGGACTTGATATCAAGCTGAAAAAATATAAAGGAAAAATCCAGCCGATTGCAATAAATTTAAAAAATGCCTACGGAAAAAAAATCGTTAAAACTAACTATAAAGATCAGGTCACAGTCGTAAATTTCTGGGCGACATGGTGCACTCCATGCATCGAAGAAATTCCTTCACTAAACCGTCTTAAAAATAAAATGCAGGGCACAGCCTTTGAACTTATATCAATAAATTATGCTGAAGATCAAAAAACCATTCTCGACTTTATGGATAAAGTAAAAGTTGAATTTCCCGTTTTACTTGATCAAGAAGGTGCCTTTGCCAATAAATGGAATATTATCGCTTACCCCTCAACCTTTGTGATTGGTAAAGATGGAAAAATAAAGTATGGCGTTAATGCCGCTATTGAATGGGATAGCCCGGAAGTGATTACAGAAATAAAAGCTCTGCTAAATGAATGAAATTATTGCAAACAATAAAATTACTTCTTCCCGCTTTAATCCCATCATGGAATTTTTTTGAAAGCATTGCCCCTTCACCGCGTATTCAATATTCATTATTAAACTCAGCAAGCCAAACAAATAAAGATTGGCTGGAATTTAGACCCCGACCACAATCAGTACCCTTCACTAAAATGCTAAAACGCATGCTGTGGAATCCACGCTGGAATGAATCATTATTTTTAGTCAGTTGTGCAGAGCGTATTGTCGGCAATTCCAGTTCAGAGATTATCCTGCACAGCGAACAAGAAATTTTAAAAAGAATAAAAAATGACTTATTACAAAAACATCAGTCATTAACCGCAACGCATCTTCAATTTAGATTAGTCTTTGTGCAACGACAGAATAAAACACTAACAGAAGAAGTCGCTTTTATTTCACGAGTTCAAGCCACTATCGGCGAAGAAGCACGATGACTCTCGAAGCCGCCATTCGTTTAACTGAAATATTAATGGGCTTTGCCTTTGTACAACAAAGCATCGAACATTTAACGGTATTTAGCAATGAACGCCGTCTATTTCTGGCCCGACTCGCTTTAGCAGTGTTACTCATTATTGGCGTTCAAACAGCGTGGATAAGCTTTTTACTTTTACTGCTTGGCTTAGCAATATTAACTATTTTTCAGGGGCCATATAACGGCGGTGCTGATCGTATGGGCTTATTGGTATTATCCTGTCTTTTTTTAGCCCATCTTGCACAAGGCTCTCGCTGGCAAGAGCTTGCTTTTGGCTATCTTGCGCTGCAACTTATTTTATCTTACTTCATTTCTGGCGGGGTGAAACTGCTTAATCCTGAATGGCGCAATGGACAGGCATTACGTGACGTTTTTCAGTTCTCTGCCTACCCTGTCAGTAAATCATTAAGACAATTATCACAGTCAGCCCGATTACTGCAATCAATGTCATGGGCGGTAATACTTTTTGAATTACTTTTTCCACTGGCACTTATTTCCAGCGGGAGTCTGACAGTAGCTCTTATTATTGCCGCCATTTTTCATTTAACGAATGCTTTTTTGTTTGGGCTCAACCGTTTTTTCTGGATATGGGTTGCAGCATACCCATCGATCATCTGGTTTCAGGCTCGTATATTTTCGTAATACTAAAATAGTTCAGAAAAGAATTTTTTCATTTCAGACCAGGACTTCTCATCTGCAGACTTATTATAGGCCAAAGGAATTTTAAATTTATCACCGAATTTGTCTGCCCCCGGGTTTGTGAAAGCATGTTTTGCGTTGGGATAATTGATAAATTTATAGTCCACTTTCGCCGCATCCATTTCGTTTTTAAACTTAGTGATGGAAGATGCTTTGACAAAGGGATCTGCTTCGCCGTTTAACACCAGCATTTTGGCCTTAACCTTTCCTTTTTCTGCCTGAGATTGAGTTCCCAAACTACCATGAAAACTCACCACACCATCCAAATCAATTCCACGTCGCGCCATTTCTAAAACAATACCACCACCAAAACAATAACCTATTGCCGCTATTTTATCTTTCGCAACATGTTTTTGGTTTTGCAATAAATTATAAGCCGCCATAAAACGCTTTTCAGCAACGGCCATATTCTTTTTTACTTCACCCGAAAACATCCCGGCATCTTTTGGGTGAGATGCATTTTTACCTTCACCATACATATCTAAAGCAATTGCACTATAACCCAGCTCTGCTAACATGCGCGCACGACGTTTAGCATAATCGTTGTGTCCCCACCATTCATGAACGACGATAATACCCGGACGTTCCCCATGAATACTATTATCATATGCGAGATAGCCTTTCATCCTGGTCTCACCATCAGAATAATCAACCTCTTTTGTAATAACTTCTGCCTGAAGCGTGACTGAAAACAAAACGATCAATGGTAAAACTAATTTTAATGTCGACATCTTCATTTATCTTTCCCCAATAATGCTAATATAAACATAGTCGGTTAAATATATGCCATAAATCAAAAAAGCGCTATATTTATATTATCAATGTTACGAGTAAAACAATGAATATATTAATTACAGGTTCTTCAGGATTAATTGGAACGGCGCTACACAATTCTCTTACAAAAGCAGGTCATATTCTTTATGTCATGAAGCGAGGACCGTATGCAGACAGCCCTTTTAATTGGCAGCCTGATGAAAATCAAATTTCATTTGATGAATCAATAAAAATTGATGCCGTTATCAATCTGGCTGGCTCTAATATTTCCGATGGTCGATGGACTAAAGCAAAGAAAAAAATTATTTTTGATAGCCGAATAAACTCAACAACATTATTGTCGAATCATCTCGCAAAATTAAACGCCCCACCCAGAGTATTTATATCTGCATCCGCTATTGGTTTTTATGGTGACACGGGTGAAGAGCAAGTTGATGAAAAAAATATCGCGGGCTCTGATTTTTTAGCCCATGTTGCACAAAAATGGGAAGCGGCAACACAACCTGCGGTTGCCGCAGGCATTAGAACCATCAATTTACGCACAGGGATTGTTTTAAGCCCCCATGGTGGTGCACTAAAACAAATGCTACCCCCTTTTAAATTGGGACTCGGTGGCGTTATAGGCAACGGCAAACAATACATGAGCTGGGTAAGTCTGCCTGAAGTTTGCCGTATAATAGAATTCATACTAACGACAGAATCACTTAATGGGCCTCTTAATATGGTGAGCCCGACAGCCCTAACAAATTATGAGTTTACCCGTTATTTAGGGAAAGCTTTATCCAGACCAACACTATTTCCAATGCCTGCTATTGTTGCGAAGCTAATATTTGGGGAAATGGCTGATGCCCTATTACTCTCAAGCATTCGGGTAAAACCAGAAAAACTACTTAATAGCGGTTATAAATTCATTAATAATGATTTATCGGAAACACTTAACACGCTATTGCATAACTGATAGTTAATCTTATTGATTAGCGGTACTGATCAATACATCCATCATCAGTTCTGACGCACCCAAATGAGATGATATTTTAATCGAAACATCAGGATAATTTTCTTTCTCGGCATTCACAATTTTCGGAATATCTTCAATCACATGCCTGCCTGAATTTAAAAAATAGGGTAATACGATAATTGATTTCGCACCATCATTCACACATTGTCTGATGCCATCCGGTATCAGTACTTCTGCCAATTCAAGAAATGCCGGATTGACAATATCGAAATCAGCAGGACAATGTTTTTTAAGTTTCTTTGCCATAGCAATAACCTCGTCATTAGACTTTGCTCGTCGACTTCCGTGAGCAACCAGTAATAGTGCTTTCATGTATTTATTCTCTTTAAGTTAAGTAGCTGTTTATTTTAAAAAAGGTGTTACAAGCGTCGATTAGACTAACGAGTAATATATGTCATCACTTATAACCCATTCAATAAAATAGTATTCACAATAATACAAACAAAATCATATTGAGAATAATTTTAAATAACTGAACGCAACGCAAGCTGCTCCGGAAAAGGTGTTAGATAATGCTGTTGCTCAATATAGGGTTGCGGATACAAACGCAAATAATGTCGCAACATCGTTACTGCTGTAATAAGTGGAAGCTGTTGTTGTCGATACGCTTCAAACACCTCTAATAATTCTTTCTTATCTTCATGGCTTAGGGCTTTTTTCAGATAACCCATAATGTGTAATAAAACATTTGTTTGTTTACCGTTAGAAGGAATCGCTTTCATTACTCGCATAAAACGGTGTATGTACATATCTCGCCGTTGACTTAAGTTTTTTGCTGTTGTCTCCGCCACAAAACGTCCTAACTCCTGATAGTAGTGACTTCCTCTTGCCATCAACATTAACTTGTGACGTGAGTGAAAACCAGTTAATCCCTGAACACTATTATCCACTTCTTTCCAGCGCTGATAGGCAAAAACGCGTTCAATAAAATTCTCGCGTATTCCTGCATCATTTAAACGCCCCTCTTCCTCAACAGGAATAAGTGGATAGCGCTGCATAAACGTTTTTGCAAACACACCCGTACCGTTCTTTTCTCTGTACCCATGTTTGTTGATCACAACAGGCACTCTAAAAGCACCACAACTAGGCGAATTCTTTTTAAAGATAAAACCATCCAGCCAGCTTAGTTCTTTCATTTTTTTAGATGCAAAATCAGTCATTTTTTGGGTGACATCTTCATGCTCACCTTTGCTCATAACGAGCCGTGTGTCTTCACCCCGCAAACGTAACTGCATTGTCGGCCGGGGTATTGCAAAGCCTGCCTCGACTTCAGGGCAGACTGGGACACACTCAATATGACTCGCCAGCGAAGTCTGAATAAAGCTATCTTGCTTATGCCCACCGTCAAACCGTACAGGTTGGCCTAACAAGCAGGCACTGATACCTAGACGCGGCTTACGAGAAGGAATTCGTGACTCATTGTCGAATAATTTACTCATATATCCAAATTCCATGTGTAAGAAAACATTATTGAAAAATGTAACTAAAACTGCCACCAATCGATTTATGCATTTAAAATCAACAAGTTAATAAAAAACAAAGGAAGGAATAACCTAATAAATCAATTAACCTGCACAAATATTAGACTTAAAACTTGTACAAGTCAAATAATCTTGTACAATTAGCTCTATGAAAAAATTAACTATGAGTAATCACGATAGTCAAAGTAGTGTAGCGTCGTCAGCTCAAGACTTATTTCCAATACGCGTTTTATCGGACAAAACGGCGGTAGGTACTTCAACTCTCAGAGCATGGGAAAGACGCTATGGGCTATTGAAGCCTGAGCGTACCCCCAAGGGGCATCGCTTATATAGCGAAAGTGATGTAAGGCGGGTACAAAAAATTCTTGATTTGCTTGAAGATGGCCATTCTCTACCCGGCATTGCCGATATATTAGCAGCAAATAAAAACGCCACGAGCAATGACGAAGCGACACGGGAAAAACCCGGTTCTGATGAAACCACGCCTGTATGGACAAGGTATGTCGATAACACACTTATTGCGACAAGCGATTTTAACATCGAAAGAATGGATGCGATTTATAACGAAGCAACGTCACTGTACCCCATCGATATGGTGATAGCCCGGCTTATCGAACCTGTCCTCAATAAACTTGGTACGGAGTGGATTGAACACCCTGAAAGAGGCATTGCAGAAGAACATTTTTATACCTCCTGGCTAAAAAACAGGATTGGTGCACGTTTTCAACATAGCTATTCTCACGCTAAAGGCGCCAGAATAGTTTGTGCATGCCTGCCAGGATCATTTCACGAAGTGGGTCTGATGTTGTTTGCCTTATCTGCTTTAACACGAGGCTACCGTGTTTTATATTTTGGAACTGATTTACCACTTAATCAACTAACCCACATAAATCAACGTTCGGCAGCAAAAGCAATTGTGCTTGGCGCACATACTCAAGTTAATAAGGCTGTGGATACTGAACTCGCTTCCCTCATTGCAACATTAAAAACACCGGTTTTTATTGGTGGGCTGGATAAACAAATAAATACTGACATTATAGAATCGAATAATGGAATTTTACTCGGTTCAAATATACAAGTCGCTTTGCGAATATTTGAAAGTCGTGTCCCCCCCTATTCCGCAACTTATAATACTAACGTAAGCGGCGAAAGATAATATGTATAGCCTTATCTGGTTTCAACGTGACTTGCGCATACATAACAACCCCTTGTTAGAGTGGGCCTTGCAGCAAGATAAACCTGTTATTGCGGTTTACATTTACAGCCCGGAAGAAGATTCACCATGGTCTGAAGGAGCCGCATCGCGCTGGTGGTTACATCAAAGCCTCGCTCAATTTTCGAAAGATTTGAAAAAATTAAATATTACTTTATATTTCTTTAAAGGTAATTCGCTGGAGATAATAGAAAAATTATCTAAGGATCTAAAAGTGGATTCCGTCGGATGGACAAACCGGGTAGAACCCTACCGCATTGCATGTGAAACAAAAATTGAACAGCAACTTGCAGATAAGGATATAAACGTAAAACGATTCAATAGTGGTTTAATACAAAAGCCTCATGAGTTCTTAACTGCAACGAAAAATACACCTTATAAAGTATTCACCCCCTTTTACCGGAAATTACGCAGAGAATTAGATTTTTCAGATTATTACAGTAACAATACCATTTTAAAACCGGCTAAAAAATTTACTCAAGTTAAAATATTAAAATCCGCGTTAACTTTAGAGAAGCTCGGTTTACTCGATAAACATAACTGGCACAATAAACTACATAAACATCACACGGCAGGTGAAGAATCTGCTTATAGAAAACTCGATAACTTTGTTGAGAATCAAATATGTGATTATTTATACAAGCGTGACTTCCCATCCGCCGATGCAACATCGGCATTATCGCCACACCTGCATTTCGGCGAAATTAGTACACAACAAATATTAACAACTTTAATACCATTAATTGAACACGGTGGAGCTAAAGTAACAGAAGCGGCAGAAGGCTTTATCAGACAACTCATATGGCGGGAGTTTGCACGCTACATATTATTGCATTTTCCTAAGACAGCAAATAAGCCAATGAATGAAAAATTCAAATCTTCTTTTTGGTCAAAAAGTAAATCAAACTTAAAAAAATGGCAGCAAGGAAACACCGGCATAAGCATTGTCGATGCAGGAATGAAACAGCTATGGGAAAGCGGCAGTATGCATAACCGTGTACGCATGTTAGTCGCATCGCTATTAACAAAGAACATGGGCATAAGCTGGCAACAAGGAGCACAATGGTTTTGGGATACGCTGGTTGATGCCGATCTCGCAAATAATAGTATGGGCTGGCAATGGGTAGCTGGTTGCGGCGTTGATGCGGCACCCTACTTTAGAATTTTTAACCCTGAGACACAGGCTAAAAAATTCGATGTCAATAATATTTATCAACAGCATTGGCTGGGGCAAGGCACTTCAGTGAATAAACCCGTTGTTGATCTTAGCATCAATCGTAATGATGCACTTGCCCGATATAACAAACATATTCGAAATATCACCTAGTTCAAACAGGATGAGTAAAGGAAGCAATAATGACACTGACTATTTTTTATGACAGCCTTTGCCCATTGTGTATGACTGAAATGAAGTTGCTAGAAAGTAACAATCAGGATAAACATCTGAAGCTTGTTGATTTACATGATGATAACTTCAACAAACAATTTCCATATATTAACAAATCAAAGGCTATGAAAATATTACACGGTGAGCTGGATAATGGTAAGTTATTATTAGGCTTGGATGTCAGCTGTACTGCCTGGGCTCTGGTGGGAAAACATAAATGGCTAATGATATTGCGCTGGCCAATTATTCGAATTTTTGCCGATGCAACCTATTTATTTTTTGCCCGCTATCGCAGCCAGATATCTCGCCTGCTAACAGGTAAAAGACCCTGTACTCAATGTTCATTGCAGAACGAAAAATAACATTATCTGCATAACAGGTGTGCGATGATATCTTAGCCCGGGCGGCCATCAACTCTGGCATAAAACCACATCGGCGCATAAACCAGAAAGAATAATATAAATGCAAAAATCCATAACCAGCCTGAAATTTGAACCAGCAAAAGATAAGATTCAGGTAAAAACAGGGGGACTATCACTCTTATAACCGCTGCAATATTTATCAGAATAAATGAATACAACATCCAGCGGTTAAGTATCATTTCTCTTCCGGTATGACCAAGACTAACGCGTGCCATCATACCTAAAGTCATAATACCAATCCCCCCGACGGTAAAAGCATGATAAGCCAGCAAAGCATAGTTAATATTAATCAAGAACAATGCTTTTAACACAAAGCCGACAATAAACCAGGCATAAGCAACATGTAAGATCCAAACTAACGGCACCTGCCAAATTTTATGAGAATACCAACCTGCTAAACGAACAGCATGAACCAGTACTGCAACCATAGCCACACTGGAAGTTAAAATTTGATCGACATAAATAACATCGACTGTCACAAGCAGTAAAATACTAAAAGGCGATAACCATTCTATTGCAGCCCATTTTTTTGTTGTCACCCCCGTCACCCCTCTTTCTGTAAAAAAAGGAATAACACGCCCGCCCATAACAACAATTAAAAACACAACCAAATAAAGCATTGCTCTGCTTCCGCTGACAACAGAAACATTAATCAAACCTAACGCACTTAAATGAACCAGTAAATTTGCTGCTGCCATCATGAGCAGAAGGGGCACAAAAATAATATTCGACCATTGCCTTGCTTTTATAATAGGGATAGCAATAAGAAATGCAACTAAAGGAATAAAAGCTAAATCAATCGCGGCAAGTGTCTGGTAAGAAACAGACGTCATAAAAGGGGCAAAACGTCCCAACAAAAAAACAGCTGACAATAAAGCAAGTTGCCAGCCATTAATCATTTTCATGCCGGTCCAATTACCGGTTGCGGTTAATAAGAAACCGGCAATAACGGCTACAGTGTATCCAAACAACATTTCATGTGCATGCCAGCCTGTTGCGGAGTAATAAGCAGAAAGAGTGACAACACCTGATAATTGAAGCAGCCAAAGAAAAACAAGAAGTGGGGCAAAAAAAGCAGCGAAAAGAAAAAAGGGGCGAAAACCCAAGGCAAAAAGAGAAAAACTGCCCGCAGGTATCTTGTTATTAGGGCCTTCAATATTCAGTGCCATTTATGACTCCTGTTACTTTATTGTTACAATAATAATGAGTATCTTTATTTTTTATCCATTGAGTGACTATTTTTTAAATAATCCTTTTAACATGTTGCATGCTCAAGTTCTTCGCTCAGTTCCAGCCAGTCCAGCTCAACCTGCCGTAAATTATTATCCACCTGCCCCTGCTCTTCTAATAATTTTTTAAGTTTATCTTTATTATTTTCATTGTAAATATTATTATCTGCTAGTTGCTGTTCTAATGATTCTTTTGAAAAACTTAATTCTTCCATTTGTTGTTCAAGTTTTTTCAGTTTGTTTTGCAGTGGCTTTAATTGCCTTCTTTTTTCAGCTGCGTTTTGTCGCAATTGCTTTTTATTAAGCCCATCGCTGCTTTTTTCTTCTGTCAGTGTAGCTGTTGCTGATTTAGCTTGTTGACTTAACCAGCTACGATAATCTTCCAGGCTACCATCAAATTCAGCCACGCGACCATGCGCAACCAGTAACAAGTTATCCGTCACTGTACGGAGTAAGTGTCGATCGTGTGAAACAATGATCATTGCGCCCTCAAACTCCTGCATTGCCACCGTTAAGGCATGACGCATTTCCAGGTCAAGATGGTTGGTGGGTTCATCGAGCAATAATAAATTAGGTTTTTGATATACCAGCAACGCTAAAACTAAACGGGCTTTTTCCCCTCCCGATAAAGGCGCTACGGGTTCAATAGCCATATCATTATTAAAAGCAAAACCGCCAAGATATTTGCGTAAATCACTTTCGGTAGCTTTTGGGTCAAGCCGTTGTAAATGCAGCAATGGACTGGCTTCAAAATCCAGCTGTTCTAATTGGTGCTGAGCGAAATAACCAATATTAAGTTCTTTTGCAGAAATATACTCACCGGATAAGGTTTTAAGCTCGCCGGAAAGTAATTTGATTAACGTCGATTTGCCTGCACCATTATGCCCGAGCAGACCAATACGATCGCCCGGATGAATGGTTAACTTCACCTTCGATAATAATGGCGTTTTACTATAACCTATCGCTGCATCAATCAATGTCACTAATGGATCAGGCATTTTATCTGCCTGGCGAAAACTAAAATTAAACGGTGAATCCACATGTGCCGGAGCAATGAGCTCCATGCGTTCTAACGCTTTAACGCGGCTTTGTGCCTGTTTCGCTTTTGTGGCTTTTGCTTTGAAACGCTCCACAAATTTTTGCATATGTTGCACTTCACGTTGTTGTTTCTCAAATGCTGATTGTTGTGTCGCTAAAAACTCGGCACGACGAATCTCAAAGGCGGAGTAGTTTCCGCTATAAAGTGTAATAGTCTGATTTTCAATATGAGCAATATGGCTGGCCACATTATCAAGAAAATCCCTGTCATGTGAAATAAGCAGTAAGGTGCCCTTATAGCTTTTCAGCCATGTTTCTAACCAAATTACCGCGTCTAAATCTAAGTGGTTGGTGGGCTCATCGAGTAGTAAAATATCGGAACGACACATTAGTGCTTGCGCTAAATTCAGGCGCATACGCCAACCACCCGAGAACTGTTTTACCGCTGCTGTTTCTTGCTCTGTGCTAAAACCTAAGCCGTTCAATAAAGTTGCAGCACGGCTATTGGCAGTATAGCCATCGATGGCTTCCATTTCAGAATACAAATGAGCCAATGCTTCTCCCTGCTCATTTTCTTCAGCCTGTTTAATGTCTTTTTCAAGCTGACGTAATTGTGCGTCACCATCCAGTACATATTCAATCGCGGTAGTGTCAAGTGCAGGGGTTTCCTGAGCAACATGGGCAGTAACTAAATTTTTTGGAAATAAAACATCGCCAGCATCAGCGTGCAAACTGCCCAGAATTAAGGCAAATAAACTCGACTTTCCGACACCATTACTGCCGGTAATGCCGACTCGCTGGCCGTGGTGAATGGTTAAATTAACGTCCTGAAGCAGCTCGCGGGGACCACGGCGTAAGGATAATTGAGTAAACTTGAGCATGGCGCAAGTCTATCAGATTTAGAGCGTATTTTAGCTGGATTTAAAACCCAAATTCACCGATCCATTCATTTTTTTTATAGTCTATTTTCAACCAGCGGGGTGTAAATGCGGCTTTCTTTTGAATAGGAAAATCCGTTAAAGGTGGCTCATCACCATCATAATTTATGCCACAGGCTTTTGTCATAACAGGGCGAAAACACACTGCCAGGTTCCCGCTTACATTAACCCGGTTGTTCTCCTGGTTTTCTTTAAACCTAACCTGTTTACGAATTAAGCAGCTAAAATATAGCTCCATTTCGGCAACTAAAACATTGTCCCTGACTGCTAAGGCATTCTCTGCAGACGGGCTTAATGTAACCGCTACCTTTTTATTTTGTATTACTACCTCTGCTTCCATAGCTTCACCTTCTAATTCTATAAATTAAAACTTCTGGCATGCAAACAAACATTTATCTATTATAGTCATAGTTTTACCCATTATAGGCAATAAAATGAATAAAAATTTGGTTATCTCAGCGCTCGGCAATGACAAACCCGGTATTGTCAATGAGCTTTCAAGGACTATTTTAGCTCAGGGCGGCAGTATCGCTGAAAGCCGAATGACGGTTTTAGGTGGCGAATTTGCTATGATGTTGCTGGTAACCGGCACTCAAGAGAGTATCGATAATATCCTTTCAAAACTGGAAGAAACCGGAGAAAAATTAAACCTCACCTTAATAGCCAAAGACACTCAACCGCGGGAGCAAAATCAAAAACGACTACCTTACCAGGTTAAAGTCATCTCTATGGATCACCCCGGCATCGTACATACTATTTCAGACTTTTTATCCAGCCATGATCTTAATATTGAAGAAGTCGAAACTAAAACTTACCCTGCCGCTCATACCGGCACCCCGATGTTTTCGTTGGATATGACTATCAGTATTCCAGCCGATAGTTCAGTGCGTAATTTACGCGACGAATTTATTACATTCTGTGATCAGTTGAACCTGGATGCAAGTTTGGAAAGTAAGCGATAAATAAAAAATTAATAAATTTTATGGATTTTATCATTTTCCGTATTAAAAAAATTCAGGGTATGTTGTATTAATTCCTTTTTTAAATTATCAGGGTTAAAAACTGCATACGCGACACGATCTATGACTGGAGCATCCTTCACATAATGAAGAAGCTCTTTATCAATTTGCTCACTAATATATGGCTCGGGTAAATAAGCTGAGCCCCCCTGGGAAATAATATAGTTTTTTGCTATCCGCCCTAAAGAAATACGAATAGATGGCGGAGCTACATCCCTGAAAAAGCGGGCATGGCTTGTAGCAAAAGAGGTTCCCCAATCAACTAAAACATATTGCTTAGAGAATACCTCATTGATTGATAAACCAGCATAAGATGACACCAAAACAAGTGGCACATGAGCAACTTCAATTATTTCCAAATCGGTTGATTGTGGCGCATCAAAAATAAATGCCATATCCATGGTTTGCTCATACAACCTGCGCAAAAATATCTCAGCCGAATGTGTTTCAGCATAAATAGCAATATCAGGCAGGCTTTCATGTAAATAATTTAAAAGCTCTTGTAAATTAATATCCCATAAGCTGGGTACGCCCCCAATGACAAATGGAGTCTGACCTTCATCTTCAGAACCAATTTCAAAACGTGCCCGGGTCCATGAGGTCAGAATTGACTCAGCATATATTAATAATTTTTTTCCAGCGCTTGTTAACTGGATATTATTGCGGTCACGAGTAAAAAGTGAAACCCCTAAATTTTGTTCCAGCTGGCGAATACGTGCGCTAACTGTTGACTGGCTAATATATAAATTTTCTGCAGCCTGGCCAAAATGCCGGGTTCGATACACTTCTAAAAAGGTTTTTAATTCATCAATATCCATAGTGTTATAATAGTAGGGCTTAATATTAATAAATTCTACTAAGACCTGCTTGTTTATAGAATTAATAAAAATAACAACATCACTTTTTATCTTATTACCCCCCCCCTATTCTCTTTTGTTATCGGCTTAAATATCTACACATTTATTATATAGTTCTTCACTCTGTCAGTAGAAAATTACCCTTAGTCCCATTTATACAATGTTAGCTGGGATCTTTTTTACGAAAAAATCATTGACCCAAAGCAGTAAAACGAATTTAGATATGCTGGAAAAAATTTTCGTGTTCGCTAACTTCTCGTAATGTTGATCCCGCATAATGCCACAGAATTAGATTTTATAAATACAGATATGAAAGCAATATTTTTTGATAAATACAATTATTTATAATAGCTCAACATCAATCGAAATTTATAATGATATCCATTAAAAAATTTCATTTTACAAACTTATTCTGAGTATCTAATTTCCGGATTTATTCACTTATTTTATTTTAAAGGTAACAAGATGTCAGAAAATGAAATTGAATCAGATGAAATCGATCTTGAAGATGATGAAGATTCATCAATACTGGACAAAAAAGGGCTGTCTAAGGATAAGGTAGAATTTAAACGAAAGCTGGAAGAGTATCTTGAAAACAAACGCTTAAACGATGAACTCAATTATTATTAACGAACAAGCTCATTTACCCCATAATTTAACACCTTCACCTATAAAACACTTTATAACCTATTGTTAAATAAAGTGTTTTTTTAAAACTGAACACTTTAATTTCACTATCGAATTTTCTTGCTTTTTAGTAAAAAAACAATAAAATGCCCGCAGTTTTTTTTGTGAATTTCAGAGGATTTATGTTCACTTAGCCCAGGCGTCACCCAGGTATGGCGCGCAAGCAATAACAATCTGTTTAACGCCACACGGCTTAACTATGAGGTTACTGATGGAGATAACATCAACTAATCACCTTGTTGATGTTGGAAATGCTTTTGATGTTGCGCAAAATGACAGCAGCAATAAGTGGCCAACATTCGATCAACAATCTAATTCTCAGGCAAATCTTGATATTGCGCCACAAGATCATTTCGTACGACGCAATGGCATCGTATTTGCCGGTACACATTTAATATTTGATTTCTGGGGTGCCAGCCAACTTGATGATCTGGCGCTAATGGAAGCGGCACTTCGTGAAAGTGTTGAAGTTGCCGGTGCAACCTTACTTCACATCCACCTGCATCACTTTACGCCCAATGGGGGAATTTCCGGTGTCGCTGTTCTTGCTGAATCGCATATTAGCGTACATACCTGGCCTGAACGTGGTTATGCTGCTTTTGATGTCTTTATGTGTGGCGATGCAGAGCCTGAAAAAACGATTCCCATATTAAAAAAAGCTTTCCACCCTGAACAGGTTAATATGACTGAACATCTACGCGGAATGGTGGACGAAGATAATGTCTAAAGTCTGGTCTGAAACACTTTACGATGCCTATGGGCAAACATTTTCAGTTGATAAAATTTATTTTGAATCTAAAACTGAGCACCAGCACCTGATGATTTTTCACAATGCAGTATTTGGCCGCGTCATGGTCCTTGATGGTATTGTGCAGACGACTGAAAAAGATGAATTTATTTATCACGAAATGCTGACCCATGTACCACTGTTATCTCATGCTAACGCCAAACGTGTATTAATCATTGGCGGTGGTGATGGAGGCATACTTCGGGAAGTATGCAAGCACAGCAGCGTCGAACATATCACCCAGGTTGAAATAGATCAGGCCGTCATTGATATGGCAAAAGAGTACCTGCCAGCACATAGCAACGGCGCATTTGATGATCCCCGGGCTAATATTGTTATTGACGACGGTATTAAATTTGTTACAGAAAGCAATGAAAAATTTGACATCATTATTTCAGATTCAACCGATCCAATAGGTCCTGGTGAAGTATTATTCAGCTCCCCTTTTTATCAGGGATGTAAACGCTGTTTAAATGATAACGGTATTCTTGTCACTCAAAATGGTGTCGCGTTTATGCAGCCCGACGAGGTCACCACAACAGCAAAACGCTTAGCCCCCTTGTTTAAAGATCACTCTTTTTATGGCGCCGCCGTACCAACCTATATTGGTGGTATTATGACATTTGCCTGGGCAAGTGATAATAATGAATACAGAAATCCGGAGCCGGATACATTACGCCAGCGTTTTGAGGAAGCAAAAATCAAAACAAGCTACTATAATCCTGAAATTCATCAGGCCTCTTTTGCATTGCCGCAATATATTATGAATGCACTAAAGGATATAAAATAACAATGAAAGCTTTTTTAAGTGATGTCGAAATTCAACGACTTGCCGAGCAAAATGGTTCACCTTTGCTCGTGCTGGATTGTGCACAATTACAAAAACAATATAAAAGTTTGCAACAGGCATTACCTGGTGTAGATTTTTTCTATGCGCTTAAAGCATTTCCTAACGATGCAGTCATCAATAGCTTAAAACAAATGGGCGTAGGTTTTGACTTAGCCAGTTCCGGTGAAATTGAACAAATTCGTCAACACCGGGTAAACCCAAGAAGGACTATTCACACCCATCCTATAAAAAAAGATAAAGATATTCGCGATGCATTACGTTTTGGTTGTACCACATTTGTTGTTGATAATATTGAAGAGTTAAAAAAATTTCGTAAATATCGCCACCGCGTCGGCCTGTTACTACGGCTAAGTTTCCAGGGTATGACTGCAAAAGTTGATTTATCACGTAAATTTGGGTGTGCTGCGAATGAAGCATTACATTTAATTCATCGTGCCCGGCAAATGGGGATCCATATTAAAGGCTTGTCATTTCATGTTGGTTCACAAAGCGCGTCACCTGATGCACACGTTGATGCTATTCAACATTGTCTTGATATTATGGCACAAAGTGATGAGCCATTAAGTACTTTAGATATTGGTGGTGGCTTCCCGGTAAATTACGATGGTAACACGGTTACGATTGAACAATTTTGTGCCCCCATTCGCACTGCTCTTGAAGCAATTCCTTCTGATATCAATGTTATCGCTGAACCAGGACGTTTTCTCGTTGCTCCTGCAGTAATATCAATTTCATCTGTTATTGGTAAAGCAAACCGCTCAGGTACAACCTGGTATTACCTTGATGACGGGGTCTATGGATCCTTTAGTGGCCGGATTTATGATCACGCTGAATATCCGTTGCGAACACTGAATTCAACTGACGTAAAACCTTGCGTGCTTGCCGGCCCGACTTGCGACAGTATTGATGTTATTGCTGAAAATATTTTATTACCGGAAATGGAAATCGGCGACTTAGTGATTGCAGAAATGATGGGGGCATACACCGCCGCGACTGCGACAGGTTTTAATTCACTCGATAAAGCTAAAATAATTGTTTTAAATGAAGTAGCAAAAGAGAACAATTCAGCGTTAATGCAAAAGAAAACATACTCAGATAAAACCGTTAACATTGACACAGCTGTTACTTTTCATTAATAAGCCAACTAACTGAGCAAAGACCGGTTTTTCCAACTGCTGCGGTTCATAATATTTAGTTGTTTACCATTGCATTGTTTCCAGATACTGCCGCAAATCGGATGCACGCTTAAATTTCTTTAATATTAATGTACGCTTTAATCCACAACATATCGCTTTTATTTCAGGTGAATGTTTATGATAATGCTTTTTTCCGCCAAGGCATTCATAAAAAACATGGATTAAATCAATGGTATCATGATAAATATTTTCTTTTTTTGGTTTGCCAAAATTAAACATATCAATTAATTTTAATTCATATTTTAAACCATATTTTTGCACGATAATATTATCCGTATGTAAATCACCATGATATTCACCCATGCTATGAATACATTCCATTCCAACAGCAAGAGAATGTAGCAGATGTAAAGCTTCAAAAGAATTGAGCCGTTTACCTGGTTGCCGTTCAACAAACTGACTTAATAATTCACCTTCAACATACTCAGATATCAGCATTGTTACTGTTGTATTGCGGAAAACAAAACTTTCCTGAGAGCTGTACTGAATAGTGACAGGACAATGATGTAATTTGTGTAGTTTTTTTGCATAAAAAATCAAAGCTTTGTCTTTAATATTTCTCTGCGGGAAAAATATTTTTGCTGTCCGCTCAATACCGGTTGAAATTTCTTTAATTAAATAAACTTCAGCCTCCCATCCTGAACCAAGTAATTCAACAATTTCATATTTACGTGCCAGTACCCTGCCCGGTTGCAAATTGAACTCTGATATATTGCTGTTTTTCATACTATTTAAGTCATACCGTTAATATAAAAGGAGAAATTTTCAATACCCACTTTTAACAAAGTCATGCTATTAAACCCTTGAACACGCCGGCGCATCGCTAACCCTTAGTAGTCTGTATTTTAGCTGCCGCTTCTTTTGCCCGCTTTCTCGCATCATCAACATCACTCGCATAGGCTAGAACCACTCCCATACGGCGTTTTTTAAAGGCCTCCGGTTTGCCGAATAAGCGAATATCGGTTTGTGGAATGGCTAAGGCTTTTTCTACGCCTGTAAAAGCGATACCCTTTTCATCCATACCGCCATAAATCACTGCACTTGCACCCGGCTCGCGTAAAGCGGTAGAAACAGGTAAACCTAAAATAGCACGGGCATGGAGTTCAAATTCATTTTGATATTGCGTAGCCATGGTCACCATGCCGGTATCATGCGGACGGGGGCTGACTTCACTAAACCAGACATCATCACCTTTAACAAAAAGCTCAACGCCAAATATACCGCGACCACCTAAGTTAGTGGTTACCGCCTTTGCGATTTCTTGTGATTTTTTTATCGCAACATCGCTCATGCTCTGTGGTTGCCAGCTTTCAACATAGTCACCCTCAACTTGAATATGCCCAATGGGTTCGCAGAAATGGATTTCGATTTCCCCATTTTCATTTATCGCACGTACGGTGAGCAAAGTGATTTCGTAATCGAATTGAATCATTTCTTCGACAATCACACGGCCACGATCAACCCGACCACCACTTTTGGCATAGTCCCAGGCAGTTTTAATATCGTCTTCTGTTTTAATGCTGGATTGGCCTTTACCCGATGATGACATCACCGGTTTCACAATACAGGGATAACCCACGCCATTATCAATTGCCTGCTTTATTTCATCCATGCTCTCTGCAAAAGCATATTTTGAGGTTGGTAAGCCCAGCTCTTCCGCGGCAAGGCTCCGTATACCTTCCCGGTTCATTGTGAGCTGTGTCGCACGCGCTTTGGGAATAACTTCTGCCAGACCTTGCGCTTCAATCTGTGCCAACATATCCGTATCCAGGGCTTCAATTTCCGGCACAATGAGATCCGGCTTTTCTTTCTTCACCAGTTCTAATAACGCATCACCATCGGCCATATTAATGTTATAGGCACGATGAGCAACCTGATGCCCAGGTGCATTGTCATAGCGATCAACCGCAATAACTTCAACCCCAAAACGTTGCAGTGCAATAATCACTTCTTTACCCAGCTCTCCCGAGCCTAATAACATAATGCGCTTTGCGCTTGCAGAGAGTGGAGTACCTATTTTCATGCCTAACCCTTGTTTAAATGGAATATCAAAATTTTCAACATTAAACCACACCCCTCTCTGCGATTAAAGATGTAAGACAAATCAGTAAAACTCCCTTACAATACCTGAAAAGAAGATGGTTACAGGGATTATGCAGTGAAATTTAGTGTAGACGAATTCAAAAACTGGCAACATAAAAACATCACCTTATTGGGCATGTCGGGTGTGGGCAAAACACGCCTGTCCAATATGCTACCAAGCAATGAATGGTTTCATTTTTCGGGCGACTATCGGATCGGTACACATTATCTCGATGAGCCCATACTTGATAATATTAAGAAACAAGCCATGCAGGTGCCCTTCCTGAGGGATTTACTACGTTCAGATTCTATCTATATTCAAAATAATATTAGTGTTAATAACCTTCAGCCTGTTTCGAGTTTTTTGGGTAAGTTAGGTAACCCTGAAAAGGATGGTTTGCCACTTGACGAGTTTAAGTATCGTCAGGAACTTCATCGCCAGGCAGAAATTGCGACTATGCGAGATGTGCCTGCGTTTATAAAAAAAGCTCAGGAGCTTTATGATTATAAACATTTCATTAATGATGCTGGCGGTAGTGTTTGTGAGCTAGAAGATGAAGAAACATTAGAAATCCTTGCGAAACATACTTTTATTTTATATATCAAAGCATCTGAAAAAAATGAAGAATCACTCATTCAACGGGCAATTTCAGATCCAAAACCATTGTATTATCGGGAAGCTTTTCTTGATGAGCAGCTCACAATATATATGCAGGAAAATAAACTGGAGTATGTTGCAATGATTGACCCGGATGAGTTCGTGCGCTGGATTTTTCCAAAATTATTCTACTCACGCATCCCACGTTATGATGCTATTGCAGAAAAATATGGTTATACCATTACTTCTGACGAACTGTCACAAGTAACAAATAAAGAAGAACTCATGGCGTTAATTGAAAAAGCCATAGCCAGACAACAATAATATTTAGAGAAAAAAATTATACTTTACGGATAACAAGAAGATAAAGAACAAGGCAAAATCGATGAAAAAGCGGAATGTACGATAAGTACATGAGCATTTTGAAGAGGTTTTCATAGTACCCCTCATACAACTATTATAGAGGGTGAACGCAGTAATTTAGCTTCTCGTTATTCGTTTGATACTCAATAAAAAGAGATATGACAAGATGCCTTTAGTCGCCAACTCATCATTACCAACCTTTGCACGCCTTCAGCATGAAGGTGAAACGGTTTTAAATCGTGACAACGCGATAAAACAGGATATTCGAGAGCTACACATCGGTTTATTGAATATGATGCCGGATGCGGCCTTAGCCGCCACCGAGCGTCAGTTTTTTCGTTTGGTTGGCGAAAGTAATTCTATCGCACAATTTTATATGCATCCTTTTACCTTAAGTGAATTACCACGCAGTGAAAAAGGGCATGCGCATGTAGAAAAGTATTATGAA
>Ga0316209_1001216_pt1 | contig 29288 bp, 24 predicted proteins | sample 6monopyrite_MG_FD_204945 | JGI IMG/M metagenome (GOLD analysis project Ga0316209, IMG submission 204945) | Microbial mat bacterial communities from mineral coupon in-situ incubated in ocean water Damariscotta River, Maine, United States -... | ecosystem: Environmental > Aquatic > Marine >...
CGAGAATTTTAGCTGCCTTTTTGGCGTCATCATAAAATAGCTCGTAGAAATCGCCCATACGATAGAACAATAAGGTATTGGGGTGGTCGGCCTTGATGCGCAAATACTGTTGCATCATAGGTGTGTGTTGTGCTTTTTTATCCCCCGTTTTCACTGCGACTTCAGGCATAATAGTGTATAATAATCATATGGTTATGTTGTTTTAATTGTTTCGCAATAGTTCCTGTTGTTTCGGGATATTTCATGAGTTTTCATAAATAAGTGTAACAATTAGTGTAGTTTATTTTCTTAAGTGCTGTCTCTGATAAAAAACCTACACTTTTTATCATTTTGCTTAAATTTTGACGTAAGCATAAGGGAGATACTAAGAGCGGTCTAGTCGTATGAGCGAAAAACAAGTAAAGAAACCTCTGTCATCCCAAAAGATTTTAAAAATGAGTCCTGGCGATCGAATAATGACAGATACAGGTGAGAATAGAGGATTGAGAATTGGCTGTGGTAACGCAGGCACAAAGTCATTTTTTTACCGTTACAAAAGCCCTATTACAAAAAAGCTTGTTCAGGTGAATATTGGCCGTTTTCCCGCTTTAACGTTGGCTGAAGCGAGGGTGAGACTGCAGGAATTAAAGAACATGCGAGGTGAAGGTAGGTGCCCTGCAACTGAGCTAAAAGTGAAAAAAGTAGAAAAGGTGCTTATTGAGGAAAAACTTAACACTGAACTTACAGTAAAGGAGGTGATAGATATTTATCTGACTGAGTACATTGATGACAGGTTGGTGAATGGCAAAGTAATTACTGGTGCAAGAATTAAAAAAGGGCAGTCAGAAGTTAGGAGAACACTCTATGGCGATGCAGTGAGAGCACTTGGTGATGAATTTGCCTGTAAGGTAACAAGAAAGGACATTATTAAGCTCATTATGGAGATAGTTGGTCGAGGATCACATGTGCAGGCAGGAAACGTTCTTCGTGAACTGTCTGCCGCATATGAATATACAATTGGGCTTGAAAAATTTGACGATAACTTTGTAAATCCTGCTTTATTAGCGAAAGCAGGTCTTAGGCAGTCTAAAGTTAGACTCACATCGAAACGTGGAAGACGTGTTCTTTCAGATTTGGAGTTAAAAAAGTTCTTACTATGGCTACCAGGCTCAGCATTTACACCAACACAGAAAAATATCATGCGTTTCACACTCTGGACGGCATGTAGGACTGGAGAGGTATGTGAAGCTAAATGGGATGATGTGAATTTGGATGTAGGGGTTTGGCACTTGCATGATACTAAGACAGGGATCGAAAGATATGTTCAGCTCCCTGAGCAAGCCATTTCTTACTTAACACAATTGAAACTCGTAACAGGTGATTATCTTTTTCCATCCCAAAAAACATTGCTGCCTATTCAGCAAAAATCAATGACTGAGCAGGCATGGCATCTACGTCAATCAAATAGAATGCTAGATATAAAACATTGGACGCCACACGATTTACGTAGAACAGTCAGGACTGGTCTTTCACGACTTGGATGTCGTAGTGAAGTGGCAGAAGCAATACTCGGTCATTCCCGTTCGGGAATCGAAGGAACTTATGATTTGCACTCGTATGAATCTGAGTGTCGAAAATGGCTTCAAGTTTGGGCTGATCACCTCAATAGTTTGCTTATTTAAATTAATAATTTATAGTAGGATTTTTGCTCATATAGCCATTTGAGGCTTTAGGGAATCTGTACATGTGGAAAGTTAGACTACAAGGATTAGATGAAAAGGGGTATGAATTTTTATACGACCTAAGAAAGGACATGTTTTCACGTAAAGAGAGTAGTCATAAAAATAATAAATATATTGAATACTTTATTAATATAGAGGGTTATGACGATACTGAACCAACAAAAATTCTTGAGATTGCTGAAAAAGAACTTAGAGTCTACATATCTGTTTTAAAGTTAAGTAACCACAGGTTTAATTTAGAAGTAGATTACCCCTGTAAAGTAAATGAAGATGGAACTATTCATGGATATTTGTTTTTTGTTGATCACATTAATATCACTGATAACTGTCAAATGTCTGTTAACGGTATAGATACTAAATTATTTGATAAAAATTTTGATGATATTAAATCTATTTTAAATAACGCTTTAAATGATGCAACAAAAAAGGAACTACTGATTCTTATTGGAGGTGAAATAAATTGGATAAACTCTTATAAAATATATGAAATATTAAAGAAGCACTACATGAAAGAATCAGATATAAAAAAATACAAAGAATTGAGGTACTTTGCCCATTCAGCGAATTCTCCAGAAGCGATTGGGATTGAAAATTCTAGGCATGCTGTGCAGCCACATGAGAATCCAAAGAAAACTGCAAACCTTTATGATTCATTTAACAAGTTAAGTGAGTTATCAAAGGATTATATAAAGAAACCATAAAGTCAGTATGACTAAATTTATTGAGAAAGTAACATGTATAAATCAGAGTTTGAGAAAGCGGTCGAAAGAACAAGGGAATTTAATCTTAGTTGTCCAGAAGTAGTGTTTGGATCAGGAACTTTATTAACCCAGGAAAAAATGGAAAAATTTCCTTACATTTTTCGGGAGACAGTAGGAGAAATAAGCCTCAACGAAATTGTTGCTGAGTGCTTGTCAATTCACCATCGCCTGTCTGATGTTATTGAAAAACTATTTAGAGTGCCATGTTATTTCACAATTGGTCACGTTGAAACAAAAGAGCAAGTAATGTTTCATCAAAGTGAAGACGACTTAAAATATATAATTAAAAATGGTATTAATGGATCTGACGTAAATGTGCATGCTTGGCTTACTCTTCCAACTATGGAGATATTGGATTTCTCACTTCCTTCAAGTTATGCGATTTGCAACGGTCTGAAAGAAGGCATTGGTGGTTTGATTGCAGATCATCCCGATAATTTAGTAGGGGGTGTAAAGTATCATCCAATGTTAGTTGGCGATGATTTTTTACGAAAATCAGGCGGGCTTGTCGATTTATAGCTTAAATTAGAGGGAGTGTTTATTGTTAGTTGTTCTATAAGTGCAAAGATGCTCATCCTGCTAATCATTGTTATAGCGGCTATTATGTTTATATTTTCATAGACGTCACTGGTCAATACTTCTTTTTTTAGCCGAAATGTAAGATCATCTGTAGTCTCGCCTGTTGTGAAGTAATTATGAAAAATCCCCATAACATGTTGATGTTGCTTTGTTAGATTAACAATTTTTTTAAACATCTCAACGGACTTTAATGGCCAAATAGCTTCTGTGTCATACAGATCGATGTAATCAATACAGATCATTTCTAATTCCATATTAAATTTGAGATGTTCTGGTTGATGCTTTGCCCATCCTTCTAAGAAATAGCATTTTTCGTAAAACAATTCTCTTTTCGTTGTTGCATGAGGATTTTCAATAAACTGTAGAATGGAGCAAGCCTTGTGAATCATGCGCTGTTTAGATCTTATGTTTGATTCATCCCCATGTTTTTTTCGGTGTAATGCGCAATAGCGTGATTTACTATCGTTTTGTCGATGGCAGATTAGGCAAAAACCATTATTTAGATGAGAATGCGAATACTTGTTTTCTTGATGAGAACGTTTATTTATATGACGTAACATTGTACGGCAACTACGTAAAAAATCGCTCAATTTCCGAAGTTTTTGAATAGCAGAATAAATGTCATCAATATCTGAAAAAACACATTTTTGTTTTATTTCGCGATCAATATTATTGATAGCGATGTCTATAGAGCCATCACATGACATACTAATGTAATCGCTTAAGCGGTGTGTATGGGTATTATAGTTTGACTCAATTTGATCGATTTTTATATCATCAAATACTGTCCAGTATGCTTTTCTTGTATATACAGATCTTTTTTTTGATTCTGATATTTTACTTTTTATAATTAGCATTTCTAATTTTTTAGAAGCTTTTGCTAGAACTTGTTTTTGACTCATTATTTATGTTTCTCATTTCAGTATGTGTTTTATGAATAAATCATATACCGATGAATCACATAAGAATGTGACATTTTTCGCAAAGTTCACAGGTTTTTTGAAATAAGAAATAAATCAATCATATTTAGGGGTGATTTTGTCCCCACTTTGTCATCATCTTTATAATTTCCTATCCTAACCTTTCCTCTGTAAGTAACTTCATGAGAGAACAAGGTAATGCAAAATAAAATTTTAAGAGCTCAGCAGGTATGTGAACGTTTAGACATATCCCTACCGACATTGTGGCGCTGGCGTAAGGCTAGGATTTTCCCAGATCCTGTAAAGATTGAAGGAACATCTATTCAAGGGTGGACGGAATCAACAGTGGATGATTGGATAGAAAAAAAATTCACTGGTCAAGGGGAGGTATAAGACATGGAGTCATTAATTCATCCAATATTTATAATTCAGACAATCTCAATTCTAAGCATACTTATGGCTATATACATTGGTTATATTCGTGACAAGGTAGAAGCTTTTATAATTTTTATCAGTTCTTGTGGTTCTGTACTCTACGGTTGGTTTGTTTTTCCAGATGCAATTCAAAACCTTTATAGCAATGTTACATTCGTACGACTATGGATCGATTATATTGCTGTAGAAAAACCTGCACTAGTACATTCCTGGGAGGGGATTTCTTCATGGGCATGTGTTGTTTTTTCTGCTCTAACTGCTTGGGTATTACTTATAGCTTTTATTATTATGGCGACGGATGAAAGAATAATTCGAGGCACGGCAATTAAAGCGCCTAATGTGATGCTCAAGTTATTAAAGAAAATGGGTTGCCCAAAGTATCCAATTTACATTGGACAGTATTTTCTTCCCGCTAAATTAGAAACACGAAGTCTTGCGCTATATGGAGAGCCTGGTACCGGAAAAACACAAATACTGATGAGGATGATTGGGTGTTTTCTTAAGCGAGGTATTTGTTTTATGTGTGTAGATGTTGGTGGCGAAATGTATGCAAAGCTTGGTTGTAAGGACGATATTATCCTATCAGTGTCTCATGAAGAAGGTATTAAGTGGTCGCCTTTTGCTGAAATAAACAATGGAACAGACTTCGTAATGGTTGCTTTTTCATTGATTTCGGTAGGGTCAGGTGAAACTAAAACGTGGAATTCATACGCTAGGGGTTATCTATCAGTTATCTTGAAATGGTGTTGGAAGAATAACAAGACCACGAATAGAGATCTTTTATACTTTGTGACGATGGCTCCAAGAAGTGAACTAGAAAACCTAGCTGATGGTACGCCAGCGCAACGTCTTTTTGATGCCGGAAGTGAAAAGATGTTGAGCAATATTCAAAGTATCGTCAGCCAGAATCTTTCTTCATTAGAGTTACTTGATGGTTCAGCGGGAAAAACGTCATTCAGCATAAGAAAGTGGGTTAAGGAAAATGAGCATAAAGGTAATTTATGGATTATTTATGATGATGTTTCCTCTGTTGCTACATCCCCACTAAGAACTGCATGGTTAGAGATTATGGTGAAAGAGTCTTTAAATCTAGAGCCAGATAAAAGTCGTCGACTATATTTCGTTCTTGATGAGCTAGCATCAAACGGTAAGCTTGAAATGCTAGGTCAAGCAGTCTCTAGAGGTAGAAAATACGGTGTAAGTTTATTACTCGGAATACAGAATGTTGCACAATTATTTAGCATTTATGGTCGAGATGAAGCTGTATCTATTCTAGGTAGTGTAGGAAATAATGTGGTGTTACGATCGCCAGATCCAGATACAGCAGACTATTTAAGTCGTGCTATTGGTGAAAAAGAAAATGAACGCCAACAAATTAGTGTTACGCATCCAAGTAATAATAAAACAATCCAAAAAGTTCAAGTAATTAATCGTGCTGTTATGGCGAGTGAGATTTCATCTCTTCCTGACCTTAGAGGATACATAAAAATATCTGGTGTTGGGTGGGCGAAAATAAAAATCCCTTTGATTAAAATTAAAACAAAGAATGAGTTAACCGAAAAACAAATTGACTGTTTTTTAAATTTACAATCAGAACAGGTTGTTCATAGAGTCGATAAGACTTTTACACTAGATGAAATATAGGAGAAAAACATGGCTAAAAGTTTATTTCAATCAGCAAATGCAAGTATAAAAAAGAAACGTACCTTTATGATTTCGCAAGATTTGGTCAGTAAATTGGAGCAAATTGAAATGATGGCAGAAAAGCAGGGTATCAGCTTTCCACTGAATGAACACGTCGAAGCCTCAATCAGGCGTCTCCTACTGGCAGCTGAGAAAGAGTTGCAGTGTTTTGATACTGGATTGTCAAATCAATCTGATGATTCAGAAGTAAACCAGGGAGCGACCGATGATTCTATGTCATCTGATGTCGATGGATTTAGTAAATAGTATCCCACAGCAAGCTGTGGGTCCCAATTGAACACGTTCTGTAAATAGCTTTTTTGCTATTTACAGAACGGACACCTCACGCACACTCGTGGAGTTGTTGGATTCTTGCGAATCTAGGGTATTGAGGTGACTCAATTACTAAAACAACGAATGAGTCATGAATGACTCATTCGCCATAAAACATGCATATTAAGTGACTCTATAATGAGCACGTAAAATTTATGAGTAAAACACATCCATACCGAATTCAATTACACTGTGATCGACAAATGAATTCTGATATTAAGTCATTTGCCGAATCAAGAGGCCTTAGTGATAGCGCTGCAGCTCGATATTTGATTGAGAGAGCACTTGTTCAAAAAAACGATGAAATCACTGGTCGCCTCGATAAAATCGAGAGCTATCTCAATGCTGTTTTACATGCGTCATCAGCTGCACGAGTACTGGCTGCTGATGCAGCTAAACACTCTGGTTCTGAATTATCTGGTGAGCAATTGCGAGAGAGAATTGGTGGGCTCTTGAAGCGCTATAAAGGTTTTTCAGATTAGGGTGTTTCTTTGATGATGACTCTGGCACCAATAAGATCAGCTCAACATGCCTCAACCTATTTTGAACGTTCTGATCACCCTGACTATTATTTACGTGATGATGTTTGTCCTTCATATTGGGCTGGTAAAGGAGCAGAAATCCTTGGTATTTCAGGTGAAGTTGTAGATTCAGATCGTTTTAAACGATATCTACTGGGCGACATAGCCGGTTCAACAATCGGCACGAACAGGGACGGTAAGTATCAACACAAACCAGGATTTGATTTACAGTTTTCTCCAGCAAAATCTGTATCAGTGATGGCATTAGTCGCGGGAGATCAACGAATTATTGAAGCACATGACAAAGCAGTTAATGAAGCTATTTCATTTCTGGAAGAGAAAGCAGCTTATACAAGAGTTCATACGAGAGAACTCTCAGGTAAAGATAGCACCGAACATGTATTAACAGGTAACTTATTATGTGCTGCATTCCGGCATGACACTAGCAGAGCACAAGACCCACAGTTACACAGTCATGCTGTCGTTATGAACGCAACACTTCGAGATGATGGGGAGTGGCGAAGTATTGAAAGCAGACATTTTTATTCATTGCAAAAAGAAGCTGGACTTCATTATCGTCAAAGCCTTGCCGCTTCTTTAATTGAACTAGGATATTCGATTGATCGCGCCGCAGATGCGAATTTTGAAATATCGGGTATTCCTCATGACTTGCTTGATACTTTCAGTCAAAGACGAGATGTAATCAACAAGGAACTAGCGAAACAGGGTTATTCCCGAGAGGATGCGCCAGCTTGTCTGAAAGAAAAAGTTGCTCACGCTTCGAGAGAAAAAAAAGTACACGTTGATCCTGAATATTTGCGAGAGCAATGGCGTGATACTGTAAAGGAGCATCAACTTGATGTTGATGAAATTGTTAAAGAATCGGTGCGGCAGTCGCAAGATAAAAAAATAAAAGAAAAAAACAATATAAATTCGTACGAAACTTTGCAAAAAATTATGAATAACGTTATTGATTCACTAAGTGAGCGTGATTCGGTTTTCTCAAAAGATGTACTTATTAATGAAATAAACAAATTAGCTGTTGGTTTTGGTGTATCAAACTCACAGGTAGAAAACGCAGTTGAATATGCTGAAAAAGAAGGGATGCTTATAGGAGAAAGAAAAACAAAAATTTATTCTCCACAATCTCAGTGTTGGAAAGAAGTGTATGCTTACACAACCCCAGATAATATACGTGTCGAAGAAAATATGATTAACACAATGTTCTCAGGAAAAGGTAAAGAAAATACTGAGTTCACTAAATATGAAATAAAAAATATCCTTGAGGTCGCTGATAAAGATAGCGTTGATAAAGGGTTCAGTGGTTGGACAGCGGGACAGAAAACAGTTACGCGTAGCTTGTTGGCTAGTGATGATCAGTTTTCAGCATTGCAAGGTTATGCTGGAACAGCAAAGACAAGTACCGTTTTAAGAACATTAGCGCAGGAATTTGAGTTAAGGGGATATCAAGTCGTTGGAATGGCTCCATCAGCTTCAGCGTGTCAGTCGTTACAACAAGGTGCCGATATCGAAAATGTTGTCACTGTTGCCAGTCACTTACTCAGTCGAGATAGTTCATTTTCAAAAGGTAAATCTCTTTGGTTGGTGGATGAAGCATCATTGTTGTCAACAAAAGATACTTGCCGATTATTAACTAAAGCAAATAAACAAAATGCGCGAGTTATTCTTGTCGGCGATGTAAAGCAACTAGGTTCCGTGGAAGCAGGCGCAGCTTTTCGACAAATGCAAGAGAATGGTATTCCAACATATGAACTTGATCAAATTGTACGGCAAGATAACGAAAGAACTTTAGATGCAGTTTATTCTGCAATTGAAGGTGATGCTCAGCGAGTATTGGATATTTTGTCCAATGGAGGAGGGAAGGTAATAGAAGAATCAGAAGATGCAATGAGTCGTCATCAGAGAATTGCAGACGACTATTTATCATTAACAAAAAAAGAACGTCGAAAAACACTTTTAATTGATCCGAGCCGTGAAGGTAGAGATAACTTGACGCAACATTTACGAACAGCATTGCGGAAGACGGGGGAGCTGGAAGAGAGTGAATTGAAAATTGATCGTTTAGATAAAATAGATCTAACTAAGTCTGCTGCAAAAGATGTTTTGAATTATGAAGAGGGTGACATCGTTCGTTTTGGTAGGGATTATAAAAGTAAGAAGGTGCATAAACACGAATACTGGACAGTGAGCGAAATAGATTCAGGAAAAAATACGATTACATTGTTGTCCATCGATGGACAAAGAGTGATTTGGAATCCGAATGCTTGGGGAACCAAGATGCAAGCATTTAGAAGAATAGAGGGTGGATTGTCAGAAGGTGATCGCGTTGTTTGGACAATGAATGATCGTAAGCAAGGATTGTTAAATGGAACAAAGGGTATTGTTAAGGCAATAGATAATGAATCTGGAGTAGCAGATGTGTTATTTGCCAATGAAAAGCAAATCCGTATATCTCTTGATCAAATATCGCAACAACATTGGAATCACGATTATGTGACCACAGCTCATGCTGCTCAAGGTATGACTGCGGATAGAGTATATTTTCATGCAGAGAGCTTTAGGCGTAATTTAGCAAATCAGAAGGCATTTTACGTGGCCATCAGTAGGGCTAAGCAAGAAGCGGTTATCTATACAGATAATCAAGAGCAATTAGTCGCACAAATCAAAGAGTGCTCAGGTGAAAAACAAGTAGCTAAAGAAAAAGTCGAAAGCTATGAACATGAAATTGATTAACAATGAGCTTTTAATGCACATTTAGGCTCTAGTAGCCCTTCAAAACGTAAGAACTTATTGCTGATTCCCCGATTTTCCTTTATTCTCTCATTGTGTTCTTACTATCCCTAGTGAGTTGAGCAATGACTGACGAAATTTATACCCTAAAAGAAGTTGCTAAATACTTAAAACTGGCTGAAAAGACAGCTTACCGCCTTGCAGCAGAAGGTAAGCTTCCTGGTTTCAAAGTTGGTGGTAGCTGGCGGTTTAAAAAAGAAGATATTGAAAGTTGGATTCGGGAGCAGGTGCAGATAGGAATAAATGAGCGTTAATATGATTACACAGTATCACGCCAAATATTATGCCCATGAACTAAGCAAACGCTGCTCATCAGACAGCATGGAGAAGTTTGCAGGCACACTAATGGATGCACAGGTAGACCTTAATCCACATCAGGTGGAAGCGGCTCTATTTGCTTTTAAGTCCCCACTATCTAACGGGGCTATTTTAGCCGATGAAGTTGGCCTGGGCAAAACCATTGAGGCAGGGCTTGTGCTCTCCCAGAAATGGGCTGAAGGTAAGCGACGAATGATTATTATCGTTCCTGCCAGCTTGCGTAAACAATGGAGTCAGGAGCTTGTTGATAAGTTCTTCCTGCCATCCCATATATTAGAAGCCAAGTCGTACAATGCCACTATCAAAACAGGTAAGCAGAATCCATTCGAACACCCTGAAATACTAATTTGCTCCTACCCATTTGCCGCACGTCATGCAGAAGAGCTAATGCTAGTATCGTGGGATCTAGTTGTACTCGACGAAGCTCATCGATTACGAAATGTGTATAAAAAGCAGAATAAAACTGCCAGAGCGTTAAGAACCGCACTGCTCAATGCGCCTAAAATACTATTAACCGCTACACCCTTACAAAATAGCTTAATGGAATTATACGGTTTAGTTAGCTTTATTGATGAATATGCCTTCGGAGATGAGAAAAGTTTTAAGAATCAATACACCCGTATAAGCTCAGATGCCCAGTTTGATGAATTAAAAGCTAGATTAAAGCCACTATGTCAGCGTACCTTACGTAGGCAGGTACTAGAATATGTAAAATACACCAATAGGCAAGCTATTACACAGGAGTTCTGGCCAACTCAAGATGAACAAGACCTATACGATATGGTCTCAGATTATCTACAGCGACCTGAGTTATGCGCACTACCCAGATCACAGCGAACGCTGATGACGTTGGTTATGCGTAAACTCTTGGCTTCATCTACATTTGCGATTGCAGGTACATTAGATTCATTGGTGAATAAATTACATCGCCAGCTTAAAGAAAATAACAAACTGATTGAAATGCTCGATACAATAGAAGATGACTTCGAGTTATTAGAAGAATACGAAGAAGAGCTACCGTTTGATGAAGAGCAAGAGCCACTTACAGAAGATGACATTGCCGCAATTCATCAAGAAATTATTGACCTGTCTGAGTTTCGTGACCTCGCTGTTTCCATAACAGAAAATGCAAAAGGCCTAGCTTTAATAGATGCACTTAAATCAGGGTTTGCTAAAGCCAATGCATTGGGCGCAAATACTAAAGCTATTATCTTTACAGAGTCTAGACGTACTCAGAACTATTTAGTAGAGCTACTAAGCAATGAAGATTTTGGTGATAAATTAGTCTTGTTCAATGGGTCTAATAATGATGATAAGTCAAAACAAATATATAAAGACTGGGTTGAAAAGCATAAAAGCACTGATGTTATTTCAGGTTCGCGTACCTCAGATATGCGAGCTGCATTAGTAGAACACTTCAAAGACGAAGCTCAAGTTATGATAGCGACAGAAGCTGCAGCTGAAGGCATAAACCTTCAGTTTTGCTCACTAGTTGTTAATTATGACTTACCCTGGAATCCGCAACGGATAGAGCAGCGCATTGGACGCTGCCACCGTTACGGTCAAAAGTATGATGTAGTAGTAATAAACTTCCTCAATAAAGCAAATGCAGCAGATCAACGTGTATTTGAGTTACTTGATGAAAAATTCAATTTATTCAATGGCGTCTTCGGAGCCAGTGATGAAATACTAGGCGCTATTGAATCAGGTATCGACTTTGAAAAACGAATAGTTGAAATATATCAAACATGTAGAGAACCAAAACAGATTGATTTTCAATTTGAAGAATTACGACAAGAACTAGATGAGCAGATTAATGTAGCAATGGACTCAACTAGAAGACAATTATTAGAAAACTTCGATGCAGAAGTACATGATAAATTAAGAGTCAATCTCGAAGAAAGCAAAAACTATCTGGACAAATATGGAAGACTATTGTGGCAATTAACTCAATACGGATTAAAAGACTATGCAACATTTAACCTGATAGGGTTTGAAGGCAAACACCGTTTCGATTTAAATACATTACCAGAAAAAGCAGATAAAAAAATACCACTAGGCAATTATGAGCTAGGTAAAAATATTGAAGATGCTCATCTCTACAGAGTAGGGCATCCATTAGCCAGTCATCTGATTAATACAATCGCTGATCTTGATCTGTCCTGTGCAGAATTAATATTTGATTACAGAAATAGTCATCAGAAATCGCAGAGTCTTGAAACTTTAGCAGGAAAGTCTGGAGAGCTGTCACTTTATAAATTGTTAATAAATGGGGTAGATAGTGAAGATCATCTTATATTTGTTGGCAATACTCAATCAGGTGAATATCTAGAACAGGATCAAATGCAACGTTTGTTTAATTTATCCTGCCATGTTGAACAAACAAACATTATTCCCCAGTCTTTTAAGGATGAGTATCAAACACGTAAAGAGCAACTACTTGGAGATGTGGAAGGCCGTTATGCAATATTTTTTGATCAGGAAATGGATAAGCTAGATCACTGGGCTGGGGATAAGCGTAATGCGCTCAAAGGCTTCCTTAAAGACTTTGATAGCCAGATTAATGAATTGAAAAAAATGATACGAGGCTCAAAAAACCTGCCAGAGAAATTAGCCTTTCAGCGTAGGGCGCAGAAGCTGGAGAAGCAACGTGATGAAGCCTGGCGAGAATATGATGAGCAAGCTAAAGAAATAGAGCATAAAAAAGACAGCCTGCTCGATACTATTGAAGAAAAACTAAAAATGGACATACAAGATCAGTGTCTATTTTCAATCAAATGGGAATTGGTGTAATTATATTATGAAAGCAACAGAAGCTAAATTATTAGAGTTTATTAAAAAATCACCGCAGTTTGTAATTCCAATATACCAAAGAACCTATTCATGGACAGAGAAAGAATGTAAGCAGCTATGGGATGACATTATACGTTGTGGTAGTAATGATAAGATATCAGCTCATTTTATAGGTTCGGTAGTTTATGTAGAAAAAGGACTTTATTCTGTTAGTTCTCAAACACCACTATTAGTTATTGACGGCCAGCAGAGGTTGACAACAATAACATTACTGCTAGCTGCATTAGCAGAAGTTATTGGAGATGAAGAACCAGTAGAGGACTTCAGTAAAAATAAACTGAAAGGATATTATCTAACAAATCCTCTGGAGTCAGGTGATAAATTCTATAAACTTATACTATCTCAAACTGATAACAAGTCATTAAAAGCCATACTTGATAATGCAGAACAAGCAGAAGATAAATCGATTCGAGTAACAGATAATTTTCAATTATTTAATACATGGCTAGAAGCAGAGAATGACTTAAAAGCTGTTTGTACTGGTTTATCGAAGTTAATGGTTGTAGATATCTCACTAGACAGAGACCAGGATAATCCTCAACTCATTTTTGAAAGCATGAATTCGACTGGCAAGGAGTTAAGTCAGGCGGATTTAATTCGTAATTATATACTGATGGGTTTAGAGCCTGAAATACAAACAAGAATGTATGAGCAATACTGGAGGCCAATGGAGCTAGCCTTTGGTCAAGATGCCTACAGTAAACATTTTGATGGTTTTATGCGCCATTTCTTAATTGTTAAAACAGGAGATATACCAAAAATAGGTGAGGTCTACGAAGCGTTTAAAGCTTATTCTAGTATGCCTGATATTGTCTCTAAAGGTGTAGATGGAGTAGTTTCGGATATAAGAAAATTTGCAAAATACTATTGTGCAATAGCTTTAGGCTCAGAACTCGATTCTGAGTTAAAGGCTGCATTCCATGATGTGCGGGAGCTAAAAGTAGATGTTGCCTATCCACTTTTATTAGAGTTATATGCAGATTATGTAAATGATGTTTTAGTTAAAACAGAATTTCTATCAGCGGTACGAATGATAGAAAGCTATGTCTTTAGAAGAGCTGTATGCGCCATACCCACTAACTCTATGAACAAAACATTTGCCACCATGGGTAAGAGCCTTAAAAAAGATCGATATCTTGAAAGCATACAGGCGGCATTTTTATTATTGCCTTCATATCGCCGTTACCCAAACGATTCAGAGTTCGAGCGCGATCTTAAATATAAAGACCTATATAACTTTAGAAGTAAAAGTTACTGGTTAAGAAAAATTGAAAATTACGGACGTAAGGAAAGAGTGCTAGTAGACGATTACACAATCGAACATGTTATGCCTCAATGTGATAACAACCCAAATAAAGTACCATCAAGTTGGAAAGTAGGGCTGGGTGATGAATGGGAGAGAGTTTGGGATACCTATCGACATACATTAGGAAACTTAACACTGACCGGATATAACTCTGAGTATAGCAATAGAAGTTTTTCTGAAAAACGTGATATGGAAGGTGGCTTTAAAGTTAGCCCTTTAAAATTAAATGAAGGGATTGGTTCGCTAGAAAAATGGAATGAAGAAGCCATAACTAACAGAGCAGAAAAACTGGCTAAAAAAGCCAGTGAAGTCTGGACTTCAGTAACATTGGATTATGAAATCCTAAAAGCATACAAACCTGTAAGTGATGAAGTGACTCAATATTCAATTGATGATCACCATCATCTTGATCAAGGGAAATTACGTGAAGTATTTGATGTGTTCAGTGAACAGGTAAAAGCAATAGACCCTTGTGTGAGTGAAGAATTTTTAAAATTATATGTGGCCTTTAAAGCAGAAACCAATTTTGTTGATGCGGTTCCACAGGCAAAACGCCTAAGGTTGTCGCTTAATATGCCATTCCCTGATATAGATGATCCACGAGGCCTATGTAAAGACGTAACAAATTTAGGCAGATGGGGGAATGGGGATGTGGAAATAGGTTTAGCTTCCATTGAAGAAATACCCCATGTTATGGCATTAGTTCAGCAAGCTTATGAATATCAAATGGATGATAACCAGATTTAATAGGGCATTGACCCAATAAGAGAATAAACAATGAGTAATGAAGATTTAAATACTGAAATGGACGGCGAAAGCTTGGATATTGCAGATCAGCGGAAAAGAGAACTGGCTCAATTATTCCCGGGGGCTTTTACAGAAACGGTTAATAATGAAGGTGAACTTGTCTTCAGTGTGGATTTTAATAAATTAAAGGCAGAGTTAGGTGACTTTACCGATGTATATGAAAATCATCGTGAACGTTATGGCATGGAGTGGCCAGGTAAGAAAGAAGCACTGAAATTAATTCAGGAACCATCAAGGGCGACGCTTAAACCCTGTCGTGAAGAATCGGTTGATTTTGATAATACCGAAAATTTGTTTATTGAAGGCGATAACCTTGAAGTATTAAAGCTCTTGCAGAAGAGTTATTACGGTAAGGTTAAGATGATCTATATAGATCCGCCTTATAATACGGGTAAGGAATTTATTTATCCTGATAAATATTCTGAGAATCTTGAGACTTATTTGGCTTATGCTGGATTAGTTGATGATGAAGGAAAAAAGTTTACTACTAACACTGCATCTGAGGGTAGGTTTCATACTAAGTGGTTAAATATGATGTATCCGCGTTTATATTTAGCCAGAAATTTGCTAAGAAAAGATGGAATGATATTTATTTCAATAGATGACAATGAAGTTGAAAACTTATGCCGTTTATGTGATGAAATATTTGGTGAAGAGCTTCGCTTGGGTACGTTTGTTTGGAAGCGCAGGCAAAATGCAGATAATAGAAATCAAACGAGAGTATCAGTAGATCACGAGTACGTTTTATTATACGGTAAGACTGATAATGTATCATTGAATGGGGTATCTATTGATACATCTAAGTATAAAAATCCAGATAATGATTCAAGAGGGGATTGGGCTAGTATAGATTTAACTGGTCTTGCTAATAAGTCACAAAGACCAAATTTACATTATGATATTGTCGACCCTACAACGGGGTTATCTTATCCTCCAAATCCAAATAGAGGATGGTCAAAAAGCAAATCGGTAGTTGATGATATGATTAGTGAGGGAAGAGTGTTGTTTCCTTCGAAACCGGAAGGCAGACCGAGAGAGAAGAAGTTCTTAAATGATCTTAATAGTTTAACTACTGGTTATTCAACTGTTTTAAACTCTACTAAAGTGGGGTACACAACCAATGGTACAAGAGAAGTCAGAGCATTATTGCAAGGGAATTATTTTGATTTTCCAAAGCCAATAAATCTATTGAGACAATTGATAGAACAGGCAACAGGTGATGAGGATATCATCCTGGATTTTTTTGCGGGTTCAGGTACTCTTGCAGATTCAGTTTATCATCAGTCAATTGATGATGGTAAGAAGAGGAAATATATTCTTGTTCAATTACCGGAAAAAGTTGAAGAAGATAGTGCTGCACATAATGCGGGCTATAAAACAATTGCTGATATAGCAAAATTACGTCTTCGGCTTGCTGCTGATAGTATTCAAGATAAGAATAATGAACAGCTTGGTTTTATAGATATTAGTGAATTTGATTTAGGATATAAAGTATTAAAGCTTGATCAGTCAAATTTCAGTAAATGGCATACACCTATTGATATGGAGATTGACGATGTGGTTAAACAACTAGAACTACATATTGATCATATAGAAGATTCATCTGCTCAAGAATATATTCTATATGAATTGTTATTAAAGTCAGGTTTTCTGCCGACTGAAAAAGTAAAAAAACTAGAGCTAGAGGGAAGTAAAGTCTTTTCAATAGCAGAAGATGCATTGCTAATCTGTCTGGAGGATGATATCTCAGCTGAACTAATAAATGCTATTGTAGATATAGAGCCATTACAATTTATCTGCTTAGACAAAGCTTTCCACGGTAACGATCAGCTAAAAGCCAATACCGTACAAACCTTCGCGTCCTTAAATCAGGGAAGAGACAAATCAGAACGTATAGAGTTCCGTACAGTATAAAGGCTTAAAAATATGAAATTAAAATTCGATTCTGGCCTTGAGTATCAACTGGATGCTATTAATGCAGTGACTGACTTATTGGAAGGTCAGCCCATAAAGCAGAGTGACTTTGAAATAACTCTGTCAACAGATCAGCATTTTGTAGGTACAAAACAAACTGAGCTGGGTGTCGCTAATGATTTAGTAATTAATGAAGGGGCCTTATTATCTAACCTTAATGCTATTCAAGACCATAATATGGTGGAGAAATCTACATCACTATTGGAGCAGTCGGATATTTATGGATTTCCAAGTTTTTCAATTGAAATGGAAACCGGTACAGGAAAAACCTATGTGTATTTAAGGTCTATCTATGAGCTGAATAAACTCTATGGTCTTAAGAAGTTTATTATTGTTGTTCCATCTGTAGCAATACGCGAAGGTGTGACTTCATCCCTTAAAATAATGAAGCAGCATTTTAAAAATTTATATAACAATGTGGCTTATGATGATTTTTTATATGAGTCTAAAGATGTAAACCGATTAAAACAGTTTGCATTGGGTAATGAAATTCAGATCATGGTTATCAATATTCAGGCATTTCAGAAGGATGCAGGAGATGTTGATGATTATAATCAACTGACAGAAGATCAGATAAAAAAACTGAATGTTATTCACCGTGAAGATGATCGTTCTGGAGGTTATCGTTGGATTGAATATGTTCAGAAAACCCGACCTATTGTTATTATTGATGAACCTCAAAGTGTAGATAACACCGCCAAAGCTAAAAAGGCCATTAAAACACTGAGTCCACTATTTGCCCTACGATATTCAGCGACACATATTAATCCCTATAATCTTTTGTACAGCCTTGACCCTATAAAAGCTTATGACTTAGGGCTGGTTAAGCAAATAGAAGTGGCTTCAATAAAAGCGGATCAGAATATAAATGAAACTTTTATCCGCCTGGATTCAATTGGTTATCAGGGAAAAGCTAAAACACCAACAGCTAAAGCAACAATCTTTGAAGACACAGTAAACGGGACTCGTGAGAAAACCGTTAAATTGGTACCAGGGCTTGATTTAAGTGATAACACAAACCGAACAGGTTATCAGGGATATATTGTTGATGAAATCGATGCAACGCCGGAGGCTGAATACGTCACATTTACCAATGGTCATGTTTTAGAGCCTGCAGAAGAAGAAGGTGGAATGGCTGACGAAGTTATAAAAGAACAAATTAATCAGACTGTACTTGAACACTTTAAAAAAGAACGGAATTTTCAGAAGCATGATAAAAACATTAAAGTACTTTCACTGTTTTTTATCGATAAAGTAGATAACTATCGTATTTATGATGAAGATGGTAATGCCAATAAGGGGAAAATAGCCCAATGGTTTGAAGAAGCCTATATAGAGTTGAGTGAATCACCTTTGTTTAGTGCTTTGCCTAAGCATGATGTTAATGAAGTTCACGATGGTTATTTCTCAGTGGATAAGAAAAAAGGTAAGGTTGTAGCTTTAGTTGATACTAAGGGAACAACTAAAAAGGATGATGAAACCTATGAGTTGATAATGCGAGATAAGGAACGTTTACTTTCTGAAGACGAACCTCTGCGTTTTATATTTAGCCATTCAGCTCTTAAAGAAGGCTGGGATAATCCTAATGTATTTCAGATATGTACACTACGAGAGTTTGGTTCTGAACGAGAACGACGTCAAACTCTAGGGCGAGGTTTACGTCTTCCAGTTAATAGTGAGGGTGAGCGTGTATATGATGCGGCTATTAGCAAGCTTACTGTCATTGCTAGTGAGTCATTCGAAGAATATGCCAAAGGTCTTCAGGATGATATGGAAAAAGACATGGGTGAAGGCTTTAGGTTTGGTCGAATCCAACAAATAGGCTTTGCTCATTTAGTAAATGATATTGATCATAAGGCAGTTGGCCAAGATATATCTACTTCTATCTGGCAGTCTCTAATAAATAATGGCTACATGACTGAAGGTGGTGATATAACTGATAAATTTGATCCAAAGCAAACAGGCTTTGCTATTCAGTTTAAAGATGATCTACCTGATGGTTTAAAACATATGTCCATAGCCGTTTCAGAAGAAATGAAACGTTACCTATTTGCAGGGCGAGTGGCCAATGCCAGAGAAAAAGAAACTGTTACATATAATAAGCGAGTAGAACTTAATGATGATTTTAAAGTGCTATGGGATAAAATAAATAAAAAAACTCGGTACAAAGTTGAATTCACAACGGAAGAATTAATTGTTAAATCGCTAGAGCGTATTAAAGAATTGCCAATAATAAAATCGCTGGCGTTAACTATTCAGAAAACTGAAGTTGATATTAATGAGGCTGGAGTAGAAGCAGGTAGGCAGGTTCAGACACCCAGGGATCACTATATAGTATCCCATACTGTGCTACCGGATATATTGGCCTTCTTACAAAGAGAAACAGAGTTAACCCGAAGTACACTAGTAGAAATACTAAAGCAATGTGGCCGTTTATCTGAATTCAAATTAAATCCACAGGCATTTATGGCTGAAGTAGCTAAAGAAATAAACAAGGCCCTGCAAGATTTAGTAATTGATGGCATTAAATATGAGCGGCTATCAGGTCAAATTTATGAAATGAACCTGTTTGAACAACAGGAAGTAGAAGCTTACCTGAGCCGTTTATATGAAGTGAAATATCAGGAGTCAGGTGAGGGCAGCGATATCATTATCCGCACCCCTTATGATTATATTGAATATGATTCAGATGTAGAAAAAGAGGTAGCCAAAAAACTGGATGAAGCTGAAAACATAAAGTTTTACTGTAAGTTACCAGTATGGTTCAAGATTCCCACACCTTTAGGAAGCTACAATCCTGACTGGGCAATTGTGACAGAAAATGATGAAAAGCTATACTTGGTACGTGAAACTAAAAGTACTCATGATAGTGAAAAACGCAGAGCTGTAGAAAATAAGAAAATTAAATGTGGGCAGGCGCACTTTGATGAGCTTGGTGTTAATTTCAAAGTGGCAACTACAGTTGCAGAGGTTGTTGCTGAATGATGGAGCTATCTGACAATATCGGAAAATATTTTAAAGGCGTAACATTAGAAACATGTTGTGAACCTGGTATTAGTAGGCCAAGAGTGAAACCTGTTGATCATTTTTTAGAGTCAGCAAGGGTAGAATTTCCAAGAAAGCTTCGTGAACTATTTCCTATTGGCACACAATACATGGCTACTGTAAAAGTCTGCCAGAAACATAATGCAGATGGCTCCCTGAAAGGGGAGCCATATCTTAGGGCTAGTAATATAGGTTTAATTCCTGAAAGCGTTCCTGATGAAGGTCTAATAGCACAGGTTAAAGCTGGCAGTATTAGTGGATTGGCATATGAATATCACTGGGAAGAAACTTTTTAACAATTTAGGAAAATAGGCGCTAAGTGATAAATGTTCTATCATACGTATCACTGAAAGATCACTATATAGATGCTAGACGAAATAAAAAAAATACTCCGCGAGAGCACAGACCTTAAAGGCCGAGATATCGCAAAAAAAATTGGCACGAATAAAAAATCAGTCAATTCTTTTTTGCATGCACATTCTGATGATTTTATTCAGGATAATAACTATTGCTGGTCTCTAGCTAAACCAGCAGAATTAAAAATTAAGTTCGAAGAAAATCAGTGGGTGGATAGCAATTCATTTGAACATGCATTAGGGATTGTTGGCTCGCCTCTTGATTCAGAATGCACTTCTATTCTTTTTGTGATTCCTAAAAAATGCAATATTCTGCTGGATGCTGCTGCTAGATTTCTTGCTTTATGTAATCAACTTGTTCATGCTGAAAAAGTGGTTACGATTGATTTTAATAATTGCAAATCAACGCTTGGCTATTTTGATCGTATTGGTTTTTTAGACCATTTAGACGAAAGGGTTGATGTGCTCCCAAATAGGCCTGTTTTATCTAAGGCTTCAGTGTATAAGGGCAATAGTGGGGCTGTTGTAGAGTTTGGTTCCGTTAATCCTAAAGAAGAAAACAAAGAATTGATCAACCAGCTGGCAGATCACTTTGTCCAACAGTCAGCTGATTGTTATGAGACAGCTGCTTCAACAGTTTTTGGAGAGTTAATTGGAAACATCCAGGAGCATAGTGAATCATTTATGCCTGGATTTGCCGCACTCCAAAAATATGAGGGAAGAAGAAAACATATACAAACAGTTATATCTGATAGTGGCCTTGGTATTGCCGCTACTTTAAAACCTTCTCTTGAGGTTCATTATCCCAGCCTTTATAAACTACACAATAGCGATGATTTTGATTTGCAACTTGTTACTGCTGTGCTAACCAAAGGTGAGATTAGTCGCTTTGGTTCTGGTAGAGGTTTAGGCTTTAAAAGTAGTAGAGAGCAAGCGGTAAAGTTTGATGCGCGGTTATCTGTAAGGCAAGAAAGATTTTCGATTGATCTAGAGTATAAGAATGGTGAGATAGTTCAGGTAGATAAGCAAACAAACCTTCCAGCTATTCGTGGTACACATCTTTGCTTTGACTTCTATGTTGACTAAATGACCTGAAACAGGTTAAGTTAATCAGATGAATGAGAACTTTGTGATTAAACTTCATGATCTGGTTGGTGGCTCTACTGCATTCGGCAACAGTGAGGGTAGAGAGGTTTATCAGAAACTTCAATCCGAGCTTGACACACATCCAGGCAAGAAGGTCATTGGAATATCTTTAAGTGGAATAACCAGAACTGACGCCTCCTTTCCAAGGGAAAGTGTGGTATCTCTAGCCAAGTCCAAGAGAGGGGAAAAGGGTTTTTATTTGCAGGGCTTTGCAAATAGAGACTTAATGGATAACTGGAATTATGCAGCAATAGCCAAAGATCAGTCCTTAATTGTTCTTACCGATAATGGTTACGAGCTGCTAGGTAACGATATTAGTAAAGGGGGAAGGGAGTTGCTGGATTATGTCATGAAAAGAGGGACTGTAACTACTTCTGGGGTGGCAGAAGCTTTTGATATATCTGCTCAAAATGCCAGTGCTAAGCTCAAAAAACTGTATACGCAGGGTCTAATTTTAGGTTCGAAGGAAATTGCCGAGTCAGGCGGCATTGAATTCATTTATAGAGCGATAAAATAAATCTGATAATTCTTCTTGTGTTAATCAGATATTGGTGTTATATTTTCACTGCAGTCGCAAAAGCGGCATTTTTTTAAACCTCTGGTAAAACAGATTAACTTAAGCAGAAAAGAGAATAATTATGGCTACTAATCCACCATCAGGCGATGGACATCGTAACGGCGCTGTTCGCGATCGCTCACAGACAAAAACACCTTCAGGGCATTACGTTAAGCGTGACGCAGAAACTGGACGTTTTATGGATGTTAAAACATCCGATAAAAAACCTTTTAAAGGCGTTAGGAAGGAAAAGTAATCTTGTATACCTCGATTTTTTCTATTGAAGGCTCAAGACTCTAGGGGTGGTTGTAATGTGGAATCAGTTACCTGCTCTAGCACGGATTACAATCATAGTCGGTGGAGTGATAGGCGGTGTAATAGGACTTCGTAAAGGCATAAATCATATAACTAGAAAAAAGGTTTTTATCAGCTTTGCTATAGAAGATCGGAATATTCGTGATCTTATGGTCGGGCAATCATGCAATAAAAGAACACCATTTGAATTTGCAGACATGTCGGTAAAAGAGCCTTGGAACAACGCGTGGAAAACACAGTGCAGGGAAAGAATTAAAGCTTGTCATGGTGTTATCGTACTCATCAGTAAAAGTACCTTTGAGGCGGATGGCGTACATTGGGAGGTCAAGTGTGCAAAAGAGGAAGGTTTGCCGGTAAAGGCAATTTATGCCCATAAGAACGCCAAAGGCTGCCGTCTTCCTAAGGAAATAAAAGGGCAGCATATTTATAATTGGTCATGGTCAAATATAAATAAATTTGTAGACAAACTTAATTAATAGGAGAAATAATATGGCTAATAAAAAAACTGTTTTTGTTGCATTTGCAATTGAGGATGAAAGATCACGGGATTTGCTGAAAGGTCAATCTCTTAATACAGACAGCCCTTTTGAATACGTGGATATGTCGGTTAAGCAGGCGTATGACAGCAATTGGAAAGAAAAAGTGCGTACTCGTATTAAACGATCAGATGGTGTAATTGCGCTAATAAGCAAAAATTCTATAACATCAAGTGGGCAAAAATGGGAAATCGCTTGTGCAAAGGAAGAAGGTAAGAAAGTTCTTGGGATATGGGCTTACACGGATGATAGGACTAATATTTCAGGAGTCAAAACAGTTGTTTGGACGTGGGATGCGATCAAAACATTTATTAATAGTTTGTAATAGGAAGGGGAAAGTTTATGCGTAAGGCCCTTGTAGTTGGTATTAATTATTACTCTGATATCGATAGTCTTTTTGGTTGTGTTAATGATGCTCATAACGTGAAAAGTGTGCTTGAACGAAATAGCGATGGCACGGTCAATTTTGACGTTAATCTTTTATCTGCGAATGGAGCTGGCGATGCTCTATCAAGGGCAGATTTAAAATCAAGTGTCGAAAAATTATTTGCAGATGACAGTGATATTGCACTTTTTTATTTTGCTGGTCATGGCCATATTGAAACAACAGGCGGCTATCTATGCGCTAGTGATTGTAAAACTGGTGATGATGGCCTTGCTCTTGCTGATGTATTAACATTTGCCACTAACTCTAGGGCACGAAATAAAATCATTGTACTTGATAGTTGTCACTCAGGTTTTGCAGGGGCTCGCCCATCTGCCATCCCTGTTGTTGAACTTGTAGAAGGTACTACAATTCTTACGGCATCTACTGCCGAACAATATGCCACAGAAGAAAATGGCAATGGGGTTTTCACAACGCTCTTTGTAGATGGGCTTAATGGTGCGGCTGGAAACCTAATTGGTGATGTTACTCCAGGTAGTGTGTATGCACATATAGATCAGTCTCTTGGTTCGTGGGCACAACGTCCGATGTTTAAAACTAATGTGAAAAGCTTTGTGTCATTGCGAAAAGTACAGCCACCGATAAGTTTGGCAGATCTTCACCGGATTACTGAATTTTTTCCATCACCCGGATATGATTTCGATCTTGATCCATCTTTTGAACCAGAAAGTGAGAATCCAAACCCAAGTAATACTGCTATATTTTCCATTCTTCAAAAGTATAATAGAGTAAATCTTCTTGTACCTGTTAATGCACCACATATGTATCATGCTGCAATGGAGAGTAAGTCATGCAAGCTTACGGTTCTAGGAGAACATTATCGCCGATTGGTTGATCGTGATCGAATATAGTACACTTTTTTGCATGGTTCCAGTATTTGTAAATAGGAAAATATCGGATGGATTTGTTTGAGCCTCTTACTAAAAAAATTACACTTCCAGCGTGTTCAAATACTCCAATAAAAATTGGTGGTAATACGATCCATCAATATGTGAATAAATCGTTTTTTGCAGATTTTAAAATAAGGGGCAGTGAATATTCTGGGTTATTTGAGCTTAGTAGCGCTCTTCCTTCTCCATTCGATCTAATTTACCTGAAAAAGTGGAATACACGAGCATTCGTGCCTGAAGGTATTTTTTGCTTAAAATTTAAAAGCCAAGGAAATTTAGAAGCACTGGATGAAAATACTGCCCTTCTTTGGGAGCAAAATCCATATAAAAATGACGCTAAATCACCAGAAGATATTGTTGTGTCTTGGGCAGGTACTTTTCGATTCAAAGAGGATAAGCCAGAAGATAGGCAGTTTGGGCTGCGAACACCACAGCTTGGTGCTTTACACGCTATTTCAGCCCATTTTTCTACTAATAAAAAATTAGAGCCAGCAACGGTTGTTTTACCAACGGGCACAGGTAAAACAGAAACCATGCTTTCCACGTTAATATATCAGCAATGTGAAAAGTTATTGGTGGTTGTTCCTTCAGATTCATTACGAACGCAGATAGCAAACAAATTTTTAACTCTAGGATGTCTACCAGAGTTGGGGGTAGTACCAGTCGGCTGTTTTTTGCCCAAAGTAGCAAAATTAAAGAAGGGGCTTAAAACCGTTATTGAAGCAGAGGAGCTTGTAGAGGGTTCTAATGTAATTATTGCAACTGCCAGTATTTTAAATGCAAGTAATCAGCAAGCAATTAATGCTTTATGTGAAAAATGTTCTCACCTATTCGTGGATGAAGCTCACCATATTTCAGCTAAATCTTGGTTAGCAGTGCGTGAACGTTTTGAGGGAAGAAAAGTTATACAGTTCACCGCTACTCCCTTCAGAAATGATGGTAATGCATTAGGTGGTCGAATTATTTATAACTATACAATGGGTGAGGCTCAGCGTGCTGGTTATTTTACTCAAGTAAACTTGATCTCTGTAGAAGAGTATTACGATGATCAGTCCGACCTGTCTATTGCGAAAGAGGCCATAAAGTATTTACGATCTGATATAGAAAATGGTTTTGATCATTTGATGATGGCTCGTGTAGATAGTAAGTCGAGGGCAGATAATCTATTTGATCTCTATAAGGAGTTAGCGCCAGATCTCAAACCGATAGCTATTCACTCTGGTCTAAACAGTACAGAAATTCAGAAGAGTCTTCAGGGTCTTTTGTCAAAATATTCAAAAATAGTTATTTGTGTTGATATGTTGGGTGAAGGTTATGATTTACCTAATCTAAAGATTGCAGCGATCCATGATCATCATAAGAGTCTTGCCGTCACTCTCCAATTCATAGGTCGATTTACACGTACAAGTCATGATGGAAACATTGGGCAAGCTAGCGCTGTCATGAACGTGGCTGATCCTGGCGTTGAAGGAGATTTGCGACACTTATATTCTCAGGGAGCTGACTGGGATGCTGTGTTACGTCGTTTATCAGAAAATCGGATAGAGAGAGAAATTCGTCTTCAGGAGGTTGTTGATGCATTAAAAGGTAAGGGGGATCTACATGACCAAATATCTCTATGGAATTTGAAGCCATCATATTCTGCGATGTTGTTCAGTACCTCTTGCGATACTTGGACACCCGATAATTTCAAAGAATATTTACCTCGTTTTGATGAGTATTGGCACTCTATTGCAGAAGAAGAAAATATACTTGTCGTTATGGCAATTCAAACCACGCCAGTTAAATGGGGAAGCTATAAAGAGCTTAGAGATGCTAATTATAAATTGCTGATAGCACATTGGGATCAAGAAAGAAAAGCCCTATTTTTATTTTCTAATGACTATAAATGCTTCCGAGTAGAAAAAATGGCAGAGGCGTTATGTGACGGACAGTGTGAATTATTGTGTGGCGATAGAATTTTTAACGTATTTAACGGTATTGAATATCCTTTGGTACGAAATCTTGGCGCTTCACAAATTGGCGCCATTAGCTTCACTCAATATTTTGGGCCCAATGTAACTGATGGATTGTCGTTGATAGAGGAGTCCCAATCTAATTTGAGTAATATTGCAGGATTGGGATATGAGAATGGCGAGCGTGTAATATGGGGATGCTCAGAAAAGAAAGGAAAGGTATGGTCACCACAAAAAGGAGGAGCTATATCAGATTGGACTGACTGGGTAAAAACGGCGTGGGATAAGATAGTAAGTGGTCGGACAGATGAAGAAAATATCACCAAGAATTTCTTAAGACCTAAAAAAATAGACACTGTTTGTGAGCAACATCCAGTTTCTGTTCAATGGGGTGAACAATTATTAACTGCGTATGAGGATAAAGTTAGCTTCTGGTTTGGAGATAAGGAAGTTCCATTTTACCTAGTTGATTTGGCGTCTGATGGTAAGGAAGATGATGGTTGTATTAGATTGATTTTATCGTCGGAAGGTGTTGAAACGATATATAATTTAGAAATATCCAAGGATGTTAATAATAAGGGTTATGAATATCATTTGATTGATGGGCCTAGTATTTTAGTGCAAAGAGGCAAAGGAACCCCTATTAATTTTTCCGAATATATGATTTTAGATCCTCTAATGATTTATTATGCTGATGGGTCATTCTCCTATAACTGCTATCTAGTTAGTGTGTCACAGGATATAGGGGGTTTTTCACAAGAGGAAATTATTGATGATTCATGGGACGACGTAGATATTAGAAAGGAATCTATGGGGTATGACAGGGATGCAGACTCAATACAGTTTAGCTTCTTTAAATCTATTGAAGATGAGTATGAAATTATAATTAATGATGATGGTAAAGGAGAGGCCGCGGATCTGGTTGCCCTAAAAGTCGTTGATAATGAAATCGTACTTACTTTAGTACACTGTAAGTACTCATCCAAGGATGATCCTGGGGCAAGGCTAATAGATCTTTATGAAGTTTGCGGTCAGGCTCAGAGGAGTATTCGGTGGAAGCATCTTAGACTTGATTATCTATATCATCATATTAAACATCGTGAGAGATTGTGGAGTAAAAAAAGATACACGAGATTTCTGAAAGGTACGTTGGCTGATCTTTCGACTATTAGGAATCGTTCCAGAACCTCGGCTGTGCGCTTTCAAGTGGTGATTGTTCAACCTGGTGTAAGCAAGGCCAATGTTAGCGAGGAAATGCTTAAATTACTTGGTAGTACTGCGCTTTATATTAAGAAAACAACCATGGCAGATTTGGTTGTGTATGGTTCGATATGATTGTAAATAAGTTAGTAGTTACAGGCTACAGCACAGTCATTTAATTTATTGTGTAGGTAAATCTTCAAGGACATAAAGCCCTTGAGCCAATTTCTCTTTGAATATTCTCAATTGATGCTAGCTCGTTTCTGCGCTGATGCGTATCAGGTTCACTTCTAGCAAGTTCATTAAAAGCATTTCTTAATAAACCATACAGCTCACTTTCGTTTTTTGCTGCCATTTCAAATTTAGTTACCAGTCTCATTTTTACCTCCTGTTATTGGAGGTCGTGACGTTCACGACCTTTTGTAAGGCCGCTTGAACGTGGGAGGTAATGAACTGCACCTTTGGTCGAAATATATGGAGAAGTGTGCCTAAAAATACTTGGCACGCTTGCGGTTCTAATGATTTCCTGTGTTTTAAATCGGTTTTATATAAGGGAGAAAAGAGCGCCACTCATACGAAAGGAGGTAAGAGAGGCTGAAGAACTGAATTGTTGGCTCACATGAAAAAAACTCATCAGAGCCAGTGTCTTTAATGAGCTATAGAACAAAGCAAATTGCTCGACACGTCCGTGTTTGTTGCGAAACATCACCATTGATAATGCGCTTTAAAAGCTTGCCCCTCTGGGTAGAACAATAGCCTAGCCTGTAACCTGGCTCCATCAACCCATCCCCCAATCTTCCGCACTTCCTTCGCTCGCTTGTGTAGACCGGGCGGTTCCCCCTGGGTGGATTCCACCAGAACACAGGCTTTGCCTCCCGTTGGTCGTCCTATTTGGGGTTTCTCAACCCCAGAGGGGATGTTTTTTTAATAATGGGAAAATCCAATGCAAGAAATTAACAGCGAAACTTCAAACGTTTATGACATACATGCAAATGATGATGAAGTGATACAAAGAGCCATAATCATTTTAGACAAACGCATTAAACGCGGTGATGCTTTATGTTCACCAGCACAAACCAGACAGTATTTACGCCTACACCTTGCTAGTGAGAAGGCAGAGGTGTTTTGTTGTTTATTTCTTGATAACAGAAACCGTGTGATTGAATTTAAACACATGTTTCACGGCACCATTGATGGTGCAAGTGTTTATCCACGTGAAGTGGTGCGAGAAGCACTAAACCAAAATGCAGCCGCTGTAATTTTTGCCCACAACCACCCCTCCGGTGTAGCTGAACCTAGCCATGCTGACGAACAAATCACTAAACGATTAAAAGACGCTCTGGCGTTGATTGATGTGTGTGTACTTGACCATATTGTCGTTGGCGACGAATGTGTTTCTTTTGCTGAGAGGGGGCTTCTATAAGGGAAGGTCGCTAAGTGTGATTTTTGGAGAATATGAGGGGTTGAATTAGTATTTAATTAAGAGAAAATTTTGTACTAATTGAGCCTCAAAATTTTCGCCAGCTGCGAATGCAGCTGGCGGATTACGCATACGAAAGCATGCGTAATAAAAATTTGCAATGGATTGAAATTACCTGAAATTTCAATCCATTGCATTTATAAAAGTGTAGGTGAGAGCGTAGGTTTTTATAGTTTTTGTTTTTAACTATATGATTTATATGTGGTTAAAACCCATGCATCATAGGTGTGTGAGTGGTTTCGGTCGTTTTATTATTATTTGCTGTGGCTGTACTCATAGGGCATAAGTGTACAAGATTTACTGGTGCGATGGCATGCTGTCCGATAAAGTACAGTAAATATT
>Ga0316209_1001220_pt1 | contig 29202 bp, 23 predicted proteins | sample 6monopyrite_MG_FD_204945 | JGI IMG/M metagenome (GOLD analysis project Ga0316209, IMG submission 204945) | Microbial mat bacterial communities from mineral coupon in-situ incubated in ocean water Damariscotta River, Maine, United States -... | ecosystem: Environmental > Aquatic > Marine >...
CCCGTTAGTGGATAACAGCCTAAGGTTCTAAAACGCACTGAACGCATTTCAGGTGTTTCGCCTTCTTCCAATGGCATACGAGCATCGTCGACCATAAAGTAAACACCGTCGCGTTTAACTACAGGGCGAGGTTTTGCTAAATACAGAGATGGAATTTCGATGTTTTCCATATAAATATATTGCCAGATATCTAGCTCAGTCCAGTTGGACATTGGGAATACGCGAATGCTTTCGCCTTTGTTAATCTGTGCGTTATAAACGTTCCATAATTCTGGGCGCTGGTTTTTAGGATCCCATCGGTGATTTTCATCGCGGAAAGAATACACACGCTCTTTGGCTCGAGACTTTTCTTCGTCGCGGCGAGCGCCCCCAAAAGCAGCATCAAATTTATAATGGTCAAGTGCCTGTTTTAAGCCTTGGGTTTTCATGATGTCTGTATGTTTAGAGCTACCATGGCTGAATGGCCCTACATTCATCTTCACTCCATCTGGATTGATGTGTACTAGTAGGTTCAGGTCATGTTTTTTGGCCATTTTATCACGAAACGAAATCATTTCGTGGAATTTCCAGGTGGTATCTACGTGCAACAATGGAAAGGGGATTTTGCCTGGGGCAAAAGCTTTACGCGCTAGATGCAATAATACTGAAGAGTCTTTACCTACAGAGTAAAGCATCACTGGGTTGTCGAATTCAGCCGCCACTTCACGGAAGATATGAATACTTTCCGCTTCAAGTTGCTTTAAATGGGATACGGTTGGGATCGAGTTAGACATGGCTTTCTCACGCAAAGTTGTTTGTTTATATTAAAAAGTTCTATTACTAGAACAATAACAAAAATAGACTGTAATCTGTATTCTTATTTGTGCTATCACAGTCTTAAATGACATGAAAAACACACTTTAATCAAGTTGCTCAAGAGTGTGTTGCACTTTGTCGAAAGTGTCTGCTACTAGTTTGTCATCTTGCTTACCCAACAAGCTGACAATAATTATCGTGAAGCTAGACACTAAAAAGCCAGGTACAATTTCATAGATCCACGCACTCAACACTTGGCCGTTTACGGTGATTGGCACATAAATCCATATCAATACGGTTATTGCACCGGACAACATGCCTAATATTGCTGATAACTTGGTCATTCGTTTCCAAACGAGGCTAATCAGTACCAAAGGACCGAAAGCCGCACCAAACCCAGCCCAAGCATTACTCACTAAGTCAAGAATTGTGCTGTTGCGATCATAAGCTAAATAAATTGCGATTAATGCTACTAAAGCTACTGATACTCTGCCTGCTGTAACTAGCTCTTTCTGACTGGCATCTTTGCGTAAAAATGCTTGATAAAAATCACCGGTTAAAGAACTTGATGTAACTAATAATTGTGAAGAAATAGTACTCATGATTGCCGCTAATATAGCGCCCAATAAAAAGCCACTAATTAATGGGTGGAAAAGTATCTGTGATAGGTAAATAAAGATGGTTTCTGGATCTTGCATAGCACCTTGGGTTTTTGTCACATAGGCAAGGCCTAATAGTCCAGTGGCAAGGGCTCCTGTAATAGAAATGAGCATCCAACTTATCCCTATTCTGCGCGCCGTTTTTATATCATTGACTGAGCGTATCGCCATGAAACGCACAATAATGTGCGGTTGACCAAAATAACCTAAGCCCCAGGACAATAACGATATGATACCTATAGCTGTCATCGCTTGCCCGTTGGAAGCATTCATAAATAGATCTAAAAAGTCAGCATCATATGTCGCCAGTTGTGTCGCCGCGCCGCTGAACCCTCCTAAGTCAAACAACACCACAACAGGTACTAACACCAAAGATACAAACATAATGCAGCCTTGTACAAAGTCAGTAATACTGACCGCCATAAATCCGCCTAATAGGGTATAAGCTACAACAACGCCGGCAGTGACATACAAGCCCATTTCATAACTTAATCCAAATGAAGACTCAAACAATTTGCCACCGGCTACCACGCCAGATGAAGTATAAAGAGTGAAAAATATTACAATCACTACAGAAGAAATTAGCCTTAAGCTATGGCTAGTGTCATTAAAGCGGTTAGCAAAATAATCTGGAATAGTCAGCGCATTTTTTGCAAGCTCGGTGTAAACACGTAAGCGGGGAGCAACCCATAAATAATTTAGATAAGCGCCTATTGCCAAACCTATAGCTATCCAAGCACTAGAAAGTCCAGATACATACATTGCACCCGGTAAGCCCATTAACATCCAGCCGCTCATGTCAGAAGCGCCAGCAGAAAGGGCTGTCACTTTGGGACTTAAGCTTCTGCCTCCTAACATATAACCTTCAACGTCAGTGCTGGATTGTTTAAAAGAATATAAGCCAATGCCAAGCATGACCAAAAAGTACAGGCCGAGGGATATAAAAGTATAGGGGTCCATTAAAGCTACCTTAGAAGTAAGTGACGAAAAGATATGAAGTTTTTAGCTGCTGTCGTATGCTAACAACTGAACGCACAATTCGCTAGTCAGATGCCAATATGTATATAAAAACCTTTGAACAATTAACTAAGGATGAGCTTTACGCCTTAGCGAAACTGCGCCAGCAAGTATTTATTGTTGAACAGAATAGTATTTACTTTGACCTTGATGATTGCGACCAAGATGCAATTCATTTCTTGGAGCATGATCCACAAGACCGCTTAATCGCTTATGCTCGATATAGAAAAATCTCGCAAATTGATGAAGTAAAAATTGAACGAGTGGTGTTGGCGGAGCAGGCTAGGGGACTAGGGTTGGGTAAGTCTTTGATTGTTGCTATGTTGAAGCATATTCAGGGTGAATATGCTGATGCGAAAATTACTTTGTCTTCACAGGTAGAAGCTAGTGAGTTTTATCAACGGTTGGGGTTTGTTGAGTTTGGGGAGGGGTATGATGATGGTGGGATCTTGCATATTGGGATGGTTTATCAAGGTGGATAGATTGTTTACGCCCTAGCGAGCATCGACAAATCGGCTGGAAAGCCGATTTGCACAGCGAATGCTGCCCTAAGGGTTAGACACACGGATGTGTCTAAAAAACATCCATTGGTGATCCAAAAGATACTCAGTCACCTGAATACAAAAAATGACGAAGTCGTCGAGCTATTGCCCCCATAAAGTCGAGCACCGCCTCAGATAAGTCTGTTTGAATCTCTTCGGGAATTAAACCCGAAGAGATTAAAAGCCTAAGGCGTTGACGCGTTATCAGCCGCCAGTTTTGCTGAAAAAAAGTTGGCGAATGTTCGGTAAATACTTCTCGGCACTGCCAGTGTTAAAGCAAACGATTTTTTGATTTGGCTTGACCAAGCCCTGCTCTTTGGCTTGGCTTAGGGCTGCGACGGTGGCCGCTCCCTCCGGGCATATCCAGATACCCAATTGTTGATAGATCTGTTTGCTGTGTTGGGCAATTTGCTGCTCACTTACCGATATCGCCCCACCACCACTTTGACGAATGATCCGTAAAACCCCTTTGTGGCCTACGCCTCCGGGCACATTGATACCGGTGGCAATGGTTTCGCCACCATTGGTGGCAACAGTATCGTCCAAATTATTATCGATAGCACTGACCACGGGACAGTTTGCCTCGCTTTGCACCGCGATTATCTTGGGGCGTTTCGCACCAATAACACCCAATTTTTGCAATTCATCAAAGGCCTTCCACATGCCCAAAATACCGGTTCCGCCGCCGGTAGGATAGAGAATGACATCAGGTAGAGACCAATCTGCTTTGAGGTTTGGCCAGGGCTCAGCTAATTCCAGACCCATGGTTTTTTTACCTTCAATCCGCCAGCCCGGCTCTTGAAAGGTTGCACAGTTAAAATATCCCCTAGGCAGATACTTTTCCTTCATTAAGCCCGCGGCTTCACGGATTGTCCCTTGCACCAGATCGAGGCTGATCCCCGGGTGTTGCAAGCTATACGCTGCCACTTTACCCATAATTGGCATTGGTGTGTCATCGGGCATGATAACCGCCACATCTATATCGTACTCTACGCCATATTCTGAAAGAGAATCACCGGCGTTGCCCTGAGTGGGTACAGCCAATTTTTTTAGTCCATAGTGACGAGCCATCGTGGCCACTACCGCCATGCCACGATCTTTAAAACTGCCGGTAGGATTAGCGCCATAACCAGGATGGGGCTGGCCTTCTTCTTTTAAATAAACCTCTAAACCCAAACTTTTGCACAGGGCATACTGACTGATATCGATGATTGGTGTGTGCCCTTCTCCTAGAGTACATACATCATTTTCCTGGCTGCTGATATCAAAAGGTAAGAGCGGACCAAAACGCCACATGTTGTTTATGTGTGGGTGATACCAGCTCATCGAAGGATGATCTTCGGCAATGTGTCCCACATTCACCACCATCTGCACGGGGCGGCCATCCAAGGGACACAGATTCATGGCCTTGTCCGCCGTATACAGAGCTTCGCATTCAGTGCATTGATAGTGTTTGATGTATTTCATTGACGAGCCTTAGTGCTACGGTGAATTTTTCATTTAACTACAATAGCAGCTATTTTCCTGAAATAATTGTGTCTGACAGAGTGGGCGGCTAATGTAACGGCACAGGCGTTCAAGTTTTTCAGGCTCATCGGCATTGGCGAATACTCCCGCATGTAATGAGAAACCTGATGTGTTGGCCAACTGCCCGTATTCACCTTCATTGCTCGCAGGCAGTGTGCACAGCGTACTTTTAGCCATTGATTTCGATAATATCATCGTATATATGTTTAGTGTGATTGATGATATTTTTCCCTTTTATAGGTCGGTATTAATTTATTACTTACCCGTAGTAAAACACATCGAGTTTATTACCATCTAGGTCACGAAAATACGCCACATAAAAGCCATCGCCACCTTCAGCACGCAAACCAGGTTGCCCCTCATCAGTGCCGCCCAGCTCAAGTGCCTTTTTGTGCATTTGGTCTACTTGGTCACGTGAGTTGACTTGAATACCCACCATGACTCCATTTCCTACCGTTGCTGGCTGCTCATCAAAGGGCTTCATGATGCATAGCATGGGTTGTTCCATATCAGTGCCCCAGGCATAACCACGGCCTCCAAACTCCATCATGCGACTACAGCCCATTTCAGCCAATAAAGTGTCATAAAATGATGCTGCACGAGACAGGTCATTAGTACCAAGAATTACATATCCAATCATCAGGTTTTCCTTGTAAACATAAACGTTAAATTAGGTAGTGCATGGCTTATAAATTAATAAGCACGTGCACCAAAAGTTACCAAGCATTGAATCTTGTACCTGAGCCTTCGATGTTGGGATTGTTCATGATCGCTGGGCTGTTTTTATTAAAAAACGCACCACAAAAACAACATAATTTGTCCGGTAGTATCTCGTGATTAGGTTGGCGCAATGTTGATAAACATTATGCCAACCGACATACAACTAGCCATGCTTACCTCAGATGGAAAACCAGAATACTAGAGGCTATTTTTGTTGCGCACTTAACGCTTATAGTTTACTTTTCACATACATTAACAAAACATAATGCTTTGTTGGCGTTTTTTGGGAACTGTGTGGAATTCGAATTAAACCGACGAAAGACCGATAACAAATATTCTAAAACAGTAGAAATTTATGTCACTTTGTTTGGAAATTTTGAAGTTTCAAACAAGGAGCGACAGTCAATCCGCATAGCTGACAAAAAAGCGAAAGCGATTCTAGCGCTTTTATGCTTGTCACCGCAGCGTAGGTTGGATAGAAAAACACTGACTGAATTGCTCTGGCCCGGCAGGTATGCTGCACAAGCAAAATCAAGCTTGCGGCAATGCATATTAAAGCTGAGTAAAACCTTTGAAGTCTCCCACCCCGATTTTTTGCAAGTGTCTAGAGAACAAATCAGTGTTAATGAGCAATTATTCTCAAGCGACGTGCTCGAACTGGAAAACGCAATATCCCATGGTGATATAGATGATGCGCTGACGTTGTCGACGCAATTCAAAAATCTTAACTTTTTTGAAAACATTAGCGTGAACCAACAATTCGATTTGTATGCAGCAAAAATGATTGAGCATATAGAAGTAGAAATTGAGACTAATGTGCAGCAGCTCAAAACGTTTGCCACGGATGAACAGGCAGTAGAAAAAGGGCATGCGTTACACAAACTTTGGCTTGCCAGACTCGAGCAACAACGTAAAACACCTATCGCTGTGCTTCCTTTTACTCTTATGCCAGATGACGCCACTCAAGCGCATATCGGCCAAGGGATCACTGACGAGATTATCCATTTATTAGGACAAGTACCACAGCTACAATTGACCGGACGTCGCTCGTCTTTTCTTATTGCAAACACCGATAAATCCGTTCAGGAAATTGCTGCAACGCTGAATGTCAAATATTTAATTGATGGCAGTGTCAGAATGAGTGGCAATGCATTAAAGGTCGACGTCCAGTTGCTAGAAGGAAAAACAGGCTTTCAAATATGGTCTGGGCAATATCAAGGGAATGCTAACAAACTTTTTACCTTACAAGAGAATGTGGCGGTTCATCTAACCAATGAGTTAGAACACATGCTTGGCCTAAAACTTGTTTTGCCCAAAGTTAATCAAATGACGGTAAGCCAAAAAGCCTACGACTTGTACTTGCAAGGTCGAGCCTTAACCAAGCGAATATTTGGAGAAGGCGTTTTAGAATCAGCAATCAGTCTATTCGAACAAGCATTAGAGCTAGATGACAATTTTTCAGAGTGTTGGGCTGCGCTTGCTGAAGCTAATGCTTATGTCATGGTATTCACCCCCTGTTTGGATAAATCGCCGCATCGCCAACGTCTAGCACAGTGTGCCGATAAGGCCTTACGCATTGATCCCAAATGTGGCTTGGCTTTAGTCATGAAAGGCGTGTGTTGCTGGGAGCAACATAACCCGTGCGAAGCGATTAAACTGGCCTATGAAGCCTATGAAGTTGCACCCAATGACACAGCAGTAGTAGCCCGACTAGGCTCCTTTCTTTCATATATTGGGCATACTAAAAAAGCCCTGCCCTTTGCCGCCAAAGCTGTCTCGTTAGAGCCGCTAGATGCTAGGCACTCTCTGCACCTCATCGCAATTCTATTGAATCTTGGTGAGGTAGACGAAGCGATTAAGATTGGCCATAAGGCGGTTTTAGTTGGCATGCCTTCAATCATATTGGCACATGCAACATATGTAAAAGGTGACTTTGAATTAGCCGTAAAACAATATTCACAAACACGGATGATGATGAATGCCATTATGAATGTACCTTCTGGCGACAGGCCCATGACAGAGGGAGAACTGGATGAGTATTGGCATGTAGTTTCCAATGGCGTGTGCAGTGGCCGATTAGAGGATCGTCAAAAGTACTGTCAACTCCTAGATTACATGTATACAACCGTGCCTGATAAATACGACCCGTCAATTGTATTTCCCGCTGTGTGGATGGGATATGCCGATATGGTGTTTAAGACCCTAGGTGAACGCATGACTGGGGCCAATTTCGCTATATTGCCCTACCTATGGGGGCATTCTGCGCCAGCCAATACTATTCGAGAACACCCTGATTTTGAGCGCTTTTGTGATTCAATCGGCCTCACTAAGACATGGGAAACTTTTGGTTGGCCCGATGTGCTGAAAGAGACGATGCCGATATTGTAGTAATAGTGCAATTGGGTTCTTTCAAAATCTGAAACCCAGAATTAACGCGTTATTAACGCTTTTGAGTTTGAGTAATTTACCTCGAACCGATAGTCTCAATAAGCAACGCAATACTTACACCTAACGAGACCATACGGTAAAGGAACTTCACATGAAGAATATGCCAAGAATAATGATGTTAATTGCCATTGTATTTTCATTCTCAGTAGTCGCTGACGATGTAAAGCAAACGGTTGCGCAAGACTACGATGATTATCTTAAAGAACTATTCATCCATTTCCATGAAAACCCAGAATTATCTTTGATCGAGACTAAAACGGCAGCAAGACTCGCCAAGGAACTAAGATCGTCTGGCTTTACAGTAACCGAAAACGTCGGTGTTGAAATAGACGGTTTGCCATCAACGGGTATTGTTGCGTTAATGAAAAACGGTGAAGGCCCAATGGTGATGATGCGCGCCGATATGGATGGTTTGCCAGTACAAGAAAAATCGGGTTTATCTTATGCGTCGAAAGCCAAGCAAGTTTCACCCATTACGGGTAAAGAAGTGTCGGTTATGCATGCTTGTGGCCACGATGTGCATATTACTAGCTTGGTCGGTACAGCACGTTATATGGCGGCGAATAAAGACAAATGGTCTGGCACATTAATGTTGATTGGGCAGCCAGCAGAAGAGAGAATAATGGGCGCTAAACAAATGATGGATGCCAATATATGGGAAACGTTTGGTAAGCCTGATTATGCGCTCGCGTTCCATGTTGCTGCTGGTGAACCATTGGGTAAGATAAATGTGTTCAACGGCTCACCGTATGCGGGATCGGATAGCGGTAATCTAGTTATTCATGGCGTTGGTGCACATGGTGCGAGTCCACATTGGGGCAAAGATCCTATTGTATTGGGTTCACAAATAGTGCTCGCACTACAAACATTAGTATCTCGTGAACTTAGCCCGCGTCAGCCTGGTGTTGTGACTGTCGGCTCTTTCCACAGTGGTACAAAAGGCAATATCATCTCTGACCGCGCTGAATTGCAACTTTCGGTTAGAAACACCAATCCAGAAACACGAAAATTACTGTTGGACGGCATCAAGCGTATCTCCGAAAATTTAGGCCGCGCCGCCGGTTTACCCAATGACAAACTACCTGAATTCGAAATCGCCCAAAGCACACCGCCAACCGTGAACGACGATCCGCTAGTCGATAGGCTAAGAGCAGTTTGGAAGAAAAACTTAGGCGACGATGCTGTGTTCGGGTTTGCACCTGATCATATGGGCGCGGAAGATTTTCCACAGTTCACTAGCGACCCGTACATTCCATCGGTCTATTGGGATGTAGGAGGAACAGCATTGGATGAATTGCAATTAGAGCAAGAGGGTAAGCTAAAAATAGCTTCTCATCATAGCCCACTGTTTAAAGTGTCGCCAGAAAGCGTAAAAGTCGGTACTGAGTCCACCATATATGCATTGATGGAACTGTTAGGTAAATAAGCGCTACCAAAGGATCAGAGTCTGACGAATCCTCACATCAGATGAGTTTCTGGATAATATATCGCCAAATGAGCAAACTCAAAACTGCCTTTAAATACAGCTGCTAGATGGGCTAGTTGTATGACCATAATAATAATTGATAATATTGGATTGCGTGTCACTAGTCCAAACGTCGGCAAAAGCCTAAAAGGAAGGAGTCATTTGACTTTTTTATATATTACTTCCCTAGACCAGTCATTTGTTGCGAATTGAATGTGTCTGGTGTAATATCGCACCAGATGCATATGGAGAGTAACATGCCTAGACAAAGTGTCACATTGACAGAAAGCAATAATTGTTGGCTTAACGCTCATGTTGAAAAGATTGGTGACTATGCGAATAAGAGTGAGTTGATTAATGATTTAATAAGACGTGCAAGGCGAGCCGAGTTTATAAATCAGAAATTATCAAAAGCAGAAAAAAGTAAGTTCGTATCCCAGTCACCAGAAGAAATTCTTGCCGAGTTTAAAGAGGATCTAATAGAGTAAATGTTCGAATACCGCTTAACGGAAGAAGCAAAAGAAGATTTGCGCAGAATCTATGAATATGGATATGAGGAGTTTGGAGAAAGCCTAGCGGATGAATATTTTCACAGCTTCTTCGAAGCCTTTATCAAGATTGCAGAATCGCCTTTAATATATCAGTCTGTTGACAATATTCGACCAAGTTATAGACGCTGTCCACATCGTTCGGATGTTATTTACTATCGAATAAATCAAGACACAATTGAGATTATGGCTGTTATTGGCGGTCAAGATACTGACGTTTGGCTTTGATTAATAAATTAACAATAGATTCAAATTTAGTTTTTTGTAATTGACTGTAAAGCCGGCGAATAACGGCCGTTTGAAATTGGTCATTATTCTACGTATTTTATAACATCCCCAGCGTCACTCCTGCGCAGGAGTGACGTGGATTATATTGAAAAAAGAGGTGGTTCAATGTCCGCTCATGGCACTTTTCGCCCATTTGAGTAGAAATTCTCACAGCTTTTTTACCGATTAAGAAATATCAAACATTATTTTAAATTATCCAACATTATTACATTCAACTTAGAACTCTATTAGTTATAATTAGATTAACACTAAATATTATTTTATTGATTAATTTAGATTGCAATGTACACTAAAACTTAGATTTACTCAGAGTAGTGTGGATAGGTGTGGAGCATTTTTATCATCTCGTAGAAACAAATGAGAACATAGATATTGGTGATGTTGACCCAGCTGAGGATGGAGGTTCTTTTAGCGTTGATAAGCCTATGTCATTCAAAGGTGTACTGATGCTATTTACCAGTGATGGTAAACCAGTGTTTGAACCAAACGCTTATATCTTGAGTCGTCGAATCGTAGAGGGTACTAAGGATGTTAAGCCAACATGCTTCCATTTGTTACGTTATTTCAGATTTTTGGATGCCAACCAACTAAAATGGAACGACCACGAGGAACAGTTACAGCGTTACCCTATCTTTCTTTATCGAGGTTATTTAGATAGCCAAATAGAGAAAGGCTGCTTGACGCGCAATACTGCCGTATCAGCCCTGTCCATTGCGAGACGTTTTTACCTGTTTTGTTACCGTCATAGGTATATTACACAGTTGCCTTATGAGGTTACAGGCACAACTAAATATGGGCAAACATTAACGGATTGCTCAATCCGAAGCCAAAAAAGAGAAACCAACCTGCAACCACTTAATGGCCTTGATATTCAGCATGTGAGAGATAACTGGCACTGCAACGGGTTGAGCTTGGAATTTCGCTTAATGGTCAGTGTGGCGCTCTCGGTAGGGCTTCGTGCTATTGAGGTTACAGACATTAAACCTAAACACTTTGCTATCCCCAAAAGCTTTAGCGGAAAAACATTAACGGGTATTTGGATTGGCTCTGACCACGATTGTAAAACGAAGTATGGTATTAATCGTCAGGTCTCAATGCCGATTTGGCTGATGAAGTCTATTAATCAATACCATCAGAGTGATAGGTATAAGAAACGGCAGCAATTGTATTTTATGAGTACGGGTGACATGAGTCCTCCCGCTTTCATCAATAAAGATGGAAACCCCTTTACGTCCAAAAGCCTCAACACACTTTGGGCTAAATTAAGAACTGCTATACAAGAGAACAGCAATCCTCATTTTAAACACAAATTGCATGACTGTAGGGCGACTTTTGGGGCTTATAAGCTTGAATCATTAAATCAAATAAAAGAGCTATCCATGATGCAAGCATTAAAAATGCTCAAGGATGAAATGGGTCATAAGGACTTGGAAACAACCATGCTGTATCTGAAACATTACGAAGGGAACCCAGAGAAGAACCAAATCCCAGAGATAACGATGAACTTACTTGATAGTGAGACCCTATCATGACCAATGTGATAGAGGCAGAAATTATAGATAACGCTCGCAGTTATCGCTCTGCTCCAACAGAGAAAATGCTCACCGATAACACCCTGTCCACGATTACCAAATGGAAGTATGTGTGGAAAAATGATAAGGGATGCAATTCAACATGTGATTTTTCGGAGCTAAAGACCTACGTCACCGATGAACACATTCGGTTATTAATTTCCAAATTCCAACAATCAGGGTGGGCCGGAAGCAGCAAAGTAGCCCATTTTAATCTTATCAGAGCAGTTCTTAGATACACTTTCAATGCTCAAGGTCGAGAGCGAAAAGTACAACAGGTACAGTTCTCTCCTGAAACGTGCCTTCAATATATCCATGCAACCTATCTATCAATGGCAAGTACAGGTGAGGGGTTGCATGGCAAACCTATAAGTGCAAGCACTCTTGGTCACAAGAGTTCGATCTTAAATTTAATCTGTAAAAAGTTTGGCTTCGGGCAAATCCCTAAAGCGGCTCGCAACCTTAATACTCGCTCAGCGTCATTGGGTTCTGATAATTACACAACTAAAGAGTTGCGAGCTATTGCCTTTGCGTTTCTAGCAGACCGCAAGGCATTGTTAAAACGTTATTATGATGATTCAGTGTCTGACTACCAAAGGAGAGTGGCATTTGATAGGTTGGTCTATAATGCGGTGTTTCTGACCATTTATTATCTCGGAACAGGTCAAACAGAAACCTTAAGCATGTTTTTGGACGATGAGTGGGTGTGTCACAAATCAGGGGCGGGTCGCATTAGTATCGAAGGTTTTAAAACGCGTGGCAATGTGGTTGAACGTCGATCTTTCACACCAAGAGCAGCCTGTAAAAACTTTTTTGAATCACATCTAACCCTATCAAAGCGACACTCTGTCTCTCTAGGATTGAATGAACATTGCCTATTTCGAAAGTTAAACGGTAAAACTCCAAACAGTGATCATTTACATTTCTATACTCATGATTATTTGGTCAAACATTCTCAGCACATCCAAGCCTTAATTGAAAATAATCCTGATTTTCGTTTGAACTGCAATCTACTTAAGTCGTCAATTAAGCAGTTTGCCGAACAAAAAATGGGACGAACAAAAGCGGCTGAAAATACCCGTAATGTTCCTGGTACTTATGACAACTCTAAGTACGGCAAAGTCTCGAAAGGAGAAGCGAGAAGCCAGCTGGCGTTTGGTTTAACGGCACTACATCATTTAGGCGAAAACCCTGATGGTGGAACGGTTATTGCTGTAGCAAAGGCAAAGGAAGCGGTCGGTGAGGTCTATTCTCACGATGAATGGGAAGCACTTAAGGAAAATGACAAAGAGCACAGTGTTGTTGAAAATCAAAATGGTGGCTTTTGCAAAGGGGCTGACACACCAGAGAAAAGAGCGTTCCAAAAAACCGTAGACAAAAGCGGTGTCCTTTCAGAAAAAGAAAAATCCCAAATGGGTTGTGGCTTCGTTGTGAAATGTTTTGGTTGCTCGAACTTCGGTGTAGTTGACGACGCACATGATATATGGCGGTTACTGTCCTTTGAGAAACGACTAAATGAGGCAATGATTGCACATCAAAACGTAGAGCATTTCATTACCAACTTTGGTGAAGTAAAAGCCAATCTGAATAAACTTAAGACACGATTTAAGAAAGCGCATTTAAAAGCTGCCATAAAGCAACTTGAGCGTGAGTGTCACCCTCTGTGGGATGAAGACTCAGTGATGGATATGTTTAAGGGGTAGGATATGTACAGTATTAGTATGGATTTCAGTCAATTTGAGCAACACGCATTGCCAGAGTCTTCAGGCCAGTTCGTGATGCCCAATAACAAAACGGTAGTCAGTGTAGATAAGGATGGAAACCCTGTCTCTTATTTTGGCGATGATGTTTGGGATTATAATGCATTCTTTAACCTCACAAACGATACAAAATCAGTTTATCAAATCAATTTCCATCCTAACAAGCATAACCTTAAGTTACTCGAAGAGTTGAAGCAGCGCATGTATTTTCTTATATGGGGCGCTAAGGGAGAGCTGCTACGCATGGAGGGCAAGGCCTTCCGTAAGTTCAGTAATTGCCGAGCAATTGGGGAACAAGTAAACCGTCTTTTAAGAGTGTTTAAAGGTACAGCCATTGATTCCCTGTCTTTATTAAACAATGAATTGGTTTTTAGCCAGATACTTCACGATGTAAAAAAGTACAGTGAAGCCACAGTTAGAACTTCCTTAATGGCTCTGAGTTTACTGACACAACTTAATAAGCATTTTCAAGAACAATCACATTTTTCATTAGGGATACCAGAGGGAAAGACATTCAGGCAAATCGCCAAACAGTTTTCCTCTTCTGGTTCAGGGCATTACTCTACCGTGATACCTGTTATTTATGAGCAGTTGATGGGGCGGCTAATGCAAGATGTAAATACAGCCCATGAAAAGCTGCCCGACCTTGGTGATGTAAAAGCCTACGCGAAAAAATACACACTAACAGAGCGTCAAGCGGTTAATGAATTTAGGGTAATAGAGGGGGCTTGCTTTATGTCACTTTCAGCCTTTACAGGGATGCGAATAAGTGAGTTAACACAAATTGACTCTACGTCTTACAAGGAAATTGACCTTGACGGCTTGAAGCTTTGTACCTTGCGTTCATGGACTCGCAAGTTGGATAAATTACCAAGAGAAGATGCCTGGGCGTGTGCGCCCATTTGTAAAAAGGCTCTGGAAGTCTTAACGGCGATTAATGACCAATATCGCTCAAGCAAAGGTGATATTCACCGCTCTCCACGATTCAGCTTTACTGGGCATGGCGGTACTGGTGACAACATTAACCGTCAATTGAAAGATATGGCGCTAAATAAATCACACCTAAGCAAACTATTTAGTTTTTATTCGAAATACCTTGATATTACGTATGAACCCGGTGGAATGGATGAGGTGTATCGCTTGCTGAATCCCGTTGTGCCTTCTAAATACAATCCTATTAAAGAGCGAGGAAATGGCACATTTTACTGGCATTTTTCAACCCACTCACTGAGACGTACCTTTGCTCATTTTGTTGTGGGAAATGGCTTAGTGTCTCTGGCTGCTTTGAAGCACCAGTTTAAGCACATAAGTCTCTCTATGACGGCTATTTATGCCAGTCATGCAGAAGTGTTGACGCTGCTAGGTATTGAGAATCCTGGCAGTATTAAAAAAGCCGTTGAAGACGCTGAAATGGAAACCCATAGAGCATATCTAAAGGATATGGTTGATAATCCGGACGAGCAATCTGGCGGTTTTATGAAGGCATTTGAGGGTGACCCTAAGGTTATGCCTGAAGACCAATTTGAAGATCTTGTCAAAAAAACCAAAGGGGGCAACAAATCAACAGGCTATGGTCGGTGCTTTGCGGGTGATAAATGCAAGATGTCGCATTTATTTGAGCAGTCGAGTTGTCTTGGCCGTGATTGTGAGAACTTGAATATCAATCAAGTCGAAGCGACACATTGGCAAGTGCGACATGGGCGAATTGGAGCCAAGTTACAAAAGATGAAAGAAATGGGGTTTTACAACCAGAACACCCTTGCTCGTGAGTTAACGGATATTCGTGCAGCTGAGAAAGTTATGAGCGACCATAACATTGAATTTGAACGATTTGAATTAGGGGCCTTGTAATGCCGAGCGTAAAAATTAAGTTGATGAATGCTTTTGAGGCGTTAAAAAAAGAGGGGAAGAAAATCAGCCCTTATGCTGTTGAGAAAAGAGCGGGTGTGGCAAATGGATCATGTAAAAATCACCCAGCTTTGCTGGATATAATTGTGACTGAAAAATCTAGCTACCATCCTAATCCTCAAGTGGTTAATGATGGTATGCAAAAAAAGAAGAAACAGGTTGATAAGAAAAAACATGACGACTTGGTAGAGTCAAACAAGCGACTACGGGCTGAAAATGACCAATTCAGAGAAGAGATGAAAGTTATGGCGACCTCAGTGGCTCAGTTAACGTGGGAGCTACATCGATACAAAACGGCGACCAAGGGTAACAGCGACAAATTCAGCAGTATTAAAGCTTGAATGCTGTAACGAGAACCAAGATTTAGTACTTAACTTGATTGCTGAAGCGAATGTACGGGCATAATAATGATTGAAACTCGCAACAACTATATTAAACTTAGCCGACCGTCTGCTTTGCCCCAGAATCCGGACGTTTCATTTAAGGCAACAATTCGACATTTAATGAGTAAATTGCTGCTTTAGTTGACTGACAAAAAACATCCAAAAGCAGACATAGCACTTTAATTTCGCAATTCCTCTACTAATAGCCTACCTTCGCATGACATTTTGAATTAACACGTCATACAAAACTTACACAACTCAATATTTAAACAATCTGAGCTAGCCTAAAAGACAACTGTAACCAAGGAGTGGTAAAGATATTTTATTTTTCTTTTACTCCGGTTGGTAACACAGATAATGTTCAAGTATGAATAATGAAAACACCAAATTTCTAGAAACCATGCTATATGTTTAACTAATTTACCAATAGGATAGAAATACAGGCTAAAAGGGGAAGGAGTAACCATATGTTTTCATTTATGCGCAGTTATATGCTGTATGTGTTTTATTGGATATGTATCAAAGAAGCGGAAAGAGAGAACCGAAAACCTTCATCTGCTTCTGGATTCGGAGCTGTCGTTGTCGTTTTTAGTTATATTCCTTTTGGCATTTATGTATTTCTCCTAAACTTATTTCCAGAAAAAACATCTTATGTCTACGGTTATTTAAGGAATCTATTTGGTATATTTTCGAGCCATAAAGGTGAGGTCAGTGTAGGTATGCTTCTGGCCATATTACCTATCTCAATCGCTCTTTGCTACATTGTCTGCTGTTATCGAATCTCTTTCGAGGATATCCCTAAGAGACTAGAAAGGTATCAAGTGCTTAGCGAGTTTAGTTGGTTCAAGGTTCTAATTCCATATTTCATACCAGGAGTGTTTTTTTTGATATATTTGTTGTTTACATGAAGATGGCGTAGACGTTTAGAAAAAAACTGAGCGCAGTTACCTTCAGATATGGATATAACTAAGGCGGCTAGGGTGAGTGGCGACAATTCGGCGGCCGAATTAAGCCTTTAGAAGCCGCTTGTTTTGAATTCCTAATTACGTTGAAACATTTGATTAATAGACGAAAAATAGCCGACTTTCACTCCCATAAGAATACAAATTAGATGTCAATATGGGAAATACGAGGCATCTTGTATTTTAATTTTAGGAAAAATGACGTTTTATTTTATCTATACTCTGAAGCCTAGGCGTTGCCACATTGCACTAAACATGTTGTCGACTTGAGTCTCTAATACAAATCCATTTGATACCCATATAGAAATCTAACGTACCATATCATCACGTTAATAAACTCATCAATTCCATGATGAAAACGATAATGATAAAGAAGATGATGATAAAGGCAATGATAGCACAACGTCACGTCGCTCGGCTGTGCTTCTCGAAAGGCCCCGTGGCAGCGGCTTATGAACTCAAGGTGGACGCGGGAGAGGCGCGACGAGATGAAGCGCAAGTCGCTCTGGCGGCAAAATTCGATGCCCTGCACGAGTCTCTTGCATCGCTCCCACCAGTGCCCGTGCGTACGTACAATCCGACAAAGAGAAGCTGTATAAGCAGCAGTTCACTATTACTTTTGCTGGCGCGCTCCCTAGCATCCGCCCAGTCCTTTCTTCGAAAGAAGTTCCATTTTTGGCTTTTTGGTCCACCACCGCGAGGCATGTACATTCATGGACCGGTAGGGGTAGGAAAAAGCTTTCTAATGGATCTATTTTACGCGTCGGTTGCTGTTCCTGATGATGATTCTTGCTGTAATAATGACAACCACAAACACGCAAAAATTACCAAACGCCGTGTCCACTTTCATGAATTCATGCTAGACGTCCATCATCGAATCTTTGTCTACAAACAGAAGCACCCACGAGGTGATGCGATTCCCGTCGTTGCGCAACAATTGGCACAAGAGGCCCAACTCCTCTGTTTCGATGAATTTCAAGTGACAGAAATCGCCGATGCCATGATTTTGAAACGATTGTTTTCACTATTAATATCGGATTGGAATGTCGTGATGGTGGCCACCTCGAATCGAGCACCCGATACCTTGTATGAGAGAGGCATTAACCGATCCCTCTTTTTGCCATTCATCGACCTATTGAGACAGACGTCCGACATTATTTCCATGGAGGATTCCCAAAACGATTATCGGCTCGAAAATCGAGCAGATGGCCAATCCTATTTTTGGTCAAAAAAAGGAGTTCAAGGCGATAATAAAATTAATCACAACTTCCAGGCTAAGTTGGAAAAAATATTTGGTGGCGCTGTATCTGGCATTGCATCCGGAACTGAGGGCGAGAGCATTCCTGTCCTCTTTGGTCGCACCGTCCAGGTCGCCCGATTGAATGACCGATGCGCCTGGTTTGACTTTTCCGATTTGTGCTACCAACCGCTCGGGGCAGCCGATTATATTTCCCTCTGCCGCCGATTTCCGGTCATCATCATGGAATGCGTTCCTCAACTGGACGCCAATCACCTCAACGAAGCGCGACGCTTCGTTACCCTCATTGACGCATGTTATGAATCTCGCACCCGCTTGGTACTCACGGCACAAGTCCCGCTCGACGAATTGTTTGTCGATTTTGAAGCGCAAGTCGAAAGCAGTGACGGAGATGAAGAATTGATTGTCAATGATAAGGGGGGAAACTCGAGTTCCTTTGCGACGACCATGATTCGCACCAAAGAGGGAAAATATTATGAGTGGTCGGCGACGGGTCTAATTGGCGTGTCACTGGCACAATTATCGGCCGCAAATGACCTCGCCTTTTCCTTTCGGCGAGCCGCGTCCCGGTTGGTAGAAATGGGTGGAAAGGAATGGGGGCGGCAATGACGAGAGATATATACCGTACTTTCTAATTTGGAATGACCGAGGAACAACTGACAAGCCCTAATGTTTTTAGTCTATCTGTAGATCAAAGAAGGTTTGGTTCGACCCTTCTAATCCGATTGAATTTATCCACCCATCGACAATAGGGCTATATTGCCTCTCGAGTCTGCTCAGTAATTTCAAACTGAACAGGCCTACCAATTTTTGTTGAATCCGCTTTTAGAATAGAGAGCGGCTCGCGACGAATAGTCATTCCTAGCGCAATATCTCTCACACGCAAGGTCTGATGTTAAAATTGAAAGTTAGCACGACTACCGCAATCACATTGTTGATGCACTTAAGTAATGGCATAACGGCTCATAAACATTTGTAGCGTTTGCTCTTTGGCATGTTGGCGAACTTGATATGATGGTGCATCATCATTGCACAGCACGGTTGGCCAAAAAAGTGTCCCCTTTAGCAAACTGCCAATTTGCTCTGCGGCATAATCAACGTCGTCAATAGCGAACTTACCATCAGCTATGGCGGCCTTTAGCCAACGATGCAGAGTGGTTTCCTGCGCTCTCATGCGATCCATCTGATCTTTCATCTTGGCAGGAGAATAAAAGAAATGCCCCATTGCTAAGCGTGCGAGTGTAACAAAATCATGGTCGCACATCATGTTTGTCTCGGCTTCAATTAGCAAAGCCAACTGGCTTTCAATCGATTGATTTGGCGTATATTCGACCGATGCTCGCAACATGAACTGCTCCCACATTTCATGCAACAAACTTAATACTAGCGTTTCTTTGCTATCAAAATGGTTATACACCGTTCGCTTTGACACATTTGCTGTTTCAGCTAATTGGTCCATGCTAGTTGCCTGAACGCCTTGTTCTTTAAAGGTCTTCAGTGCTGCATTGAGTATGTCTTCGCGCTTCTGCTGGCTACGCGACTTCTTTACTTCGCTCATGTACTTCCTCCGATTACGTTTAATTTTACACTGCTCAGTTTACTTTACAATTTTTTTGATTATACTACACCGTATAGTTTACATTTTGGTGTTCCGTAAATTTGACACTGAATATCATTGTTATTAAAAAAGCTACTTTAAAAGAGATATCAACGTGCACAAAAACGTCTTCATTCGCACCAGTCTGCTGCTAGCAACCGCACTTTTCATTTCTGCCTGCAGCGACAGTAATTCCGAATCCACTAATGATGAAATCACGCCTGTATTGGTAAAAATGACGCCAGTACAAGCATTGAAAAATGAGCAACATTTTGAGTTTCCTGCAGAAGTTTCTGCGGTAAAAACCGTCGACATGCGTTTTGAGGTATCAGGAAGATTAATTGAAGAAAACCTTCGAGCTGGGAACGAAGTAAATAAAGGTGATGTGCTTGCTAAACTCGATCCAGAACCATTTCAACGGAGAGTGAAGGAGCAGGAGACAAGGTTTACTCAAGCCGATCGAGAATTAAAGAGAGTTCGCCAGTTAATAGAGAAGCAACTTGTTCCCCAATCTGCTTTAGACGATGCGCAAACCGCGTTTGAACTTGCTGAGATTGCGGTCAATAACGCCAAGCAAGATCTTGCCTATACTCAAATTTCAGCGCCATTTAAAGGGCAAATTGCACAACGTATCGTAGACAACAATAGTTACGTACAAGCGGGTGAAGTGATTGCGAGCATACAAGACCGCTCACAGGTGTACTTTAATATTCACGTTCCCGAGCGTTTATTCACGTTGTATGCGAGCCGTGACGGAGCAAAAGTGGAAGGCTCGATTTTAGCCCGACCAACTGACTGGGTAGATCTTTCCTATGTTGAGCATAGTGCTCAGCCAGATCCAGTGACTCAAACTTATAAAGTGGTCTTTAGCAAGTCAGCCGACCCTAGCAACCTAATCACGCCAGGTGCGCGAGCAAAAGTAAAAGTCCACTTAGATCAAGAAGGCAGCACTGATCAACTTATCATTCCCTACACTGCCTTACTGGCTGAACAAGATGACTTCTTTGTGTGGCGCTACAATCAAGAAACAAAGCAAGTCAACAAAGTAGCGGTTTCTGTTGTGAGTGTGCGCGGTGACTATGCCGGAATTGAAGGTGAACTATCTGAGGGAAACAAGGTTGTGTCTGCCGGTGTCAGTAAAATGCGTGAAGGCTTGCGCGTCTCAGAATACGTGGCGGAGTAAGCTTCATGGATATCGCAAAGTACGCTTTACGCTTCCCTGTTAATATCTGGCTGATTGTCGTTATTTGCTTGCTCGGTGGGCTTATTGCACTGAGCAATATTGGGCGACTAGAAGACCCCAGTTTCACTATCAAGCAAGTAAAAGTGATTACCTCTTTTCCAGGTGCAAGCGCAAAACAAGTCGAAGATGAAGTTACCGAATTACTCGAAACGACTATCCAACAAATGCCGCAACTATATCGCTTGAGTTCAGTATCCAGTCCGGGTACCTCAGATATCACAGTAGAGGTGCAGCCAAACTTTGATGGTGGTGAACTGCCACAAATATGGGATGAATTGCGCAAACGCCTGCGAGACGTTCAGAGCCAATTGCCACCAGGAGCACAAGACCCGGTTGTTTTTGATGACTTTGGTGAGGTGTTTGGACTTTATTACGCATTGACTGCCCCTGACTTTAGCGCCACTGAATTGCGGCACTTTGCTAAACAAATTCGCCGCGAGCTGTTGATGATTGACGGTGTTGCAAAAGTGCAAGTGAGTGGTGTGCGAGAAGAGCAAATTACCGTTTATATCGATACAAACCGCTTAGCGAGCTTGGGCTTGAGCTTTCCACAAATATCTCAATTGTTAACGGAAAACATCCGACCGTTTAACGGCGGTAGAGTACAATTAAATGGCAAAAAATTACGAGTGCTTGTGGATCAACCCTCCAGCCAGATCGAGGCTATTGAAAACCTGAGTCTTGTATTGGCAGGGACATCGCAGTCAATCAAGGTAAAAGATATCGCGACCTTAGCAGTTGAGCCAGCCGATATTCAAACAAACTATCTGCGTCACCAAGGTAATGAGGCAATCACCTTGGCTGTCTCTGCGCAAGACGGCGTTAATATCGTTGATGTCGGCCAACGAGTCAGACAGAAAATTGAGCTTATCCTCAGTAAGTTGCCGACAGGTATCGAGCTAGATGCGATTTATGATCAAGCAAAAATTGTTGATGAGTCGGTCGATGGATTCATTTTAAACTTAGTCATGTCAGTGGTTGTTGTGGTCCTAACTCTCTGGCTATTTATGGGTTGGCGTTCAGCACTCGTCGTAGGCACTACGCTAGTGGTCACGGTAATGGGAACCGTACTGATCATGTGGCTAATGGATTTAAGATTGCAGCGTATATCACTAGGCGCAATGGTCATTGCAATGGGTATGTTAGTTGACAATGCGATAGTGGTAGCCGAAGGCATGATGATGCAAATGAAGCAAGGCGCAAAACCACAACCTGCAGCAAGCTTTATTGTTAAAAGAACACAATGGCCTTTGCTTGGTGCAACCGTCATTGGCATAGCGGCATTTTCAGGTATTGGATTGTCGGATGACGCCACCGGCGAATTCTTATATTCACTTTTCGCCGTAGTGTTGATATCACTTATGCTCAGTTGGGTAATGGCAATTACCTTGGTACCGACGCTTGGCAAATTGGTTTTCAAAACAACACCTACGTCAGATCAGAACCAAAATGGCTCTCGTTTTCAAGACGGTTTCATATCAATTTTAAGAGGCTTCTTGCGTCATCGATGGCTAACGCTTTTTGGATTGTTATGCATCACTCTCGTTGCATTTATGAGTTTTGGCTTTGTGAAACAAGGCTTTTTTCCGCCATCCAATGCACCTTTGTTTTATATCCACTATTGGGGACAACAAAACGAAGATATTCGCAGCACTGAAAGCATCATGAAAAAAGTGGAACAGGAAGTGCTTTCTGAGCAAGGAGTGAAATCAATCACTAGTTTTATTGGCCGTGGTGCAGATAGATTTACCCTCACCTATGCGCCAGAGCCTGCCAATGAGAGCTACGCCATGATGCTGGTTCGGGCCAACGATAAAGATGAGATTGATACTATCATTGCTGATATGAAAGCTGCCCTTCCACAAGTGAGTCCTGACGCCAGTTTTTATTTTCAGCGCGTACAATTTGGCCCGGGCAGTGGCGCAAAAATCGGCATACGTTTCTCAGGCAATAACGGAGATGTACTCCGAGAACTCGCCAACAATGCAGTTGAAATCCTAGAAGCTGATGGTCAAATTCAAGAGGTTCGTCATAACTGGCGTGAGTTGGGTTTGAGTTTGAATACCCAATTTGATGACATTAACGCAGGTATTGCGGGCGTGAGTCGCGCTGATTTTCGTGACACCATCGAATACGCAACCACAGGTTTACAGCTTGGTAAGCTATACGATGAAGATTACGCTTACCCTATTCGTGCTAAAATGGCGAATGCTCAGCAGGACCCATTAGATGCGATTCGTAACAGCCAAGTTTGGAGCTCTCAACAAAGCCGATATGTCCCATTTCGACAAGTATCTAAAGGCATTGAGTTAGAATCCGAAGAAGTACAAATCCATCGTCGCGACCGTGTCCCAACCATCACTATTTGGGCTGAGCCAGGCAGTGATGAGACCGCTGCAGACGCCTTAGCAAGAATATGGCAGCCCATTCAAGACATGCAATTACCCGATGGTTATAAGCTAGAGTGGGGCGGCGAGTATGAAAGTTCGGCAGACGCCCAGCAAGCGCTAGGTAAAGGCTTACCGGCAGGATTTTTAGTCATGTTCATCATATCGGTACTGCTATTTGGCAGAGCCAGACAGCCCCTCATTATCTGGGCCATTGTACCTATGGCAACTGTCGGTGTTGTTTCAGGTTTATTGTTAACTGACATGCCATTTGGCTTTATGTCGCTGCTCGGCTTTTTAAGTTTATTTGGCATGTTAATCAAGAATGCCATCGTTTTACTGGAAGAAATTGACTTACAAATCGAAGAAGATAAGCCCATTAAAGATGCCATTCTTGAGGCCTCAGCAAGTCGATTGCGACCTGTTACCTTGGCGGCCATTACGACCATATTAGGCATGGCTCCTCTGTTGTCTGATGCATTTTTCGCAGACATGTCTGTGACTATCATGGGTGGTTTGGCTTTTGCTACAGTATTAACGCTCATTGCTGTTCCTGTGATGTATAGTTTGCTGTATCGAGTGTCATTCAGAAAATAGCTCCGATGTTACGATCTTATTTCGACTTCAAAAAATAGTATTTGGGAGTGAATATTTAGGTTAGGAGCGCTACTGAATCGCGACGTGAGCATATCGACCGACCGCTTTCTGCCTCAAACCTGTCTGTCACTCATTGGATTTTTAAGATTAAAAACATATGTTAATTTGAGCAAAAATTTGAACCCGCAATGTCGGCTTTAGGCTCACAGCTGCCAGTCGGTCACTGGCTAAGAAGTGAGCGAAAGTATGTACATTATTGTCAATCTACATGATAGAAACATACAGAAATAAATTAGATATTAATGGCAACAGTGGATCTAATAAATCGCAGTTAATAATTGCTCTTAAATACTTAAAAATAACCTTAAACTTAGATGAATTAATAGAAAGTTAGATAATCATCTTAAAAGCACCCTTATAATTGGGTTTTCTAACTTTTTTATCTAAATTTTAGTTACATGTACTTTATTATCGTCGGACACTAGTCTATAGTTTTAATTTGTCCTATTCTCAGCATCTTGAGTCGCGACTAAAACAATGGGTGTCTAATCCTGTTTGTTTGCATCAAACGCGCGCGTTAGCTTGCCTCCGAATAGAAGAATAAACAGTGCGGCTGCTAAAGATAGTGCCGCATTGACTAAGAAAAACGTGGGTGGACCCAAGCTTTCATAGAAAGTGGCTATGTATCCTGAGATGAAACTGGCGAAGAACAATGAGAGATAGATAATACCTAGCATCATTGCGTTTATCGATTTGGGTGCTCTACGCGACACAAACGCCAAAGTAGTCGGCCAATACCACAAGAAGCCCACACCCGAGAATATATAAGCAATCACTGGCCATAGTATCGATGTTTTGCTATCTCCCGCTAAGTGAGCACCGATTGAAAAAACCAGCATGGCGGATGCCATAAAGACCATGGCAATACCGATTTTGCCCAGATCACTTGGCTCGGTGCCACGCAGAGACTGCGCTCGCCATAAAATAACAAGAATTGGTGCTGCAATTATGGCCGCAAGGGGGTCAACAGATGAAAACCATGGTGTTGGTACTGCACCCATAAAAGTGTCGAGCTGAACGTGCTCTGAAATCCAGATAAGACCTACGTTAATACTCTGGAAATACATGACTGGAGCCAATTTCGCTATATTACCCTACCTATGGGGGCATTCTGCGCCAGCCAACACTATTCGAGAACACCCTGATTTTGAGCGCTTTTGTGATTCAATCGGCCTCACTAAGACATGGGAAACTTTTGGTTGGCCCGATGTGCTGAAAGAGACGATGCCGATATTGTAGTAATAGTGCCAGCACTTTAGTTGGAAGCTATTTTAGGTATTAATCTTTATAAACCACGCCCTGCTTCATGACAAAAGAGACCGATTGCATACTGGTAATATCGCTTAGCGGATTGCCTGAAACAGCAATAATATCGGCTCGTTTTCCCTGCTCAAGCAGGCCTCGGTCGTCTACCCCCAAAAGCTCTACTGCATAGAGTGTTGCCATGCGTAAGGCGTCAATTTCTGAAATCCCATTACGCACTAAGGCCGCAAACTCAAGAGCGGTATCTTTGTGAGGGAAGACTCCGTTATCCGAACCAAAGGCCATCTTCACGCCCTTTTGATAGGCAAGCTTTACACTGCTAGCCACTAAGGGTTTGAGATATTCACTTTTAGCTATGGTTTCAGCCGGTGTATTTTCTGATAATTCAAATTCGTTCAAGTAGGCTTGAGGTACTAAAAAAGTTCCCCGCTCTTTCATCAAACTAATAGACTCATCAGATAAAATAGAGCCGTGCTCAATAGAATCAACACCTGCCAGCACTGCTGCATTGATCCCTTTGGTACCATGGGCATGGGCAGCGACCTTAAGACCCAGATTGTGGGCTTCTTGAACAATGGCTTGTAACTCATTGGCATTATATTGTTGTGCGCCTATTTCGGCATTCTGAGAAAATGAAAAAACGCCACCTGTTGCACAAACCTTGATCACTCTAACCCCGTGTTTAGATTGATAACGCACTGCCTTCATTGCTTCATCAACACCGTCAGCAATACCTGATTTAGGGCCCAGCTCGACAATGCCTGGAGCAAACCCAGACGAGTCACAATGACCACCTGTAATAGAAATGGCATGGCCAGCGGGCCAGATATCAGGACCGGGCATGTGTCCAGCCTCAATTGCACGCATAAGAGCCACATCTGGGAAGCCAGGCTGGGCGCCTAAGTCTCGAACGGTAGTAAATCCGGCAGCCAGAATATCCCTTGCAAAACGCACGCCCTGCAAAGCCCAATCTGCAGAGGTTTGACGCACAGCAGCCGTGGTCCAATCATCACTTGTAAAGTAGTCGCTGGTAATGTGTGTATGCATATCGATCAAACCAGGAAGTAAAGTTTGTTCACCTAGGTCAATAATCTGAGTGTTTTCTGGAATCGTTGATGGATTAACAGCGCTAATCAATCCATTTTTGATGACCACAACGGCAGGAGATATAAACTCGCCAGACTTGACATCTAGCAACTGTTTGGCCTTTATAGTAATGCTCGATGTCTGCGCACTATCCGCTGCCTCACTCAGGTGGCTAAAAAAGAACAGCCCACACAAAACGTTTAAAAATAAAAACTTTGCTACAACAAAATTGGTTTTAAATATCAACATCATTAATTGACTCCTGGATGAATTGCAATAGGCGCACGTGCAGGCTCATAGAATATCTTTACTTCATGCTCCTCTCAATCGAAAAAGCGTTAATAAAGCGTTAATAAAATCTCTGGCTATTGTGCTAGAACGCCCTCAAATGTAGCGTGTAGATTGGCTGACATATTGAGTTTTATTCTTCATTATCAAAGGAAAACCATGGTGAAAAGTTTAGACATACACCTTCGTGTTTTATTTTTACTGCTTGCATTGCTTTTCTCTGGAGCAAGCCATAGCCAAGAGCACTCAAGCGGCAACGAACCCGATAAAAACTTCGAGCAACTGCGCGCTTTTATACATAAGAGCATGGCTGAAAACGCAGTACCGGGCGTTGCTATGGGCGTTTTACAAAACGCACTTTAAAAGGGGTCAGAGTAAAATTAAGTGAACTATACTGTTAAGATGGTTCAATATTTTTGGATTTTTTCATAAACGCATTCATCTTTTATATCGAATATGCCTTTTAGCATGTTATGAATTGGGGTAGAGCCAGATGCATGATATTTCATGAAGATGTTTACTATCAAACATTTCTTGATACTCACGGCGAGGCTTGTTTGCGGTTTGAATGTTTAGTTCGTGAGCTTTATTACCCACAAAATCCGCAAACGCGAGAGAGAAAATAGCCAGTTTAGGACACGAGTTAAGGAATTGATCAAGAGTATTGTGAAGCAAGCAACTTGACCCCTTTTTCCTGACCCCTTTTTCCAAAAACTCTTTATTTTACAAGAGAATGTAGCGGTGAACCTTACCAATGAGCTAGAACACATCTTAGGCCTTAAACTCGTTTTACCCAAAGTGAATCAAATGACGGTAAGCCATAAAGCCTATGACTTGTATCTGCAAGGGCGAGCGCTAACTAAACGTATATTTGGTGAAGGTGTCTTAGAATCAGCAATTAATTTGTTTGAGCAAGCTTTAGAACTAGATGATAACTTTGCTGAGTGTTGGGCTGCACTCGCAGAAGCCAATGCCTATGTTATGGTGTTTACGCCGTGTTCGAATAAAGCGCCGTTTATGGCTCAGCTTGCCAAATGCGCTGATAAAGCGTTGAGTATTGATCCTAATTGCGGACTGGCCTTAACCATGAAAGGTGTCTGTTTATGGGACCAAAACAATCCCTGTGAAGCCATTAAACTTGCCTACCAAGCCGTTGATGCTTCTCCTAACGATGCCGCTGTTGTCTCTAGGTTAGGTTCATTTCTGTTATATATTGGCCTGAGTGAAAAAGCGTTTCCTTTTGTCGCAAAAGCGGTCTCCTTAGAGCCCCTTGATGGCAGACATTTAGTCCACCTTGTTCCGGCCTTACTAAATCTTGGCAAAGTAGATGAAGCCATAGACGTTGGTCAAAAGGCAACACTGGTTGGTATGCCGTCAATTACGTTAGCTTATGCAAGCACCATAAAAGGCGAGCATGATTTAGCGATTAAGCAATATTCGCAAACTCGCCTAATGATGAATGCGATTATGAATACGCCTACTGGCGAAAGGCCAATGACCGAAGAAGAACTGGATAATTATTGGCATGTTGCTTCTAATGGCGTATGCAGTGGTCGCGAAGACGCTCGGCAAACCTATTGTCGACTGCTGGATCACATGTATGCAACCATCCCCGATAGATATGACTTGTCGATCGTCATGCCGGCCGTGTGGATGGGCTATGCTGAGATGGTATTCAAAACCTTAGAAGAAGATATTAATCCTGCTAATTTCGCGGCATTACCTTACCTTTGGGGCCACCATGCCCCCGCCAATACTATTCGAGAACATCCTGATTTTGAAAAATTTTGCGATAAAATAGGTCTGATTAAATCATGGGAAACCTTTGGATGGCCTAATGTGTATCCACAAAAGCAACCAGCGCTTGCATAAAAGCTGAATTATTCGGCCTACTTTTTATTCTGTTTTTTCGAACCACACGTTTCTGACTCTAGGGTTAGTGGCATGTAAGCCTAAAACTTTTCCAGACTCATCTCGACTAAATGCCAAATCTCGCATTGGATAAAAATTCACTTGATAGTTATCACCCTGAACAAACGTCATTTGATGTTCTCCATGCCGTATGTGAGAAAGCACTAACTGGTCTTCTCGAAGATATATACGGTAGTAAGTATCCAATTCTGATGAAAAATAATGACCTTGGAGCTTAGATAACTCGTCGAGAGTTTGGCTAATTGGCGTGTCTGCAGGAGCTTCTTCGTGCTGATTGTTTGATTCTTCTGGATCTAAGTTCAGCAATATATCTTTTATGCTATGTACCGAGGGTACGACGTTACTTTGATTAAAGTTTGTCAGTACAGCAATTTGAATATCCTGCTCGGGTAAAATATCTAAACGACTTCGAAATCCTCCTATAGCACCTCCATGTTGAATCAGTTTATGACCGCGATAATCCTCTGAAAATACGCCCAACCCATGATCGATCTTTTCTCCAGAGTTAAGTATTCCATTTTGACTCATTTCCTTAAAAAGGCTTTCGTCATTCAAATTATTTAACGAGAAGTTTTGAGCCCATTTGAGTAAGTCCGCTGTTGTTGTGTATATATTGCCTGAACCATAGTATTCCCAAAAAGGTGCGACGCGCTGCACTTTTCCGTCGGCAACAATGTAAGACGACGCAGCATTAAAAAGTACTTCGTCGATATCATCAGACACAAATGTGTTTTGCATTTTAAAAACGTCAAAAACGTTTTCTTGCATCCAAGCCCGGAAAGAAGTCTCAGTTACCCGTTCGATTATCATCGCGGCAAAGATAAAGCCGGTATTTGAGTACATATATTCTGAGCCAGGCTCAAAACTTAGTGCATTGCCCTTAACGATGATACGCATT
>Ga0316209_1001221_pt1 | contig 29192 bp, 29 predicted proteins | sample 6monopyrite_MG_FD_204945 | JGI IMG/M metagenome (GOLD analysis project Ga0316209, IMG submission 204945) | Microbial mat bacterial communities from mineral coupon in-situ incubated in ocean water Damariscotta River, Maine, United States -... | ecosystem: Environmental > Aquatic > Marine >...
GCGACCGGCACGACGTGTGGCACGGGCTGCCCCCTTACCTGCCCGATCGCGGGATTCCGCAGAAATTGATGTAATATTAGCCATTGTAAACTCCAAAATATGTATAAATAGCCAACCTCCAGGGGTGTCGGCTAAAATTAGTCCCAAATGGGAAGGGCGCATACATAACGCCTGTTCGCCGCTGGGTCAATCAGTGAAAGCAAATCCCGTTCAAAGATCGAGTTTTATGAATTATTCAAATAGCGATGATACGGAGGATTCTTCGCTGATGCGTTTCATGGCTTCGGCAATCAATGGTGCAATGTTAAGCTGATCAATGTTGTGGGCAATCCGAACGGCTTCGGTAGCCATGATCGAGTCCGTGATCACCAGCCGTTCTAATGGGGATGCACTGACACGGGCCACAGCACCGCCGGATAGCACGCCGTGGGTCACGTATGCAGATACCGAACGGGCGCCTTTTTCCATCAATGCAGCGGCCGCATTACAAAGTGTCCCCGCAGAATCAACAATATCATCAACCAGAATACAGCGTCTGTTATCAACATCACCAATGATGTTCATAACCTCGGATACACCGGCTTTTTCACGGCGTTTATCAATAATTGCCAAATCTGCATTTAAACGTTTTGCAAGGCTGCGGGCGCGGACCACACCACCAACATCAGGGGAAACAATAACCAGCTGTTCGCCGTTTGATTTTTCTTCGATGTCACGGCGCAGCACGGGGGCTGCAAATAAATTATCAACCGGGATGTCAAAAAAACCTTGAATTTGCCCAGCATGCAAATCCAACGTCAACACGCGGTCCGCACCGGCTTCGGTGATTAAATTGGCTACCAGTTTTGCTGATATCGGGGTCCGGGGTCCGGATTTGCGGTCTTGGCGGGCATAGCCGAAATAGGGTATGACAGCCGTTACACGCCGTGCTGATCCCCGTTTCAGTGCATCTAACGTCACCAATAATTCCATTAAATTATCGTTAGCCGGATATGAAGTGGACTGAATGACAAAGACATCTTCGCCGCGCACGTTTTCTTCGATTTCCACAAAAATTTCCATATCGGAAAACCGGCGAACGCTGGCTTTGGTTAGGGGCAGGTTGATCGAGGCTGAAATGGCGTCGGCAAGGGGGCGGTTGCTGTTACAGGTGATGATTTTCATGGGTAATTTTCGCTCTGGTTGGTGGTGCCAAGATTGTACGCGTGGTGGTTGTCGGGAGTATATTTTTCAGTCCAGCTTTTTACCTCTATCGTTCGCGGAATTTAACAGTGTCATCTAATTCTGTAAATCATAAAAGCAATAAGCCCACACAGGGAAATGATCGGGGGTAATTTTATTGCCACAAATCAGGCACTGCTAGTACAGCTACGGGGCCGATGGAAAGTTGCTGGTTTTGCAAACTGATAGGCACATTTAATTGTGGCCCCAAAGGACTTGATTTTTGCATGGCCGCGAAAACAAGCCGTGCCGTGAAAGCTTGGGTCGAATTAATGATACGCGCGTTGCGTAAGGCATCAATGGTTTCCTGGTAGCCGATAATGCGCGCGGATAAAGCACCGATGGGTTGGAGGTTTTTATCAAGACTAAGCGTGCCTTCTGAATTAAGTTTTAATGAGCCGTAGGTGATATTGAAGCGTTCAAGTTCAACAGTGCCACCCCCGTCCCGCCATTTTCCCACATCAGTTTTTTGCAAGGACTGTAACAGCCCGTTTAATTGAAACGACAGTCCGAGGCTTTTAATTTCTCGGCCAAGGATCAAACCAAGGTTTCTAGGGAGTTTAATGCCAACACTGCGCAGGTTAATTTCGAGCCCGTCTGCTGAATTTATTGTGCCTGATAACCGGTCAAATTTTATATCGTAAGTCGACTTTTTGTTATAAGCCGTGTGTTGTCCGGGGGCGTTGAAATTAATGGTCGAAAAATTCCATGGCCGGGTTTTTAAAAAAACCACATCACTGGTCCAAATAAGTTTTTCCGTGGATGCGTTGTAAAGCTTAGGCTGTGTAATGGTCGCTTTTAACCATCCGGGAAACCCTGAAACGGTTAATGATTTATGGCTTAAAATAAAGCTGCTGTTTTCAGAAGGCGATGCTAAAGCCGATATCTCTTGTTCGATGCGGGCGGCTAACATCCGCCATGCAAGGGCATAGATTAAAAACCCTATCAACAAGACAATAGCTGTCATAATGAGCCACTTTAACGGCTTTGTCTGCCCGGATGGGGTTAATTCACTTGACACTGTATGGCCTGAGTTCTCTAGTTGTGTGTTGATTTGTGTTTTTTGCATTTGTTGTTTATAGGAAAAACAGGGGCTCATAGAAACCATGAACCGCACGATCTATTCAAATAATTGGGTATAAAGATAGATCATATTAGGAATAGTGCAAAAAATGTATAGTTATGACGATGATATTTGGATTTTTGCTTATGGATCATTGATGTGGCATCCGGAAATCCCTTTTGTTGAATGCAAGCCTGCTATGGTGCATGGCTATCACCGCGCATTATGTATGTATTCTTTTGAATATCGGGGGACGCCTGAAAAACCGGGTTTGGTGTTTGGGCTGGACCGCGGTGGCGCATGCAACGGTTTGGCGTTTAGGGTGGAAAAATCCCAAGCCAAATCCGCCGTTTCTATGTTAGATGCCCGGGAACTCATAAGCCATATTTACCAGCCCAAATGGTTGACGGTGAAAATGGATGACCGTTCAGTTAAAGCCTATTGTTACGTGGCCGTGCGTAATCACGAACAATACGCAGGCGTTTTAAGCGAAGCCGAACAAGTGCGATTGGTTAACCAAGGGTGCGGTAAACGCGGTCAATGCATCGAATACCTGACAAACACATTTGATCATTTACAAGAACTAGGTATTATCGATCAAAAATTGGCGCGAATTATTAAAACCGCTCAGGAAAAATTAAAATAAAACCCCAAAAACTACAGAGCTTTAGCGTGGTGTTTAACGACGTTTCATTATCCGCACTTGGAATACCCACAACTCGAACAGGTGTCACAGCCTTCTTGTCGGATTAAGCTGGGTTGTGCGCATTTGGGGCAGAACCGGAAACCTGCAGCTGTGGGATTGGTCGATTTATCGTTTCTCTGTGGGGTTTCAGGTTGCGTTAAATTCACCACTTTTTGATCCGGTTCATCGTCTTCGGCCAATTGACCGGGGCCTTTCAAGAACCCGATATCCAACATGTGACGTTCGATGACTTCACCAATGGCAGCCAACATTGATGGGACATAACGCCCCCCCACCCAATGCCCGCCACGCGGATCAAACACGGCTTTTAATTCTTCGACAACAAACGACACATCCCCGCCACGACGGAATACGGCCGAAATCATCCGCGTCAAAGCCACCGTCCACGCATAATGTTCCATGTTTTTGGAATTGATAAAGACTTCGAACGGCCGCCGTCTGCCATCGGCCAATAAATCGTTAAGCGTGATATACATGGCATGATCGCTTTCCGGCCAATTCACTTTATAGGTCGCGCCGGGCAGGGCTTCGGGACGGTCTAGGGGCTGGGTTAAATGCACAATCGCCCCGCTATCACCGATGTCTTTAGGCACGGCTTGTTGGCTGGGACTTTCAAGCGGTAATTCAGGCTCGTCGGTTTTTTTGCTTTTATTGTTTACTTCCAACACGGCACCCGTGATGTCATTGGGGCGGTACGTGGTGCAGCCTTTGCATCCGAGTTCATAGGCTTGTTCATAAATCCCTTTAAAATCATCAAAGGCAATGTCTTCGGGACAGTTGATGGTTTTTGAAATGGAACTATCAATATATTTTTGAACAGCCGCTTGCATCACCAAATGATCATGAGGCGTTAAGCTTTGTGCATCGACAAAGGCATCCGTTAACGGGGCCGCGTCGCCAAACAACCGCTTGAATAAACGGTAGGCGTAATCAATGACGTTTTCTTCGCGTCGGCTGTCGTCGGGTTGCAACACATGACGGGTGTATTTGAAGCTGAACACCGGTTCTAACCCCGATGATACGTTATCAGCAAACAATGAAATTGTGCCCGTGGGGGCGATCGATGTTAACAATGCATTACGAATGCCATGATTTTTGATGGCTTGTTGCACGTCGTCGTCAAGCTGTTGAATGGTTGGGCTTTCAAGGTAGCGGGCTTGATCGTAAAGCGGGAACGCGCCTTTTTCTTTGGCTAAATCGACAGAGGTTAAATATGCCGTACGCCGGATTAAAGCCATCCATGTTTCACAAAATTTTACCGCATCGGCCCCGCCATAACGCGCGCCGCACATAATCAGTGCATCGGCAAGCCCGGTGATGCCCAATCCAATGCGGCGTTTGGCTCGGGCTTCATGCTGTTGCGCTTCTAACGGAAAGCCAGAAATATCAATAACATTGTCCATCATGCGCACGGCTGTTGTGACCAATTTTTCAAGGGCGGGTAAATCCATCTGTGCGTCTTTTGTAAATGGACCGTCGACCAATTTCGCTAAATTAACGGATCCCAATAAACATGCGCCATAAGGTGGCAAGGGTTGTTCGCCGCAAGGGTTGGTGGCATGAATGGTTTCGCAGTAGTTTAAATTGTTGGCCGCGTTGATACGGTCAATAAAAATCACGCCCGGTTCGGCATAGGCATAGGTCGCGTGCATGATTTTGTCCCACAAATCACGGGCTTGGATGCTTTTATAGGCGACGCCATCAAATACCAATTCCCAAGCGGTGTCTTGTTTAACCGCTTGCATGAATTTATCGGTCACCAAAACCGACAAATTAAACATGCTTAAACGGCCCGGTTGTTGCTTGGCTTCTATGAAACTTTCAATATCCGGATGGTCGCAGCGCATGACGCCCATCATGGCACCTCGGCGTGCGCCAGCACTCATGATCGTGCGGCACATGCTGTCCCATACATCCATGAAACTAAGCGGTCCTGATGCATCGGCACCGACGCCTTCGACAGCGGCCCCTTTGGGGCGCAAGGTTGAAAAATCATAGCCGATGCCGCCGCCTTGTTGCATGGTTAGGGCGGCTTCTTTTAAGGCGTCAAAAATACCAGCCAAACTATCGGGCACATCGCCCATGACAAAACAATTAAACAGCGTTACCCGGCGCTTGGCACCAGCCCCTGATAAAATACGCCCTGCAGGTAAAAATTTAAAATCTTCCATGGCTTGGAAAAAAATCTGTTCCCAGTGTTCAGGATTGGTTTCCGAACTTGCTAATTCATGGGCAATGCGCCGCCAACTGTCATCGACGGTTTTATCAATCGGTTGTCCGTCGGGGGTTTTAAGACGATATTTCATATCCCAAATTTGTTGGGAAATGGGGGCCATTTGCGCCATGCCAGAAGCTCTCCTTAGACGAAGGTTGGGATGTGTTAAAAAAACAATCACTTAAAATCGGATCACGTTGCTCAAGACGTATTCAGGAAGGATATCCTGACAGTCATGATGTTAGGAATAATTTACGGCGATAAGCGGTCCGGGTCAATAAAATGTTCATGAAATGTTTCCACCAAGTTATCCCGAGAACAATTATATAACATCAATGAAATAGCTAGGTTTTTTAAAGTTATCCACAGTTTCCACAAGATGTGGATGGTAAGCAAAGGGGGTTATCCACATCTGCTTAAGTTATTTATGTGAATGTTTTTTAAGACGCCTTTGCAAGGCTGTTTTTGGTCTCTGGAAAACGTTTAATGGTTTCCTCAATCAACAAATTTGATGCCGTTTCTTGGGCTTTTTCAAGGGCTGTCATAAAGGCTCTGCTTTTGAGGCCTGTTTTCAAGGGGGGCAAAAATTCGACGATAATAAGACCTGAACGTTTGATAAACTGGCGCCGCCCCCAAAATAGTCCAGAATTAAGCGCGACCGGAATAACCGGGGCTTTACAATGTGAATAAAGGGCGGCAACCCCTGGGTGATAGGCGTTTAGAGTGCCTGGAGCTGCGCGCGTGCCTTCGGGAAAAATGACAATCGAGCGGCCTTCGCTTAAGCGCTGCTTGCAATCGCGGATCATTTTTTTCAACGCCGCCCCGCCGCCTTGCCGGTCAACGGCAATCATGCCGGATTTTTTAGCATACCAGTTAAGAATGGGAAATTTAACGAGTTCTTGTTTTAAAATATAAACTGGCCCGTCCAACATCATAAAAAACATAAATGTTTCCCACGCCGACTGGTGTTTGCAGGAATAAATAGCCGGGGTCTCTGGAATGTTGTTTTGGCCACGGATTTCCAGCTTTAACCCGACGATCCATTTTAGGCCAAATTTGATAACGCTGCACCATTTCCTTAAAATTTTATGCAGCAAATTTCTTGAGAACGGCATTAAAATCAGCCCGAGCAATGCAGCGGTGGCCGTAAACCCCATAAAAAAAATATTAAACAGTAATGAACGAATGATTTGCATTTTAAAAATTTGAAACCCAAGGTTTGAATTGCAGCCTTAACCATGCCAGTAAAAATTTATTGTATTCGCTGATCATTAAATTTGTCGTTCCCGGCCATGCCCACCACCTAGAATGTTTAACATTGGATGGGAATACGGGGTGCGGCATAATTGTAATTTCAGGCATAATATTTTTAAACTCTAACAGGCTTCTTGGCATATGATAAGCCGCCGTCACAAGTCGGATAGATTTCGCTTGAACCGCGTTCACCCAGCGTTTTGTTTCCGCAGCATTTTCAATAGTGTCAACGGCGTTACCAATGGAAATTCTGTTTTTCAATGCGTTGGGTGTGCGTTTGTAAATTTGCAATAACATAGCCACATCGACACCATTGTAAACGCCGGAGACAAATAGTTTTTTTGCCCGGTTTCGATCGAGCAATGCAAGCCCGGTTTCAAGGCGCATACTGCCGCCAGTTAAAACAACAATGGCATCGGTTTGTGTGCTTGTGTCATCAACTTTTAAAGGGATATTGGCGGCAAAGTAAAACAATCCAGCACCCCAAATCGCAACTATGAACAGGATTTTATAAAGAATGCGCGAGAACAAACTTGATGTGTTTTTATGTTTTTTTGCCATGATCTTTATATTAAAGCATTCTGTTTAACATACGCAACACAGTGAAATAGGCACTCATCATGGCGATGATGGCAACGGCACCGGCTAACCCGGCTAATGTTCCCCAGTGCCAAATTGTGAATATGAGCTCGGGCATGACGGTATCGTCCATGGAGCGCGCCAGATATGCAATGGCGAACACGGTGGGGCCCGCTAACATTAACCCAAATATTCCGCCTTTTAATCCAAGGATGAGCGCGCGTCCGGCAAATTGGCTGGCGACATACCGGTCTTCGGCGCCGATCAAATGTAAAACTTCAATGGCATCGCGGTGAATGGCTAATCCGGTGCGGGTGGTGAAAACCACCGTTCCAATGGTCGCAAGGGCAATGAAAAATAACACGGCTGTGGCCACGGCTTCGATGGTTCTGATCAGGCGTAGAAATTTTTGCAACCAAATTTGATAATCATCGACAACAACACCGGGGATCCGGGCGGACAGCCGTTTGGTTAGCCCGGCTGCATCCAGTCCTGCACCTGGTTTAAGTTCAACTTCGATAATTTGCGGTACCGGTAAATCACCTGTTTGGATGTTGCTGCCAAGCCAGGGTTCCAATAGTTTAAGCAAACTTTTTTCGCTAAGCGTTTCATAACGCGCAACCTCGGATGACCGGGCTAAAATATTTAAGGCTTCACGGAGATGTAATTCGTCGGCACGGCTGTTTTCGGCGGGTATTATTTGTACACTCAACGTGCCGCTGATGCCTCGGTCCCATTTTCTGGCGGCAAGCTCTAGCGTCAACATGCCGGCCACGGCCAAAACTGATAAAAAAACCATAAACGCGATCAGCCACGGTAAAAATTGGCTGTGAGCGTCTTTATCAAGGGGGATATCTGATCGGCGTGCAAACATCATCAATAGGCTTTATAAAAAATTTTCAATGCCGGGAAAGGCTAGGTTTTCATCAAAGTTTTGTGTTCCATCACGTCTCGTCGTAGGATTTGTTTGATGATGCAACGGTTGTTTAATCGTCAGTTTGCCGTCGGTTAATTTCAATGATGGGTATCCAAGTCGTTCAACCAGTTGCATGTTGTGGGTGGCAATGACAACGGTGGTGCCCAATTTGTTCAATTCTTCGAATAAATGAATTAACCGATTGCCCATGGCGTCGTCTACGTTTCCTGTGGGTTCATCGGCGAGTAAAATTTTGGGTTGTGAAATTACGGCTCTGGCGATTGAAACGCGTTGTTTTTGACCGCCCGATAGCGTCGGTGGACGCGCTGCCATATGATTTTCGAGACCAACCCATGCCAGTAATTCAACAACGTGTTTATTAACGTCAGCTTCACGGATACCGGCAACCCGTAGCGGCAAAGCAACATTATCAAAAGTCGATAAATGGTTGAGCAGTTTAAATTCTTGAAAAACAACACCGATCTTGCGTCTTAAAAAAGTTAATTCACGGCGTGATGCCGTAGCGATGTCTTTATCAAACAGTGAAATTAATCCGCGGGTGGGTTTTAAGGCTAAATAAATCAGCTTCAGTAGCGACGATTTCCCCGCCCCGCTTTCACCAAGCAAAAACTGAAAGGAACCGGATTCCAGTGAAAATGAGACGTCCTGCAGGACCTCGGGACCAATGCCGTAGCGAAGTCCGACATTCTCAAATCGTACAATGGCGTTGTCTGACGTCGTCGCCACGTTTTATTTCTCCCTAAAGGTTTTTTTAAAGGCATCACTATTATCTGTTATAGTTGAATACCATTTGTCACGTTGGAAAATATATAAATATTATTAAAAAATTAATATCATGGCCGTAAATTTATGCAGATTAGCTGTACAAGAGGTCTAAATGCGTATTTTTTTGCCCGTTTAATTCGGTGGTTTTGTGGCAAAAACGGCAATCAAAGGTTATATCGTTTAATGGGCATGTGCCCGGTTGCGTTAGAGTTGCTAAGTCATTATAAATATTTGTAAGATTTTCTTGTTGGCATTTTTTCTGGTTGGCATAAATGATAATTACTTGCCCAAATTGTTCCACTCGGTACACCGTTGATAAAGCGGCAATTGGCGATGGGAAAAACACACGATGTTCACATTGCCAGCATACTTGGTTTGTTGATGTTGTTGCGTTGACGCAGTCTCGACCTGCGGTGCCGCGCCGCATGCAACCGCGGCTTCAACCAAACCCATACGCTGGACAAATGATGCCGGGCATGATGCCGGGCATGGTTCCAAGTGGTGTGCCGGGGCAAATGATGCCAGGGATGGTGCCGGGGATGGTGCCGGGACAAATGCCTCAGGGAATGGCTGCTGTCGCACCGCAACCTGTCCCCGAGCCTGAGCCGCAACCTGTCCCCGAGCCTGAGCCCGTGCCCGTGCCGCAACCCGAACCCGAGCCTGAGCCCGTGCCCGTGCCGCAACCCGAACCCGAGCCGCAACCTGAACCCGAGCCTGAACCCGAACCCGAACCCGAACCCGAACCTGAACCCGAACCCGAACCCGAACCAAAAGAATCGCTGTCGGCTGAACAACTTGATGATATGTTTGGCGAAGATGACGAACCGGAACCCATGGCATCTTTGGGGGCTATTAATTCAGGTAATGATGATGAAATTGATAGCCTCGATGACTTAGAAGAAATTCCAGAACCGGATCCGATTCCGCAAGTCTTCACCGGGGGAGAAGACGGTGATGAGGATGAGGATGCCTCTCAAAAACGGAGCATTGTAAAAGTAATTGGTGGCGCGGTTGGTAGCGTACTTTTGCTTGTCTTGTTAGTGGGTTTCTTTGGTAAAGGCTTTATCATGGAAAAAATCCCGGCGAGCAATGGCCTCTATGAAATGATTGGCCTTGGTAAAAAATTAGGAGAAGGTTTAAGTATTCAAAGCATTAAAAGAACTTATGAAGCCGATGGTGGTGCAGAAGCACTGGTTATTAGAGGTAATGTTTTGAATGTATCCAATAAAACCATTAAAGTCCCATTGATCAAAATTATTTTGCAAGATGGTGAAGGAAAAGCAAAACAATCGATTTCCGTCGCGCCCTTGAAAAGCGAATTAAAAGCAAAAGAAGCCCTTAGTTTTAAAGGTGTGGTTAAAAATCCTTCAGGGTTGGTTCGTAAGCTTGTCGTTGAATTTAGCAAAGGTACACAAAAACCAACCCGCAAAGTTAAACTGAAAACTAAGCCTAAGGAATAGCTTTTAGCGTCATCATTTTATGTGTGGCTTCGACGTCATTAAATCAAATTTATATTTCGAGGCTATTAAAAAAGCCCGTCGTAAGCTTTGCGGTCAATAGGGCATGCCAGCAAAGTGAAGCCGTTCCGCATGATCGCTTTGGCGGCTTCGGTTTCTAATGTTTTGGTATCGGAAACAACAACGCCGGTGCCACCCATAGCGTTTGCCACACTAGCGAAATCAGTGCCACCAAAATCAACGCCCAGATTTTCCATTTTATGACCACGTTGTTTAAGCTCGATTAATGACAAGCTACGGTCAACAAACACGACAATCAAAACCGGTAACTTCATATCCCGAAGCGTTGCCAATTCGCCTAAGACCATTTCCATTCCGGCGTCTCCTGTGAATGCGATGACGGGGACATCGGGTTTCGCACTTTTGTAACCTGTCGCCATGGGGACGGCCGGACCCATGGTGCAAAGGGCGGTTGATTGCAATAATGAACGCGGACTGTGGCAACGCCAAATTTGACTTAATAAAATACGGTGCGCCCCGGTATCAACAGTGGCCACGGTATTTTTTGGCATGACATTGCGTAAACATTGAATGATGTGGGCTGGTCCCCAATCACCTTTGGGCGAGAAAGCTTGTCGTATTGCTTGTTTGGTTTTTTTTGGTGCGCCGTCAGCCCATAGAGGGTGATGGTCAATACCTTGTGACAAAGCGTCAAGTCCGGATGCCACATCGCCAATAAAACTATAATCCGACTGATGCATATAATGCGTATTTGTGACTGCTGAAAATTCCAAAGTCGTGGTGCTAGGGCTCCACGGTTGCCGCCAACTGCTGCGCATTTCAATGGGATCATACCCAGCCAGAATAATCAGATCACTTTGTTTTATGAAACCTAGCAAAACATCATCGGCGATAGGCGATAACCCGGCCCCGCCAAGTGATAAATCATGGTCTTCATCCAACACACCTTTGGCTTTGTAGGTCGTGATCAGTGGAATCTGAAATTTCTGGATAAAATTCCGAAGCGATTGATCTGCATTTAGGTGCAAAATATCAATGCCGGCGATAATCAAAGGTTTTTTTGCTTGTTCAAAGGCGGTTTTGGCCGCATGAAAATCGGCACTTTGTGCGGGGGCCATGGGGGATGATTTGTTTTGCCGAGGATAACCATCGTCCGTTTCATCCATCCCGGCGACGCTGATCGGTATGTCAATATGCACAGGCCCCGGGCGACCGCCCGTGGCAATGGCGATGGCTTTGTCAATGATTGCAGCAGTCGCGCCGTGGCTTAATTTAAAAGACGCTTTGGTAATCGGGCGCAATAAAGCCTGATGGTCAAAAATTTGATGTGTATAACTAACGGCACTGGCATCATCAACGCAGCCCGTTAAAAAAATCATTGGCACCTGATCTTGCCATGCATTGGCGACCACGTTAACCGCATTGGCAACACCGGGTCCTAATGTTGCTAATAAAATGCCGGGCGCACCTGTGGCATGGTGGGTGCCCTCGGCCATAAAACCTGCTGAATTTTCGTGCTTGGCTAATTGAAAATGGATGCCTGCGGTTTGCAAGGCGTCCATGATTTTTAAAACTTCTCCACCAGGAATACCAAATGCATGACGACACCCGGCGTCATATAAACGACGCGCGATAATCGTTACTGTGTTAGTCATGATTGATGTATCCGTTTCTTGTTTGTGGAAGTTTGCGTTTTAAAATTTGGCTGGCGACAAGAGTGCGTAAAACTTGTGCAGTGCCGCCGCCAATGGTGAACATCCGCGCGTCTCGGCACATGCGTTCTAGCGGTAAATTACGTGAATACCCAGCCGCGCCAAACATTTGCAAAGCGTCATTGGTGACTTTAATGGCGGTTTCGGATGCCACGATCTTGGCTTGAGCCGCTAGTTTTGGATCAGGGAACCCGGATGAACCGTCCCATGTTGCGCTGGCGGCGGCTTGATACAACATTAACCGCGCCGCCGATAAACTGTTGTCCATATCGGCTAACATCCATTGCAAACCTTGAAATTCACAAATCGGGCGGCCAAATTGTCGGCGTTCACAGATGTAATCCAGAGCCAGTTTATAAGCACCTTCCGCGATGCCCAATGCCACGGTGCCAGCGCCAACGCGTTGACCGTTATAAGCCATCATTAATCCGGCAAACCCACGCTTTAAACCTTTGGGCGGGATGACGGCCATGTCAGCAGGTATTTTTAAATCATCAAAAATAATTTCGGTCTCGGGAATGCCGCGCAATCCCATGGCGGGTTCTCGTGTGCCGATTTTTAATCCATCGTTTTCATCCCGGACGGCAATAAAGCCACCGATGCCTAAATCTTTGCCGCTATCAAACACGCGGGCGAAAATTAAATGCAAACGTGATACACCGCCGCCTGTGATCCAATGTTTTGTGCCGTTTATTATATAGTGATCACCTTGTTTATCAGCCCGCGTGGTCATTTCAGTGGCCGCACTTCCAGCTCCCGGTTCGGTGATGCAAATGGCCGGTTTGTCGCCGTCCAATACTAAACCAGCGGCTAATTTTTTTTGTTTGTCGGAGCCATACTTCATAATTGCACCGACGGCCCCCATGTTGGCCTCGACCACGATGCGGGCTGTAACACCGCAAACTTTAGCCATTTCTTCGACAACCAGAACAGCATCCAAATAATGGGCGCCGCCACCACCAAATTCTGTCGGTATGGTCATGCCCATGAAACCGACTTTTTTTAACACCTCGATATTTCCCCATGGATATTGTTCCGTACGGTCAATATCGGCGGCGTGCGGTTGAATATCCTTAATGGCGATTTTGCGCGCTGTTTCCTGTATTTGTTTTTGTGTGGGGGATAAATTGTACATCATGTCCTCGTTTAAATTAAACCTTGGGCGCGCAGTTTTTGTTGTTCATCTTTTGTGATGCCCAGCAATTCTTCTAATACATCGGCTGTGTGTTCACCTAATGTGGGCGGCGGGCGGCGGTAGGTCACAGGGGTGGCTGAAAATTTCACCGGGTTACCCAACAAATCAATTTTCCCCGTTTTTGCCAACGGTTGGTCCATTGTGATGCGCATATTGCGGTGCTTGATTTGCGGATCTTTGAATGTTTGTTCAAGATTATTCACAGGTCCCGATGGCACACCTATAGACGATAGGCCTTTGATCCATTGATCCGTTGTTTTTAAAAGCGTCATTTTTTCAATCAGCGGGATTAATTCATCACGGTTACGAATACGTAAATCGTTGGTGGCAAATCGTTTGTCAAAGGGCAGTTTAGGTGCTTCTGCAAAATTACAGAATTTTTGAAATTGGCTGTCGTTGCCCACGGCCAAAATAAAATGCCCGTCTTCGGTGGGGAAAACCTGATAAGGCACAATATTGGGATGGGCATTGCCACGGCGTTTAGGGACATCTCCTGATAAAAAATAATTATTGGCTTCGTTGGCAAGCCACGCCACTTGGGTATCCAGTAATGCCAGATCGATCATTTGCCCGTGGCCGGTCTGATCGCTATGACGCAGGGCGGCTAAAATCGCCGTTGATGCATACATGCCGCACATGATGTCGGCAATGCCGACACCGACTTTAACCGGTTCACCGTCGGGGGTTCCGGTTAGACTCATGATGCCACCAATGCCTTGGGCTAAAAAATCATAGCCCGCTTGCGGTGCATAAGGTCCGGTTTGACCAAAACCTGTGATGGCGCAATACACCAAACTTGGGAATTCAGATTTAAGATCATCATACCCAAGCCCGTATTTTTCTAGCCCGCCGACTTTAAAATTATGTAATAAAATATCGCATTTTTTTAATAATTGCCGCACCAGTTTGGCGCCACCTGGGTTCGAGATATCAATGGTGACGGAACGTTTATTACGATTGGCGGCTAAATAATAAGCGCTTTCATGAGTGTTTTTGTCGTCTTTGCCTTTAAGATAAGGCGGCCCCCATTTACGTGTATCGTCGCCGCGTATGGGGTGTTCGATTTTAATGATATCCGCGCCTAAATCCCCCAACAATTGTGTGGCTGTGGGGCCTGCCAAAATGCGGCTTAAATCCAGCACGCGAATACCAGATAATGGGCCGTTTTTGGCAGTTGTACTGGCTCGTGTTGTATCGGAAGACATTTTTTAATTGAACTTTCTTTGTTGACTTAAATTTTAAACTTTTGAATACCAACCATGAATAAGCAATGATTGGAAAAACAAAGTAGAGTGACTAAACCCTGCTGATTGAATAATTCTTTGTATGTCATGTGATGGCAATACGGCAACTTGATGACCCAAAGAGGCATAGAATTTTTCAACATCACTGTCCGGTAAATCAGAATATTTTAATAAACGAAGCCACACTTTTATTAAGTCTTGGTAATCAAGGCTTGATCTGTCTGACGCCAAATCGGCGCTGATTAAATATCCGCCGGGGTAAATTTTGGCTTTGATGGATGAAAAAAAATCCTGGCGGTCATGGACGTCTTTAAAAAATTGTGAAACTAAAATAGCTGTGGCGGCATCATAAAGATGATCATCTGCGAGTGTATCCAAGTATCCATTGTGAAATGTACATCGGGATGAAAAACCACATTCATCAATACGGTTTTTGCAAACCTCCAGCATGGGTGCCGCCGGGTCTACGGCTGTAAATGTCCAATGGGGAAAAGCCTTTGCAAGATATAACAACTCAACTCCAGTACCCACGCCAACACATAGAATATGGGCATTTTTCGGTAATGTCGATAATACTATTTGCATGCATAAATGCAGGGCATCTTTCAGGGGAGCCATTTTTTGCATGTTTTTATCAAAAGATTCTGCCCGTTTTTGATCGTAGATGATCGCAGGTTCCTGTGCATGTTTTAAAGTCATGGAAATGCCAATTTGTGCCGATGAAAATCAAAAGGTATCGTTTAAGTAAAGGCAACATAACGCAGGCTGAAACATTAAAAAAACGAATAATTTTGAAGATGAACTTGAAATTTTCTCAAGTTTCCGCAGGCGTTGATGTTTCGCATAGTTTCAGCAATTCGATGTTTAAAGCCTTAACCAGCTGTTTTTTCGGGCGTTCAGTTCGTTCGATCATGCCGATAACACGGAATAACGGCGGTTCGCCAAAAGGTCGGGCAATGATGTTTTCTGGGAACGGGTGTTTGATATGGCGTTTTGGTACAACCGATACGCCCAACCCCGATGCGACCATTAATGAAATGGCTTCCAAGCTATCGATTTCCATGCCAACATTAATTTTGATGTTTAATTGGTTTAAATGATCATCGATTAAGCGGCCCGCCCATGCATGGCGTTTAAAACGTATAAAGGGGTGTGATTGGAATAATTCACGCATGTTTTTACCACGGGATGTATTGGGGGCAATGGCCATTAACGGCTCAAACGCAAACGGCCGCCAATTTAAATTAGGGTCCAAGTTTTGCGGCTCTGAAACAACGGCGCAATCTAGATGCCCTTTTTCAACGGCTATGGCGAGTTCATTAGAAAAACCGCTGGTGATTTGGATTTTTAAATGCGGTTGAGATATTTTCAAAGATGCCAAAGCCCTAGGTAAAACGCCTGTTAGTGATGTCGGAACCGCACCGACTTTTAACGACCCACTTAATCCTTCATTATCCGATGAAATTGTTAAATCATCACACAGAGAGATAATATGTTGGGCTTTGTCAATTAATTCATGACCTTGTTCGGTTAACGTCGGTGGTTTGACGGCGCGGTTGAATAATGTCGTTTGCATGGCTGTTTCTAATGCTTTGATGTGTAAGCTAACTGCTGATTGGGTTAATCCTATTGTGTCAGCGGCAGCGGCAAAGGACTTCTGGTCGACAATGGCAATAAACGTACGTAATTGTTTCAAATCCATGATTTATCGACGCTTAACAAGAATGCTGGTCACATCGTCATGGACCGGTGCTCCGTTACAAAAAATATGCATACAATTGTTGACGGTTTTTGATATGTCGGCGGCCGGGCCCTTTATCGCTGACAACAGGGCTTGTTCCAGCCGGTCTTCACCAAATTGTTGGCGTTCCCTATTAAACGCTTCGGTTAGGCCATCGGTATAAAGGAATAAGGCTTCGTTGGGTGAGAGTTGCATTTTTCCGTTTTCATAGGGCAAATTTTCCATGACGCCCAATACCGTGCCGTTCCCGCCATCCAACATATGAGCCGCACGATTATTATGTAGGATAAAAGGCGGCAAATGACCCCCGTTGGCATAGTCGACGACAAATGTATTTAGATCGACAAAGCCTAAGAAAACAGAAACAAACATGCCCGGAATATCATGTTGGCAAAGCAAATTGTTAACTTTGAACAAGCAATCTGCAGGGGTTTCTGAATTGAGGGCTTGGGCACGAAGCAGAGTTCGGGCAACGGCCATATAAAATGCCGCCGGTACGCTTTTCCCGGATACATCGGCGATGATAAAAGCCAATTTCCCGGGCGTTATTTCAAAACAATCATAAAAATCGCCGCCCATGTCTTTGGCTGGGGTAACGTTAGCAAATATGTCTAAGCGCTCAGCCCCGGGAAACGATTTAGGCAAAATGCGCTGTTGTAAATCAGCGGCAATATCTATTTCCCGCCTGAGGGCGGAATATTCAGCACGTTCCCTCCAATTTCGGCGTTTTTGCTCAACGTCTTTATAAACTTTATCAATGGTCAACGTGACGTCATCAAAACTAAACGGTTTAACAAGGAAATCAGCAGCCCCTTGGTTCATGGCTTTGCGGATGACGTCGATGTCGGGTTTTGTTGTTAATGCGATGCGCGGCACCCTGAACCGTCGTTCAGACAATTGCCTAAATAAAGACAAACCACTTAAAGCGTCGCTATCAACGGCTATTAAAGCAACGTCGATATCGTTTGTATTTTCTATAATGGATAAGGCCTCAGCATCGGATTTAGCAAAGGTAAAGCGGCTTTGCATGTGCTCATGTTCACTTTGCAAATAGCTGCGAAAATGTTGCTCGGTAAGTTGATCGTCATCGATGACCAGAGTTTTAGGCAACGGGATTTCCAGTGAGTAATTATTTATGATCTAATGTGTGACACAATGACTGACATTTGTCAGTGTATCCGGTATTGTCATCGCTGTAACCGATTAATAAACCAAAGGCCCATAAAAATGTCGTCATCCGATGCATTAATTGAATTAAAAAAAGTTAAAAAATCTTTTGCTGAAAACCACGTTCTACGGTCCGTAGATTTGCGCATAAACCAAGGTGATGCGCTGGTTTTAATAGGCAATTCAGGAGTTGGTAAAACGCTAATTTTAAAAACCATTATGGGGTTGGTTGATTATGATAGTGGCGAAATTTTTATTGACGGGCAAAATGTGCAAAATTCATCAAGTGTACAAAAAAAACAGTTTATGAACCGTTTTGGCATGACCTTTCAAAAATCAGGATTATTTGACGGGCTGCCCGTATGGCGCAACGTGGCATTTCAATTGTTGCAAGTGCAAGGGATGGATTATGCGCAAGCTAAAAAAGTGGCCATTGAAAAATTACAGTCTGTTGGTTTAACCGCTGATGACGCAGATTTGTATCCTGCCGAATTATCCGGCGGCATGCAAAAACGTGTTGGGTTGGCGCGGGCCATTGCCCATGACCCTGACGTTATTTTTTTAGACGAGCCAACCGCTGGTCTTGATCCGATCATGAGCAACGTGATTAACGAGCTGATTATCAATATTACTGAAAATTTAGGTGCGACGATGGTGGCGATCACATCGGACATGGTTAGTGCCGGAAAAATTTCTGAACGCATTGCCATGTTGCATGATGGGCACATTATTTGGGACGGTTTAACGGTGGATGCTCAAAATTCTGGAAATCCCTACGTTGATCAATTTATTCACAGCCGCGCCGAAGGACCCATTCAATTAGCGGTATAAGGAGCGTGCACCGTGACAAACAATAATTATGACAACGACCGATTGAATTTACCCTTTGTTGGTCATTCGACATTTGCCAAAAGCCCACCGTGCCTTGACTGGGATTTGTTAGATGCCGATTTTGCCGTGCTTGGTGTGCCCAATGACATGGGAACACAATATCGACCGGGCGCAAGATTTGGGCCACGTGCTATTCGCGAAGCGTCGACATTATTTTCATTCGGACATTCAGGTGCTTATGATTTTGAAGACGACGTGACGTATTTACCCAAGGGCCAAGTGAAAATCGTGGATGTCGGTGATGCAGATATTGTGCATACAGATATGCAGCAAAGTCATGAAAACACCGAAACAGCGGTGCGGGCAATTTTAGCGGCAAATGCCATCCCTGTGGTGCTCGGCGGCGATCATTCTGTCCATGCCCCGATAATGGCGGCCTATTCTGATCAGGAGCCATTGCATATTATCCATATCGACGCCCATCTTGATTTTGTAGATGAACGTCACGGTGTGCGGTATGGTCATGGTAATCCGTTGCGCCGGGCATCAGAAATGCCGTGGGTGACGGGGATGACACAAATGGGCATCCGGAATGTATCTTCATCAAATAGAGACGATTATCAAGCCGCACGTGATGCCGGATCAACAATTTTATCCGTCCGCGATGTCAGAAAATTGGGCCCGGATGGTGTGCTTGATTTGATTCCAAAAGACGTGCGCTATTACGTAACCATTGATATTGACGGTTTTGATCCATCGATTGCGCCGGGCACCGGAACGCCAAGCCACGGCGGGTTTTTATATTATGAAATTCTTGAAATTTTACAAAGCCTTAGCAAGCGTGGGCCGGTTGTTGGAATGGATCTGGTTGAGGTCGCGCCAGTCTATGATCCATCAGGGATTACTGCGATGTTAGCGGCCCAATTATTAATGAATTTTTTAGGCTATATTCATCATAATTTGGCATCTGAATAATTTAGGTTGCTGTCGGTTTAAATTCGGTTTAAAGGGCATTTTATACCCTTAATCCGGAGGTCTGATGATGGATCGAAATTACCGCGTTTTATTACCACTTTTTATCAGTATCTCGTTGCTGATGCTGGGCAGTGGTGCGTTGACCACATTGATCGGTCTATCTATGGCCAAAGCGGGGTTTTCAGCCCGTATTGCGGGGCTTGTCATGTCGTCCTATTTTTTAGGGTTGGTTGTCGGGCCTTTTGTTATTCATCGTTTGATATCGGATGTCGGGCATATTCGCTCATTTGCGGCTTTGGCATCGCTTTGTTCAGCGGCGGCTTTGGCCCATCCTTATTTTGTCGACCCATGGTTTTGGGGAGCCTTGCGGTTTGTACAAGGCTTTACCATTGTCGGGCTTTATATGTGCACCGAAAGCTGGCTTAACGAAAAAACGTCGAACTCAGTACGCGGTCAAGTGTTCGCTATTTATCATACGGTGGTGTATTTGTTCCAAGGCGGGGCGCAGTTTATGTTGAACTTACCAGACAGCACTGGTACCGGTTTATTTGTGTTGATTTCGGTGGTGATGTCATTGGCGATTATTCCCATTGCCGCATCGAAAGTTGATGCGCCGACCATGCCGCAACCGGTGCGACTGAATATGAAAAAACTGTATGCCATATCACAAACTGGAATGTGGGGCGCATTCACGGCGGGTATTGTATTGGGCGGGATATACGGATTAGGCCCGTTCTTTGCAAAACAAATTGGTTTGGATATTGCGGCGACCACACGGTTTATGGGGGCAGTGATCGTCGGTGGGCTTTTTCTGCAATGGCCGCTTGGAAAGTTGTCGGACATTATGGATCGACGTCAGGTGATACTCATGATTTTACTGGCGTCGGGTGGCATCAGTATGGCGCTGGTCTATTATGCAGAAGGCGGCGGTTGGGTGCTTTATGGGTTGGGGGCGTTGTTCGGTGGCGTGGCGTTTACGCTGTATCCCATATCGGTGGCCTATACCAATGATTATACCGACCCTGATGATTTGGTGGCGGTCAGTGCCGGGTTGTTGGTGGCTTACGGCGTTGGCTCGACTTTAGGGCCGCTTGGCGCGTCTTTAGCCATGGAATGGCTGGGGGCTGTGGGATTGTTTTATTATTTAACGGCTGCCGTTTTAATGACAGCTGGATTTACCGTTTGGCGTATGGCGCAAAGGGATACGGTTGCCGTCGAAGATCAAGGCGATTTCCAACCCGTGCCTCGAACCTCACCCATTGCCAGTGAATTAGATCCACGCTGGGAAGAAGATGTATAGTGCCAACGTTAACGCCTGTTGACGATGTGCGCTGGCATTATTAATCGCATTATTGTTCAGCGGATTTTGCCGCTGCTTCTTTTAGGTGGTCGATAACAAAAAACAAAATGATGTAAATTAGGTAATAGAAAAAAAGGATATTAATGATAGGGATGATGGTCAGAATAAACCATAATTCCGGGCTTTCATCCAAGCGTTTTGCCAAAAAATAGTTGCCAAAAGCGAGCGGAATGCTGAAAAGGATCCAAGGTAGAAAAACCATCATTCCCCCAAAAAACATCATGTCTTGATCGTACATAATTTTCCCCTGTTTCTCTTATTGTTTTTTTGGGCTTTGAAAAAATACCCATTATATAAGAACTTAAATGCAGTATATCTCGCATACATAGATCGATAGCGCATCCGTTTTATAAAATCAATAGAAAGTTATTATCACAATCCCTTGAAAAAGCCGCGAGGTCCTTGTGTTGCGGTGCTCTATGGGATTAAGGATTGGCGTAAGCAGGAACCGGCGTTAACATGCTGAATGTGCCAAACAATGTGATTGAAATTGAAAAGAGCCTTTAGATGACCGAACAAAGTGTCCGCATACTAGACACCATTCAGCCGCAAAAATTCAAAGACCCTTTTGTCACGGCCAAAGGCGAGCAGCGGGCTGTTGTTGCGTTAACGCGATTGAAAACGTTGTGGTTCAATACCGGATCTTTATGCAATATCACGTGTCGGAACTGTTACATGGACAGCAGCCCGACCAATGATGCCTTGGCTTATTTGTCGCTAGCGGATGTCACGGGCTATCTCAATGAAATCAAAACGCAAAATTTCCCGGTCGAAGAAATCGCATTTACAGGGGGTGAGCCGTTCATGAACCGGGCCTTGCCGGATATGTTGCATGCGGTATTGGATAATGGATTTAAAGCCTTGGTTTTAACCAATGCCATGAAGCCGTTGCAACAAAAACAAAAACACTTGGATGAGCTTAACCAACAGTTTCAAGATGGCTTGACGATCCGTGTATCGATCGACCATTTTACTCAAACCCGGCACGAAGAAATTCGTGGCGTTAACACATGGCAGTCGATGATCAATGGGCTTCGGTGGTTAGCTGAAAATAATTTCAAACTCGCCATTGCCGGACGTATGTGTTGGGACGAAACTGAACATCAGGCGCGCCAAGGTTACGGTGAACTTTTTGCGCAAGAAAAAATTGATGTCGACACAACAGACCCGGCACAATTGGTGCTGTTCCCTGAAATGGATGCATCAAAAGACGTGCCGGAAATTACGGTTAGCTGTTGGGATATTCTGGGTGTGGCCCCTGAAACCATGATGTGTGCAACGTCCCGCATGGTTGTTAAAAAACGCGGCAGCGATCATCCGGTGGTTATGCCCTGTACGTTATTGCCCTATGACGAAGCTTTTGAATTAGGCCGGGACTTACAATGTTCACAACCCAAAGTACAATTGAATCACCCACATTGTGCACGGTTTTGTGTGCTCGGTGGGGCGTCGTGTAGTGTTGCTTAATTTAGGCGAAATAAAAGCGCCAATTTTATGTTTTGGCGGGCCATACAGTAATTTACAGGCGACAAAAGCCCTCAAAAGAAAAGCCGAAAAATTAGGCATTCCACCCAAACGCATTATTTGTACCGGTGATGTTGTCGCTTATTGCGCCCATCCACAAGAAACCGTTGATTTAATACGGGATTGGGGCGTCCATGTTGTGATGGGTAATTGTGAACAATCATTAGGCTTTGGTGCCGAAGATTGCGGTTGTGGTTTTGATGAAGGCAGCCAATGTGATGTATTGTCCGGTGAATGGTACAAATTTGCGTCGGCGCATTTGAATAGTGCGGCAAAAACGTGGATGCGTTCATTGCCCAATGTGATTTACCTGAATTTATATGGGACCCCGATTGCTGTCATTCATGGTGGAGTTGATGATATCAGCGCTTTTGTTTTTCATTCCACCCCAGTCAAGACGAAACAGCACATTGTCAATGAACTTGCAATTCCAAGCCGCCCCATCGGCATTATTGCCGGGCATTCCGGATTGCCGTTTACGGACATAAATATGAATGGAAATTATCAGTTTTGGCATAATCCGGGAGTCATTGGCATGCCTGCTAATGATGGCACTCCAAGGGCATGGTATTCGGTTGTTGACCGGAACGATGATAGGCAATTATGTTTTTCCCACAGTGCCATTGATTACTGTCATCAAAATGCCGCCCAAGCCATGATCGAAAACGGTCTATCGCCGGAATACAGGCAGTCTTTATTGACTGGATTATGGCCGAATATGGATGTTTTGCCAGGATGGGAACAAAAACAACAAGGCCGGGCGATTGGTGCCCAAAAAATTACCGGGCAATTTCTCGGACATATTGCCGCCGTTGATTAAAGTGGCTATTATTACAGCCTTGTTGAATAATTTTTTCCATGACATATGTGAGACCATGACCATACACGATTATTACCAACAAACGACGCGCGAAATCGAAGTTTCGGTTTTAGCCGAGTTTTTAGAAGACCATTCCGACCCTGATCATCATCAGTTTGTTTGGGCTTACCATGTGCGCATTGAAAACAAAGGACATGAAACCGTGCAATTATTAACCCGGCATTGGAAAATTATGGACGGTGTTGGCGGCCAACAAGAAGTATTGGGTGATGGTGTGATCGGTGAGCAACCGGTGCTGACGCCGGGACAGGTTTTTGAGTATTCCAGCGGCACACCGCTCGCGACACCATCAGGGATCATGTCGGGAAGTTATGGCATGGAAACCGGCGACGGTGAAGCTTTTGATGTTAAAATTCCAATGTTTTCTTTGGATAGTCCGCACCAATCCATTGCTGTTAATTAAGGTTCAGGCTCTATTATAAGTGTTCATGAAAGACTAAAAAATGAATAAATCTGTAGAAAATCAGAAAGAATTAATCGCCGATGCTTTGGGCCAACGTCCTAGCCGCGAAGAAGCCGAGGCTGCTGTTCGTACATTGTTAGGTTGGGCCGGGGATGACCCAACACGAGAGGGATTGTTGGATACACCGTCCCGGGTTGTGCGTGCGTTTGATGAATATTTCAGCGGATACCAAGCCTGCCCCAAAACATTGTTGGAACGCACATTCGAAGAAACCGAAGGTTATGATGAAATTGTATTGTTGCGCAATATCCGTTTCGAATCGCACTGCGAACACCATTTGGCACCGATTATCGGACGTGCCCATGTTGCTTATTTACCCAGTAGCCGGGTTGTTGGCATTTCAAAATTGGCGCGGCTTGTGGATGTTTATGCCAAAAGGCTGCAAATTCAGGAAAAAATGACGGCCCAAATAGCAGGTACCATCGAAGACGTATTACAGCCGAGAGGCGTGGCCGTAGTCATCGAAGCCGCCCATCATTGTATGACAACGCGCGGTGTGCATAAAAGCGGTGTGACGATGGTCACCAGCCGGATGTTGGGCGCATTCCGAGATGATGCGGCAACAAGGCGCGAATTTTTAGCGATTATTGGCAATCCTGCCAGCAGCGATACGGCGTTTTCATAAAACCATGACAATACGGCCGGTTCTTTCCATTATTGGTATGATGCTGTCAACATTGGCGATGTTGATGGTTATTCCAGCCATTTTTGATTTCATCGAAAATGATGCGTCGTGGATTGTTTTTGCGCTATCTGCGGCGGTAACACTTTTTGTCGGCGTGGCGTTAACCTTATCCAGCCGTGCTGATGCGTTCCGCCTGACCATTCGCCAGGCTTTTCTAATGACGACCCTAAGTTGGGTGGTGTTATCTGTTTTTGCCGCCCTGCCGTTCCGTTTTCAACAAATAGAACTAACTTTTACCGATGCGATTTTTGAAGCTGTGTCGGGGTTAACTACAACTGGGGCAACCATATTAACCGGGTTGGATGATGCACCGTCCGGGTTATTGTTGTGGCGGGCATTGTTGCAATGGTTGGGGGGCATCGGGATTATTGTCACGGCCATTGCTATTTTGCCGGCCTTGAACATTGGTGGTATGCAATTGTTTCGCATGGAAAGCTCGGACCCGGCGGAAAAAGCTTTGCCGCGCGCAGCCCAAGTTGCCGGCGGCATCGCGGCTATTTATTTTGGCCTCACAGTGATCTGGGGATTAGCCTATTGGGGGGCCGGAATGAACGGCTTAGAAGCCAGCACCCATGCCATGACAACCATAGCAACCGGTGGGTTTTCGACATCTGATCAGTCGATTGGTGTGTTTAATAGCTGGCAAATCGAAGCCATAGCCATTGTTGGCATGCTCAGTGGCGCGCTACCATTTTTATTATATTTACGCACAATCCAAGGCAAATGGAATGCGTTGTGGCACGACACACAAGTGCAATGGTTTTTGTCTGTGGTGTTGATTGTGGTGTTTGTTGTGACCGCTTGGTTATGGTTAAACGGTGGTGTTAATCCATTAACCGCCCTTAGACTGGCGGCATTTAATGTGGTTTCGGTGATTACGGGCACGGGCTATGCCACATCGGACTATGGAACGTGGGGTGCGTTTGCATTGCCGGTCTTTTTCTTTTTGATGTTTATTGGCGGTTGTGCGGGATCAACGGCTTGTGGGATCAAAGTCTTCCGGTTTCAAGTGCTGTATGCCGCAGCATGGAGCCAGATCCAGCATTTGATGCAGCCTCACGGTGTTTTTGTCCCGCATTATAACCGCCGTCCCGTATCTGATGAAGTCGTGATTTCGGTGCTGAGTTTTTTTTATGTGTTCTTTTTCACATTCACGGTGTTGGCCGTTGGGATAAGCATGACCGGCATCGATTTTTTAACGGCTTTGTCAAGTGCCGCCAGCGCCATATCAAACGTTGGGCCAGCACTAGGCCCGGTAAGTGGCCCTAGTGGAACCTATCAAACCATGCCCGATACGGCAAAATGGATGTTATCCATTGGGATGTTGTTAGGGCGGCTTGAACTGTTCACAGTGATTGTGCTGTTCAGTCGCGGGTTTTGGCGCGGATAACGGGTGCCGTTCCGTTAATCCAATTAAGTTTTTTAAATTATGTTAAGTTTAAGCCAGTTTGAGGCAAGGTTTACAGATTAGTATCATTCCGATAACATAAGAATGTTGAGCTTACAGATTTGAATTAAAAATCTGAAATATTGATAAAATTTATAATAATTCAAATATTTAAGGAGGCCCAAGATGAGGAATGTATTACCCACAAAAAAAATATCACCAACGTTATTGTCTATTGGTGCGGCTTTGGTTTTATCGGCCTGTGCGGCAAATGTTGACACCGGAACAGTTGCTGGAATGACGGCCACGGGTGGCGAATTTCAAAAATCATTGCATAGTGAATATGTGAAACTCGCGGTCATGGAAAATGACGAAGGTGACGGTGATGACGCTATGTATTTCATCGAAAAAGCCAGAAAAGCGGCTGGTGGTGAAAAAGTTGGACCTCAGCCCATTAAAGAGCGAAAACTTAGTGAAGAAGGTCAAGTGCAGTTGAAAGCTGCTCTGGATCGGTTGATGGCAGCTTATAAAGGCGGAGCTATTGAAGCCACACCAAAATTGGCGGCCCGCGCACAAGCCATGTATGACTGTTGGTTGCAAGAAAAAGAAGAAGATTTCCAACCCAAAGATATCAACGCATGTCGGTTTGCTTTTGATGCGGCGTATTTGAAATTGGGAACGGTTGACGCAAAACGCACACCGGCACCAATGCCCATGAAAAAAATGCCGAAAAAAATGCCGATGATGGACATGCCTAAACCCTATGTCGTTTATTTCGGATTTGATAGTGCGGATTTGGATGCAAAATCGATGGCTATATTAAAAACGGTTGTGGCCGATGCCGCCAAGTTTAAACCGTCTAAAGTCATCGTTTCCGGATACACCGATAGTGCGGGTGATGCCAAATATAATATGGGTTTGTCACGGTTCCGGACAGCTAATGTTAGCAATACATTGATGGAATTGGGTGGCCCGAGGAAAGCCATTAAACGCAAATATTATGGCGAAAAAAATCAGGCTGCAAAGACTCCTGACAATCAACGCGATCAAGGTAATCGCCGGGTGACGATCACTTTTGAACGCTAAAAAATACATGTTTTAAACGATTTAGTTTCCCAAAAATAACAGGCCAAGATCGAATTTGGTTTGTTGTTTTTGGGTGCTGAATTCTAATGTTTCAGGAGCTATCATGCGCTTATTGCTTGCACTTTTACTGCCTTGGTTACAATTTTTCACAATTGGTCGACCATTTGCTGGTATCATTTGTTTGTTATTGCAAATCTCGCTAATCGGTTGGATTCCAGCCGCGATTTGGTCTGTCTATGCACTTAGTCAATATAAAACCGATGAAAAAATTGCCCAAGCCGGATTGTCGGACAAATAAATTCAGTTTAAAGACGGCGTTAGTTCAGCCAGTCGCCGAGATAGCGCCGTGATTTAGTTTCAATTTCTTTGTTTAAATCATCCATCAATCGTTCTTCCATAGTGAACCAAATTTGGTCACGCTGGTTTAAATTAGCATCTTCGCGGATGGTTTGAGACCTTTTGGCTGTGGCAGTGGCAACAGCTTTTTGAACACCGCCGGGGCCGATGATTTTTACTATAATTTCGGCGCTCATATCATAGCGTTTGGATTGTTGTTGGGTAAAAATTCCTGTAAAACTTTTATCTTTTTTCAAAATAACTTGCTTGACGCTGGCGTTTTTAATAATGATCAAGGCCCTGTCTGCCCCGCCATCAGCGCGAAATCGGTATTGAGCCCAATTGGTGATGACTTGGGCCGGCGGAGTTTTGAATAAATGATCAACGTTAGGCTTTGTTAGGGGTGGTTGATAGGTTTGTTGGATCTCGATTGACGCAACATTTAATTGAAGCGGCACTAAATTGGCAAAAGTCAACTCAGCTTGTTCCATGGATTTGATGGATGTTTCACAGCCCATAAGCGTTAAAAGCAAAACCATCATTGCGGAAAATTGTTTAAAATATTGCTGCATAGGGACCTCATGAAAGCTGAATTATAAAAGTTCTACTACTGTATTAGGTTATAATATTCAACAATCCGTTAAGGATAAATTATTGTTGATGCGTTCGGTAGTGATAAAAATAGCGTGTTTGAAAACCGACTTTTTCATAAAATCTCTGACCTTTGATATTGTCCGTTTCGACTTGTAAATAATAATGATTTACCGATTGTTTATGTCCATATTTAATAAAGCCATTGATAATTTCTGATCCCCAACCCTGACCGCGAAATGCTGAACGGGTATGCATGCAAAAAATCCCGCCATAACCATTTTTAATGGCCATCATGCCACAAGCAATGATTTTGCTGTTATCAACAATTTTTGCAAATATGGACTGGCCTTGGCTGCGGGCGATGATCGACATGCGGGCACGGCGTTGGGCGATGTCCGGGATATCATCCATATAACAATCTAGCCAGTTATGATCGACTATAGGTGATAAAGAGACGGGACTTACGCCCTGTTCATTAATTTTTAAATCACCAGCGGATAGGGACATGACCATGGTTGGGGCTTCGATTGTATAGCCCAAATCAGCCAATACTTGTTCAAGATGCGTTGGCCTGCAGGCAGCGGACAATTGAAAACGTGGCAAACAATGACGGGTTAAGTAGAATTTTTCGACTTCACCAATGACGTGTTTGGTTAAATTTCTGTTTTGTTGATCATCATTAAACGCAGTGGCTAACACAGAATTACAACGCCGTATTGTTGTCTCGGGCGTATATCGTAGCCGCCAACCGGATAAATTTCTGACCTCTGCAGCAGGCCAAGCATCGGCGGCCAAAAGTTCTATGGTGTCCGCCCAGTATTGTTCGGTGGGCCCCGGCATTAGTCAAGGCACCAAGCGAGGATCCCTTTTTGTGCGTGCAATCTGTTTTCGGCTTCATCCCAAATCACCGATTGTGGTCCTTCTAATACATCTTTGGTGACTTCTTCTTCGCGGTGGGCCGGTAGGCAATGCATGAACAAAGCATTGTCGGCGGCTTGGTTCATCAATTGCGCATTGACTTGAAACGGGTAAAGAATTTGTTTGCGTTGTTCAGCATCTTTATCGCCCATCGATACCCACGTATCGGTGACCACTAAATCGGCACCGTTGACGGCGTCATTTGCGGTTTCAGAAATTTCGATGGCACCACCCTCATCCTGAGCCCATGCCAAAGTTTCGGCGTTGGGCTGTAAACTCGCAGGGGCAGCGATGCGTAAAGTAAATCCAAATTTAACAGCGGCATGGATCCAGCTGACAACAACGTTGTTACCATCCCCGCTCCAGGCGACGGTTTTGCCTTTGATCGGTCCCGCGTGTTCTTCAAAGGTCATAATATCAGCCATAATCTGACATGGATGAGAATAATCGGTTAGTCCATTAATGACGGGAACCGTGGCGTATTCGGCCAACTCTTTTAATTTTTGTGGATCATCGGTACGGATCATGATGATGTCAGCATAACGCGATAATACCTGTGCCGTATCAGCAATGGTTTCACCGCGCCCCAATTGAGTGTCTTGATCGCCCATGACGACAACGTGGCCCCCCAATTGTTGCATGCCAACCTGAAAACTGACGCGGGTTCGCGTTGATGGTTTTTCAAAAATCATCACCAATGTTTTGCCTAAAAAAGGCTGTTTTGCCGAGCCGGCTTTGAGGTCGGTTTTCATGGCTGTCGAAAGGTCGAGGATCGAGCGCAATGCCGCCTTGTCCAAATCATGAATATCGAGAAAGTTTTTTTCAGTTTGCATAAAACTAGTCCATGTCCTGACAGGTTTTGACGATGATACCAAT
>Ga0316209_1001222_pt1 | contig 29143 bp, 15 predicted proteins | sample 6monopyrite_MG_FD_204945 | JGI IMG/M metagenome (GOLD analysis project Ga0316209, IMG submission 204945) | Microbial mat bacterial communities from mineral coupon in-situ incubated in ocean water Damariscotta River, Maine, United States -... | ecosystem: Environmental > Aquatic > Marine >...
TAAAGATATTTGATAATAAGTTTAAATTGGTAGATGGAAAAGTGAACTCAGGGGCGCCCGCCCAGTTAGGCGGCTTACAGTGCCTTTTGCTTTTGAATCAAATACAACTCAACACGGCGGTTACGTTTACGGCCGTTGCGTGTCCAGTGTTCATCTGCAGGGAATCCTTCACCCCAGCTGATGGTGTGTAGCAAGTTGGTGGAGACCCCGATGTGACGTAAATATTCACGTACCACAAAGGCGCGTTTTGCTGAGAGTTGGGCGTTGTAGTCGCTGCTGGCGGTTTTGTCGGCAAAGCCGTTGATCAGCAGGCGGTCGACCACTTCATTGTCGTGCATGTAGGCGGCGACTTCATTGAGTATCTGTTTGGCGCGGTTATCGAGCGCGGTGCCGTTATGGGCAAACAGCACGCTATTCAGGGTGATGAACTCAATCGATTCCTCTTGCTGTTCAAAGATGTCGATGGTCGGCCTGATGACAGGTGGGGCCACTGCTGTTTGCAGTGGTTCTGTGTTTTCAGTTTTAGGGCTCGTGGCTTCAGGTGCAGGGGTCTCGAGCACGCTGCGTTCTTTTATTGGCGGTTCACCGACGATGACGACGAGTTTGTCGGCCGCGGCGAGGGTGAGTGGCAGGCACAGTACCCCCAGCAAGGTGCTGTTTTTGAGCCATTTTGTCAGTAATTGTCTCTTCATAGTGGAAATATCGGCCATCTATCGGGTGGCCTTAACATCACTTGTCGCTTCTGCGGTAATATAGCGCCGCATAATCTATTTTGAAATCTAACGGTTTTTTCAGTTTTGAGGTATTTGGTATGTCGCAACAGGTGGATCAGGTTAGAGCGGTTATTTGGGAGGCGGGTGAGTTGAAGCTGCTGGATCAGCGTCTGTTGCCGCTGGAACAGGTCTATATTACCTGTGATGACGTGGTGGCGGTGGCCGATGGCATTCGCGACATGGTGGTGCGCGGTGCGCCAGCGATCGGGGTAGCGGCCGGTTATGGCGTGGCGATTGCGGTTGCGGCACGCTACACCGCGAATCCGAAGGGGTGGCAGCAGGCAGTCGAGGCCGATTTGACGCTATTGGCGGAATCGCGTCCAACGGCAGTCAACCTCTTCTGGGCGATTAAACGGATGCGGGCACTGATTGCGATGGTTGACGGTGATCCACGTCAGGCAGCGATTGATGAGGCGTGTCGTATCGATGCGGAAGACCTCGCGGCGAACCACCACATGGGTGAGCTGGGCGCAGCGCTGATCGAACAGCGCTGTGCAGTGATGACCCACTGCAACGCGGGGGCACTCGCTACGGCTGGATACGGCACCGCGCTGGGGGTGATTCGTGCCGCGCATGCTTTGGGTAAGGTGAGCCAGGTCTATGCCGATGAGACCCGGCCGTGGATGCAGGGCTCGCGCCTTACCGCGTGGGAGCTGTTGCAGGATGGCATTCCGGTGACGTTGCTGGCCGATGGCGCGGGGGCGCATTTGATGAAGCAGGGTGAGGTGAAGTGGCTGATTGTTGGATCTGATCGTATTGCTGCTAATGGCGATGTGTGCAACAAGATCGGCACCTATCACGCCGCGATCAGTGCGCGTTATCACGGGGTTAAATTGATGGTGGTGGCACCGACCTCAACGATTGATATGTCACTCGCCAATGGTGAGGCGATCCCGATTGAAGCGCGTAGCGAAGAGGAGTTGCTGTCTTTTAATGGCAAGCAGGTGGCGGCAAGCGGGGCGCGGGCGTGGAACCCGGTCTTTGATGTGACCCCCGCTGATCTGGTCGATGCGATTGTGACTGAACGTGGTGTGGTGCTACAACCGAATGCGGAAAAGATGGCGGCATTGATGGCGGATTAACCGGTCGACGGACTAATGGCTTGGTTTTTAAGTTTTAATAATGTGTGTTTGTCAGAATAATTTTGTCAATAGTTTAATGGAGTCATAACGATGAATGCTGATGTTTCCGGTTGGCGAGATCATTTTGTTGCGATCCGCAGCAATAAGTTTTTTGAGATGTCGGTGGTGACGATTATTATCCTGTCGGCGATGATGATTGGTGCGACCACTTATGATATCGCCCCTCATTGGATGAATGTACTTAAAGGCTTTGATGTTGCGGTCACAGTTTTTTTTCTGATTGAGCTGGTCATTCGCATGATTGCGGAAAAGCGCCTGCGTGATTTTTTTAATAAAGGCTGGAACATTTTTGATTTTCTGATTGTGACGGCGAGTCTTATTCCAATTGATGAGAGCGATCTGGTGCTGTTGGCGCGCCTGCTACGCATCTTCCGTATGCTGCGTCTGGTATCGATAGTGCCGGAGATGCGCATCTTGATGGACGCCTTGGTTAAGGCGATTCCGCGTATCGGTTACGTTGTGTTGTTGATGTTTATCATCTTCTATATTTATGGCGCGATTGGCAGCTTCCTGTTTGAAAAGATTAACCCGGTCTTGTGGGGTGATATCAGTATCTCGATGTTGACGTTATTCCGTGTTGCAACCTTTGAGGACTGGACCGATGTGATGTATGAAACGATGGAGGTCTTCCCGTTTAGCTGGGCCTTTTATCTATCGTTTATTTTTCTTACCGCGTTTGTGTTCCTGAACATGATGATCGGCGTGGTGCTGGATGTGATGCAGGAAGAGCACGAAAATCATAACCGAGAAGAGGGGCACGGTACCGCTGGCGATATTAGTAGCATTAAGAAACAAACTGAATCGATGGAAGAGCGCCTGGTACGTATGGAAGGGTTGTTGCAGCAGGTGGCAGAGCGGAAGAGTGGGTAGGGGGGAGGAAACTCATCTCAGGAGAAGCGACGACTACAAACTATTTAGAGAACCTCTGATTAATTGTCATTGCGAGAAGCGGAGCGACGAAGCAATCTCATCACTCGATGATTCTTATAGGGTCGAGATTGCCGCGCTTTACCCCAGGGGCACTTCCTTTGGGCGCGCTCGCAATGACACGCAATGTAATTAATCAGAGGTTCCTTAGTTTAGTCATCCGTGATTTCATCACTTCTCTTGAGAATGCTTGCGCGTTCCTTATACCCTTTATATTTGACTGTAATAACAATGGCAGGCGGTTGATCCAATGATAACAAACACAGAACAGCAGCAGCGCCTGATTGAGCGTTTTCCCTTGTTGACTGAATCTCAACCTGAATTCCGGGATAAGTTTTTTCGCAGTGCGACATTGATGAGCATCCCTGCTGCTCACACAATTGCCTCTGAAGGTAGCGAGTGTGGTCAGCTGGCACTGGTATTTTCTGGTTCGGTGCGTGTCTATAAGCTTGCGGAGTCGGGGCGTGAAATTACACTTTATCGTATCAGTAGTGGTGATAGCTGTGTCTTGACGGCTTCCTGCATCATGAGTGATACCCCATTCCCTGCGATTGCAGAGACGGAGACTGATGTTGAAGCGCTGATTATTCCCTCTCAACAGGCGGCTGAATGGATGAGTGAGTCAAAACCCTGGAGCGCTTTTATCTTTGGATTGATTTCACGGCGACTGGCCGATGTGATTACGGTGCTGGAAAACGTTGCCTTTCTTCGAATGGATGAGCGAATTGCAGCCTACTTGATTGCAATCGCGTCACAGGGGCCGGTTGTTAACATCACGCATCATGAAATTGCCGCTGATTTAGGCTCTACCCGCGAAGTGGTGAGCCGTATTCTAAAGGGATTTGAGGAGAAGGGGCTGGTGCTTGGTGCGCGTGGAAAAATTACGATCAATGATCTGGCGGGGCTGCAGGCCTATAGTATGAAGTGATTAATGCTGTTTTTTTAAGAAAGGTGTATTAGTCACATACAGTGCATGGATACGCGCCTATATTGATGTAAAGCTTGTTTCGTTTAACCAATGTAGGGAGACTGTGATGAAAAAAAATGTAGGTGGTGTTGATAGGGGAGTGCGGCTTGTGGCTGGTGCCGCGATCATTGGTGCTGGCGTCTATTTCAGTAGTCTGTGGGGAGCAGTCGGCCTTGTTTTAATTGCGACCGCCTTGATGGGCTGGTGTCCTCCCTATGCTTTGTTTGGGATTAGTAGCTGCAAAACAAAATAAGTCTGCTGCTATATGAAAGGCTCAATGCCTTCTCTATCGGGGGCGGGCAGTAAAAGCAACCCAGGCCACCGTTATCGGTAGCCTGGGTTTTTTTATGGCTAGGAATTGATATAAATATTATTGAATGGGCCGGTGGTGGGAGCGATTATCCTCAATATAGGATGCCATGGAGGTTGCTATGCCGTCAGGTATTAGTGACCAGTCACTATTATTTGATAGTAGTGGCGATTTTTATCGCACTTCGAAAGCGGGTGGTGGACTCGCTGGTTCAGGCACGTTGGGAATAGAAACCGGAATAACCTGCCCTGTGCTGTTGTTAAAATAACTACCAGTCGGTGAATTTTGAAGCTCTACTGAAACGACGGAATAGAAAACTTCATCGTTGATTACGCTGGTGTCAGTAAAGCTCGTGGCAGAGATTAGTTCGGGAGTTAGTTGTGTATACGGCCCAAACTTTTCGGTTCCGCGATAGACCAGGTAGCCCCTTGATGAGCTGACGCCATCCCAGGATAGCGTGACGTTGACACCTTCTGTGCTTGCGGAAAGATTTGATATTGGCTCAATTATATTCATTCTCAATGTTGGATCGCCCATTAGAGCAAAATGAACTTGATGAACATTCTCGTCATAACCCCGTGAATTGAAGAACTCATCCTGACCACTATTTAACCCTTTTTTTGCCCCATATCCGAGAGTCAACCCCATGCCTGCTGGGTAAAACATACTATGAGGACGACCTGTCCAGAGCGATGCCTGGACATAACCCTCTGCTGCCAGAAAAGCGCGATTTATATTATTTGAATTAATATGGAAGTCGCCATGCCAACTGCCGTGGGTGAGAATGCTTATTGCTTTATATGCCCTTCCTGATGCAAGTTGACTGGTATTCTCATAGCCCCAGATGTGCTCTGTAGAACCAGTCGATGACACCAGCGCCCAGAATGCAGTGGTATCAGAATTATAAAGTGACCAAAATGATTTATCGCATGGGGCTTGTCCCGGTATTGTTTCATCTACGATGCAGAGCCCGTCCCTACCGACAAGGGGCCCAAAGTCGCGCCAGCCAGAAACACTCGGGATGCGCCCTGCATTCCAGACAAAACCTGCATGCGTGATTGCTGTGCGATCGACAGAGAAAGTTTTGTTACGGAATGGAATTGCTTTCTCGGCTAGATAGCGTCGATAGAGCGCTGTTTCTGATTCTGAAAAAGCGGGAAGGTTTGATAAATCAATAAGGCCAATCTCAAGGTCTGCCATCAGCGATCCATCAGGTAGCTGATCAACGCCGCTTATGTCCCATCTGCCATCATTTGCGACATTTGTATTATTAGCATTCGTCGTTCGGAAATTCCCTGTGTCAGTCCAGCGAGATGCTGCATTAGGTGGGTAGACATCTTGATAGTATGCCAGGCTGCTCCATGCGCCCATGTGATCATAGTGATGACCATCGGGCGCAATCACTCCTGATTGTACTTTTGGAAGTGAGCCAAAAAGAATCACGGATTTTAAATTTTGAGGGTCTCTGTCGTATTCTTCCTGGATTATCTGTTTTACATCCTGATGGGATGAAATACCGTGGCGCTGCGCGGTTCTATGAATAACCTCCCAGAGATCCCCGACGAGAGCAAGTTTATATTGATCGATCTCGGCAGCAAGTGCCTGGTCAAGCTCTTCTTCTACTAATAACAGAACTTTTCCGCGGGTTGTCGGGAGTTCTATTTCATGGCCTGCGTACATGAACCCGTGTCCCTGATAGGTGCTTCCCTCTATTGAAATTGTCTTTGTGATGGCGTACTCATACAGTGTATGTGCTACAGCGCTTGAATCAGTATGGGTAGTAGAATTACCGGGCAATGTAGCGATTAAGTTCCAGTTCCAGTTTGGCGCGCTGGGGGCCGGTCCATTATTATTGACAACCCGGCGGTACACTTTGTATTCACTGGCATTGGCATCCTGATTCCAGGATAGCCTTCCGCCTGCGCCTGTCCATTGCCACTCATTTAGAACCGCAAAATCTCGTTCGTGAGGGGCGGCGTAGACGTATGTAGATGGTGCTATGAATGCAATTATCAGACAAAGCGTTAGTCGAAATTTCATATTAGCCAGGTTAATCCTTTAAGTGCATTATTGAATCTTAAGGTTTTCTGATTTTGATGGTATCAGGGAGGCCGTGGGCCGTTTCTTTAAGGGATGCTTGTTGATTATGCGATATTGTAGCTTAAGTAGTATGTTTTGATCTATATACTTAGGTAAAGAGGGCAAGCTGCTCGCAGCTTTGTTATTGAAGTTATAGTGGCTTTCATTTATACATTTTTCACCACTTGCTTAAGGTATTTTAAAAATGGTTGTATATAACGATAGTAATGACTCGTTAATTACCTGTTGTAACAAGCTGACAGCTTATGAAAGGGGCTTCGAGAACTATCAGTCTCTTTATATTATTGGGTAAGATGAGAATTCAGGTTCCTTAAATAATATTTAAGAGCAATGTTGATGATAAGGGTAAAGATTAAGCTGTGTTTGATCATCCTGCTTAATCTGGGTATTAGTGGTTGTGGGTCTGATAACCCTGAAGTGACTCGTTTTGAGGCCAGGGCGGTCATGCCAATGGCGACGATTGAGCCTGGGGAACATGCGCTTAGCTTAGGTGGTCCATTGTTAATAAATGGGACTATTTCCTGGCGTGATGGAATACTTTATATACCACGGGTATCCCAATCTAAAGAATCATTACCCTTACTTGTTTGGTTGCATGGTGGTGGTGGGCGCGCCAGTGATATTCGCTATATGTTTCCATTGGCTGAAGAGCATGGTGTTGTGATTCTTACGCTTGATGCTCGCCACAATACCTGGGATGGCATCGATAGCCCTTTTGGACCTGATGTTCAATTTATTGATGCTGCTTTACGACACACATTTAAACGCGTTGCAATTGACCCAGCGAGAATCGGGCTTGGTGGATTGTCAGATGGGGCGTCTTATGCGTTAGCGATAGGACGCTCAAATGGCGATCTTTTTAGCCATTTGATTGCGGTTGCGCCATGGTTTCTTACCCCTCCCTCACCACCAATAGGTCAGCCAGCGATCTACGTGGCGCACGGCATCCGGGATAATGTATACAACTTTCGGGTGTCGCGTCACCTCACCGTACCGCGTTTGAGAGATGCAGGGTACGATGTGACTTATCTTGAATTCGATGGGCCACACTGGGTGCCCGAACCTGTTGCAAATGAGTTGCTCAAATGGCTTAAACATTAAGCACGCGATAATTTTGTGGGCATAGCCCGCTAATAAATAACGATTTTAAAGAAGACTCTCTCCTCTCAGCTACTGAGGCGTCTCAGTAGTTTATACCGGCCTGAGAAGCTGTTACGATTCTAAAGCTACCAATAGAAACTTCAATCTCAAGGGTATAATAAATGAAAAAACTGGTTTTAATATTTGTGCTATCGCTGGGTTTTGTTCTGAGCGCGCCAGGCATTGCAGATAACAAAGCAAAGCATGGCTGGGAAAAATCATCCGAGCATCGTAGTGAGCAGGGCCGCATGCATGAACGGGCTACCGAGCATCGCATGAAAAAACATAAAGATAAGAATAGAGATGGCGAGCATAAAAATCACAAAGAGAAATCTCGCAAAGATAAAAAGGATAAAAAGGATAAAAAGGATAAATCTGACCATAATGAGGATGATGAGACAAGCGATCATCAGGAAAGTGATAAAGACGACAAGGATTAATCTATTGTTAACAAACTGGGTTTAACCGCCCTTTGTTTCTCAAGGTCTGTAAATGAAACCGATTACCGCTTGTCCAGAAGTATTCTTAAGGGCATCGCGGGCGATGCGATCTACTCGTTCGTCATCGTCAGCAAAAATCAAACCCGAAGGCTTGAGATCGTTTAGTCACAAATTAATTATCGAATGTTCAGTCAGTAAAAATATAGTACACTTCGCTGCATTTTCTACAGAATTAATTTGGCATGATTGAATGATGTTGTATTGATCTGAATATCATCAGTATGCGGGCGCGTTAGCTCTATGTTTGACCTGGTAGCGATGGTCAGATCGATTAGTGGGGCTGTCAGAGAACCTTACAATTAGCTTTGGATTTGTGATTGGGGTGTCTGTTTTTGATGAGAGTCACCTTAAAACTCGTTTAAAAACAATTAGATAAATTATTGGCCTGATATTTGCTTTGGATGGTCTTGTGGTAGCTATTGTTTGAGGCCGCATGACAAATCTATTTATGTGACAAATGTTAATCAATTTCGCATGGTTAATGTTTAGGTGATCATGCCAAGCACGTAGACGTAGATGTTTTTAAGTGTGGTTTTTTGAATTGAAGATGTTAGGGGAAAGTTATGGATTGCAATAGGAACTCGCTCAATCATTTTATGAAGATGATAGCGTTTAGCGTGTTGCTGACAATGCTTTTGTTGCCATTCTCGGTCTATGCAGATGATGACGATGACGACAACACCCCTCCAAGAACACCAACGGTCAATAGCCAGGTCACCAATGATACTACGCCACTGATCAGGGGCACCTTTGATTCAGATGATGCAAGAGGGGGCTTACGAGTCACTGTTAATGGTGTCAACTACAGGCTGGGTGATGGAAACCTGCTCGCGTCAGGCGATAACTGGCGTTTGACCATTCCGAGTAATGATGCGCTTAGTGATGGGGTCTACGATGTATCTGCAAGAGCTAGAGACCGGGAAAGGAATAGCGCATATGACACCACTAATAACGAACTGACCATCGATACCGCGGCTCCGATGGTCACTGTTTCCTCGCTGATAACTAGTGATACCACTCCTGCCTTGAGCGGAACGATTAATGACCCTGCGGCGACCATTGGTAGCTGTACGGCTTCCCACGAAAATTCTAATTTCACCAATCCCCAATTGATTGCAGGGTCTTCGTTATCAGTGGGGGCTGTGTATAGATTTTCCAATGTATTCCCAAATGGGCCTTCTGCACCGATTGACGCGCTTGTTCAGGTCATGGAATTTACCGGTGGGGCTTCGTTATTAGACATTGACGTCAATAACACGGGCGTTTCTAAAGCATTCCAACCAAGAATTAATAGCACAAATAACAATGATCAAAGTGTGCTAATGAGCATCACTTTTGTAACCGGTGGGGGCAACTATGGAAATGAGGTGGCTATTTCCTTTTTCGGTACAGCTCTCGATATTGATGGTGATAGTGGCAACACCAGAGAGTACGTCGAGGTTGCCTTGCCCGCGGCATATGCTACGTCCAGTGATACAGTTCTAAATATTTTGCAATCAGCAACTGTCGTGAGAGGTGAAGTTAATACTTCTGCCACAGCTCCGGGAGGAAATATTTCATTAGACCTCGAGTGGGCTTTTAGTAATTATTTTGAAAATAAATCATCATTTACTTTTAGAATAGGTAAGGTCGGTGGTAGTAGCGATAGGCTCTATTCATTGGATATGGATAGCGCGAATTTCAGTAATCCAAGTTCTGTCCTTATTAATAACCCGGTAACCTGTGGAAATGACCCAGCCGCGACCATCAACGTGATGGTCAATGGGGGGAGCTATCCGGCCACTAATAATGGTGATGGTACCTGGACGCTGGCCGACGACATCATCAATGCGCTGCCTGATGGCACCTATAATGTGGTGGTCACCGCTACTGATGCGGCCGGTAACAGCGGCAGTGATACCACCACTAATGAACTGACGATTGATAGCACTGCGCCAATTGTGACTGTTGCCCCACTGACGACGAATGATGCTACGCCGGCGTTGGATGGCAGGATTGATGATCCGAATGCGATCGTCCGTGTAACGGTCAATGGCCGTACCTATACTGCGACCAATCATGGCGACGGCACCTGGACGCTGGCCGACAACACCGTTGCCGCATTAAATGATGGTACCTACGATGTTACCGTGGTTGCCATTGATGGGGTGGGTAATAGCGGCAGTGACAGCACCAATAATGAATTGACGATTGACCGCACTGCACCGACTGTGACGGTTGTACCGCTGACGACGAATGATACGACGCCAGCATTAAGCGGCACGGTCAATGATCCGACTGCCACCATTCGGGTGACGGTCAATGGCCGTACTTACCCCGCGACTAATAATGGCAACGGCAGCTGGACGCTGGCCGACAACATAATCAGCGCGCTGCCGGATGGCATCTATGATATTGCAGTGACAGCTACCGATGCAGCGGGTAACAGTGGCAGTGATAACAGCACCAACGAGCTGGCCATAGATAGTAGCGCACCAGCGGTGACAGTGGCCTCACAGGTCACTAACGACACCACGCCTGGATTAAGTGGTACGGTGAGTGATCCGAATGCCACCATCAGTGTCACGGTTAACGGCAACACTTACACCGCGACCAACAACGGTAATGGTACCTGGGCGTTGCCGAATAATACGATCAATGCGCTGCCGGATGGCACCTATAATGTGGTGGTTACCGCGACCGATATAGCTGGTAACAGCGGCAGTGATAGCACCATCAATGAGCTGACGATTGATAGCACTGTACCAGCCGTGACGGTGGCATCACTGACGACGAATGATACGACGCCGCCATTGAGCGGCACGGTCAATGATCCTGCGGCGAGCATCAGCGTGACGGTCGACGGGAACACCTATCCAGCGACCAACAATGGTGACGGTACCTGGACGTTGCCAGATAACGTCATCAACGCACTGTCGGATGGCAGCTATGATGTGACTGTGACCGCGACTGACACCGCCGGAAACAGCAGAAGTGAAACCATTGCCAATGCACTGACGATTGATGCGACTGCACCGACGGTCACCGTGACAGCGCTGACTGGTAGTGATACCACACCGGCCCTGAGCGGCACGATTGATGATCCGAATGCGACGATCAGTGTGACGGTTAACGGTAATACGTACCCCGCGACCAACAACGGCGACGGCACCTGGACACTGCCGGATAACATCGTCAACACACTCCCGGATGGCAGTTATGATGTCACTGTGACGGCCACCGATGAGGCGGGTAACAGCGGTAGCGAAACCTTTGTCAATGCAGTGACGATCGATACCACCGCCCCAGCGGCCACCGTGACACCATCGACCGGCAGTGATAGCACCCCGGCCTTGAGTGGCACGATAGATGATCCGAATGCGACCGTCACTGTCACCATCAACGGCACCGACTATCCGGCGACCAACAACGGCAATGGTACCTGGACGTTGCCGGATAACATCATCAACACACTGCCGGATGGCAGTTATGATGTCACTGTGACGGCGACCGATGCCGTGGGCAATAGCCGTAGCGAAACCATTGCCAATGCAGTGACGATCGACAGCAATGCACCCGCGATCACCGTGACACCACAGATCACCAGCGACGCCACCCCCGCGTTGAGCGGCACGATTGATGATCCTGCGGCGACGATCAATGTCACGGTGAATGGCAACAGCTATCCCGCGACCAACTACGGCGACGGCAGCTGGACGCTGGCCGACAACACCATCACGCCCGCACTGGTTGACGGCAGCTATGACGTGATGGCCACCGCCACCGATGCACAAAATAACAGTGGCAGCGATGGTACGACCAACGAACTGACGATTGATAGCAATGCGCCCACGGTCACCGTCGTCCCCTTGTTCAGCAGTGATACCACGCCTGCGTTGCGCGGCACAATTGATGATCCTGCCGCGACGGTTTCTGTCACTGTTAACGGTACCGCCTATCCAGCGACCAATAATGGCGACGGCACCTGGACGCTGCCGGGTAACACCATCAACGCACTGCCAGAAGGCACCTACGATGTCGTGGTGACCGCGACTGACGCCCAGGGCAACATCGGTAGCGATGGCACTACCAACGAACTGACGATCGACAATACCGCACCGGTCGTGACAGTCACGCCACAGACGACCAGCGACACCTCGCCCGCGTTGAGCGGCACGATCGATGATCCGACTGCGACCATCAGTGTCACGGTGAATGACACCGCTTATCTGGCCACGAACAATGGCGACGGCACCTGGACGCTGGCCGACGATACGATTACACCCGCGCTGACTGATGGCAGCTACGATGTGGTGGTCACCGCGATCGACACTGCCGACAACAGCGACAGTGATAGCACGACCAATGAACTGACGGTTGACAGTAACGCACCGGCGATTACGGTGACGCCGCAGACGACCAACGACACCACACCCGCGTTGAGTGGCACGATCGATGATCCTGCGGCGATGATTAATGTCACGGTGAATGGCAACAGCTATCCCGCGACCAATAATGGCGACGGCAGCTGGACGCTGGCCGACAACACCATCACGCCCGCACTGGTTGACGGCAGCTATGACGTACTGGCCACCGCCACTGACGCACAAAATAACAGTGGCAGTGATGGCACGACCAACGAACTGACGATTGATAGCAATGCACCCACGGTCACCGTGACACCCTTGATCGGCGGTGATACCACACCGGCGTTGAGTGGCACGATCGATGACCCTGCGGCAACCGTCACTGTGATGGTCAACGGCACCACTTACTCTGCCACCAATAATGGCGATGGCACCTGGACACTGCCGGATGACATCATCAACGTACTGCCAGAAGGTACCTACGATGTCGTGGTGACCGCGACTGACGCCCAGGGCAACATCGGTAGCGATGGCACCACCAATGAACTGACGATCGATAACAGCGCGCCGATCGTCACGGTCACGCCGCAGACGAGCAGTGATAGCACGCCCGCGTTGAGCGGTACGATTGATGATCCGGCAGCGAGCGTGACTGTGACTGTCAATGGGGTCGACTATCCGGCGAGCAACAACGGCGACGGTTCCTGGGCACTGGCTGATAACACGATTACCCCCGCACTGGCGGATGGCAGTTATGATGTCACTGTGACGGCCACCGATGCGGCGGGTAACAGCAGTAGCGAAACCATTGTCAATGCCGTGACGATTGATACCACCGCCCCTGCGGTCACGGTGACACCGTCGACCGGCAGTGATACCACCCCCGCGTTGAGCGGTACGATTGATGATCCGAATGCAACGGTCAGTATCACGGTTAACGGCGCCACTTATCCGGCTACCAATAATGGCAATAGCACCTGGACGCTGGCTGATAACACGATCGCTGTGCTACCGGACGGTGTCTATGACGTTGTTATTACGGCAACCGATTCTTCGGGTAATAGTGGCAGCGATGGCAGCACCAACGAACTGACGGTTGATGCGACTGCGCCGATGGTCACGGTGACACCGTCGACCGGCAGTGATACCACCCCCGCGTTGAGCGGCACGATTGATGATCCGACTGCGACGATCAATGTCACGGTGAATGCCACCACCTATGCCGCCACCAACAATGGCGACGGCAGCTGGACGCTGGCGGATAACATCATTAGTGCACTGCCGGATGGCACCTATGACGTGGTGGTGTCCGCGACCGACGCCGTTGGCAATAGTGGTAGTGATAACACCAGTAATGAACTGACGATCGATAGCACTGGACCGACGGTTACCGTCACGCCACTGACGACCAGCGATACTACACCGGCGTTGAGTGGTACCGTCAGTGATCCTGCTGCGACTGTTTCTGTCACCGTTAATGGTAGCGCCTATCCCGCGACCAATAACGGCAATGGCAGCTGGACGTTGGCCGACAACGCGATCACGCCTGCGTTGACCGATGGCAGCTATGATGTTGTTATGACAGCGACCGATGCTAACGGTAACAGTGCTAATGATGGCACTACCAATGAACTAACGATCGATACCACCGCCCCTGCGGTCACCGTCACACCGTTGACTAGCGGTGATACCACGCCCGCGTTGAACGGCACGATTGATGACCCGGCGGCGAGCGTCACGGTGAGCATCAACGGCATCGATTATTCAGCCACTAATAATGGCGATGGTACCTGGACGTTGCCGGATAACGTCATCAACACACTGCCGGATGGCAGTTATGATGTCACGGTGACGGTGACTGACGCCGTGGGCAATAGCCGTAGCGAAACCGTTGCCAATGCCCTGACAATCGACAGCAGTGCACCGACGATTAGCGTCGCACCGCTAACCACTAATGACACCACGCCTGCACTGACTGGTACCGTCAGTGATCCTGCGGCGACCATCACTGTCACTGTTAATGGCAGCGACTATCCTGCCACCAACCATGGCGACGGCAGCTGGACGCTGGCCGACAACACCATTACACCCGCGCTGGTTGACGGCAGCTATGACGTGATGGCCACTGCCACGGATGCCGCTGGCAATAGCAGTAGCGATGGCAGCAGCGACGAACTGACGATCGACAGCACTGCACCGACCGTGACAGTGACGTCACAGACGAGCAGTGATAGCACCCCGGCCTTGAGCGGCACGATCGACGATCCCGCGGCGACCGTCACTGTCACCATCAACGGCACCGACTATCCGGCGATCAACAACAGCGACGGCAGCTGGACGCTAGCCGATAACACCATCACGCCACCGCTGAGCGATGGCAGCTATGACGTCACCGTAACCGTGACCGATGCGGCCGGTAACAGTAATAGCGAAACCATTGCCAATGCAGTGACGATCGACAGCAATGCACCCGCGATCACCGTGACGCCACAAACCACCAGCGACACCACGCCCGCGTTGAGCGGCACGATCGATGATCCGACTGCGACGATCAGCGTGACAGTTAACGGTACCACTTACCCAGCGACCAACTACGGCGACGGCAGCTGGACGCTGGCCGACAACACCATCACGCCCGCACTGGTTGACGGCAGCTATGACGTGCTGGCCACCGCCACCGATGCGCAAAATAACAGTGGCAGCGATGGCACCACCAATGAACTGACCATTGATAGCAATGCGCCCACGGTCACCATCGTGCCCTTGTTCAGCAGCGATAGCACCCCGGCGTTGCGCGGCACAATTGATGATCCTGCCGCGACGGTTTCTGTCACTGTTAACGGTACCGCCTATCCAGCGACCAATAATGGCGACGGCACCTGGACGCTGCCGGGTAACACCATCAACGCACTGCCAGAAGGCACCTACGATGTCGTGGTGACCGCGACTGACGCCCAGGGCAACATCGGTAGCGATGGCACTACCAACGAACTGACGATCGACAATACCGCACCGGTCGTGACAGTCACGCCACAGACGACCAGCGACACCTCGCCCGCGTTGAGCGGCACGATCGATGATCCGACTGCGACCATCAGTGTCACGGTGAATGACACCGCTTATCTGGCCACGAACAATGGCGACGGCACCTGGACGCTGGCCGACGATACGATTACACCCGCGCTGACTGATGGCAGCTACGATGTGGTGGTCACCGCGATCGACACTGCCGACAACAGCGACAGTGATAGCACGACCAATGAACTGACGGTTGACAGTAACGCACCGGCGATTACGGTGACGCCGCAGACGACCAACGACACCACACCCGCGTTGAGTGGCACGATCGATGATCCTGCGGCGATGATTAATGTCACGGTGAATGGCAACAGCTATCCCGCGACCAATAATGGCGACGGCAGCTGGACGCTGGCCGACAACACCATCACGCCCGCACTGGTTGACGGCAGCTATGACGTACTGGCCACCGCCACTGACGCACAAAATAACAGTGGCAGTGATGGCACGACCAACGAACTGACGATTGATAGCAATGCACCCACGGTCACCGTGACACCCTTGATCGGCGGTGATACCACACCGGCGTTGAGTGGCACGATCGATGACCCTGCGGCAACCGTCACTGTGATGGTCAACGGCACCACTTACTCTGCCACCAATAATGGCGATGGCACCTGGACACTGCCGGATGACATCATCAACGTACTGCCAGAAGGTACCTACGATGTCGTGGTGACCGCGACTGACGCCCAGGGCAACATCGGTAGCGATGGCACCACCAATGAACTGACGATCGATAACAGCGCGCCGATCGTCACGGTCACGCCGCAGACGAGCAGTGATAGCACGCCCGCGTTGAGCGGTACGATTGATGATCCGGCAGCGAGCGTGACTGTCACCATTAACGGGACCGACTATCCAGCGACCAACAATGGTGACGGTACCTGGACGCTGGCCGACAACACCATCACACCCGCACTGGCCGATGGCAGTTATAACGTCACTGTGACGGCGACCGATGCGGCGGGTAACAGTGGCAGTGATACCACGATCAACGAACTGACAGTTGACAGTAGTGCTCCGACGGTGACGGTGACGCCACAAACCACCAGCGATACCACACCAGGATTGAATGGTACGGTCAGTGACCCTGCAGCGATCATCAGCGTGATGGTCAACGGCAACCCTTACCCCGCGACCAATAATGGCGATGGCAGCTGGACGCTGGCGGACAATACCGTCACACCAGCGCTGGCCGATGGCAGCTATGACATAGTGGTGACCGCGACTGATGCCGTGGGCAATAGTGGTAGCGATGGCACCACCAATGAACTGACGATTGATGCGACTTCGCCGACGGTCACCGTCACATCGCTGACCAGCAATGACGCCACACCGGCGTTGAGTGGTACGATTGATGATCCGACTGCGACGATCAATGTCACGGTGAATGCCGCCACCTATGCCGCCACCAACAATGGCGACGGTACATGGACGCTGGCAGACAATACCATTGCTGAACTAGCGGACGGTACCTATGACGTGGTGGTGACCGCGACCGATTCTTCCGGTAATAGTGCTACTGATAACACCACCAATGAACTGACGGTTGATGCGACAGGCTCAACGATCACAGTGATAGCGCAGACGACCAGCGATAGTACGCCGGTACTGGGTGGAACGGTGAGTGATCCTACTGCAACTATTAGCGTTAACGTGAATGGCCAGGCCTATCTAGCCACTAATAATGGTGACGGTACCTGGATACTGGTGGACAATACCATTACGCCACCGTTGGCCGATGGCATCTATGATGTGGTGGCAACCGCCACGGATGCTGCTGGCAATAGCGGTAGCGATGGCACCACTAATGAACTGACGATTGATAGTTCGGCTCCTGTGATTACGGTGCTGCCACAGATCACCAGTGACACTACGCCGACACTGGGCGGAACCGTTAACGATCCTCTTGCAAACATTAGTGTGATTGTGAATGGCGTCACTTATGCGGCGACCAATCTTGGTAACGGTATCTGGGTGCTGCCTGATAACACCATTGCGCCACCATTAGTTAATGGTACGTATGATGTTATTGCGACAGCGACGGATGCGCTTGGTAACGGAAGTAGTGATGGCACGAACAATGAATTGATCATTAATACAGCGCTTGCGACGGATAGCGATGGTGATGGTATTCCCAATGTAAATGATCTGGATGATGACAATGATGGCATTCCGGATGCTGCGGAAGGTGATGGTGCGGTGGATACCGATGGGGATGGTGTGCCGGATTCACGTGACCTGGACAGTGACAACGATGGCCTGTTTGATCTGGCCGAATCAGGCGCGGATGCCGCGACGCTGGACAGCGATAAGGATGGTCGTATTGATAGCACTTATCCAGTCGGTAATAATGGACTGGCGGATGAGGTGGAGACCGCAGCCGATTCAGGCATTGCGGACTACAACGGTGCCGATAGCCCGCTTGATAGCGATGGCGATACAGTACCAGACTTCCGTGATCTGGATAGCGATAACGATACCATCACCGATGTGATCGAGGCGGGTGACAGTGACCCTGATCGCAATGGCTATATTGGCACAGGCGCTCCGCCTGCGGTCAACGCTGATGGCGTCGCAAGTGGTGCTGGCCTGACGCCAGTCGATACCGATGGCGATGGTTTGCCGGACCAGCGGGATGTTGATGCCGATGGTGATGGTGTCAATGATATTGTTGAGGCTAGAAATACTGTCATCAGTATCGACACCCTCGATAATGATGGCGATGGGCAGATAGACGTTCTTGTCGATAGTGATATGCCTGCGAATGGCTATGACGACAGAATTTCAATGCCAGCATTGATCGACCTGCTGGACACTGATAACGATGGTATTCCTGATTATCGTGACAATAACGATGTCGACAATGATGGCATTTCCGATTCAACTGATCTGGATGATGACAATGATGGCATTCCGGATGCAGCGGAAGGTGATGGTAACGTCGATACCGATGCGGATGGTGTACCGGATTCACGTGACCTGGACAGTGACAACGATGGCCTGTTTGATCTGGTCGAGTCAGGTGCGGATGCTGCGACACTAGACAGTGATAACGATGGCCGTATCGATGGAACCTTTGCGGTCGGGACTAATGGCCTGGCAGATGTGGTAGAGACCGCAGTTGACTCAGGCTTTGTAGACTACAATGGTGATACGTTGGGTGATGCCCAGCGTGATAGTGATAGCGATACGGTGCCAGACTTCCGTGATCTCGACAGCGATAACGATAGCATCACCGATGTGGTCGAGGCAGGGCTAACTGACCCTGATCGCAACGGCTATATAGGTGTCGGTAATCCACCAGTGGTTAACCCTGATGGTGTTGCCAGTGGCGCAGGGGTAACGCCACCAGATACCGACGGTGATGGCGTGCCGGACTATCGTGATGTTGATTCAGACAATGACAGCATTCGGGATCTGGTCGAAGCGGGTCGTGCTGATCTCGATGGAGATGGCATGATTGGCATCATTGATGGTTTTAGTGATGCTGATGCTAATGGTTTCGATGACAACAGTGTGATTCGTGATGTGGGTGGTCTGCCTAATAGTGATACAGACACTGTTCCTGACTATCGTGATATCGATTCCGACGATGACGGTGTGACTGACCTGGTTGAAGCCGGTGGCACAGACAGTAATGATGATGGCATGATCGATGGGTTTAATGACAGCAACGGCGATGGGCTGGATGATGTTGTCGCATTAATCATTGCACCACTGCCCGATGGCGATGGCGATGGCCGGGCTGATTACAGGGACAGTGATACACCCGGCATACAAGGAGGTGCTGTCAGCCCTAATAATAGTCCTGCTGGCGAGTCGGATACTATACAGACAGGGCTGGATGGTATCGGCTCCTTTGATCCAACATTGCTGTTGTTGCTGATTTTATCGACAAGCTATGTGGTGAGACGAAACAGACGTATTTTGTAAAATCCTTTATGTTTAAAACAGGGGCTGCTGGCAACATCAGCCCCTGTTTTATGTTAACCAACCAAGAAGAGTCGGAGTGTTAAGGGCTACCATGAATATTGTCAAACAAGTATGTGCTGTTGTATTGATGGGGCTGATGGCATCAACAGCAACTATTGCGGAGGAAAATCCTGAAAATCAGTGGTACATCGGCGCAGGACTGGGCATTTCCGAATTAGAACCTGATGCGAGCGGTACGATCTATTCGGTAGAAGATTCGCGTGATTCCGGGTATTTGCTCTATTTAGGCTATGACTTGTTCGATAATATCAGCATCGAAGGGCACTACACTGATCTTGGCGAAGCGGTGATGTCGCCGACCGGTAAAATCGATTATCAAATTTTTGGTCTGGGTGGCCTGTACTACTTCTATGATGAGGATGAAGATCATAAGGATTTAAGCGCATTTCTCAAGGCTGGCCTTGGCGTGATGAAGAATAACAGTGACCTGAAATTTGAGCGGCAGAATGATGGCCATATCTTCTTTGGCGCTGGGCTTGAATATGCTTTCGACAATGGTTTTGCACTGCGTACAGAACTGGACCTTTATGACGAGGATGCCAAGCTGTTGAGTGTCAGCCTGCTGAAACGCTTTGGCAGTAACGAGCGTAAAACTATCATCAAGGATGATGATCAGGACGGTGTGATCAATAGTAATGATCGGTGCCCAGCAACTGCACGTGGCATGACGGTGAATACGAACGGCTGTGAACCGGATGGCGATCAGGATGGTGTTATCGACAGAGTCGATCAATGTCTGACCACTCCGATGGGTACCCGGGTCGATACGAGCGGTTGTGAGCTGGACGGCGACCGGGATGGTGTAGTGGACAGTGAAGATCAATGTCCAGCAACGCCTCGAGGCGCTCAGGTTGATATCGCTGGCTGTGAACTGGATGGTGATCAGGACGGTGTAGTCGACAGCCAGGATCAGTGTCCTGATACCGAGCCTTTTGTCAGGGTCGATAGTAAGGGCTGTGCGCTGGACCGTGATAAGGACGGCATCCCGGATATCCGTGATAAGTGTCCTGACTCGGAGCCTTTTGTCAGGGTCGATAGTAAGGGGTGTGCGCTGGACAGTGATAAGGACGGTATCCTCAATAGCCATGATAAATGTCCTGATTCCGAGCCTTTTGCCAGGGTCGATAGCAGAGGATGTGTGATGGCCCAGGTGATCATCCTGAAAGGCGTTCTGTTTGAAACGGGTTCTGCCCAGCTCAAAGAGGACTCCAAAGCGACGCTTAATCCCGTTGCAGAGACCTTAAAACGCTACCCAGCAATGGTTGTTGAAGTGGCGGGTTATACCGACAGTAGGGGTTCCAGGCTCAACAATGAGCAGCTGTCGGCCAGAAGGGCAAAATCGGTGGTCAGTTATCTGATATCGATGGGGGTTAATGGCGGCAACATGATCGCCAGAGGTTATGGCCCGGTTGACCCTGTTGCAGATAATGCTACAGCGGCGGGTCGAGCGAAAAATCGCCGCGTCGAGCTGCATATCCTGAAACGATAACGGTTAAGCATCATTCGTCTGCCGCGCCATAAACTTCTGATTTATGGCGCGGCAAAGATGCGTCGTTACGTTCTGCTGTTTTATTTCAGACTAGGCAGGTAGTCGCCCCTGAATCCCCCCCTTACCCTATTAATAACAAATAATAAGTGTGCTCAATGGCATGGTGATATCGACTGGATAAGTTACGATACCAGCGCGACTTCCGGTCGAAATGGTGAACAAAAATGTTAGCCCGTGGCGCTGATGCACACTAGACTAATTTGTTTGGTACGGATTTAGTTTTACAGCTTGATCCCCAAGATTCGTTGCTTCAATTTCGAGGACGCATTGGCAAAGTGGGTTTTGAAGCAATCTTTCATTGGAACGCAGCATCAATATCGATACCACTGTACAAGAGAAAAACATCACCTACTATTTGAAACCTATCAACAAGGCTTTCTGTTTTAAGTGTCGACTAATTATCGTAATTGCTCACAATCTATTAGCTCTTCGATTAAGTTATAAGAGGATATAGTTCACGTGTGTTTTCGATGGTATACATGTTATTTATATATTGGTTTTTTTATTAGTTTTTTGGTTGGAAATCTCGTCAGGAATGATGTATTGTCCGCTGTGCTTAATGTGCCCTTAGGCTCTAAGGGTAGTTACTCTCGACTTATTCTATTCATTCTATTCATTCTATTTATTCTATTTATGCTGGAGCCGTAAATTGCTTAGCTGGCGTTACAGTTGTTTGTCTGTTGTTTTAATTACTGGCTCAGTTTTAGCTGAAGTACCACAAGAAAATAACGCTACAAAGATGCATCAGGAATCTTTGAATTTTGCTCGTGAGGGTGAAACCGATTTAGCTCTGGAGCAGCTTGCCTATTTGTACGCCAAGTTTCCCGAGCGTACGCAATACCATTACGACTATATTGCAATACTTGGTTGGGCAGAGCAGGATGATGATGTATTAATCCATGCGGATCAGATGGTATTTTCGCAGCTGCCGCCCTATGTTTTAGAAACGATTGGTAAGTCCGCGCGAAATTTAAAACGCTATGATTTGGCGGTGCAGGCATACCAGACGGCAGTGACAAAAGCACCTACGCGGCTGCAAAGTCGACTAGGCCTTGCGCTTGCGCTTAGTGAAGATAAAAAAGGTGATGAAGCACTGTCGGTGTTAGCCGATTATGTGGTGGCTGAAACCTCAGAGCAGGTTTCTGTGCTAGAGGCGCAGGCATACGTCAATATTGTGAGTAAGCAATATTTCGCTGCATTGGCTCGCTATGAAAAAATTCTTCAGTTAGAACCTGAGCATCGAAATGCTCAGCGTGGTCGTATCTTGATGACGCATCGACTAGGGGCGCCACACCTAGCCGCCAGTATGATGAAAAAATCCCCCGGTTTACTGCCCGACAACGAGGTGTCAGCGATTAATAGCGATGTTGCTGCGATATCGATTCGTTGGAGTCAGCTGCCATCTCACTCAGGTAATAAGCAAAGCACGCAAAGGCAGAAAACGAGCGAGGCGATTATCTATCTTAAAAGACGGCTTTTTGAGCTGAGTGCGGCTGGTCAGGGGCAGAGTATCCAGTATCAACGCGTGGCTTTTGATTTGATGATTGCGTTACAGGTGATGCAGCGTATGCCTGAGGTTGTCGAGCTTTATCTTGCATTGGATGAGCAGGATGCGATATTTCCTCGGCATGCTTTGATTGCTGCCGCTGACGCCTATTTTATGCTGAAAGAACCACAGATAGCACGTGATCTTTATCTTGAAATATTGTCGACGGGAAAGAAGCCACTTGCTGTTCAGCTCTCGCTTTTTTATGCCTACATTGAGTGTGAAGAGTACGATAATGCGATTGAACTGATCGATCGGCTTAGCAATGAGCAGCCTGAATGGAAGCGCCAGGCGGGATCGCCTGGCCCAGTACAGAATCCAGATAAGCTATCAGTCGATATCACTGCCGCATTTTCGCGCGCTTATATTGATCAGTTGGCAAAAGCTCAGGATCATCTTGAGTCGCTTCATAAACCTGCGCCTGCAAATTTAGATATTCGCTCTAGTCTGGCTTATATCTATTTATGGCGAGGGTGGCCGCGGCGCGCGCTTGAGGAGTTTGAGATCGCAGGCTTCCAGAATGAGTCTCATCTCGATGCTGCGATTGGTCGAGTGCATGCGCGTCATGCGCTGTATGAATTCCCAGTAGTTGAGCGTAATATTGACGCGCTTAATTTGCGTCACCCCGAGCATTTGCGATTGAGGAATGTTAATCGCCTCTGGGAATTGCATAATATGCGAGAACTGCGCATTGAACTTTCACGAGGCATTAGTTCGGGTTCTCAGGAAGGCAGTCGTGATTTAACGCTCAATAGTTATCTTTATGGTCGCCCTCTAAAATATCATTATCGCCCTTATTTGCACCACCTTCATACGCAAGTACGTTTCCCAGAGGGGAACTCATATTACCGCCGTATCGGGGCTGGCATTGAATATCGTGGCTATGAATTAGAACTGCGTAGTGAACTGGCACGTAATCTTGGTGGCGCAGCTGATATTGGTTTGAATAGCGAGGGTGTGTGGAAGATCGATGATTATTGGTCACTCTCCGCTAATATCGATAGTTATAGTAATCAGGTGCCATTACGTGGGCGAGATCAGGGCGTTGATGGCTGGGGGACTGGTGTTGGTATTAGTTATCGCTTTCATGAACTACGACGTGTTGATGCTTCGCTGAAGTGGTTGGGGTTTAGTGATAATAATCGACGTCAAAGTGCTGGGATCTCGATTGATCAGCGCTTGATTACAACAGTAGAGTATAAATTGAATGGTATTGCGAGCCTTAATTTGTCGCAGAATAGTATTGATAATGCCGCTTACTTTAATCCTGAAAGTGATTTGACGCTGCAATTCGGTGTCGTGAATGAATGGTTGTTAGCGCGTCACTATGATTATGCCTACCGTCATCGTCTTGGCATTATGGTGGGCCAGTACCAGCAGAAAAATTATCAAGATAGGCTTATCTGGACGGTGCGATATGAGCATCAATGGAACTTTGATGACCGTACTGAATTGCGTTATGCGATCTCACACGGGCAGCGCGCCTATGACGGTGAGACTGAATTTAACACGCAATTTGATTTGACTCTGATTTGGAGGTTTTAGGGTGAAACGTCTGACGCTTTTTATATTGCTCATGTTGTCACTGTCAGGGCTGGCACACGCGCAGGATGCAACGCAAAGCTTTATCACCTTGAGCTATCACGATGTCAGCGATGATGCGGCTTCGGTCGGTGCGCGCAGCATTATGTTTGTTAAGAGTGATGAGCTGGTTTCTCAGTTTTCATGGATGCGTGAGAATGGTTACCAGCCGGTCAGTATGGATCAAATTATTTCTGCGCGGGAAGGAAGGAAGCCGCTGCCAGATAAAGCAATTCTTTTGTCTTTTGATGATGGCTATCGCAGTGTTTATACCCGCGTATTTCCATTGTTGAAATTATTTAACTATCCAGCAGTGGTTGCGCTGGTGGGGAAATGGATGGATGTCACAGAGGATGACATGGTTCGCTATGGTGATGATTTTCTGACTCGCGAGCGTTTTCTTAGCTGGAATGAAGTGAATGAGATGGTCGGTTCCGGCCTGGTTGAGGTCGCTTCGCATAGCTATGATCTACATCAGGGCATTACAGCCAATCCGCAGGGTAATAGTCAGCCAGCAGCCATTACTCAACGCTATAATGAAGCGAGTGGGCTTTACGAAACTGAAGCAGAGTTCAAACAACGACTATTAGATGACCTGACACGCAGTGCTAAGCAGATAGAACAGCACACAGGTAAGGCACCTCGTATACTCGTTTGGCCATATGGTGCCTATAATAAAGTAACCGTTGATATCGCTGCTAGCATTGGAATGCGCTATACCATGAGTCTTGACAGCGGCCTCAGTGATTTGTCTGATCTTTCCAATATTAAGCGTGTTCTAGTCAAAAACGATGCAACCCTTTCTGATATTGTTTGGGATCTCCAGCCATGGCAGGCACCACCGATACGCGTCGCACATGTTGATCTTGATTATGTTTACGATGTAGATCCGGTTCAACAGGAGAAAAATCTTGGTCTGTTGCTCGACCGTATCAAGTCGTTGCAGATTAATACGGTTTATCTACAGGCCTATGCCGATCCAGATGGCGATGGGCATGCCGATGCACTTTATTACCCAAACCGTCATTTGCCAATGCGTGCTGATCTCTTTAGTCGTGTTGCCTGGCAGTTACGCACCCGCGCAGGTGTGAGTGTGTATGCATGGTTGCCGGTATTAGCTTATCAATTTAACAACAACCATCGATTGTCTGAATCTTATGTAACAAGTATCGCGAATGATGTTGGTGTTGTCGCGAGTGAATCCTATCGCCGTCTATCACCATTTGATCCACAGGCGCGCGAGGTGGTCGGTGATATTTACGAAGACCTTGCTCGTCAGGCAAATTTTGCTGGAATTCTATTTCATGACGACGCCTATTTGAGTGATTACGAAGATAGTAGTCCACACGCGTTGCAATATTATCGCGATGAACTGGGGTTGCCTGAATCCATTGAACTCATTCGACAGGACCGGGCGCTATTTCAAAAATGGAGCAAGGGAAAAACGCAGGCGCTGATTGCATTTACACACTACTTGCGCGACCGAGTAAAGCATTATCGTTCAGACATAAAGACCGCGAGGAATATTTATGCGCGGGTGATCATGCAGCCTGCTGCTGAGGAGTGGCTTGCTCAGTCTTTATCTGCATTTGTTGATAGCTATGACTATACCGCTGTGATGGCGATGCCTTATATGGAAGAGGCTGACAATGCTGAGGAGTGGCTGAGCACATTGGTATCTCGCACTATTCAGCAGTCGGGAGATCTTAGTAAGGTTGTGTTTGAGTTACAGAGTGTTGATTGGCGTGATAAGAAACCAGTCGATTCAGTTGATCTTGCTCGACATATGCGAATTCTTCAGAGGAAAGGCGTGGTGAATTACGGTTACTACCCCGATGATTTTATTAGTGGACACCCAGAATTGAATATTATTCACCCAGAGTTTTCACTCAGCACTTATCCCTATTTGGAACGATGATGGCTGATTTTATTGATCAAGTCGTGAGAGGAATGCTTAATTTTGCATTCTATTATCCGCTGTTTATGGCTTACCTCTGGATGGTTGGCGCGATTTATTACTACTATCATTGGGAGCGCGGTTCTGGGCCTGATGCAGCGCATCCTCCGACGCTCAAAGAATACCCTCCTGTTTCAATTATCGTGCCCTGCTTTAATGAGGGTGAGAATGTTCGGGAAACGATTGCTCAATTGACAAGACAGAAATATCCATATTTCGAAATCATCGCGGTGAATGATGGCAGCTCTGATAACACTGGCGTGATATTGGATGAGTTGTGTAAAGAATACCCGCAGCTGCGGGTAATTCACCTGGCTGAAAATGAAGGTAAGGCGGTGGCCTTGCAAATGGGCACGTTAGTTTCAAGTCACGAGTTTCTCGTTTGTATCGATGGTGATTCGCTGTTAGATGAGCATGCGCTTACCTGGATGATGCAGCACTTTGTTTCTGGGCCGCGTGTGGCGGCGGTAACCGGTAACCCGAGGATACGTACGCGTTCAACATTATTAGGGAAGATCCAGGTGGGCGAATTTTCCGCTATTGTCGGCATGATTAAACGGGCGCAACGTATTTATGGACGGGTGTTTACTGTCTCCGGAGTAGTGGCTGGTTTTCGTAAAAGTGCGCTGCATGATGTCGGCTACTGGAGTACCGATATGGTGACAGAGGATATCGATATTAGCTGGAAGCTACAGTTACGTCATTGGGATATCCGTTTTGAATCACATGCGCTGTGCTGGATCTTGATGCCTGAAACCTTACGAGGTTTGTGGAAACAGCGTCTTAGGTGGTCGCAGGGAGGAACGGAAGTGCTTGTCAAGTATCTTCACCGTCTTCCACGCTGGCGTATGCGGCGCATGTGGCCTGTCTACCTTGAATATTTTAGCAGTGTGTTCTGGGCTTACATCATTCTGTGTGTGCTTAGTCTGTGGGTCGTGGGTCAGTTTTTTGAATTACCACCACCGCTCTCTATTCCGACATTATTGCCAGGATGGAATGGTGTGGTGTTAGGCATAACATGTCTATTACAGTTTGCAGTGAGTCTTACCATTGATTCGCGTTATGAAAAGAGGATAGGAAAAATCTATTACTGGATGGTGTGGTACCCGATTGTTTTCTGGGTGCTTACTGTTGCCACAACTGTCGTTGCTGTGCCTAAAGCGCTGTTTAAGAAGAAGGGTAAGCGCGCGACGTGGGTGAGTCCAGATAGAGGCGTGCGTTAATGAGCCCGCATATTATACAGCGCCCAGACCTGCAAACGTTGCGCCAGCGTTTCGGTTATAGCTTTTTTACGCTTTTATTTTGGTTGGTATGGTTCTATCTCTGGGTTCCATTGATTAGCTTAGGTGGTTGGTTATTTGGTATCGACCTGTTTCATGATGAAATGGTTGTGTTTGATGGCCTGAACGTGTTGATTGAACTACTCGGCTTATATTTTCTGGTGATTTTCCTGATTAGTGCAACGTTAGGTATCTGGGCAATGGTGAATCTATGGCGATTCCGCGGTAAAAATCGTCGAGGGCCGCGTCCAACCGTTAATGATGAGCAATTGGCAGATGATTTTAATGTCACAAGTCCGCAAGTGGCCGCATGGCGACAATGTAAACGATTAGTAATTAGTCATGACGCTGAAGGTAATATCGTCACGATTGATGCGTCTGCTTCAGCTGACTCTTCATAAGCACACAAGTGTTAGCGCGGATGAGAATTATAGATATTTATCAGACCACACCGCATATTCATTGCCATTCGGATCGCAGAAGTGGAAGCGCCGCCCACCGGGGAATGGAAAAATAGCTCTTTTAATAGAGCCGCCAGCGGGTTCGATTCTCTCAAGTGTCTGTTCCAGATCTCGGCTGTAAAAGACGATTAGTGCGCTGCCGTTTTCAACGGTTGCCGTTGCATCTGTTTTGTAAAATCCACCATTAAGCCCTTCGTTATTGAAAGCGGTGTACTCATCACCGTAATCAATAAATTTCCAGCCGAAGGCCGCAGTGAAAAAAGACTTGGTCGCGTCGATGTCTTTTGAGGGGAATTCGACGTAGTTGATTTTTTCATCTGCTTTCATTTTAAATCACCATGCTTAAAAAACCGAAACTACACTTAGTATACATCGCGGCTACCCAGTGTTCATCCAGCAATAGTGCCATGATATAGTCATTCAGGCTTTCTCTATTTTGATTTGGCTTCCGAGGTCAAGCTTATGCTAAATGAGTCACCATCCAATAATACTGTTGACTGCATTGCGTGCAAGGAGCCTATTCGATCAGGTGCAACGGTCTGTCGCTATTGTGGTTCAGCTCAACAATCGCAACGGAATATCTGGTCAAACTTCTCCGGGGTGTTGAAATGGATAGGCGGTATCGTCACGGTGATTTCGCTCGTCATCGGCACGGTAACGTTATCGAGGCACTATTTTGATTGGCAGGAGACACGAGATTCAGTCTCTGAACTGGTTAGTGCTGCTGACTGGTTGCTTAAGTCAGAGGCGTACGCGCAGGCGTGGCAAGTCTATGAAGAGGCTTTAACGCTGGCGCCCAGTTCCACAGCCATCCGCAAAGGACAATATCAGTTAGCCAAGCAGTGGTTGCGTGATTTTGATCTTGAAAAGAGTCGCGCGGATGAAATACTAAATCGAATCACCGTTATTTTGTATCGCAATGTAAATGAGGCGGATAAACAGGAACTGGCCACGGCGCTTGCCCATATTGGCTGGGTTCAGGTGTTGAGGTCGAAATACTTTCTTTCTATTAATGCCGATGTTGATTCACTGTTTGAGCAGGCGTTGCGCGCAGATCCAAATAATATTTATGCCAACGCAATGGGTGGACACTGGTTGTTACGTCGAAATACACGCGATATTTCTGTCGCGGATGTTAAGTCTGCGCAGTCAATGTTTTCCTTGGCATTACAGGGAGGAATGGAAAAGAAGTATGTTCGCCAGTTACAGGTCGGTTACTTGACTAAGGCTTCGCATGAATCCGGTAATTATGCTGGGGAGGTGCGGCTTGCGATACTGTCCGCTATGTTGCATAACTTTTTTATGATGATGAATGCTGGTGAACCTCAGCCTATAGAGTATAGCCGCCGCGGACTTTTTAATGCCTACGGTAGTATCAATAGCGGGGGTGAAAATATAGAGGCATCGATAGGTATGCTGCCAGCTGAAGATCATCTGAAGGTAATCGACTGGCTGCTGGTTGATTATGATTACAAGCTTGATACCTC
>Ga0316209_1001223_pt1 | contig 29136 bp, 25 predicted proteins | sample 6monopyrite_MG_FD_204945 | JGI IMG/M metagenome (GOLD analysis project Ga0316209, IMG submission 204945) | Microbial mat bacterial communities from mineral coupon in-situ incubated in ocean water Damariscotta River, Maine, United States -... | ecosystem: Environmental > Aquatic > Marine >...
AAAATAAAACAAAACAAAAAGTTGCACTTATAACAGGAATAACCGGACAAGATGGTTCATATCTTGCCGAGTTTCTTCTTGAAAAAGGTTATATCGTTCATGGTATCAAACGACGTGCCAGCTCATTCAATACAGAACGTGTTGATCATATTTATCAAGATCCACACCTCAGAGATGCACATTTTAAACTTCACTATGGTGACTTAACTGATTCAAGTAATTTGGTAAGAATTCTTCAAGAAACTCAGCCAGATGAAATTTATAATCTTGCAGCCCAAAGTCATGTTGCAGTCAGTTTTGAAAGTCCAGAATACACAGCGGATGTTGTTGCTAATGGTACTCTGAGGTTGCTTGAAGCAGTTAGGATTTTAGGTTTAGAAAAGAAAACGCGATTTTATCAAGCCAGTACCTCAGAGCTTTTTGGGTTAGTACAAGAGACGCCGCAGAAAGAAACAACACCCTTTTATCCACGTAGTCCATATGCAGTAGCAAAACAATATGCTTACTGGATCGTGGTTAATTATCGTGAAGCTTACGGCATATACGCTTGTAACGGAATTCTCTTTAACCATGAAAGCCCTCGCCGTGGAGAGACGTTTGTGACGCGTAAAATTACTCGTGGCCTTGCCAATATTAGTCAGGGATTAGAAGAGTGTCTTTATATGGGGAACATTGATGCGTTGCGCGATTGGGGACACGCTAAAGATTACGTTCGTATGCAATGGATGATGCTTCAACAAGAGCAACCTGATGATTTTGTTATCGCCACGGGTAAGCAATACAGTGTTCGACAATTTATAGAAATGTCTGCTGAAGAGTTAGGAATAAAAATTAAATGGCAGGGCGAAGGTGTTGATGAAATAGGCATGATTGATTCATCTTCTCCGATTCTAACTAACGAATCGACTACACTAAATGAAAATGATGTGATTTTCCGTATTGATCCACGTTATTTCCGTCCGACAGAAGTTGAAACTTTACTTGGGGATCCGACTAAGGCTAAAGAAAAATTAGGATGGGTACCGGAAATTACGACACAAGAAATGTGTAAAGAAATGGTGAAGCACGATCTTGCACAAGCAAAGCAACATGCACTTTTAAAACAGCATGGTTTTGCAGTGACAATTAGTAGTGAATAAGTTTAGTTAAATGCTTATCAAACTAAAATGTGACGTATCATGAAAACTATATATTTAAAAACCTATAATTTACTTTCAAATAATGATCGACGAGGAGCATTAGTGCTGCTTGTTCTTATGATGATTGGTATGGTATTAGAAACTTTAGGTATTGGATTAATCATTCCAGCAATAACGATAATGATGCAAGATGATCTGGTTAGTAGTTATCCAAGCATTGCATCCGTTCTTCATTTTTTAGGTAACCCATCTCAAATAGTGTTAATTACATTCGCCATGCTTGGTCTGGTGAGCGTATATTTTGTGAAAAATCTCTTCCTTGGTTTTCTTGTTTGGAAGCAAGCGAATTTCATTTTTAATGTACAGACAAAACTATCGCATAAGTTATTTTCTATTTATTTACGTCAACCTTATACTTTTCATTTGCAACGAAATTCTGCAGAATTGGTACGGAATGTAGGGGGGGAAGTTGGTGCATTTACAAGTGTTATCGCAAGTGCACAAATGTTGATTGCTGAATTGATGGTGCTTACTGGGATTTCAATTCTACTTTTACTAGTTGAACCAATAGGGGCGTTGATCGTCGCGATTGTTTTAGGTGGAGCAGCATGGAGTTTTCATCGTTTAACACGTGATCGAATTTCACGTTGGGGCGTTGAACGCCAGTACCATGAAGGTTTACGTATACAACATCTACAGCAAGGTTTGGGTGGAGCTAAAGATGTAAAGCTGCTTGGACGAGAAGTCGACTTTCTGGATCAATATTACTTACATAATATGAATAGTGCACGTGTGACAAAATTACAATCTGTTCTTCAGAACTATCCCCGTTTGATATTTGAACTTCTGGCTGTAACTGGTTTAGCAATTCTAGTGATTAGTATGTTAAGTCAAGGTCGTAACATGAGCACCATCATCCCTACTCTAGGATTGTTTGCTGCTGCAGCATTTAGATTGATGCCATCAGTGAATAGAGTATTAAATTCTGTTCAGTCACTTCGATACAGTCTTCCTGTAGTTAATTTACTGTATGAAGAAATTAATCTTGCTTCAGAACCAGTTAGTGAAAAAACAAACAGTTTAATGCCTTTTACTAATAGACTAAGTTTAAATAATATTAAATTCCAATACTCTGGTGCAGCGTTATTAGCTCTTGATAGCATCACCATCAATATAAAAAAAGGTGAAACGATTGGTTTTATTGGAGAAAGCGGTTCAGGTAAAAGTACCCTGATTGATATTATTTTAGGTCTTCTTACTCCAATTGACGGTCGTATTGAAGTTGATTCACAAAATATTCAGAAAAACTTACGTGCATGGCAAGATCATATAGGATATGTTCCTCAGTCGATTTATTTGACTGATGATACCTTTCGAAGAAATATTGCTTTTGGTCTACCTAATGATCAGATTGATGATGCGGCTGTTATGTATGCTATCCATGCTGCACAACTAGAAGATTTTGTGTCAAGCTTGCCTGATGGAATAGAAACTATTGTTGGGGAGAGGGGAATTCGGATTTCTGGAGGCCAACGCCAGAGGATTGGTATAGCCCGTGCCTTGTATCACGATCCTGATGTGTTGGTATTAGATGAGGCAACTAGTGCGCTTGACACAGAAACTGAAATTGGCGTAATGAATGCAGTTATGGCTTTACATTGTAATAAAACTATTATTATTGTTGCTCATAGACTTTCTACTGTTGAGAAATGTGATCGAATTTATCAATTGGAACGAGGAAAAATTATTGCAGAAGGATCTCCTGACAAAATGTTGTTCTCTAAAAAGTAGTGTTTTTCTTAATGATAGTTTTACTATAAATAGCGGTCTATGATGAGGTCGATTTTAATCGAGCAAGCTAAGTATATGTATCTCAATATGTGCGAAATAAAAGATAACAACATTTTACTTAACGAAATTAATTTTAACAAACGTACATTTTCGTATTATGTAAATATTAATGCGATATCGTATAAGAACTTTTCGAAAATCTACGGGGTTATATGAAAGCAGTTATTCTTGCAGGTGGATTAGGTACACGTATTAGTGAGGAAACTAACATTCGGCCAAAGCCTATGGTAGAGGTTGGTGGTAAACCAATTTTGTGGCACATCATGAAGATGTATTCATCTCACGGTATAAATGATTTTATAGTTTGTTGTGGATATAAAGGTTATGTAATTAAAGAATATTTTGCCAATTATTTTTTGCATATGTCTGATGTAACATTTGATATGAGAAATAACAATATGGAAGTTCATCAGCGCAATGCGGAACCTTGGAAGGTAACCTTGGTTGACACTGGTGATGATACCATGACCGGCGGGCGTTTGCGTCGGGTGCGTGAATATCTCGGAGACGAAAATTTTTGCTTTACCTATGGTGATGGTGTCAGTGATGTAGATATTTCTGAATCGATCAAGTTTCATAATGAACAAGGTACCTTAGCCACTTTGACAGCGACACAACCACCTGGAAGATTTGGCGCCCTGAGTCTTGCTGAGCATAAAGTTTTTGGTTTTCAAGAAAAGCCTCAAGGTGACGGAGGTTGGATAAATGGAGGTTTTTTTGTTTTGTCGCCCAAAGTAATTGAATATATTTCTCAAGATGCAACTGTTTGGGAAAAAGAACCTATGGAACGACTTGCAAAAGAAGGACAATTATCGGCCTACTTCCATAGTGGCTTTTGGCAGCCAATGGATACACTACGTGACAAACAACATTTAGAAGAACTATGGCAGAGTAGCAAAGCACCATGGAAAGTATGGGAATGATTCCAGAGTTTTGGCAAGGGAAATCTGTTTTTTTAACTGGGCATACTGGTTTTAAAGGTGGATGGCTTTCATTATGGCTTCAATCGATGGGAGCACAAGTTCATGGCTATTCATTAAATCCGCCAACAGCTACTAACATATTTACTGTGGCTGAGGTTGGTAAAGGTATGGCTAGCAGTGTAATAGCAGATATTCGCGATATGGAAAAATTTAGACAGGCAATGAAATTAGCTCAGCCAGAGATTGTTTTTCATCTAGCTGCTCAACCACTTGTACGTTATTCCTATGTGCAACCAATTGAAACCTATGCCGTGAACGTTATGGGTACCGTGAATATGCTTGAGGCCGTTCGTGCAACATCAACAGTTAAAGCTGTAGTGAACATTACTACTGATAAATGCTATGAAAACAAAGAATGGGTGTGGGGCTATCGTGAAAATGAAGCAATGGGGGGTTACGATCCCTATTCAAGCAGTAAGGCATGTGCAGAATTAGTTACCTCTGCTTATCGTCAATCATTTTTGGAACCCTCAGGTATTGCTTTAGCAAGTGCAAGAGCTGGGAATGTTATAGGTGGTGGTGACTGGTCAGATGATCGTTTGATTCCAGATTTTCTGAAAGCAATGGACAAGGGAGAAACTTTGAACATTCGCTCGCCAAATTCTATTCGCCCTTGGCAACATGTACTTGAGCCAATATATGGATACCTCTTATTAGCAGAACAACTTTATATTAATGGTGAAGATTTCTCTGAGGCATGGAATTTTGGACCTGAAGATGAGGATGCAAAAACAGTTCAATGGATTGTTGAATTTCTGTCCGAAATGCGAGAGGGAGTAATGTGGCAATGTGATGAGAAACCTCAACCACATGAGGCTAATTATCTGAAATTGGATAGTAGCAAAGCACACAATAAATTAAATTGGAAGCCAAGCTGGAAGCTACAAATGGCATTACAACAAACATTGGACTGGCATGAGGCCTGGAAAAACGATCAGAATATGTTTTCAGTATCATTGAAACAAATAAAGAATTACCAATCAGAACGGAAAAATAACTAACGATGTCTAGTTTTGATTTTATTAATACTCCTTTGATGGATCTAAAAGTTATACTACGCAAAAAGTTGGAAGACCACCGCGGTTATTTGTCACGTTTTTATTGTGCTGATGAATTCATTTCTGCAGGTGTTAACAAAACAATAGCTCAAATTAACCACACCCTAACAAAAGCAAAAGGTACAATTCGTGGTTTACATTTTCAGTACCTTCCTTATACAGAAGTAAAGCTTGTGAGCTGCTTGAAAGGTGAAATATGGGATGTGGCTGTAGATCTTCGATGTAATTCACCGACATTTTTACAGTGGCACGGAGAAATTCTTACTGCAGATAATTGTAAGAGCTTACTTATCCCTGAAGGGTTTGCTCACGGTTTTCAGACACTCTCACAAGATTGTGAATTAATTTATTTACATACTGAGAAATACCAGTCCGAATCAGAAGGTGCGCTAAATGTGTTAGATCCAAGTTTAAATATCGATTGGCCTTTGCCGATTGGTGAACTTTCTGATAGAGATCGTAAGCATCCATTTATAGATAAAACGTTTCAAGGACTTACTTTATGAAGTGTCGTCATTGCCAAACTAAGTTGACACAGTCTTTGATTGATTTAGCGACATCCCCACCTTCCAATGCTTATCTCACAGAGAAAATGTTGCACACACCTGAAAAATATTTCCCATTGCGTGTATTAATATGCAATGAATGCTGGCTAGCTCAAACTGAAGATTATGCTGGAGCCGATGAATTGTTTTCATCGGAGTATGCATATTTCAGTTCATTTTCGTCAACTTGGCTTAAACATGCTGAACAATATGTAACAGGTATGACAAATCGCTTTGAACTAAATAAATATTCTAATGTCGTTGAAGTGGCTGCAAATGATGGTTACTTATTACAATACGTAAAGTTACAAGGAATTCCTTGTATTGGTATTGAGCCTACTGCAAGTACTGCAGAAGCTGCTCGTGCTAAAGGTATAGATATCATTGAATCGTTTTTTGGGGTGAGATTGGCTCATGAACTAGTTGAACAAGGTAAGAATGCAGATTTGACTGTAGCTAATAATGTTTTAGCTCATGTGCCAGATATTAATGATTTTGTTGAGGGTTTTTGTATATTACTAAAACCTGATGGCGTGGCTACATTTGAATTTCCGCATTTGCTTCGACTTATTACTGAAAACCAATTTGATACCATTTATCATGAGCATTACTCTTATTTATCATTGATTGCAGTTAAACAGATTTTTGAAAGCAATGGATTAAGTGTGTTTGACGTTGAAGAGCTCCCAACACATGGAGGTAGTCTACGAGTCTACACACAACGTAAAGACACTGGAAAATATAAATTAAGTAAGAATGTAGATGTGCTATTGAAGCGCGAAACAGATGCTGAAATGAATAGTACTGAGTTCTATGATGGTTTCCAGGATAAAGCGAATAAAGTCAAAAATGATTTATTAAGTTTTCTGATAGAGGCACAAAGAAATGGTAAATCCGTGGCTGGATATGGTGCCGCTGCGAAAGGAAATACATTACTCAATTATGCTGGTGTTCGATCAGAGTTATTGCCCTATGTTGTAGATCTTAATCCTGCGAAGCAAGATAAATTCCTTCCAGGTAGTCGAATTCCAATACTTGCTGAAGAACACTTAAAACAAAATAAACCAGATTACGTTGTCATTCTACCTTGGAACTTATGTGATGAAGTGATGACACAGTTAAATTATATTCGTGAATGGGGTGGTCAGTTTGTTACAGCCATACCATCACTAAAGGTAAGCTGAGAACATATGAAGGTAGCAGTAACAGGTGCCAGTGGGTTTATTGGTAAGTATGTTATAAAAAAATTACTGGGATGTGAAATAGACGTAGTTGCGGTGACACGTAATGCATCTCGACTTATTCAATTAAGTGAATTTGTTCGTGTTGTTGAAATGGATATTACTCATCCTCCATTTGATTGTTTTCAGAAAATGGGGAAGCCAGATGTGTTAATTCATTTGGCTTGGGATGGCTTGCCAAACTACAAATCATTACATCATTTTGAGACTGAATTACCAAGTCAATATCAATTTCTTAATCATATGATTGATGGAGGTTTACCTTCATTACTGGTGACGGGAACTTGTTTTGAATATGGCATGCAGTCTGGTGCTCTTTCGACATCTATGCCAACTAAGCCGACAAATCCTTACGGATTTGCAAAGAACTCATTACGCCAACAACTGGAATATCTAAGAGTTACCAAACACTTTAAGTTTACTTGGGTTCGTCTATTTTATATGTATGGTGATGATCAACCAAATACTTCACTCTATCCTATGCTTAAAGAAGCCGTGTCGCGTGGCGATAAGGTATTCAACATGTCGGGTGGTGAACAACTTCGTGACTACTTACATGTCGAAGAGGTAGCTAAACAAATTGTTCAACTGTCTTTAGCTCAAAGCGATTTTGGTGTTACTAATATTTCGTCAGGAGAACCCATTTCGGTGCGCAGATTGGTCGAGCAATGGTTAACACTAAATCAATGGGAAATAGATCTTAATCTTGGTTATTACCCGTATCCTGATTACGAACCAATGGCATTTTGGGGGGAACCGCTTCCAAAAAGTATTTTTTTAAATAATTTGAAATAAAGAAGAAAAAAGTGAAAACAACACATGACGATTATCTTGCTATCACTGGATAAATTAAGAATTCTTTTAGGATTTTTACTGACGTTGGTATTAATAGTGTATATCGGTTGTAACAAGGACTGGTTTAGTAAAGTGGAAAATATTACATGATAGTTCTGCGAAATATAAAATTAAAAAATAAGATTTTGAATGTCAATGAATGCTGATGTCATTGTTGTTGGGGGTGGTATAGTTGGTCTCGCTACAGCGCTAAGTATACTTCAAGCACGACCAGACACTCGATTGGTACTAATAGAAAAGGAGTCAAGTATTGGGCAGCATCAAACTGGGCACAATAGTGGTGTTATTCATTCGGGGCTTTATTACCGACCGGATTCTCTTAAAGCAAAGAATTGCCGTGAGGGTTATGAACAGTTAATTTCTTTTTGTCGTGAAGAATCGATACCACATGAGATATGTGGCAAAATTGTAGTTGCAACGACGAAAGATGATTTACCCATGCTAGATGAATTATATCGTCGTGGGCTAGCTAATGGATTAGATGGGCTTAGATTTTTACAGAGCGAAGAAATAAAAGAAATTGAACCTCACTGCAGTGGTATTCGAGGCCTTTTAGTACCTCAAACAGGAATTGTAGATTATGCTGAGGTGGCTAAAAAATATGCTGAAAAACTTATAGCGTTGGGCGCGGAAATTATTCTCGGTGAGAGCGTAAAGGATATCCGTCGTAGTGATAATAAGGTTGATGTGATCGGAGAATTACGTACTTATACTTCTAAAGTTGTTATCACATGCGCAGGTTTGCAATCAGATCGCTTAGCCTTAAAGACAGATCCTGATCTGCCTTTGCGTATAATTCCATTCCGTGGGGAGTACTACAAGTTAAAACAAACTGCTCCCAAATTTGTAAATAATTTGATTTACCCAGTACCTAACCCTGCTCTCCCTTTTCTTGGAGTACACTTTACTCGAATGATTACAGGGGAAGTGGAGTGTGGACCTAATGCTGTTTTTGCTTTTGGGCGAGAAGCATATCGCAAAACAGATTTTAATTTTGAAGATACATTTGAAGCAATAAAATGGCCAGGTTTTCACAAAGTTATGGGTAAATATTGGCGAGTTGGTATGAAAGAATTTCACCGCTCAATCAGTAAAGATGCCTTTGTCGGTGAGCTGCAAAAAATTATTCCTGAGATTCAAGCTGATCATCTTGAGCCAGGTGGGGCAGGTATTCGTGCTCAAGCGTGCAATCGAAATGGTCATCTACTTGATGATTTCGATATTCGTATCAGCGGTAATATTATTCATGTATGTAATGCACCATCACCTGCAGCGACAGCATCTTTATCAATTGGCCAGACATTAGCTGAAAAAGTATTGGGTATGTTGAATTAGTATAATTTAAATAAAAATTTGTGCTGTAATTAAGTATATCTGTTTTGTTGAATATATCGCTCTAATCTGTATCATTATGTATTCACATTGTGTGTTATCTAATAAATAAAGTTGAAAATCCAGCATTGTTATTAGAAACATGTGTAAGTACGTTTCCAAACGATTGAAAAAATGGAAATAAACTTATTATTTACCAATAATAATTTGTGTTTTAATACTTAAATTTCCCGTTAAAGAGGTTATACAATTTTATGAAAATATTAGTAACAGGTGGTTGTGGTTATAAAGGTACAATTCTTGTCCCAAAACTCCTCACTCGCGGGTATAAAGTAGATGTAATTGACACAATGTGGTTTGGTAATTTTCTTGAGGAACACCCTAATTTGACGGTTACAAAAGGTGATGTTCGCGATATCGATCAAATATCATTAGATGACGTAGACATCGTAATACACCTTTCATCGGTAGCTAATGATCCCTGTGGCGATCTGGATCCAAAATTAACATGGGAAATTAGCGCATTAGCAACAATGCAGCTTGCTGACAAGGCTGCACGAAGTGGCGTTAAACAATTTATTTATGCTTCTTCTGGAAGTGTTTATGGTATTAAAGAGGAAGAGCAAGTTACAGAAGATCTCGAATTAAAGCCAATCTCGGAATATAACAAAACCAAAATGGTTTCAGAGCGTGTACTCCTAAGTTATGAGGATAGAATGTCGATACAGATTATCCGTCCTGCTACCGTATGTGGTTATTCACCACGAATGCGTTTAGATGTATCGGTCAATTTATTAACAATGCTAGCTTTGACTAAGGGAAAAATTACTGTATTTGGTGGTGCCCAGATTCGACCTAATGTTCACATTGATGATATTACGGATGTTTATCTCCATTTAATTGATCATCCTGAGATAACAGGAATTTTCAATACTGGATTTGAAAATATTTCTATTCTCGATATTGCAAATCTAGTTACTAAATATGTACCTGCTGATATTATTGTCACGGAATCTAATGATCCTCGTTCGTATCGGGTAAACTCAGATAAATTGTTGGCAACTGGTTTTAAACCGAAGAAAACAGTTGAGCATGCAATACAGGAAGTGATTGAAAAATACCGTAGTGGTGTACTTAAAGATGAAGAGCGTTTTTATAATCTTAAGTGGATGGAGAAAACTGTACTACTAGGCGATTAACCTTCTATCTGTAAAATGTAATGATGTTCGTTGGGTAAATAAAAATATGCAATATAAAATATTCATTCAATTAACGAGATAGACTAACTAACTAAACAAGTCTGAGAATACTTTGAAAAAAAACATATTCATGGAATATGCTGAAAAATTGCAGTCTGTACTTGCAACAGCAAATTGGTCGGGTGTAGAACAGCTTGCGCAGGATTTAAAAGAATGTTGGTTAGCTGGGCGGCAAGTATTTCTTTGCGGGAATGGCGGTAGTGCAGGTAATGCTATTCATCTAGCTAATGATTTTTTGTATGGTATAGCTAAGGGGAATGGCCACGGTATTAAAGTATCGGCACTTTCTGCTAATTCTGCAGTAATTACGTGTCTTGCAAATGATCTTGGTTATGAGCATATTTATTCAGAGCAACTCGCAGTACAAGCCCAGTCCGGTGATCTATTGATTGTGCTTTCCGGTAGTGGTAACTCAGAAAATATTATTCGTGTTCTTGAACAGGCGAAAGCAAAAGATGTTAAGTCTTATGCCGTGCTTGGTTACACCGGTGGGAAATGTAAAGAACTTGCCGATGTCTCCATTCACTTTCCTGTCGATGACATGCAAATTGCTGAAGACTTACAACTGATTGTTGGACATATGCTGATGCAGTCGCTCAGCACTGATCAATCACTTAACTAAAAAGAAAAATTTATGGATACTATATTCGTTATTGGGAGTAACTCATTCTCTGGCTCTACTTTTGTTGATTTTGCCCTGCAAAAAGGCACTAAGGTACACGGGCTCAGCCGATCAGTCGAGCCTATAGATGCTATGCTGCCTTACAAGTGGCACGATGATACAAATTTCAAATTCCATCATTTGGATATGAATAAGGATCTTCCACAAATTACAAGTTTGATCCAAGATATCCAGCCCGCATATGTAGTCAATTTTGCAGCTCAAAGTATGGTCGGCGAAAGTTGGCAGAATCCGGGCGACTGGTTCATGACGAATACTGTGTCTACTATTAAACTGCATGACGAATTACGAAAATGTGATTTTCTCAAACGTTATGTACACGTTTCAACGCCTGAAGTTTATGGTAGTTGTTCGGGATTTGTGAAAGAGGATTTCCCTTTTAATCCAAGTACACCTTACGCAGTATCTCGAGCGGCGGCAGACATGAGTTTGCGGACTTTTCATGACGCTTATAACTTTCCGGTTGTCACCACGCGAGCCGCTAATGTTTATGGACCTGGTCAGCAACTCTACAGAATTATTCCTCGTACGATTTTGTTCATCATGCTAGGCCGAAAGCTCCAATTACATGGAGGTGGTGTATCGACACGTTCTTTTATTCACATGCAAGATGTATCAGATGCTACATGGAAGATTATGTTAAAGGGTAAAGATGGAGATACTTATCATATTTCAACTGATGAGGTGGTTTCAATCCGTGAACTAGTGGAAAGAATATGTGACAAATTAGATGTACGTTTCGATGATTATGTCGAAGTTGTTGGTGAGCGCATGGGAAAAGATTCTGCTTACCATCTTGCAAGTGATAAAATACGGAAAGAACTTGATTGGCAAGATACGATTAATCTTGATAAGGGACTTGATGAATGCATTACTTGGGTAAAAAGTAATTTTGATGCACTGAAAGAACAATCATACGATTATATACATAAAGCGTGATGTATTTATTCATACAAACTAAGGAATCATGAAATGGGAAAAGAAATTGACCTTCTAATTAATTATCCAAAAGCTAAACGTAATTTAGATGAGCGCTTAGCTTCAAAAACTGAAGTTGATCGTGCTATAGCTAGACAGTTTGGTAAGGATTTTTTTGATGGAGATAGAAATCATGGCTATGGTGGATTTAATTATCTATCAAGATTCTGGCAACCAGTTATTCCAACCTTTCAAGAGTACTGGAAGTTAAATGCGGATAGTTCAATCCTTGATGTAGGATCAGCTAAAGGTTTTATGCTTCATGATCTTGCTGAACTTATACCTGGTTGTACAGTAAAGGGTGTCGACATATCTGAATATGCAATAGAAAATACAATTGAAGATATGAAGCCTCATGTTCAAGTTGCTAATGCCACAGAATTACCTTTTCCTGATGATTCATTCGATGTTGTAATCTCAATTAATACAGTTCATAACCTTGAACGAGATGAATGTGCTACAGCACTTCGTGAAATAGAACGGGTTAGTCGTGGAAACTCTTTTATAACAGTAGATGCGTATCGCAATGATGAAGAGAAAGAGCGGATGTATGCTTGGAACCTTACCGCAAAAACGATAATGTCTGTTGATGAGTGGGTACAATTTTTTGATGAAATTGGTTATACCGGAGACTATTTTTGGTTTATTCCATGAGTTCTGAACTATCTCTCAATTTATTTCGGAATATGTACCGCATCCGAGCTGTAGAAGAAGAAATAGCAAAGCGTTATCCTGAAGGTAAAATGCGTTGCCCTGTTCATTTATCAATTGGGCAGGAAGCCGTACCAGCAGCATTTGCCGAATCAATTAAAAGAACCGATTTCACAGTCAGCACGCATCGGGGACATGCACACTACTTAGCAAAGGGAGGGAATCTTGATGCCATGATTGCTGAGATTTATGGAAAGGCAACTGGCTGTGCAAAAGGTAGAGGCGGTTCAATGCACCTTATTGATCAAAGTGTGAACTTTATGGGAACGTCCGCCATTGTTGGCAATAGTATTCCAAATGGGGTTGGCTTAGCTCTTTCAGCTCAACTGAAAGGCACGGATCAAATAAGTTGCGTATTTTTAGGCGATGGTGCAATAGAAGAGGGCGTTTTTTATGAGTCAGTGAACTTTGCAGCAGTGAGAAAGTTACCTGTACTCTTCATTTGTGAAAATAATTTATATTCAGTTTACAGTCCTCTTTCTGTGCGGCAGCCAAAAGGAAGAAGCATAGCAAAAATGGTGGAAGCCATGGGAGTGGAGGTTGCGGAAGGTGATGGTAACGATGCATTAGCTGCTCATCAAATTATGCAAGATGCTATTAGCAAAATACGGGATGGTGGTGGACCATTTTTCCTTGAGTTTTCAACTTATCGATGGCGTGAGCACTGTGGTCCGAATTTTGATAACGATATTGGTTATAGAACAGAAGAAGAATTTCAAGATTGGCAAAATAAAGAACCTATTAGTCGTTTGGAAAATATATTAGATCAGTTAGAACAAAATATTTTGGATACGATCAGAACTGAATCTAATACAGAAGTACAAGCTGCTTTTGAGTTCGCAGAAAATTCACCATTTCCTAATCAGTCTGAAGCATATCAAGACGTTTACGCATAAAAGAAACATTTAATGACACAAAAGAATTTTGCAACAGCTATCAACGAAGGCCTACACCAAGCAATGGAGATTGACACTTCGGTCATCTGTTATGGTTTGGGGGTTACCGATCCTAAGGCAATATTTGGAACGACACAAAACTTAGAACAACGATTTGGTTCTGAGCGCGTTTTCGATATGCCAACATCAGAGAATGCGATGACAGGTGTGGCAATTGGTGCAGCTCTAAATGGGATCAAATCAGTTGTGACTCACCAACGGATAGATTTTTTTCTGCTCGCTATGGATCAACTTGTCAATGGCGCTGCGAAATGGCATTACATGTTTGGTGGACAGAATTCTATTCCAATTACGATTCGCTTGATTATTGGCCGTGGATGGGGACAAGGTCCGACACATTCCCAAAACCTTCAGGCATGGTTTGCGCACATACCTGGTTTAAAGGTTGTTATGCCAACAACGCCAGAAGATGCTAAAGGGCTTCTAATATCATCAATTTTTGATCCCAATCCTGTGATTTTTCTAGAGCATCGTTGGCTGCACAATTCGATAGGTGAAGTGCCTAATGGTGACTTTAGAATTGAAATAGGACAATCTCGAAAAGCACGGTCTGGCGACGATATTACTATTGTTTCTATGTCCTATATGACAATCGAAGCACTTCATGCTGCCGAATACTTGGCTAAACATGGCGTATCATGTGAAATTATTGATCTTCGTACTATTAAACCACTGGATTGGGGTTCTGTATTTGATTCAGTAAGCAAAACAGGTCGGTTACTTGCATTAGATTCGGGTTTTACGACTGGTTCGATTGCTGGTGAAATTGTAGCTCGGGTTGCAATGGAACAATTTAACGAACTTAAAAGTCCACCTGCAAGACTGGCTATGCCAGATGTTTCCGAACCTACAAGTCCTGCCTTAACTAAAGGATTTTATGTACGAGCTGCGGATATAGCTTCAAAGGCATTAGAAATAATGGGCAAAGATTCAAGTAATGTTAAAACTGATCTTCCTGAGCCCATACCACATGATGTCCCGGGTGATTGGTTTAAAGGACCATTTTAGTGTCAAAAAAATCTAATTCCAAACATAAAAATATACTGATTGCAGGCATTACTAGTGGCATTGGTGAAGATCTGGCGCAATTGTATTTGAATGACGGAGCATTCGTTTCGGGGACATATCGAAACAAATTGGATGTCGATAAGATTGATGACAAAATTAGTAGTTACCATCTGGACTTATCAGAACAAAGTAGCTTAGAGAAGTTATGTGATGATTTAAGGTCTATTAATTACCAATGGGATGTTTTAATTATAAGCATTGCCACGCTTGAACCAATAGGCTCATTTTTATCAACTGACTTCGGTGATTGGAAACAGTCATTTGATATCAACTATTTTGGTCAGCTTCAGCTATTACATTCTCTCCATGAATTTCATGGAGCCGATGCAACGATAGTTTTCTTTACTGGCGGTGCACCAAATGGGGTATTAGAAAAATATTCATCATATAGTGTTGCAAAAATTGGCTTGACTAAAATGGTGGAATACTTAGACCATGAAGACCAAGAGGCTAAATATGTAATTGTTGGACCTGGTTGGGTTAAGACTAAAATTCATGAGCAAACTATGAATGCAAGTAAAGATGCGGGTTCAAATCTAGACAGAACAACAGAGTTTTTAACAAAGGGGACTGAAGGCACTTCTATGTTAGATATTTATAATTGTATTGAGTGGTTGGTTGATAAACCAAAGCATATTGTTGGAGGTAGAAACTTTGCCGTAGTCTGGGATAATTGGGGCGATAGAAGTGGAAACGCTACACTTACCGAACAACTCGAGAATAATGCGAATTTATATAAACTAAGACGACTTGAACCTACGGCTTAAAATAACGAAATTAGACTTTAATTACGAGGAATACCTAAAGTGGTAAATAATCCAACTCTGAATGATCTTTTTATGTCACTCCCTACTGTGACGGAGCAACACTCCAGAACTACGCTATTGTATAAGTTCTTCAAAGATGTAGCTTCTACGGAAGTGGAAAAACGATTTTCAACATCTGAAATGAAAGAGCATGATTTTGGTCCGTTTGGAAATGTTGTGTTTCCATACTACAAAATGGGAGCAATTGATTCGCTTGATTTGTTCGGTTTAGATGAACTTATTATTTTCAGTTTTTATTGGGCTAATCGAAATCGTTATAAGAAAGTTTCTGATATTGGTGCAAATATTGGTTTACATTCACTTATATTGAGTCGATGCGGGTTCTTAGTTAAGTCATATGAACCCGATCCAACTCACTTCGACTTATTATCAGCTAATTTAAAAAATAATAAATGCACTAAAGCAGTACCAGTTAAAGCTGCAGTATCAAAAGATGTAGGAGAAATGGAATTTATTCGTGTACTAGGGAATACGACAGGAAGTCATTTAGCGGGCTCAAAGAAAGATCCATATGGTGAGCTGGAGAAGTTCACTGTTAACGTAGAAGCCATTGCGCCAATTCTAGATGAATCAGATTTTGTGAAAATAGATGTTGAAGGACACGAACTTACACTCTTGCAGGCCACTGAGAAAAAACATTGGGATAATTGTGATGCTATGATGGAAATCGGGAGTGAAGAAAATGCTCTCGGTGCATTTGAACATTTAAGTTCGCTCGGTGTGAAAATGTTTACACAAAAAATTGGTTGGCAAGAAGTGAAAAGTCTTAGTGATATGCCGACGACTTATAAAGAAGGTTCGTTATTTATAACAAGTAAGTCATCTATGCCATGGGAATAATTTTCCTAAAATCGGTACGTTGTAAATGAAACTAACTGACTATGTGGCTGATTTTCTTTACAATGAGAATATTCGTCATGCATTTGGAATAACAGGTGGAGCGTCTCTTCACATAATACATTCTATTGAAGAGCATCCGGGAATTGAATTTTTATGCTCACTGCACGAACAAGCGAGTGCAATGTCAGCTGAAGCCTATTCTAGAATAACGCGTAATTTGGGGGTTGCTATTGGTACAAGTGGTCCCGGTGCAACAAATATGATTACAGGCATTTGTGGTGCCTACTACGATTCTGTACCTGTTTTATTTCTTACCGGGCAGGTTGCCACATTTCGTTTTAAAGGAAAAACAGGTGTCCGGCAGTATGGTTTTCAGGAAACTGATATTGTTCAAATGTGCACCCCCGTTACTAAGTATGCGGTTACAGTTGAAGACCCGAAGAGAATTCGTTTCGAACTTGAAAAAGCCTGTCATATAGCACGATCTGGTCGTCCTGGACCAGTACTTGTTGATATACCTGACAATCTACAACGCGAGGATATTGACCCTCAACAGTTAGAAGGCTTTATACCTGAGTTAACAGATAAACCAAATATTTCCGCTTCTGTACAAGAATGTATTAATCTTCTTGGAAAATCCAAACGTCCGGTTCTAATACTTGGATGGGGTGTACGACTTGCTGGTGCAGATGAAGAAGCGTTGAAATTGATTAATGTTTTAAAGGTACCCGTTGTTCCAACATGGGGAATGGCAGACTTTTTGCCAGCCGAACATCCTAATCTTGTTGGCACATTTGGAACGCATGGAACTCGCTATGGTAATTTTTCAGTACAAAATGCGGATCTCATTCTTGCTATTGGCACACGTCTAGATACTCATGAGACAGGCAGTCCACTTTCTTCGTTTGCACGTGATGCGGTAAAAATTGTCGTAGACATCGATCATACTGAACTTGTTAAAGCACCTTATTTTGGAATGTCTGTTGATGTTCCTGTGGTAGCTGATGCTCGCTATTTTATTTGCGAATTATTAGAAGCATTTGATGAAAAAAATACTAAGGCTATTGATCCTTGGTGGGAACATATTAAGCATTGGAAAAAAAGTTATCCTGTATGTTTAGAGCAATATTATGACGAAGACCCCGTTAACCCATATGTGTTTGTACATGTATTGTCTAAATTACTCGATAAGGATGTTCCTGTTGTTATTGATACAGGTTGTTCGATAGCTTGGATGATGCAGGGATTTCAAGTGAAGAAGGGACAACGATTAATTCATGATTTTAACAATACTGCAATGGGATATGCATTACCTGCAAGCATTGGTATAAGTACAGCATTAGACAGACAAATGACAATATGTGTAACAGGCGATGGTAGCTTGCACATGAATATACAAGAATTAGCGACAATTGCACATAATAATTATCCTGTGAAAATAATACTCTTTAATAATGATGGTTACAGCATGATTCAACAAACACAAGATCAATGGATGGATTCAAAATATATTGCATCTTCAAAAGAAGGTGGATTACCTGTTCCGGATTTTAGTGAAATATCCCGCGGATATGGTTTTAAGACATTTGAGATAACACAAAATGCTGATGTAGCTTCAACACTTAAAGAAGTTTTATCATATGAAGGACCTTGTTTTTGTAATGTTAAAGTATCACCAAATCATAGAGTCATCCCACAGGTTAAGTTTGGTCGTGCTATTGAAGATTCAGAGCCATTGCTTGAACGTAGTCAATTTTTGAGTGAAATGATAATAAAACCGCTTGACTCTTCATTGGAGGAAAATTAAAAATGAGAGCTGCAATTCTTTATGAATTGAACAAGCCGTTGAGTGTTGTTAATGATATTGAAATTCCAAACTTGGAACGTGGACAGGTACTAGTTAAAATTTTATATAGCGGTGTTTGCCGTAGCCAAGTAATGGAAGTTCGTGGAGGACGAGGTGATGATCCATGGTTGCCACATCTACTTGGACATGAAGGTTCCGGCATAGTAGTTGAAGTGGGCGAGGGTGTCACCAAAGTAAAAAAAGATGATGAGGTAATCCTTGGTTGGCTTAAGGGGGAAGGTCTTGATGCACCCGGAGCCAAATACAAGTATGGCAACCAAGTTATTAACTCCGGTCGTGTAACCACCTTTTGTAACTACAGTATTGTTTCAGAAAGTAGGCTTGTGAAAAAGCCGGTTGATCTACCATTTGATAGCGCCGTTTTATTTGGTTGTGCTTTACCAACCGGTGCTGGTATGGTTTTAAATGAATTGAACCCATCAGTTGAGCAGTCTGTTGTTGTGCTAGGCCTTGGTGGAATAGGTTTGTCTGCGTTAATGGCATTTATATCACTTGGTATTAAATCAATAATCGCTGTAGATATTTCAGAAGAAAAACTAAATTTAGCGAAAGAACTTGGTGCGACACATATTCTTAATTCAAAAGCAAAAGATTTTAGTCAGTCTGTGTTTGATTTGACTAATGGCGGGGCTGATATTTGTGTTGAATCAGGTGGTCTAGTATCGACAATCGAATTAGGCTTCTCTTTAATTCGTAAAGATGGTGGACGTTTATTATTCGCATCACACCCTCCTGAAGGTGAAATGATAAGATTAGCACCCCATGAATTAATTAGCGGTAAACATATTGCTGGCAGTTGGGGGGGGGGGACAGAGCCGGATAAAGATATCCCAAGAATGTTTGAACTTTTTAATTCTGCAAAAATTCCTCTTCAGTCATTACTTACCAAGCGTTATACCTTAGATCAAATTAATGAGGCTATTGATGATTTAGAAGCGGGTAAGGTCTTTCGCCCCCTCATTGATATGGAACATGATAATAATTGAAAATAAATAAATGTAGTAGAGTCAATTTTTTATGACACAAAATCGAACAGTTTTTATTTCTGGCAACTTTAATGTTCTACATCCTGGGCACTTACGCTTGCTACGCTTTGCCAAAGAATGTGGTAATAGATTAGTTGTTGCAGTTTACTCAGATAGAATTTCTGGCGATGGGGCTCATGTACCAGAGCAACTTCGTCTAGAAGGCATACAAAGTAATAGCTGGGTAGATGAAGCTTTTGTGGTTGATGAAGAGGTTCAAGATGTGCTTGAACATCTTCGTCCTGATATTGTTGTTAAAGGCAAGGAACACGAGTTCGCTTTCAATCCAGAATTGGAAATACTTGAACAATATGGAGGACGGTTATTATTTAGTTCAGGAGAGTCAGTATTTTCTTCAGTAGATTTATTGCGGAAAGAGTTTTTAGAAGCCGATCTCCGATCTATCAGTTTACCAAAAGATTATATGAAACGTCATGATATAGATGTTTCTCGCCTACGTTTTTTATTAAAGAAATTCACTTCACTAAAAATCTGTGTTGTTGGTGATCTAATTATTGATGAGTATATTACATGTCAACCATTAGGTATGTCTCAAGAAGACCCCACTATCGTAGTTACGCCTATTGATACAACACGTTTTATTGGTGGAGCTGGTGTTGTTGCTGCTCATGCTGCAGGCATGGGTGCGCATGTTCAATTTGTATCCATAACTGGTGCTGATGCTAATAGAGAATACGCACTGCAAGAATTAACGAAAACAGGTGTTCAAGCTCACTTGCTTGAAGATGATAGTCGACCAACCACATTAAAACAGCGCTTTCGGTGCATGGGTAAAACTATGTTGCGGGTTAGCCACCTACACCAAGGAGCTATTACTTCACAGCTCCAAAAACGTTTATTAGATTATCTGGATAGAGTAATCAAAGATGTTGATCTGTTAGTGTTTTCTGATTTTAATTATGGTTGCCTACCCACAGCACTAGTTGAAAAAATCACCCTTATGGCTAGAGAGCAAAAAGTAATGTTGGCTGCAGATAGCCAGTCATCATCTCAGGTTGGAGATATTAGTCGCTTTAAAAATATGGATCTAATTACGCCAACAGAACATGAAGCTCGAATTAGTACGCGTAACCGTGAAGATGGTTTAGTAGTATTAGCAGAAGCATTGCGGCGTCAATCTGATGCTAAAAATATTTTACTAAAAATGGGTGAAGAAGGAATGCTTATCCATGCGGGCAACGGCAAGAACGATGATTGGTTAACGGATAGGGTTGGAGCTTTAAATACTTCGCCTCGCGATGTCGCCGGCGCGGGAGATAGCCTCTTAATTTCTACCGCTATGACTATGGCATGTGGAGGCAACATATGGGAGTCTTCATGTCTTGGAGCAATAGTGGCATCTATTCAAGTCGGTCGTGTAGGTAATACTCCCATTCAGTCAAATGAAATATTGCAGGAACTAGACTAATGCGAGCGATACTGTTAGCAGCAGGTTATGGTACCAGGTTGCGGCCTCTGACTAATAAAATTCCAAAATGTTTGGTGCCAATAAAAGGTGCTTCACTTCTGAGCATATGGTTACAACGATTGACAGAGGCAGGTATAGGACCATTTTTAATAAATACTCATTACCTATCTGAACAGGTAAATGATTTTATCAAATCTAGCCCGTATCAGAACCAAGTAGCCTTAGCTCACGAAGATGAGTTGCTAGGAACAGCAGGAACACTGATTTCAAACCTTGATTTTTTCCAAGGCAAAGATGGGTTATTAATTCATGCCGACAATTATTGTATGGCTGATTTTTCTGGATTTGTACAAGCTCATTTAAATCGTCCTCCTGAATGTGTTATGACTATGATGACTTTCCGAGCTGATAATCCTTCTTCTTGTGGAATTGTTGAGCTAGATGAGCGCGGAGTGGTTGTTGGTTTTCATGAAAAAGTCACTTCGCCACCAGGCAACTTAGCTAATGGAGCAGTGTATATTCTATCAGCAGACTTTCTGAACATGCTAAGTAAAGAGTTAATGGGGGTTTCTGATTTAAGTACAGAAGTGTTACATAAATTAGTTGGCCAAATTTATACATATGAGACATCTGAAATATTTATGGATATTGGAACGCCAGAAAATTATGCTAAGGCAAATTCTTTGGATGAATATTAGTGTTTCTAAAAATTTAAATTATAGCGTTCGAGTTCAAGTAATAATTCAGTAAAGTCAAGTTACTATTTTTCCGAGTATTTCTCGGGATAACGAGAAAATTAACATGCTCCGTTTTGAAAAATCTATTCCCTTCCTAAAATCAAAGATTCGCAGTATCAAAAGGCGATTGCCTATTAGTTTGCAAAAACTACTTGTGCAAATGTACAAAAGAATGCGTGAGGACAGGTATCTTATAATAGTCATATATTTTTTACCTGCAGCTATCTTGAGAATGTTAAATTTTAGAGTTCCTAATTTTAATTACGTGAATAGAATTGGCCACTTGTTAGCTGAACCAGACTGTTATTTAAAAGAGCAGCAGTTAGGTTTAATACCAAAGCATAGTATTATAATGCTTGCTCCCATAGGGCAAGTTGCGAATCAAGCAGTCCTTACGTATTGGCGCCAGTACTTTACTGTTGTTACTTCTTTGAATCTAGTTAGGTTAATTCGACCACTTTCGTGGCATCCATTAACTTGTTTTGATGTTTCAAAATATGCCGTAGCAATTAACAAATCAGCTGAATTCCCTAAAATACAAGCATTATGGGCCGATAGACAACCGTTGTTAGAAATTAATCATGCAGACACATGTCGCGGTATAAAAGCACTGGAAGAAATTGGGGTACCATTAGGTGCTTGGTTTGTATGCGTGCATAGCCGTGATGGCGGATACTCCCCAAAGGATGAACATTTCCATAGTTATCGAAATAGTAATATCGAAGACTATTTAATGGCCATAGAATATATTATTTCACTTGGAGGGATATGCATAAGAATGGGTGACAACGCAATGCCTCCTGCGCCAAAACTGGAAGGATTGATTGATTATGCGCATCATCCGATGCGTAGTGATTGGCTTGATTTATATATTTCAGCGAATTGCCGTTTTTTTTTAGGGAACACATCAGGTGCTTTTTATATGGCATCTGTATTTGGAGTTCCAGTAGCTTGCGCAAACATGGCACCATTGAGTGCAGTTTTTCCTTGCGGTAAAAAAGATATTGGCATTCCAAAATTATATAAAGAAATATCGTCTGGTCGGTTGCTTTCATTTAAAGAAATACTAGATTCACCAGCTGCAAATTTTAGATTTTCTTCAGAGTTCAATGAAGCAAATATTGAAGTTGTGAATAATTCTCCTAAAGAGATAAAAGAATTAGCGATTGAGCAGTTAGAGAAAACTGAACTCCCTAATTTCACATATGAGAAGGTAGACGAGGAACTACAGAATCGATTCCGTAAACTCTTTAAGCCTGGTCATTATATGCATGGTTCTGCTTCTCGTGTTGGGCGCACTTTTTTGCAACATTATAAACATCTCCTAAAATAAATTGCAGGCGACAATTCTTGTGCATGGCTGTATATGAAAAAACTCCTGCCCTGAGGTTCCTTAACCTGTTTTACAGGTGCTTGACTATGATTAAATTAATAAAAAAATAAAATTATAAGTTTATGAAAGCAGTAGCGTTATCATTAAATGATGTAATATAAAATCGCAACAAGTGAGAGTTTTAGTTTTACTATCAGATATTTACTGCCGATGCTCTTACTATAATGGTTATGCAGTATTAGCTATAACTCGCAATAAACAAAATTATAACTTTTGTATAGGTGGTTTGATATTGAAGGTGGTAATTAACATAATGGTACTCCCACTAATTTTTTTGAGGAAGGGAAGTATAAAATTAAAATCTTTATGCTACATTGATATTGATTTTTCGGGCGCTCTATTATTATATGAGTTCAATGGGTGCGTCGGTTGTAAATAATATTTTTAATTTGGAGCTTCATTTTAATGTATATAGAACATTAACCAAATTACACATTGTATTTGTAATTGCGTATATCAGTTGAGAATGTGAAGCTAAATTCAATATGTCAGATGGAAAATGATAGTGTGATTGTTTATATATCGAAGAGCCATTTAAAAGGGTTGTAGAGCTAGTAGTAAGACTATAGCCAATATATATAATAGCTTAACTCTATCAGTCAGATAATTGAAGTAGCAGTTGATTGATAAGTATGAATGGAATGTTTCTCTTAAACTTAGTAGCACATTATCCAGACTGCGGGTCATCCACATTCTGCGGTAATACATATTAATATACAATTGGATGGATGAAAATGGTTAATATAGTACAAGAATTTATAAATGATCGTGTTGAGCGAATTAAATTAAACGAAGCTAATTCTCGATTGGTAGAAGCAGCGCATACATTTGTTGTTGAGTCAGTAAAACCACTGTATTCATATAATTTTTCATGGTTGGGAAGGCCTATCATTCAATATCCACAAGATATGATTGCTATGCAAGAAATTATCTGGGAAATAAAACCAGATTTAATAATTGAAACAGGTATTGCACATGGTGGTTCTCTAATTTATTACGCTTCATTACTTGAAATGATTTCAATTTCAGGTTTCGGTGAAGGTAAAGTGCTAGGAATAGATATTGATATTCGTGATCACAATAGAAAAGAAATTATGTCACATCCAATGTATAAAAATATTGACATGATTCAAGGGTCGAGTATTTCACAAGAAATAATCGAGCAAGTTAAGAAGCAAGCAGAAGGAAAGGAGAGAATTCTTGTCGTGTTGGATTCCAATCATACTCATCAACATGCTTTAGAAGAGCTGAATGCATATGCCCCTCTTGTATCGAAAGGTAGTTACTGCGTGGTGTTTGATACATTAATTGAAGATATGCCTGCCGACTCATATCCGGAACGTGATTGGGGGCATGGAGACAATCCTAAAACAGCAGTGTGGGAATACCTTAAAACTCACGACAACTTTGAAGTTGATAAGAGTATTCAGAACAAACTATTAATCACAGTCGCGCCAGACGGATATTTAAAACGGATTAAATGAATTTATTTTTCTAGCTTTAGTTCGTTAATGGTATTCATAAATATTCTTTTTTATTGTTGCCAGCTAAAATAGATTGGATAATAAATATATTATAAAAGTATCTCTCGGCTATTGTTTAATCGAGCCTTAAAATATCATGTTAACTCAAAATAAATTTACCATATTAATACCAACGCGTGAACGATGTGATACTTTGTATCATACTATTCGAACTTGCTTAAATCAGACTTATGAAAATCTGGAAGTTATTGTGAGTGATAATTGCAGTCAAGATAACACTAAGAAAGTTGTTATGTCATTTTCAGATAGCCGGCTGAAGTATATTAATACTGGTAAACGATTAAGCATGAGTGGAAATTTTGATTTTGCTTTAACTCACGTGAATGATGGTTATGTTATGTTTATTGGTGATGATGACGGCATACTTCCTGATTCACTAGAGTATGTTAATGATATTATCAATAATACAGGATGTGAAGCGGTTGTTAGTCATAATGCACTTTATATATGGCCTCAGGAATTCAAGTCAAGCTTGCTAAATTGGAGTCCGAAAAAAGGTTATGAAGTTAGGCGCACAAAAGAATGGTTGCAAAAATATTTTAAATTTCGCATGCCGTATACTTTTGATTTGCCAGGCGCGTATTGTGGCTTTGTAAAGTGTGATGTATTGAATAGAATTAAAAAGGACAACGTTTTTTTTCGATCTGCAACGCCTGATGCGTATTCTGCTATCGCGGTATCTTTTTTCAGTGAAAAATATGTATATTCATATACGCCATTTGCTATTCATGGTTCTTCTGCTCGAAGTAATGGTGGCGCTTACTTGTCATCATCAAAAAAAGATGAAAGAGATGAAGCGAAGTTGTTTTTTAAAGAAAATTCAATACCGTTTCATAAAAATATTATCATGACTAAATCATTTAGAATTTGTTCAATAGAGGCATATTTACAGTTTTCTGATTATTTTCCCGAGTTAACTAAACATATATCAGTTGATTGGAAAAAATTATTACAATATGTGTTAACAGAAAGAAATGAAGCTACGAAAGACACAATTAATAAGGCTGTTAAAGATATGTGCGGTATTCATGGGTTAGATTATGAAGAAGTGTCATCGACTATCCCAAATAAATTTGCAGGGATATCTTTTAATGAGTTTGTATTAAAAGTCTTTCATAAACTTAAATGTTTAATTGTAGAAGAAAAGACTTCGTTTGATAATCTCACTAATTATAACGTTTATAATATTTATGATGCAGTAATTTTTTTGGATGAGATTTTATCTAAAAAAGCCTAAGATTTATATATGACTTGAACGTAATGGTTTTATAATGAGTTATGAAGTTATACTCTAAATAATAATTTCATTTATTGTCTGTTAATTAAAATATGTTCAATTGTAACTAGATATACAAATAAACTTGCCAATCTAATAAAGAGTCAAATTTAAAAATGAATGAGTCTGACATAAAGCTCCCTAGTATCGAACCATCTGTACTCACAAACTCTTTAAATACGGCTGTTTTGTTTTTAGTATTTAATAGGCCTGACACAACTGAGTTGGTTTTTGATGTGATACGTGCAGCAAAGCCACCAAAATTATATATTGCCGCTGATGGACCGAGAACAGATAAGAGCGGCGAAGCTGAGAACGTAGAGCTGGTACGTAGTATTGTAACTAATGTTGATTGGGAATGTGAAGTTAAAACACTTTTTCGAAATGAGAATCTTGGTTGTAAAAATGCCGTTAGTGGAGCTATAAACTGGTTTTTCGAAAATGAAGATATGGGTATTATCCTTGAAGATGATTGCTTACCTGATGTAACTTTTTTTAGATTTTGTGAAGAGTTACTGGAGTATTATCAATATGATCAGAGAATCGGAATGATAAGCGGAAATAATTTCCAATCGGGTAAAAGTATTAACAATCATAGCTATTACTTTTCAAAATTTTCGCACATATGGGGTTGGGCAACCTGGCGTGATAGATGGATAAATACTTATGATGTTGATATGAAAAAGTGGCCATATATTCGTAATAACAATTACCTAAATAATATTGTTTCATATAAAAAGGAAGCTGACTTTTGGTCAAATGTTTTTGAATTTGTGTATTGCGGTAAAGTTGATACGTGGGACTATCAATGGGCTTTTGCAAATTTGATTGAAGGTAGACTTAATATTATGCCAAAAGTAAATATGATTACTAATATTGGCTTCAATGAAAATGCTACTCATACTGTTATTGATAGCGATATAGCTAATATGGAACGAAATTCGATTAACTTTCCCATTAACCATCCTATAGGGATATTTAGAAGTTACTCGGCAGATAAGTCTACTTATGATAAATATTTTCGTGTGACATTGTTTCGCCGTATACGTGAAAAAATTCTATCATGGTCATGCAGGCTATTTAAAATTAAATAATTGTAAGCTTTTTATCTATTAAATGTTCTACACCTGGATATAATTAAATTAAAAATGAATAACAATACGTTGTGGGGCTTCCCACTACCATCCAAATTTATTTCACATGAGGAATTTTCCTATTTAAATCGATTGCCTCAAAATTTACCTACTGTAGAATGGGTTTGTAATGAAATAGATCGAGTATGGAATACATTTGAGTTAAATAATAAAACCATATTAATGGCTCAGCAACTTGGCGATTTTTATAGGCACCCTGTTTGGATAATGAATGGTATTTTTACGGCTGTTGATAATGTTTCAAGTAAGCAGAGAGCTGCTATTGCTGAATTTTTAAGTAAGGCTAGTATAAAGTCTGTTGCAGATTTTGGTGGGGGCTTTGGTGAATTGGCCTTAGCTCTTTCGAAAGCTAATCCAATTGCATCTATATCTATAATCGAACCTTATCCATCTCTAATTGGTCTTGAAAGAATTAAAGAAATAAATAATATTAATATTGTTTCAAACTTAGATAAGAGTGATTATGATGCGATTATTGCACAGGATATTCTTGAACATGTAGAAGATCCTATTGAGCTAGCTTACCAAATTTCTAGTTCAGTGCATGAAGGAGGCTATATAATTTTTGCTAACTGTTTTTATCCGGTTATTCAATGCCATCTTCCTATCACCTTTCATTTAAGGCATACATTTCCATCTGTAATGAAAGCGTTAGGTTTAGATTATATAGGAACAGTACCTGGTGTTTTACATGCTCAAATATATGTACGTAATGGAACACTAAATTTTAGTAAGGCTAGAAGAGCAGAGCGTTTATCAAAATTTTTTGGACCTATGCTAAATATATTAAAACCTGCTCTTTCCAAAATAAAACTTCTTTTTTTAAGGAAATGAAAATCTCACTAATAAATTATTACGATACTAGTGGTGGTGCTGCTAGGGCAGCGTATCGTATCCATCATACACTCCGTGACAATAGTATAGACTCTACAATGATTGTGGCTCATGCTAGTTCTGATGATTGGACTGTGCAAGGTCCAAGTAATACATGGACGAAAATAATTTCGAGAGGTCGATTGTTTATAGGAGGATTATTTAATAAACTTTTATACACTGATAATCCGAACTTACATTCTGCATCTTTACTTCCATCAAGTTGGTCAAATTATTTAAATGACTCAGACACTGATGTGGTCCACTTACACTGGGTGAATGGCGAAATGATGTCGATTAAAGATATAGGCTTAATTCGAAAACCTGTTGTGTGGACAATACACGATATGTGGGCTTTTTCTGGTGCAGAACATTACACAAATGATTTTCGTTGGAAAGAAGGCTATAAAAAAAATAACCGACCTTTATATGAATCTGGTTTAGATCTTAATCGTTGGGTTTGGAAACGTAAACTTAAATGTTGGAAGCAACCAATACACATAGTTTGCCCTAGTAATTGGCTTGCAGAATGTGCGCGTAAAAGTGTACTTATGCGTGATTGGCCTATTACTGTGATACCAAATCCTATTAATACTGAACTATGGAACCCTGTAGATAAAACTCTTGCTCGAGAATTACTTCATCTGCCGATAGATGTCCCATTGTTACTTTTTGGTGCTTTAGGAGGAGAAAGTGATCCTCGTAAAGGTTTTGACTTGCTTCGAGATGCTTTGCAGGATTTACATAATGAGCCTGATGGTTTGCAATTAGTTGTCTTTGGACAAAGTGCTCCTCGTGAACCAAGTCACCTTGGTTTTCCAATTCATTACGTCGGCATGTTACATGATGATGTGTCTTTAAGGTTATTGTATAGTGCGGCAGATGTAATGGTTGTTCCATCACGTCAAGAGGCCTTTGGTCAAACGGCCTCAGAGGCACACTCATGTGGAACGCCAGTTGTGGCTTTTGATGGTACGGGATTATCAGATATTGTGATTCATAAAGAAAATGGTTACCTCGCAAGACCTTTCGATATTAAAGACTTAGCAATTGGTATTCAATGGGTTCTTGGTGATGATAAACGACATTTGATTCTATGTAAAAATGCACGGCAGAATGCAATAGCTCGTTTTTCATATCCAGTAGTTTTTAAACAATATTTAAATGTTTACAAAGAATCAATATTTTCTTCTGATAATTAATTTTTTCTATACAGTTAATAATATTTATTCTTCTTTTCTTTCGCGAGTTATCGGAATTATACTTTAAATTATTTTTTAAAAAAACATTCTATGTTGCTTACATATTGCTCTTTAAAGACAATGACACTAACTCGTTATTTTATTAATTAAAGAAAATGTGATTTTTCTGTATTTATTTTTTATACATATATTCACTGCTGTCCCGTTAACTTTCATAGCAAAGCCAACTGAGTCGTAGAGTCATATTCGTTATTAGAAGGATCACCAAATAATAGTGCATGAAGATCCCGTTTTTCAAATAAATTAAGCTG
>Ga0316209_1001224_pt1 | contig 29110 bp, 23 predicted proteins | sample 6monopyrite_MG_FD_204945 | JGI IMG/M metagenome (GOLD analysis project Ga0316209, IMG submission 204945) | Microbial mat bacterial communities from mineral coupon in-situ incubated in ocean water Damariscotta River, Maine, United States -... | ecosystem: Environmental > Aquatic > Marine >...
GATCCGCCGAGCGGTTCAACTCACGACCTCGACCGCACGTGAAGCTGACTCAAGAATCACGGTCACGATTCCAGACAAGCCAATCTGGGCACAGATCAATCCGATCCAGATTGAGCAAGCGATCGTCAATCTCGTACGCAATGCACTCGAGGCAGGGAGTCGTCACGTCCGTGTCGCGCTCGAACTGCACGGGGAGCAGCAGATCGCGATGATCGAGGTTCGGGACGACGGGCCCGGCGTCCCAAACGACGACCGCATGAGGGTCTTCGAGCCGTTCTTCACGACGAAGCGCGATGCGGGCGGGACCGGACTCGGCCTAAGCGTCGTCCACGGCATCGCAACGGAACATGCGGGCACGCTCAAGATCGAATCCGCTCCCGGAGGCGGAGCCGCCGCACTCCTCGAACTTCCCGCGATCCCGACGCCGGCGGTGGCCTACGAAGATTCGCGGGAAAAGGACTCGGCGAAGATCGAAGACCGCGGTGGATTCGAGCCGGAAGAGCGTTAGGTCTGCCGGATCGCGGGCCCTGATGGGGATCTCAGCCGACGCTTCCACCGACGGCACGAAGTGCTGGACCGCGAGCCGCTGCGACACTCAGCAATTCCGCAACTTCACGATCGACCGCATCGCGCAGGTCTCGGATATCCGACACGATATCCGGGTCACAGTTGAAGGCGAAGAAGAGCGAGCCGCTATAACTCAAAACCGAAATGCCCAACCCGGAAGAATCCTGAAGCGGCAGGATCCCATAACATTCCGCGAGTTGTGCACCGTCGAGATAGAGCGGGTTCTGGGGGCCCGGGCTCTGCAGAATTGCGAGCTGGCCGACGTCGATGTGCTTCAAAGCGCGCGCGCCGATCGAGAAGAGCCGTCCCGCGCTCCATTCGTCCCCTGCGGAGAGTTCTTCCCCGGAAGCGAGATCCGCTTCGTGTCGAATCTTTCGCGTCTGCTCGCTCAAGGTCGCCTGACGCCCCTCACCCGTCGCTTCCCAGACGGGAAGCTCGATGACCCAAGGCTCCGCTTCCTCACCTGTGGCGTCGAGAATCGGCGTCACAGCACGAAGATCCACGGAGGCGGGGTTTACCCGCATCCCTTCGACGAATTGGCGCAGAGCACCAGTCAGAATCGTCAGCACGACGTCGTGCACCGTCCCGCCAATCGCCTGACGAATCGACTGGATGGATTCGAGGTCGACTTCCTGTACGGCGTAGGCGCGATGCGGACTTAGGTTGCCATCGAAGGGCGACTCCCCCGCTGGACGAAGTTCGTATCCCATGACTTTGAGCATCTCTGACGCGCGCTGCCGAAACTCCTTGCGCGCACGCCCGGGCGTCCGAAAGAGATCCATCGCACGACCGAGAGCCCGCCGCGAGGGGCTCCAGCGTCCCAGTACCTCTTGACTGAAGAGCTCCACCGGCGACGGGGCCGGCCGCGAAGAATGCCGGCCCGGCTTCGGCGTGACTTCCTGCTCATTCGCCGAGAGCAGTGAACGAAGGAGATCCGCGCCTTCCAGATGCGCGAGCGCCTTGTGCATCTTGAGGACGAGCGCGAAGCGTCCACCCTCCAGACCTTCGATCACCCAGCAATCCCAAAGCGGGCGCGAGCGGTCGAGTCGCGTTGCGGCGATTCGCGAGGCCGTGCGACAAAGCTGGTCATGATTACCGGGCCGCGGAAGACTCGACTGTCGCAGATGATAGTCGAGGTTGAATTCTTGATCGTCGACCCAGACCGGATGGCCTTCGACGGGAACCCGTCGCAGTTTCGTACGGAGTCGCGGCAACTCGGGCAGACGAGCCTCGACAATTTCGCGGATACGTGCGAAGTCGATCCCGCCCTCTCCCGTCGCAAGCGGGCCCGCCTCGAAGACCAGGATCATCGCCGTATGCGCGCGTTTGCGGGAGCCTTCTGCTTCCAGATAGGCCGCACTCTCTGCTGAAAGTCGCTCGTAGTAGACACGTGCCAAGATCGTTCACCCCTCATCCGCCCGAGCCCACGCTCAGGAACCCGCAACTAACTCGCTTCGCGCGCCTGTTTGTCCGTCGCGTCTGTCGCAAATGGCGCTTCGCCCGGCGCGAAGAGATGCTCCGCCGCAACGTTGCGCAAGAAGGGCTTGAGCTCTCCCTTCATGGACGCCAATACATGTCCCGAGGACATCCATTCGATCGTCGGCTTGCCCCAATGTCGCCACAGCGCGCGCGCCTGATCCGGTCGCGCCACGCGATCCGCCACGCCCGCGTAGATATAACGCGCATCGTGGGGAACCTTCGGCTCGAAGGTCAGGGGCGAAACCGGATGCGTCACCTCATAGACGAGCGGCCAATCCTGCTGCAGATCGCCGCCGTACGCTTCGTAGGCCCACGGCTCGTTGTCCCGTGCTAGCGACGTGAAGTCGACCGCAGGAATCCCGGCGACAACACAAGCGAGGTCATCGATGAACGCCGAGGCGAGCGATACGGTGTATCCACCGAGAGAGATGCCGTAGAGACCCACCGGCGCTTCGCTGCGACTCCGGATCCAACCGACCATGCGGCGGATGTCCCAGATCGCCTGACTGAACATGTGCAGCACGTTCGCGAATTCGGGCTGAAGCAGCCCCCCGCCGCTAAAGCGCGTGCTCGATCGCGGTCCGTGCAGCGGCAACACGGGCATCAACACGTTCAGCCCGAGCTCGTTATGCAGCCAATCCGCCCCGAGTCCATGAATGTTCGACGTCGGCTGCCCCATGCTAAAGCCGTGGGTACATACAATCCAAGGACGATCGCCGCCCTTATGCTCCATGATGTAGGCAGCAGCGGTTCCGTTGTCAGCGTGGGAGAGCCAGCGCTCCCGACCGGGTTCCCCAGCATGCGGCTCGTACTCACTTTCAAAAAGCATCTCGACGTAGTCGGTGCTTCCGCGTATGCCTGTGGCCTTTCGCGGCGTGAGCTGCGGAGCACGCAGTGGCGGCGGTGTCTGATGGTATCCAGCCGGATCAGCGTACCAGCCGTTGCTCTCGATGAAATCGCGCATCGCCAGCAGTTCTTGATGCCCGCGGCGGACCTTCTGTGGGTCAGGTACTCCGACCAGCAACCCAACGAGCAGGGAAAAGCTCCCGTCGATGATCGTTTCCGCGACCAGCCCGGCGTTCGGCTCGACCGCCGGCACGTCTCGGTAGCGCTGTTCGCGCCGCATCACGGCGCGGGTGTCCTCGACCATCGCGGCGATCTCGATCGCGGGGGCCGTCAGCCATCGAATAAGACTGCTCATCCTACCTCCCGAATCGCCACATCATTCTTGCAGAGCATCCGAACGAGCCGCGCGATCAACCTCTCGGCGATCGCGTCCGCACTCTCTTCGCCGTTCTCAATCGCACTCACGACCTGGACCCTCGTCATGGCGCGCAACATCAACGCCATTTCCGCTGGATCATCGGCATGGAACACGCCGGACTCGATCCCCGACTCGAGCATTTCGACGTGCGTCTTCTGCCCGGCATCCCAAAGCGCCGCGGCAACTTCGCCCGTCGGACGCATCGCCCATGAAGTCTGGCTGCGGACGTGGATCCGAGACCAATCCTTGTGCTCGAAGAGGTAGGTCACAAAGGCACGGGTGCCGTCGACGAGCTGACCGATCGGGTCCTGCGCAGCGCTATGGGCGCTCGCGACCGCTTCGAACATCTCGCGACCCCGCACGAGCATGATGGCGTCGTAGAGATCCTGCTTGCCTGGAAAGCTCGCGTAGACCGTCTTCAGAGAGACACCGGCCTCGGATGCGATTTCTTGCATCGTCGCATTCTCAAAACCCCTCTCGCCAAAGATGAATTCGGCCGACTCGAAGATCAGGTCCTGGTACATGCGCGCGCGCGCGTCTTCAAGACGGCTCGGCGTTGATTTCTTTTTTGGCAAATCGAAAGTCCCCCCAGATCACGAAGCAGCGTTCGGCCGAGACCGTGGTTTCTTGAACCCGGGCCTCAATGGCATCGCTCCGATGAACGTCTGCAACATTGAAACTGTCACTGAATTCTTGAAAATTCGCCATCGTTTTACGGAAATTCATTGCAACATTTTGGAAAATGGATATTTTCCTCGCTGCACATCAATGATTTCGCGACTCACAGGCAGCTCAGACGATGAGCGCCCGCACTGGAGACCGGCATGCAGCAACTTACCCCTCAGGACGCCGTATTTCTCTCGATCGAAACCCCCGAGCTTCCGGCGCATATCGGCGGCCTCGCCTTTCTGGCACCGACCGAGGGGATCGACTTCAGCTACGACCATTTCGTCGAATTCGTACGCGAACGACTCGGCCCCATCGAGCGCTTCTCCTGGCAGCTGCAAGAAGTGCCCTTTGGGCTCGATCGCCCTTACTGGGTGACGCGCGAGAATTTCGATCCGGCGGACCACATCCACTCGATCCGGATTCCTGCCCCCTACTCCCCGGAAGCGCTCAGTAAGTTGGTCGGTCGAATCTTCGAACGCCCGATGGACCGCTCGCGACCGCTTTGGGACATGGTCCTCATCGAAGGCCTGCCCGGCGGGCGTTTTGTGATGCTCTGGCGGATGCACCACTGCCTGATGGATGGTGCCTCTGGGGCCAATCTGAGCGAGCAGCTCTTCGATCTATCCGCGGATGCCACGCGCCCCGCGCCCGCCGAAATCGTCGACCAGGCGAGCGCGACTACGCATGTCGAAGATCGTGACGTCGCGATTCGCGCTGCCCGCAACGCGGCAACGCTTCCACTGAAGCAGTCGAAATACCTCCGCACGGCACTCAAGGGGCTCTTCGAAAAGAAGACACCCGAGGAAGCCTCGGCCGAGACCACACTCGCGCCCGCTGCTCCCTGGAATGGTGTCGTCGGCGGCCATCGCGGCCTCGCCTGGTCCTCCGTCCCCTTCGAAGATGTGAAGCGCATCAAGAATACCCTCGGCGTCACGGTCAACGACGTCGTACTCGGCATTACCGGCGGTGCCATCCGCGGGTACCTACAGGAACAGGGCAGCCTTCCGGAATCGTCCCTCGTCGCCTCAGTCCCCTGCTCGATGCGCACGGCGGATGACACGTCCCTCGGCAATCAGATTCGCGAGATGCCCATCTCCTGGGCGACCGACATCGAGGATCCGATCGAACGGGTCATGTCGATCCACGAATCGTCCAAGAAGGCCAAGCAACAGGTTCGCGACGGTGCGTCTTTCGACTTCATCGGCATGATGAGCGAGTCGCTTCTCCCGGGAGCGCTCAGCCTCTTTATGCGCGGTGCTGCGATGGCCGGCGAGAAGATGCCTTTGCCGGCCAATGCGGTCGTCTCGAATGTCCCGATGGCGCCCTTCCCGCTCTTCTGCGCCGGCGCACGCATCGAACAAGTCGTGCCGATCTCTCTCCTCGCACCGACCCAGGGCCTCAACATCACGGTCCTGAGCTACGACGGTCAACTTCACTTCGGCCTCGTCCACGACCCGAAGCTCGTCCCGCATGCCTGGGACCTCGCGGGACGCGTCGCCAAGAGCCTGATCGATCTGCAGGAAGCCGTCGATCATGAGCTCGACGCGGATCCGATCCTCTAGCGACGACCTGGAACAATCTGAATCGAACAGGACCGAAGGCCTGAAAGGCGCGCCGCCCGGTGCGCCGTCGAGTGCCCAACGCATGTAGCCGCGAAGACCCCGCCGAATCCGGCGCCGTCACGCCCCCTCCCGTCTTTGCGCGCCCCAATCGGCGAGCGCAGCAGGACGCTACGGCTCAGCGCTCGACCAGCCCTTCGCCCCGTTCGAGACTTCGCTCGATCCAGCGCCGATAGAGTTCCTCAGGATGCGCGCCGACGATGACCGCTTCGTTGTCGATGCGTCGAATGGCGGGAACGCCCGTCGCGCCGAGTTCCTGCGCCTCTTTGTGCTCCTGCAGGATCTCCGCTTCGACCTCGTCGAGATGGGCGACTTCGAAGCCCGCCGCGGCCAGCCCGAGTTCATCCCAAAGTTCGCGTAGAACCGTGTAGGAAGAGATGTCGCGGTTCTCGCTGAAATAGGCCTGCATCAGGCGGGGATGAATTGCAGCGAACGCCTCGGGCCCAATCCGCGCGGCCGCCTTCGCGACGCGATGCGCCGGGATGCTATGCGTCGGCGGCGACTCGTCGGAATCCCAGACGCGGAATTCGCCGGCATCGGGATCCGCGCCCACGACCTGCCACTTTTCCGTGTAGCGGCGGAACTTCTCGACGTCGCGATCCGCTTTTGCGTGGGGCCTAAGGAGATAACTCCGCCACTCGATGCGAATCTCGTCGCGGAACTCCTCCGCCAACCTTTCGAGACGACGCGACGCGTTCCAGCACCAGGGGCAGAGATAATCGGACCACGCGATGAACTGAACGACCTTCGTCATACGAGACCCTCGGCTCCCGCGTTCAGGAACGGCCTTGAAACTGCCCGTATCCGCCCTTGAAGAAGAGCAGCGGCTCGCCCTCGCGCACGTGCGCCTCTTCGATTTGCCCCACACAGAGCACGTGATCCCCTGCGTCATGGACGGCAACGAGTCGGCAATCGAGGTTGACAAGGGCATCGGAGAGCAGCGGCGCACCGGTTGGCCCCGCGAAAGTCTCAACGCCTTCGAAACGCTTGAACTCATCCTTCTTGGACGCGAATTTATTCGACAGCGCGTCCTGATCGACGCGAAGCACGTTCACGCCGAAGCATTGGCCCTCTTCGATCATCTTCGTCGTATTCGACGTCTTTGAAGCGCAAACGAGTGCGAGCGGCGGATCGAGCGAAGCACCACTGAAATCCGAGACGGTCATGCCGTGAATATCATCACCTGCGCGCGAGGTAATGATCGTCACGCCGCTCGGCCAGGCGCCCATCGCGGCGCGGAATTCATCTGCATTGATCGGCATGCTCGTCCCTTTTTCTTTTCGAGGTACGCGCGCGATCTCTTTGCGCGCGCGGCGGAGCCTACCACGAAGCCGTCCCGTCGCGCAGGTTCACGAAGGCTTGCGTCCCTGCAGAAATCCGAGCACGTAGGGCCCCACCACGTCGAGCGGACGGATCCCTGGTGCGAGCTCCGCTGCCAGTCCGTAGAGCAGTGAAAAGGCGCGGCCCCATGAGACCAGACCATCAGGAAGGCGGAAGCTCTTCAGCATCCACATATGGCCGCGCATCTTGGCGAAGTAGTCCCCAAAATCGAGCTCCGTCAATTCCGCCGGCGTCAGATTGAAATACTCCGGGTCCATCGAGATCTTCGCGAGCGCCCGAGCCGGTTCGCGATCCTCCTCCCGAAGAATCCCGACCTGAATCATGCTTTCGACCCACAGCTCCTCGTTCCGGGTCACCGCCGCGAGCACGTTCTGCCGGATGCCATCCATGATCTCGGGCTCGATCGCCTGATTCATGCCGAAGTCGATAATCGCGACACGTCCCTCGAGATCAACGAGCAGATTGCCCGGATGCGGATCACAATGGAAGAAGTAGTCGCGAAACATCTGATGCAGAAACGCACGGGTCGCCGTCTCGACGACTTCGTTCAGGTCCACGCCCCGCGCTTCGAGGCGCTCGCGATCGTTGATCTTGTCGCCTTCGATGAACTCCATCGTCAGCACGCGCTCGCCGGTGGTCTCCCAATCGATCCGGGGGATCCGCAATTTCTCGAAGAGTTCGGCATCCTGCGCAAGATTTTCACGTACCCGATCCGCCGCCTTGCCCTCCGCCCGGTAATCCATCTCGCCCCGGATTGACTCCGCAATCTGCGCGTGGATCGACATCAGATCCGGTGGGACGAAGGGATTGAAGAGCCACAGTGCGACCTTCGCCATGCGCAGATCAACACGAACAGACCGCTCAACCCCCGGATAGAGTACTTTGACCGCAACGACGCGACCGGCATGGTCGACGGCACGATGCACCTGACCGAGACTCGCGGACGCAACCGGCTCGCGTTCAATTTTCGCAAAGAGCGCATCCGGCTCCGCTCCGAGGTCTTCGCGAATCTGATGCGCGACTTCGTCGAAGGGATGCGGCGGCACGCGATCCTGCAGTCGAACGAGTTCCTGGGTCATCGCTTCCGGGATCACATCGACCCGCAGACTCGCCACCTGTCCCAGCTTGATCAGCCCGCCACGGAATCGCGACGCGATATCGACGAAGCGCGCGGCGAACGCCGCATAACGTGCGGTCAACCAGTCGTCGTCGCGCGTTAGCCATCCTCGACGGACGAGACGATTGACGAAATAGACCCAGGCCCCATGGGCGATCAGGGTCGAGAGCACGAGTCCCCGCCCGACGAGTGAAAACGTCGAGGGACCCATCGCTTGATTCATGAGAGTTTCAGCTTTCCGAGACCGACTCGAGCGGTGCCATCGGCTCTTCCTCGGAGACGGTAGCGACATCGTCGGGCGCGGGCGCGGGATCGGCGGACACAGACAGGGCGGCGGCGGCCGGGGCAGCCGAGGAGCCAATCTCAGTCACCGCGTTTACTGATTGCTGCATAGGCGTCTCCCGAACGGAAGATGCAGAGGGCTCTAGGGCGGCGGCAGGCGGGGTCTCTTCCACGGCCCGGGCAGACGGCGCAGACGGCGGGGGCGCTACAGCCGGCTTTTTGGCCTTGAGCGGTGTCGAGCCTTCCCGCGGCGCAAGGCGGATCTCGATGCGTCGATTGATCGCGCGATTCTCGGCCGTGTCGTTCGGCGCGACAGGATCGTTCGGACCGAGGGAGACCGCAGCAAGTCGGTCACCAGGTACACCGTGCTCCTCGAGCAACCGAACCACCCGCGCGGCGCGTGCAGCAGCCAACTCCCAGTTCGTCGGGTAGCGCTTGGCCAGCGACCCGCGAATCGCACGGTTATCGGTATGCCCGCGAACCTCAATGAAGTCATCCAGGCTGGTCAGCTGCCCCGCGACCTTAACGAGCACTTCGCGCCCGATCCGATCAAGATTCGCCGAACCCGATGCGAAGAGCACGTCGTCGGAAACGTTGAGCCGAAGCCCCTCGCGAAGACGCTCGATCTCGATCTGTCCGGACGAAACCTCGGACTCGAGGTCCGAGACGAGCGAGTCATAGGTCGACTGCATGGCGGCGATTTCCGCTTCGCGCGCCGCAAGCGCCGTCGCGGCTTGAATATGCGCGTTGCGCTCGGCGCCCAGATCCTTGTCGAGGATGTCCGCCTTCTGCTGTAACTGGGACAAGTTGCTTGCGAGTGTCGAGCGTACGATGCGCTCGTCCTCGTAGGATTCCTGCGCTTCGATGAACTGATCTTCGAGGCTGTCGCGCTCGATCGTGAGGTGCTCGACGCGGGTTTCGAGCGCGTCACGTTCGCTCTGGAGAAGCGCGTGGTTCGTATTCAACTCGTCGTAGGCCTGACGCGTGACGCATCCCGGGCTTGCCACGAGACTCAGCACGATGGGGAGCAGGACGAGACGCGGGCGAGTCCGTCGCGCGCTCACAGTCGAATCGAAAGAATGCGTCATGGCCAAATGCTCCCCACCTCGAGCGGCACGACGGACGAGTCGGCGCAACACGAAGCGACTGATCGGGGGGGGGATCGGCGGTTCTTTTTCCGGTCATCCAAAGGACATCCGGCTGACATCCGGGCGAAACGGGAAGCCCGGCCGAGGAACCTCGCTCGCGAGATTAATGGACCGCGGGCGCGTTGCCCAGCGTCAGCGCGAGCGCCTCATCGATCGTCCCCACGAACTCGAGGTCGAGGCCATCGAGCAACCCGTCCCCAATCTCTTCAACATCTCGACGATTTCGTTCAGGCAAAACGACGCGCTCGATCCCGGCACGCTTTGCCGCCAGGACCTTTTCCTTGATCCCACCGACCGGCAGCACCTTTCCGCGCAGCGTGATCTCGCCCGTCATGGCGACTCGCGGCTTGAGGGCGCGTCCCGTCAGAAGCGAGGCAAGGGACGACACCATCCCCACTCCAGCAGACGGCCCGTCCTTCGGTACGCCGCCCTGCGGCACATGCACATGGACATCGTGGGAATCAAAGCTCTCCGGATCGAGTGCGTAGTCCGTCGCGTGATTGCGCAACCAGGAACGGGCCGCCTCGACGGACTCGCGCATCACATCACCCAGGGAGCCCGTCAACTTCAGATCGCCCTTCCCGGCCATCTGCGTCGCCTCGATGAAGAGGATGTCTCCGCCCGTCGGCGTCCAGGCCAGACCGACCGCGACACCGGGAACGACATCGTCTTCCGCGAGCTCCGGCTCAGCCTTGATCGGTCCCAGCAGCTCACCAACGCCCACTTCGTCGATCGCGAAAGAGCCTTCGGTCTCGCCTTCCGCGACGCGGCGCGCCACCTTACGGCAAACCGCACCGATCTCGCGCTCGAGATTTCGGACGCCCGCTTCTCGCGTGTAGCTCTCGATGACCCGACGAATCGCTTCCTCGTCGAGGCCGAATCCGATTTCTCCGATTCCGTTTCGCTCGATCTGTCGCGGGATCAAGAAATCCTTGGCGATCTCGACCTTCTCTTCGAGGGTGTACCCGGGCAGTTCAATTACTTCCATTCGGTCGCGAAGCGCCGCCGGCACGTTGTCGATCACGTTCGCTGTCGCGATGAACAAGACCTGCGAGAGATCGAAGGGGACTTCGAGATAGTGGTCACTGAACTCGCTGTTCTGTTCGGGATCGAGCACTTCGAGCAGTGCGGAGGACGGATCGCCCCGCCCGTCCGCCCCAACCTTATCGATCTCGTCTAGGACAATGACCGGGTTGCGAGTTCCGGCTTTGCGGAGTCCCTGGACGAATCGTCCGGGCAACGCGCCGACGTAGGTTCGACGATGACCACGCACTTCCGCTTCGTCCCGGACGCCACCGAGGGAGATGCGAACGAATTCGCGGCCGAGCGCGCGCGCGACGGACTTACCGAGGGATGTCTTCCCCGTTCCGGGCGGACCGGTGAAGCAGAGAATCGGGCCCTTGAGGTCGCGCTTCAGCGAGAGCACAGCGATGTACTCGATGATGCGGTCCTTGATCTTGTCGAGCCCGAAATGATCGGCATCGAGCACTTCGCGGGCCGCGTTCACATCGAGGCGATCCTCGGAGGACTTGTCCCAGGGAAGTGCCACCATCCACTCGAGGTAGTTGCGAATGACGGCGTGTTCCGCTGCCGCGGAGGGCGTCTGTTCAAAGCGATCGAGTTCGCGGGTGGCTTGCTTATAAGCCTCCTCGCTCATGCCCGCGGCTTCGATCTCATTGCGTAACCGCTCGACTTCCTCTTCATCGTCCTCGCTCTCGCCCAGTTCCTTGCGGATGGCGTCGAGCTGTTGGCGCAGCATGTATTCACGCTGCGTCTTGCCCATCTCGTTCTGGACCTTCTGCTTGATCTCGGTCTCGATCTGAAGCGCTTCCGTTTCTTTCGAAAGCTGATCGAGGACGAGACGCAGTCGAATCCCGACGTGATTCGCTTCGAGGATCTGCTGCTTGCCGGCGACATCGAGATCGAGATTCGATGCAACTAAGTCGGCGAGCTTCGAGGGATCCTCGAGGTTCGCAACGAGCACCTGGAGTTCATCCGAAAGCCGCGAACTCTCTGAGACGAGCGTGCTGAATTGCTGCGCGACCGAACGCACGAGCGCAGTCATTTCGACCGATTCATCCTCTTCACCGGCTTCGTCGATGCGTGAGATCTCCGCGCGCAAGAAGGGCTCGCTCGACGTAAAGCGAGTGAGCTCGACCCGGGCGACGCCCTGCACCAGAAGACGGTACGAGTCATCGGGGAACTTCAGCATCTTGACGACGCGGAGCACCGTCCCCACGCCATAGACATCGTCCTCACCCGGCGGACCGCTCACGTCGCGCTTCACGGCAGTGCAGACCATCAGACGGTCGGAACGAACCAGGACATCGTCGATCAATCGCTGGGACGCCGGCGTGTTGACGAGCAACGGCGAGAGCAGATAGGGAAAGAGCACGGTGTTCTTGAGCGGAAGCACAGGCAACTCCTCGGGGAGCTCCGTCAGCTCATCGAGCTCGTCATCCGGCCCGCTCCCGACGGCAATTTCCATCCCGCCGAGCTGCTCTTCGATTGCGCTCTCGTCTGCCATCGTCCGTTGCCTGTCGAGCCTTCCGTTTGCGAGCACGCCAGTCAGGACGCGCGAGCAGTACCGCTGCCGAGTGTTCGCGGCGACTTATTAGGCCGTCGCATAGCCCTACGAATCCGATTCCACGGTTTCGACGGGGAGCGTGCGTTTTTCGTTTTCTCGTTTCGGAATCCGAACATCAAGAAAGCCGTCTTCGAGGCGCGCTCGAACTTGATCCGGATCGAAGGAGGCCTCGATCACGATTTCCCGTTCGAAGGGACCGAAGGAGATTTCCATCTGCTGAAGTCGGTCGATCGGCTCGGATTGGGGCGTTCGACGAACCCCCCGAAGCCTGAGAACCGACCCCTCGACGTTGACCTTGAGGTCCTCGCCGCGAACCCCCGCGACTTCGAAGCGGACCCGCACCATCGTCGCCGTCTCAAAGACGTCGGCGGACGGCTGCCATCGATCCCCGCGCAAGCGATCAGGGAATTCGCCGTATAACTCGACGAGCGGATGGGGACGGGTCTTCTCCGAAATCGTTCTACTCCTTCGGGCCGTCCGAGGCTTCCGTGAACTCTGCATCGATGACATCGTCATCGGCACCGCCGCCCCCGGCTCCCGGATCCGCGCCCGGTGCAGCCTGTCCGCCCATATTGTCCGCGGCGCCCTCCGGCCCTGCGCCTTCGCTCTTATAGAGCTTCTCCGCAACCTTGTGGAGTTCGCCTTCGACACGCTGTCGAGCAGCATCCAGCTTCGCCGCATCACCCGACTCAAGATCAGCCTTCGCGTCGGTGATCGCCGAGTTGATCGCCTCCTTGTCGGCGTCGTCGAGCTTGTCGTCATTCTCGGCGACCGTCTTCTCGGCCTGATAGATCAGGCTATCGAGCTGATTCTTCTTCTCGATTGCGTCACGGCGCTCCTTATCCGCACTCGCGTTCGCCTCGGCATCCTCGACCATGCGGTCGATCTCACTCGAGTCGAGCCCGCCCGCGCCTTCGATGCGAATCGTCTGCTCCTTGCCCGTCGCCTTGTCCGAGGCACCGACCGAAAGGATACCGTTCGCGTCGATGTCGAAGGTGACCTCAACCTGCGGGACACCGCGGGGGGCCGGCGGGAGACCGTCGAGGATGAAACGTCCGATCTCGCGATTATCCGTCGCCATCTCGCGCTCACCCTGCAGGACACGAATCTCGACCTGCGGCTGATTATCCGCCGCGGTGGAGAAAACCTGCTGCGCTTTCGTCGGAACGGTCGTGTTCCGCTCGATCAGCTTGGTCATGACGCCGCCCAGTGTCTCGATGCCCAGCGAAAGCGGGGTCACATCGAGGAGCAGAACGTCCTTAACATCACCGGCCAGCACGCCGCCCTGGATCGCTGCCCCGACGGCGACGACTTCATCCGGGTTCACAGTCTGATTCGGCTCCTTGCCGAAGAGCGCCTTCACCCTCTCCTGAACGAGGGGCACGCGCGTCGAACCACCGACGAGCACGACTTCGTCGATCTCGCTGGCCGAAAGACCGGCATCCGCCATGGCCTTGCGGCAGGGCTCGAGGCTGCGCTCGACGAGATCGTCGATCAGCTGCTCGAACTTCGCCCGGGTCAGCTTCAGCGTGAGATGCTTCGGACCCGTCTGATCGGCGGTGATGTAGGGAAGGTTGATATCCGAGGCCTGAGCCGTGGAGAGCTCGATCTTGGCCTTCTCGGCCGCTTCGCGAAGGCGCTGGATCGCCATCGGATCGTTGCGCAGATCGATGCCCTGATCCTTCTGGAACTCCTCGACGAGATAGTCGATCACGCGCTGGTCGAGGTTGTCACCGCCGAGATGCGTGTCGCCATTCGTCGCCTTCACCTCGACGATGTTCTCGCCAACTTCGAGGATCGAGATATCGAAGGTACCGCCACCGAAGTCGAAGACGGCGATCTTCTCGTCTTCCTTCTTGTCGAGGCCATACGCGAGGGCCGCAGCCGTCGGTTCATTGATGATGCGCTTCACGTCGAGGCCCGCGATCTTGCCCGCGTCCTTCGTCGCCTGTCGCTGACCATCGTTGAAGTAGGCCGGAACCGTGATCACGGCGCCCGTCACTTCCGAACCCAGGTAGGCCTCCGCGGCGCTCTTCAGCTTGCCGAGGATCATCGCTGAGATCTCCGGCGGGGCGAAGTTCTGGTCGTCGATCTTGACCGAGACGCTGCCGTCCTTGCCTTCGACGATTTCGTACGGGACGAGGCTCGTCTCTTCCGGAACTTCAGAGAGTCGTCGGCCCATGAAGCGCTTGACCGAATAGATCGTCTTTGTGGGGTTGGTCACCGCCTGCCGCTTCGCGATGGCGCCGACGAGGCGCTCGCCGTCGTCCGCGAAACCCACCACGGAAGGCGTCGTTCGCCCGCCCTCTTCGTTCGCGATCACGGTCGGCTGACCGCCTTCCATCACCGCCACCACCGAGTTTGTGGTGCCCAGATCGATCCCAATAATCTTGCCTTCGTCTGCCATGGCCCTAGCCTCTCATCGTCCTTATTTTGCTCGCGACCGGGCGAATTCCGCCCCAGCCGCTTGAATCGGCGCGGAACTTGGGGCCGAGATGGCCCGTGTCAATCCGTTGGATCGGATTTTGTCGAATCCCACTATGTGGGACCCGATCGGTCCTGAGCGGACTCAATCAGTGTGGGAACCCCAACGCCCACCCAGTCCACTGGCACCGATCCTCCCCGGATCCCCTGATTCGACCTCGGGGTCCATCTACAAGTCCGCAAACACCGCAGGAATGCCCGGTGCCCGAGATGAAACATCTCCAGTAACCGCCTGAAATTCCGATGCTTTGAATGGAGAAGGAGTCTGTGCCCGGCTATATTGCGCGGCCTCCCGGAACGCCGCCCGGCTTGACCTGGATGGCACTTCTCACTCTCCAAAGCACGGACCACGAACACAACTAGTCAGCCCCTCCCTGGATCACGACAATTCAGGTCACCGAGGGACGCGAGAGGATCGAGGAGCGGGATGGGTCCCTGGTTGATCAAGGCACTGAATCTTCTGTTGCTGGGAGCGAGCTGCTACCTGGTCGCGGATGTTGTGACCGAGATCGGGGGCGAGGCACTCGAGCCCGCCGCACTGCAGAACCGCGTCGTGCGCGTCACGACCGGTGAAGATCAGGCCAAGGTTTCTCCCGTATCGATCCTCGATCGCAACCTCTTCGGCGCCCAGCTCCAGGGCGACACCCTCGCGAGTGCTCCCACTGAGATCGATCCGGATGCCGATATCGAGAAGACCAAGCTTCCGCTTCGCCTGCTCGGAACGGCGGCCGCTTCGAACGAAGAACGCTCCCGTGCGGCAATCCAGGACGAGAAGAATCGTAAGCATCTCGTCGTCGCCGTAGGTGACAAGATCGAAGGACATAGACGGGTTCGCGTGAGTCGCATCGAGCGAACCCGCGTCATTCTCGACAATGCGGGCAAGGCTGAAGAACTCGCTCTGAGCGAAGACGATTCCGGCCCCAAGGTGAAGGCGCGACCGAAACGCACCGCGCGGCAGGCGCGACGGAAGCCCGCCAAAAAGGAAACCCTGAACGATCGCCTTGCCAAATTGAATGGCGATGATGGTCAGGGCATTTCCCGGATTCTTTCCTCGGCCCGAATCGTTCCGCACTACTCGGAAGACGGAACGATGCAGGGCATGAAGGTCGATGCGATCAAGGCCGACAGCCTCTTCGAAAAGGTGGGGCTCGCGAACGGCGACGTCATCACCGAGGTGAACGGAATCGTCGTCGATCGACTCGAGGCGACGAGTGCGATCTTCGAGGAACTCTCAACCGCCGCAGAAATCAACGTCGCCGCCACTCGCGGCGGCAATCCCCTCTTCTTCAACGCCTCAGCAAACGAGCTCACGGAGCAGTAGCCACGGTGCGCCAGCTACCTCACATGCAATTCCAATCTTCGACCCTACGCGACGGTCTCACCGCCCTGCGCGCCTTCATCGCGTTCGCTCTTGTCGCGTGCGTCGTCTCGCTCTCGATCGGCGCGCCGAATGCGAGTGCGCAGCCCATCGACGAAGACGAGCTGGTCTCGCTCGACTTTGCGGACGTCGAATTGCCGGTGGTCGTTGACACGATCTCCCGCATGACGGGCTACAACTTCATCTACGACGATCGCGTACGTGGTCGCGTCACGATCGTCTCGCCGACCGAGGTCACGATCGATCAGGCCTTCGCCGTCTTCGAATCCGTGCTCAAGGTCAAGGGTTTCTCCCTCGTGTTAGGCCCGGGCGACACCTACAAGATCCTGCCGATTCGCGACATCAAGGAATCCAGCGTCGACACGATCAAGGACAATCGCGAATCCCCAAACCGCGATCGCTTCGTAACGCGCCTCGTTCCGCTCAGCTTCATCGACGCGGAAGCCATCACGAACACGATCAAGCCGCTCATCTCGAAGGACGCCTCCCTCGTCGCCTACGAAGCGACGAACACGATCATCGTCACGGACAGCGAGAGCAATATTCGACGCCTGCTTTCCATCCTTGCTGCCCTCGACGTCGAGAGCTACCGCCAAGAGCTCGCGGTCGTAAAGGTCGAGCACGCCGACGCGAATACCCTCGCCGAGCAACTCTCCGAGATCTATGGCGCCGAAGTCGCGTCAGCTGGCGGACGCCAGACCGCCGCACAGCGTCGATCGAGCGCCCGTCGCCGCACGACGAACGGCAACGCCAACAACAACAGTAACGACGGTGGCGCCGGCGGCATTGGCCCGACGGTTCGCATCTTGCCCGATGAGCGCACGAACTCCCTGCTCGTCCTCGCGTCGCGCCAGCAGCTCGCCGATATTCGCGGCCTGATCCGCAAGCTCGACATCAAGGTCGAAGGTCTGGGGCGTATCCAGGTCTACTACCTCCGACATGCGGACGCCGAAGAACTTTCGGAAACGCTCAATTCCCTAGTGGGTTCCGGTGGCGGCGGAGGCGGCGCACGCTCGCCCCTGCCTGGCGCTGCTTCCAACACCCAGAGCATCCGGTCCGCGGTAACGCCCCTCGATGAAGGCATCACGGTTACCGCCGATCCTGCCACGAACGCCCTCGTGATCAAGGCGAGCAAGGAAGGCTACGAGACGCTGAAGCAGGTCATCGAGAAGCTCGATGTCTCGCGGCCGCAGGTGCTCGTCGAAGCGCTGATCGTCGAGGTCGACGTGACCGACAGCCTCTCTCTCGGCTTCGATGCCGCCTATCGCTTCGTGAATGGCGACGTCGACATTCTGGTCGCCACGGGCAACGCGGTCATCCCCGGCGCCGGCACCCTCGCCCAGGCCGTACGATCGAGCGCCTTCGACAATCCGGCGGATTCGTTCAGCACGACCGCCGATCCCTCGAGCGACGGTTCAAGCTTCGGTCTCGGCATCACCGCCGATGCCTCGGACAGCGACATCAACATCGTCTCCGCCCCGCATATCCTCACCTCGGACAACGAGGAAGCCGAGATCATCATCGGCGACAACATTCCGATCGTGACCGGCCGAACCGAAGCGGCGACCGGCGGCGACAATCTCTCGCAGGCGGTCAACGTCGAACGCCAGGACGTCGGTGTCACCCTGCGCGTCACGCCCCAGATCAGCGAAGGCAACACGCTTCGCTTGAACATCTTCCAGGAGATCACGGAAGTCGCGCAAATCGATGGACTCGGCGCCGCCGAAGACGTGGGCGTCGCACTCAGCAATCGAAAGATCGAGAACACCGTCGTGGTGAACGACGGCGAGACCGTCGCGATCGGCGGCCTAATCGATGAGACCTATACGGACACCGAGGGCGGCGTACCGTACCTGCGAGACATCCCCTTCCTAGGCTGGTTCTTCAAGACCAAAACGGAGCGGCTCACCAAGACCAACCTGCTGATCTTCTTGACGCCCCACATCATTCGAAACGCGGAAGACCTCGAACGAGAAACGATCCGCAAGCGACTCGAGTTCGAAGAATATCTCGGCAACAACGACGACTTCGACGAGTTGAACGAATGGGAACGTCCGCAGGCCGGTAAGGATTTCGCTGTCGCCGAGGAACTCAATCGACATAGCCTCCGCTACCCGGTCGAGCGCATGCAGGAACTCGAGCGCCGACAAGCCGAGGACCGCGCCGATCGCGAGGCACAAGCGGAACGCCAGGCGGCGGCTCAGGCACAACGTTATGCCGTGCAGGTCGCCACGTTCGTCGACGAACGGGAAGCCACCGAGACGCTGACCACGCTCGTGGATGCCGGTTACGACGGCACCCTCGAGACCAGCGACGCCGATGGCCGCCTCGTCTTCACGATCAGCGTCGGCCCCTTCGATGACCTTTGGGAGGCGGACCGCGCTGCGCAGACGCTCGACGCGGCCTACGGCTATCAGTCCTCGGTGACCGTCTTGCGAAGCACTGAGCGAGACGACGCCCAGTGAGCGCAGAAGCCCGCAGCGCTGGCGAGAGCCTTGAACTGGGAGAGATCCTGGTGCGGGAGACTCGACTCACGCCGGAGCAGCTTGAACAGGCCCGGGTTCGCCAGGTCGAGAGCCACGAACGCCTGGCCGACGTCCTGATCGAAGAAGGCTTTCTCAACGCAGACGAAGTCCTTCATGCCCTCGGTCACCAACAGGGCCTCGCCGTCGTCGCCGCGATTGATTCCGATGAAGTCGATGAGACGCTGCTCGCCCGGGTTCCGATCGGCTTCGCCAAACAGCATCGGGTCCTGCCCCTGGCCTGGGCTTCCGAAGGCGTGCTTCGTGTGGCGGTCGCAGACCCGCTCGATGTCGCGCCCCTCGATGACTTGCATCTCCTCTTTGAGGGGGCCGAGATCGAGGTCGTGCTCGCACGCGAGCCCATCATCCTGAACGCGATCAACCTCGCCTACGACCGCGGCATCACCTCGACGGACCAGCTCGCAGAAGAAGCGGAGGACGACCTCGACGCACTCGCGCGCGATCTGTCTCACGAACCGCAGGACCTGCTCGAGTCGACGGATGATGCGCCGATCATTCGGCTCGTGAACTCGATGATGCAGCACGCGGTCAAGGAGCGGGCGAGCGATATTCATATCGAGCCCTTCGAGAATGAAATCCGGGTGCGGTTCCGGATCGATGACGTGCTCTACGAGCCGATGCGTCCGCTTCCCCGCGCGCTGCAGGCCGCAATCGCCTCGCGTATCAAGATCATGGGCAATCTCGACATCGCTGAGAAACGCCTCCCCCAGGACGGCCGCATCCGACTGAAGATCGCGGGACGCGACTACGACGTGCGACTCTCGACCGTTCCCGTCGCCCATGGCGAGCGACTCGTGCTGCGCCTCCTCCCCGACACCCAGGAACTCCTCGACCTCAGTAAGATCGGCTTCAACGAGACCCAGCTCACGGCCCTCGACCGAATCGTGCGGCGACCGAACGGCATCTTCCTCGTGACCGGCCCGACGGGTTCCGGAAAGACGACCACGCTCCACGCAGCACTCGCGACGATCAACGGTCCCGAGAAGAACATCATCACGATCGAGGACCCGGTTGAAATTACCCAGGCGGGCGTTGGGCAAATCGAGGTCAATCCGAAGATCGACCTGTCTTTCGCGACGGGCTTGCGCGCCGTCCTTCGTCAGGATCCGAACGTCGTGCTCGTGGGCGAGATTCGTGACGTTGAGACCGCGGAAATCGCAATTCAGGCGTCGCTCACGGGCCACCTCGTGCTCTCGACCCTGCATACGAACGACGCCGCGAGTGCTCTAACCCGACTCGTTGACATGGGCGTCGAGCCCTTCCTGGTCGGTTCCTCCCTCGTCGCGGTTCTGGCTCAGCGCCTCGTTCGCGTGTTATGCGCCGAGTGTAAAGAGGCCTACACGACAACGGATGACGAACTCCGCGAGATCGGCATCAAGCCACCGGGTCGACCCGTCACGCTCTATCGCGGAACGGGCTGCCCCGCCTGCAGTCATACCGGCTATCGCGGGCGACTCGGCATCTTCGAGTTGATGACGATCGACGATGAAATTCGTGGACTCGTCAGCCAGAACGTCGACTCAAAGACGATCAAGGCCGCCGCGACGCGCAAGGGTATGGGCACGCTCCGCGCCGATGGCGCACGCAAGGTCCTGTCTGGCGTGACCTCCGTCGCGGAAGTCATTCGGGCAACCGAAGAAGAAGGCACCGCCGCTCAGGTCTGAGCAGCGTACGGCGCTCGAACGCCCGATCCGGGCCGCATCCAAGACGGAGTCCCATCGTGCCGGTCTATTCCTACAAAGGCGTCAATCAGGCGGGCAAGCCCGCCAAGGGCAGCCTGAGCGCAGAGAGCGCCCGTGCGGCGCGCGCCCAAATGCGCTCTGCCGGCGTTTTCCTGACCGAGATCACCGAGAGCTCCGGCAATCCCACCACCGATAAAGCAGGCGCCGAGGCCAAGACCGGCCTCAACATGGAGTTCAACCTCCCCCAGCGCATCCCGCCGCTGGAACGTGCGATGGCGACGCGTCAGCTCTCCACCCTCGTGTCCGCAGGTGTCCCCCTCGTGGAGGCGCTCTCCGCTCTGGTCCAACAAACGGAACATCGCGGCCTCAAGAACGTCTTCGCCCAGGTCCGCGACAAGGTGAATGAGGGCTCCTCCCTCGCCGACGCCCTCATCTCGACGGGAAAATTCGACAACCTCTATGTGTCGATGGTCCGCGCAGGTGAAGCTTCGGGCGCGCTCGAAGCCGTGCTCGACCGCGTCGCCGACTACCTCGAAGACCAGGTCCGCTTGAACAGCCGTGTCGTCTCGATCCTCACCTATCCCCTCTTTATGTTGCTCTTCGCTGTCGTGGTCGTCGGCGTCATGGTGACCTTTGTCCTCCCTCAAATCACCGAGCTCCTGCTCGCCCAGGACCTCGAACTCCCCTGGTACACCGTCATGGTCATCGCAACCTCGGATTTCCTCCGCGGCTACTGGTGGCTCGTCATCCTCCTCTTCATCGGCATCGGCTTCGCGTATCGAGCCGTCGCCAAGAGCAAGACCGGTCGCTCGACCCTCGATCGTTTCTGGCTCGGGTTCCCCGTCGTCGGTCGAGTGATCCGCTTCCTCGCCATCGCGCGCTTTACGCGAACCCTTGGGTCGCTCCTTGCCAGCTCCGTCAACATCGTCCAGGCGCTGAATATCGCGCGCCACGTGGCGAACAACTCCGTCTTTGAAGAAGCCGCGGACGCTGCCCGAGAGGCCATCCTCGAGGGTGCCGCTCTGGCCACGCCCCTCAAGACCAGCGGCCAATTCCCGCCCCTCGTCACGACCATGGTCGAAGTCGGCGAGCGCTCGGGCGATCTCGAGGGGATGCTGATCAAGGTCGCAGACACCTACGAAGAACAGGTCGAGACGAGCGTCTCACGCCTCACATCGCTGCTCGAGCCGGTCCTGATCCTGCTGATGGTCGGTGTGGTCGGGATCATCATCATGGCCGTCCTCATGCCGATGCTCCAGCTCACAGAAAACGTGGGCTAACCCCGCAATCCGCCCGCAGATCTCCCGTAAGAAGAGTGAGAGAACCAACAAGCGCCCAGAATCCTCTAAGCTACCAGCGACTGGCCGGAAGCGGCCCGCGTCACTCATTCGCCCAATCAGAACCCACCCGGCGGCAGCGAGCCTTCGCAGCGCCGCCCGGAGAAAACCGATGCCCACCACTCAGACAATCACCCAAGAAAACCGCAATGCCTCGTCCCGCCAGGCAGGCTTCACCTTGATCGAAATCATGGCGGTCGTCGTCATCATGGGCATGCTCATGGCAACGCTGGCGATCGGCATCACCGGCCAGATCGACAAGGCCCGGGTCAACAATGCAAAGGCTCAGATCAGCCGGATCGACCAGGCGCTCCAGTTCTATAAGCTCGACAACAAGCGCTTCCCGAATAACGATCAGGGACTCGATGCCCTGGTCAATAAACCGACCGCGGCGCCGGTCCCGCGCGACTACAACCCCGCCGGCTACATCAAGCCGGACGTCCTGATGGACCCCTGGGACACGCCGATCCAATACCGGATCCCCGGCGAGCACAATCCCTACACCTTCGACCTCTGGTCCCTCGGCCCGGACGGCGTCGAGGGGAACGACGACATCCAGAACTGGGAGAGTTCGTCCGAGGCCTAACTCGGGTTGAGCTCGGCCGTGATCGTTCATCGTCTACCGGCAGGAGGGAGTGTCGTTGCGAAATCGCGGTACACGAGAGCGGGCCCGACGACACGCGGGCTTTACGCTCATCGAAATCATTGCCGTGGTCGCGATCATGGCAATGGTCTTCGGCATCGGCATTCCGCGAATCTCGAGTTCCAGCTTCGACCCGCTCGAGGACGAGGCGGAGAACATCGCGCAGAGTCTTCGCTTCGCGCGCCAGCGCGCCATCATGACCGGCGCCCCCCATCGACTGCTGATCGACCTTGAAGAAGGCGGCTATCTGGTCGAGTGGTACGTCACGGAAGGCCGCTCGCTCGGCCGCGCGGACGACGATGGCGCCGCCGACTTCTCCTCTGCTCTCTTCGCGGGCGACGATCTTGGGCTGGAGGAAGAAGCCATCACAATCGACCTCGTCCCCCGCCGAAAAGCAGCCCGCGACTACTACCCGATCCCCCACCAAGGTATGGGGACTTTTCGCTGGCTCGACGAGGCGCTCTATTTCGTAGGCGCGCAGGGGACGACGGGCTGGGTCGAGAGTGGCGACTACTCGATCGTCTTCTATGCGGACGGCACGACAGATCCGGTCAACCTCGAGTTGGCGGACGCGGATGACCGCCACGTCACTCTCGAAGTCGAAGCGGTCCTGCAGAAGGTCCACCTGCGCGAAGGCGGCGCGCGTTCGTGACCCAAGACCCAGCACAGAACGCTGCGACCCTCGGCTTCACCCTGCTCGAGGTCCTGGCGGCCACGCTGATCTTCGCGATGGTCGTCACGGTTCTGATCGGATCGAGTGGCGAAGCCATTCATCGCATCGGGCTCACAACGACGCGCCTCGAAGCGAGCGAGCTCGCCGATCGTGAACTCGCCCTCCTCGAAGCGTTGCTCAACAATCAGCAACCGCTCCCGGAAGACAAAGAAGAAGAGCGCGACGACTTCTTGATCCGGGTCGTGTCACGCCCGGCCCTTGAAGACCTCGATGAAGGCGCAAGCGCGGGAAATAGCACGCTGCTCGCACTAGGCGGCGGATCCGGCGGGAGCGCCCCGGGCGGCCTTTCGGCGATCCTCAATCTTCACGCCCCCGGCATCGACGCTTTCCTGCTCCGCTACGACATCACGGTCGAATGGATCGGCGATGTCCGCTCCGACCAGGTCCGTCGTACGACCTATGCATTCGATTGGGATGCCGCCCGCGCGGCTCTTCCCGATCTCTTCCAAGAGGCGAGCGGCGACGCGGGCGACGACGCCTCGAATCCGCTCGACGAAGTGCCGTCCGAGCTCCTCGAGCAGCTTCCGGGGGCGTCTTGATGTCCGCGCACCCGATTCGAAATGCCGGCTTCACCCTGATCGAAGTGATCGGCGCTTTCTTCATGACGACGGTCGTCCTCTTCATGGTGATGGGCATCTTCTCGGAGAACGGTCGCCAGCGCTCCGTCGCGACGGAAAAGATTCGCGTCGCAACGACGGCGGCCGCCGCTCTTGATGTCATCGCCCAGGACCTCGAAGCCGCCCTCTTCGTCCAAAAGCCCGAAGGCCTCGACCCCAATCGGCACGCCTGGCTCTTCCGCGCCGAAGGCGTGGGCGAACTCGGCTCGACGCGACTCCACTTTCAAACCCAGAACGTTGCGCGCGACAATCTCGGCGAACACGCTTCGACCTGGGTCGATGTCGCTTACTTCCTAACCGAAGAGGAGGATGTCGAGGCCCAGGAGTCCGGCTTCTTCGCCTCCTCGCGATACACGCTTTGGCGGTGGCGCTCGAGCCGCCCGCCGAGTGATGCCGCGCGCCGGTTTCCAGACCAAGACGAACCGGGGGCCGCGCGGGTCGCCGAGGGACTCGCCAGTTTCGGTGTGACCTTCGTCGATCTCGATGGCGCGACGCTCGAGGAGTGGGACTCGACCTATGGCACGGGCGAGAATCCGATTCCGGTGGCGGCGGAGATCCGACTCTCCCTCTTCCAGGATGCGCGTCCCGGCGAAGCGGACCCGGGTGTCCTGCAGATTCCCGGTCGCGTGCATGAACGATCCGTGTCCGTCGCGATGCATCGCCCGGTGGACGTCGATGCCTTGATCGCGACCGCAACGAACGCCGACGGTCCGGGCTGTGCCACCATCTCGGACTGCGCCGATTTCGATGATCAGTGGTTCGTCGACCAGCGCGAAGCCGGCTGCGACGGCGACGACGAACTCTGCGACCTGCTCAATTCGTCGACCGAATCCTGCTGGAGCGAAGTCGTATCGGGCTGGCCGTCGGTGGCCAACCTCGCTTCCCCGCAATGCGAGGAGCTCTAGTCGTGGGCCGCGCGCAATCCACCGTGCCCCGTGATGAACGCGGTATCGTACTCGCCATCGTCCTGGTGATGATCTTCGCCCTCGTGACTGCGGTCTACTCCTTTCAGCGCCGCGCGATCATCGACACGACGATCGCCACGAATCGGCTGGAAGCCGCCGAAGCCGACGCCCTCGCGAAGGGCGGCCTCCGTGTCGCCGAGATGCTCGTCATGGTCGTGCGCGCCAAACACCGCGAAGGAGACGCCGGCGGTGAGAACCCGCTGTCGGGAGATGATCGCGGAGGCAGTGATCCGGCGGGCCTACCGGGCGCAGCCGCCGGGGGCGCAGGTGTCGACATGCTCTGGCAATCGATCGGAAACTTCCCATTCCAACTCGATGACGACCACGTGCTGCGAATTGAGATCGAAGACGAAGGCGCCAAGTTAAATCTCAACGCCCTCGTCCCACCGAGCGGCGCCCCCGCTGCGGTTGCGGGCGCGAGTTCCGGTGACGAGGATGAGGACGACGAGGACGCATCGGACGATCCACCACCGGACGACGGGGAAGGAACCGAGGCGAGCGAAGAGGCGATTGAGTACCTAACGGAGGTCATCCAGTACGTCGCCGACGGCATGGACGCGCGCCCGGAAGAGAAGAACTACGACGCCGCCGCGATCGCGGAGAATATTCTCGACTTCATGGACGGCGATCGGACTGCGGTCAACGGCCGATCCGAAGATGAGTACTACCGACGACAGAGCCCGCCCTATGCGGCGTGGAATCAGCCGCTGCTTTCCGTCGACCAGATCGGGCTGATCGAGGACGTCGACCCCACCCTACTGGCCGAGCTGCGCCACTACGTCACGGTCCACCCCATCGGCTCGACCGCTGGGATCAACCTCAATCGCGCGGAGCCCTGGGTGCTCAAGCTCGTGTACGCAGGGCCGAGCGGAAATATGCGGCTGATCGATGACCAGATGGTCGAGGACATCTTCAAGCTTCGCGACAAGGGAAAGAAGATCTGCGATTCCGAGGGATCGGACCCAGCCTGTGTCCCACGCGCGGAGGTCGGGAATGGCGACCTGGCGAATGGCAGCGTCTATCCCGAGGCAAGCCTCCCCGCGAAGCCGGTCGTCTTCCGGGTCGTATCCAGTGCGACGGTCGGCGATATCACCCGGCGCTTCGAAGCGATCTACGACACCCGTCCAAACCCCGGTCCGCAGCTGCTATCCTGGCGGCGCCTCCGGGGATCGGACTAGCGTTTCCCGGTCGCAAAATGCGCGCCTGGCCGGCGCTTCGGATGCAATTCGGAACGCTAACTGGTGGACGGGTACGAAAATCCTAGGGTTGACGATCCTACGGACGATTCAAAGAGGATGGCTCGGGTGGGGCTGATTCACTTCGCCTCATTGCTTGACTGATTTACCCGTCCCGAAGTGCACCAAGAACACGAACACGAGAACGGAGACCAAGACCGGCGATGGCGTCATTCCTCGAGCGAAGTGTGCTCGGCCTCGACGTGGGCAGCCACGGAATCAAGGCCGTTGAGCTCAAGGTCTCCCCGCGAACTCTTTCGCCGGGGCAGTTCCGCGTCCATCCACGCGTCGATGGCGAAGCCCCGCTGGATGATCATCTCCAGCGCTTCCTCGGCATGCATCATCTGCCGACGGAGCAGGTTGCGTGTGCCCTCGAAGCCCGCCGCCTCTCGACCCGCCGACTTGAATTCCCCTTCTCCGACACACGACGGCTGCAACAGGCGATCCCCTTCGAGATCGAGGCGGAGACTCCCTTCGATCTCGATGACATCGTCGTCGACTGGAACGTACTGACGGCCGAACGCCAAGAAGGCGTCGTCGCGGCAACACTCGCCCGCAAGGAAGACGTCGCTGAATCCCTTGAGATCATGCAGCGAGCGGGCTGCGAACCCCAGATCCTCGAAGCCGAAGGCCTCGTCCTCGCGAACCTTGCCCCGATCTTTGAACTGGAGGGAACCCACCTTCTCGCGGATATCGGTCACGAGAAGACGACCTTCTGCGCCCTGATCAACGGCAAGCCCGCACTCTCCCGAAGTATCCCCGTCGCCGGGCGCGCCATGACCGAGGCACTCGTCGCGGAACGCGGTCTCTCCTTTGAGGATGCCGAGCAGCGCAAATGCGAAGGCGGCGCCCTCGGTAAGTCGATCGGCTCGGCCTCCCCAGGCATACTGGCGATCCTCGACCGAATCGCCCGCGAGGCCGTCCGCACCCTCGAAGCGGCAGAGGCCCGCCATGGCGAAGGCCCCGTCGCCCGGGAAGCCCACTTCACCTTGTTGGGGGGCAGCGCCCGCCTCGACGGCATCGATGAAATCCTCGGCCGACGCACGGGCCTCAAGACCCGGCGCTTGCGCATGCCCGCCGATGCCTCCCATGCGGATCTCGTCGAAGGCGTGGATCCCGTGCTTTTCGGGCCGGCCCTCGCACTCGCCCTTCGACTCTCCGGCGAATCCATCACACGAATGAATTTCCGGCAGGGCGATTTCGCCTTCCGGCAGAACCTGGGCGATCTCTTCACGCGGGAGCTGCGACCGACCGCAGCCCTCGCCGCCGTATTGATCGTGATGCTCTTCGTGAGCGCGATCTCAACGATCGTGCTTCAGAATCAGCGCGCCCAGAGAAACGAAGACGCCGCCGCACAGCTCTTCGCCGAAGCCTTCCCGGGTCGTGGAACACCGCCGGGCAACCCCAGCGCCGCACTCCGCAACGAACTCTCGGCTGCCCAGGATCGGGCGGATTTCCTGGGCCTTTATTCGGGCAACCGATCGGCCCTGGCTCTCCTCGCTGAGCTCTCTGTCGCGATTCCCGCGGATCTCCAGGTACGCGTCACCGAGGTCAACATCGACCGCAACGTCATCCGACTCGATGTCGACGCGGAAGGGTACGAGGCCGCCGACCGATTGACCTCCGTCCTGTCGGAAACATCGCCCTTTGAAGGCGCGGAGGTCGCGGGTTCGATCCGCACCGATCGCAAGAGCGGAGGCGTCAGCTTTAACGTCAACATCCCGCTGGCAACGCCGGGAGGGGACGCGTGAGCGAACTCATCGGTCGCATCGAAGTCCTTTGGGACGGCCTCATGCCCCGCGAACGCGTGCTCGTCGCGGTCGCCGGCGGATCGATTCTCTTGATCGTCCTCTTCGCCGGGATCATCCTGCCGATTCAATCTGCGCGGGACAACGCCCGGGATTCCGCGGTCACCGCCGAGCGCCAGCTCGAGATGATGCAGCGAATGAAGCACGAGTGGGATGGCCTACACGGCCGTCTCGGTCAAGTCGAAGCCCGGATCGAAAACGGGCGCAACCAACCCAACCTGCTGACTCTGCTCGAATCCCTCGCCGCTCAGGCGGGCGTGAAGCCGAGCTCGATGGAGAAGCGCCAGTCCGGTGAGAGCGCGCGCTACGAAGAGACGAAGGTCGAAGTCAGCCTCAAGAACGTCACGCTTCGCCAGGCCGTCTCCTACCTCACGAGCATCGAAGAGGCCCAGCAGCCGCTCTCAGTCAAGAGTCTACGGGTCAAGCGACGCCCGGGCCGTGCCCGCGGCGACCAACCGGCGCAGGACCTGATCGATGTCACGTTCTCCGTCTCCGCCTTCAAGCCGCTCTCCTAACGCGTCGCACGCCTTCGGATCTCCGCTCTGACGACCCTCTTCATCCATCCGTGCTCGGCGTTCCGTCAGCGACTGCGCGCCGCTCGTCGATCCCCTGTAGAGTAGGCGCGTGGCCGATTCGAATTCACTCACGAGCAGCGGAAGCAATGGCTTTCTCCCCCGCGCGATCACGATCCCCCTCGCCGCGCTGCTCACGCTGATCTTCATCGCCCTGCTCTTTCCCTGGGATGCCGTGGGCCGACGCATCGCCTGGGAGATCAGTCGCGTCAGCGGTGCCGTCGTGAATGTCACCGACCTGTCTCCCGGACTGAGCGGGCGCGGGCCCGTGCTTCGCGCCACAGACGTCACAATCGAACACCCAGCGGTCGACCGCGTCCGGCTCTCCGCCCTCGAGATCGCGCCGCGATTCTCGATGTCCTGGTTCGGAGGAAATCCGACCCTGCGCATCTGGGGCGAATCCAACCTCGGCAATATCGACGGCGTATTGAGACTCGGCCGCGAGCCCGCTTACGTCGGGCACGTGAGCGAGGTGGAACTCGCGCGACTTCCTTTGCGACTTCGGGAAAGCGATCTTCAGCTGAGCGGCCTGCTCGACGCCGAGGCGGACGTCGCCCTCGACCCGGGCGGCACCCTCGGCGGTCGCGTCGACTTCGAGAGTCCTTCGCTGCGTGTGCAATCGGGGCTGCTCCCGATTCCCCTTGAGTTCAGCTCTGCGAGCGGCACAATCGAATTGCTCGAGTCGGGCGCCACCAAGATCACGAATGTCCGTCTCGACGGCCCCACGGTGCAAGGCGAAATCGACGGTGAAGTCGGCCTCGTGCATCGCAGCCAATCGCCTCCCCTCGCGATGACCGCGCGCGTCCGCATCCTGGACGCAACCCTCCGACAGCTCGCGCCAAGCGCGGGCCTTCGCCTGGATGCCCAGGGCGAAGCGCGCCTCCAGATCAGTGGAACCGCCGATGCCCCGAAGCTTTCGATGCTGCGCGGGGGGAACGCTCAATGACCGCCGGCGCCGCCGAGGAACTTCAGCGCGTCTTCAAGACCTTGGCGGATCCGACGCGAGTGCGGATCCTCCGCCTACTCGAACAGCAAGAACT
>Ga0316209_1001225_pt1 | contig 29108 bp, 28 predicted proteins | sample 6monopyrite_MG_FD_204945 | JGI IMG/M metagenome (GOLD analysis project Ga0316209, IMG submission 204945) | Microbial mat bacterial communities from mineral coupon in-situ incubated in ocean water Damariscotta River, Maine, United States -... | ecosystem: Environmental > Aquatic > Marine >...
TGGATTCAAGGGAAATACCTAATTCATTCCGTATTACTTTTCTTTTATTTGAATCCTGATGAAATCGTGATGGATCAACACCACAAATCGAACCTGCACCAATTACTTTTGCTTTGCCTTTTGGTAAAACCTTTTCATTAATCAAAAAGTCTCGCTGAGATGGACTATCTGCTAAGACACAAGTAGAGAATATGCCGATCAACTTATCTATCCATTTAAACAAAAAGCGATGTATCCCATTTCTCAGTACCCAAACCTGTCCGGTAAATGTATGTATCCGAATAGGTACACGTACAATCCATGCAGCTAGCATTGCCAGCATTCCTGTTTTAGGCATAATTGAATGTACAATATCAAATCGCTCACGTCGAAAAACCATGCATAACTGAAAAAACATTAACATGTCTTTCAGCGGTGAAGGTTTCCTTACTATAGGTAAATATATAAGCCGGGCATTAAGATCATCAAGTAAATACTTATCCGTAGAATTACATATGACAGTTACATCATACTTATTAGAAGACTTTTGTATGTGTCCACGTAAAAAGGAATGCACAACAGCGGGAATGGTCGCAATATAGCAAAGTTTCTTCATTGCGAATTAGATACTGAAACAAGATTTTTAAGAATATTATTCCAATTTGAGATTACGGTTTTATTGTCAATTTCTTTTCTATGATTAAAAACATCTATTCTAATTTTCTTCGTGATATCATTAATTACTCTCGTGAAAAAAGTCAACATAGATAATAAAACGAAGAACCATAACTTCATTTTTATAAAGTGATGTAATTGAACATTAAGAACAGACCAGCGATTTCTTGTTAATTTTCGTAGTTCTACTTTATCTCTTACTCTGTATGCGAATAAAATGTTATTAATTGTCGAAAATGTACTTTTACTATAACTTCGTAACAATAACTCCTGATCTTCACATAAATAAGGACCTGGCTCATAGTAGCGATACTGACGAAACCATTCTATTTTCCCCATCCAGGTTGGATGAGGAAAATAAAATCCTTGCCATGGCCTATTGCCAATTTCGTCATGTGTTAAAGCGCTAGGAAAAAGTCCAACCAATTTATTATTTTCATTAATCATAACAGAACGCACGCTCACTAAATCAAGCATTGAATCATTTTCCAACATTTCAATTTGTTGTACAAATCGTTCTGGGTATGAAACATCATCCTGATCCATGCGGGCAAAATATTTACCACGAGCCAAATCAATACACTCATTTAATCTGGCCGCTAGACCTTTATTCTTTCCATCATGCAAAACACGAATTCGTGAGTCATTAATATCCTCTATATTCTGTAACGCACCATCAGTTGAGCCATCATCAATAAGTAACAACTCCCAGTTGGTAAATGTTTGATTTACTATAGAAAGAACAGCCACTCGCAAATATTCACCCGCATTATAAATCGGCATGGCAACTGTCACCAATGGTAGCTCTTGACTCTTCATAGTATTAATCAAAATAATTTCTCAACCATTCAGCCGTCAGTCTTAATCCATCATTAAAATTAACCTGTGGTTTCCATCCTGTATGTTCTTGTATCTTAGAAGAATCCAATACGTTTGCCTTTACATCAAATTCACGCTCTGGCAAATTCTCAATCTGTACCTTACATCCAAATTCTTGCATCAACGGTTTAATTTCATCTATTATATCAACGTTACTCAATCCAATACCCGAGCTTAGGTTATATGTTTCGGACAGCTGGCCATGTTCTAATGCACACACAATTCCCGAAGCAAGGTCGCTTACATAAATATAATCACGTATGGTTCCATATTGTCCAAAAATATTAATTGGGATTCCCTTGATCGCTGAGCCTATAGCTGTCGCGATAAAGCCCTGACCAACAAATGGCCTTTGACCTACACCAAAAGCATTAGAAGGACGTACACATACAAATTTCAAACCATGCGTAGCGGCATAAAGATATGCATAATTTTCCAAAGTCAGCTTAGTGACACCATAAGGAGAGATCGGCTTGGTTGGATGTGTTTCGAGTATAGGTAATTCCTCTACTTCACCATAAACTGTTCCACCTGAAGACACCAACACCAATTTTACCCCTCTATCTGCTGCTTCAGAGAATAATTGCACAGTCGGTGGCAAATTCTGTAATAAATCTGCCAATGGATTTTCAAAGGATGTATTTGGTACTGTTGCATAGGCCAAGTGGATAATTTCATTATGTGAATCCAGCAGATTGCTAATCAATTCATGCTGAGAAAAATCTCCTGTCACATACGCAACATCCGCAGGTAAATCGTATCGAGGAATACTGCTTCTTCCCAGTACTGTCACGTGCCGTCCAATAGCAATAAGTTGAGAAACAATATAAGCCCCTATATAACCTGCTCCTCCAATTACCAGTGTTTTAGTTGGAATAGATTTCACAATTTTTTCCATCCTGTTGGAAGTAAGTCCTGCACATCTGTTTGATTGGCAAACCAATACTTTGGAGCAACAACAATTTTATCCATGTTTGGGTTAAGCCACGCTCCCCACCAACTAAAGGAACTATTAGCAATGATATGGTGCTGACACATACTCATCAGTAGCATGTCATTATAGCTCTCGCTACCAAAATTGTGTTCAACATACTGATGAGGATAATCAATTCTTAAATTATTTTTTACCCATTCGATATCATCAGAAAAAATAAAAAATTCTGGCTGTTGTACTCGTTCAGTTAAATAGCTAATTGAAGATTTGTAATAATCTAGCGAGCATAGGCCATGCGTCGAAGTGGTCTTCGGGTTGTTTGCGTAATCACCACGCCTCACATGTAAACTCACTGAGCTCACTTGATTAATTTGTTTGGCTATTTCAGCATTATAATTTTCAAGCGGTATTTGAAATGTAAAACTTTTTCGAACCTGGTCAGCTACCTCAGAAAAATATTTCTCAGATTGCCAATAACCTGAAAGGTAACAATCTCCAGTCAAGCAATTAATACCTGGCCAATATTGAAAGTGCGGCTCAACAATAAAATTTTTGTTACGTAATAAAGAGAACGGCTTTCGAGAAACTATTCGTTGAACACGGAGTGAGGACTGCCAACCTAATAGACGCTGAATATCTGCCTTGGAGGCTATTTCAAAGACGTTATTGAATACGCGTTGAAGCTCAAAGCCTTGATGTAACTTATAATTTTCAAAGCCAGAAACATCTAAAGCAAGCGTAGTATTTTTTTCCAACGCAAGCGCAATGCCTGCAGCATATTGAAACATTTGATTGCCTAAGCCACCAATTATTTTAGTTATAATCACTTTCTGATTAACCGACAGTTATTAGATTATAAAAAAACAGAATTATTTTACTATGCGAATCACTGTACATAAAACTATATCCAATTGCACACATCAAATTATAAATTGTAAATCAAAGTCATACCTGGCAACCCCGTTGTCGTCGACATAACTCTATATTTACCAGGTATTTCATCAAGCGTTTTTGTAACAGCATTATATGGACCAATGTTATAACCTGATTCATCTGACTGATAAAAAGTATCATGCAATAGAATATTTGCATTAGGCATAGCTTCTATCACACCGTTTAATTCACGGTAAACAGACTCATAGCTATGATCACCATCAATGAAAACCAATGTTCTTTTATCACGTTGTTGCTGATATAGCTCGATCGACTTTGATAATCCATCTCCTTGATAAAGAGACACGCCAGCATACCCTTTTACCATACGTCCACGATTAGAATTTGGATGCTCCTGGTGTTCTATATCATCAGGTAAATCAATAGAATGAATTTCCAATGGGATAGAAAACTTCTTACCTGTTTCATAAAAGATTCTTGCTGACTTACCAATATTTGTTCCCCACTCAAAAATTTGCTGTGGTTTTAGACGACATATCGCAGCGACCATTAAGTTTAATTCGGTTACCGGATAAGGATGTGTGCCAGTAACATTAATCAACTTCTTGATAATAAAGTCAGAAATAACCCAATTATCAACTTCAAATTCAGAACAATGAGTATTGATTGCTGGCTCTTTGCGATCAGAACCAATCATATATTTTAGCTTACGAACTACTCTATTATAAGTATTCATTAATTCTTAATCTCTCTTTTCTCAGATTGTGATAAAACAAATCATTAACTAAAATAATTATATATTTCTGTTATGAAAACTATATTCATAATTATACTTTTCAACTTCCCTGTTTTTTTGTAAAAACTACATTCTTTAGTTTGTTTAACCACTCTATCCATCGGGTAATAAAATACAAAGTCAAACCAAGATTATCCTTTCGTATTTGTTTGATTTCAGTAGTCACAAGTTTTAAATTGTTTGAAAAGCCTCCACGATAATGAACGGAAGTAACCAGCTCAGATAGCATAAAGTGATGCCCCTTACGATACATTCTAAGAAACAGGTCATAGTCTGCTGCAATTTTAAATATTTCTCTGAATTTATATTTCTTTTGGAGGTTGGCTGAAACAAATGTCGATAAGTGAGGAATTGAATTAAAGAAAAACAGTCGGCGGAGTGAAGGAAGAAGCATTGAATCCTTTGTACCATTTTGAGCATAGACTTCACTTTGACATGATAAAATATCAGGAGCAGCTTCCCTCAAAACATCCATGGCCCGCTTAAAACCATCAGCCAGAATATAATCATCTCCATTTAAAAAAAGTATATACTTGCCACGCGCCAGCTCAGCACCTTTGTTCATAGCATTATAAATACCTGAATCTTTTTCAGAAACCAGTACATCAGTAATACCATCGTATTTTTTTATAATATCTAGAGTAGTATCTGTAGATTCACCATCAATTATTATATATTCAATATTATTATTTTTAATTTCAGACACTGAATCCAGTGTCCTGGCTATTGTTGATTCACAATTTCTTGTGACAGTAATAATACTAACAAGCGGTTGTAATTTTTTAATATTCATATCTACAATTATTTACAACAACAAACTGTTGCTACCTTTTTCATATAAAACCAACTTAGAATACTAACATCCTTTACGTTCATCACTTATTCAGCACATCATAACAAATCTTTTCAAACTGTTTGGCGAATGATTTTCTATTTAATACGTACTGTTTTTTCGCTTTGGTATATTGCGAAAACTCCTTTTCTTTAGAAAAGGCTTCCATTATGGCTTTCATATTATTTGCCAGCTCATTTGGATTGTGTGGATTAAAGTAATAGCCTCTATTTGGCTTTTGCTCACGATGCACAGGAATGTCTGAGAGAACAACCATCTTCCCTAACGACTTCGATTCTTCAACCGATGTACTCCAACCTTCGAATAAAGATGGGTTAATAACTGCGATTGAATATTTCATCAATGCAACAACATCTGAATATGGAATCACCCCTAAAGAACGAAAGCTTTCATTCAAGCCATAATCATTAACTTTTTGCATCAATGAGGCATAATACCCTTCATTACGGCTATCATTTGTACTACCTGTTGCTATAACTAAAAAGTCATCACCTTGTTCTTTTAATAAACGTAAAGCATCTATTACAGCAATATGATTTTTGTGAGCCCAAAATTGGTTTGGAAGATAAAACCAAGGACGATCAATATTGTATCTAGCATATAATTCGGCTTGATTTGGTAACGTGTCGATAGTGTCATGAGGTGTTGAGACAAAACGTAATATATGAGTTGATGTATTCTTATTTGTATAAAATCTATTCAAATCATTCAGAGCATCCTGACTGCTCAGAATAACAGATTTACATCTACTAATAATATCCATAAATTGATGGTCTCTTGCTTCACATTCGCTTTTATCAAAAAATTCTGGAAGATGAAGATGTTGAAAGTCTGGAATCCAACCAATGGAAGGAATTTTACACTCTTTCCATAACAAACAATTATGTGAAATCAAATTAATTCGATGTTTGCGTAAAAATAAATATAAAAGGTAATCACGGCGTGGAAAAATTTTAATTAAAAACTTACTTATCCACCAACTAATTGTATATCGTTCTAAAATTGATGTACGAATAACTTCAACATTATCTTCAAACTTACTGATATCCGAAGTTAATCCAGTAATAACTACGGGACAAATCATTACCTCAGGCACAGACTGGATTGCCGAAAATAAATTACGATAATAATTCACTCCACCAAGCCAAGCCACGTGGTCTAAAAAAAAGGCTACTCGAATTTCTGACATTTGTTATACCAGTCTACATACTCAGAAATTCCTTCTTGCCAATTGACTAATGGAGTCCAGCCCCATGCACTTGCTTTTGAAATATCTGAAATATATGCATTTGGATCGCCGGGTTTAAATGTGGATGAAAATGTCGGTTTAATATTACTCTCGTATTGTCCACACAATTGTTCTAATATATTTTTAACCTTTACACCCATCCCTTTTCCAGCATTAACAACAGGGCAATCGACCGTTGCATTCTGTGATGCAACGTAAAGTAATTTTGATACATCATCTACATGTAACCAGTCTCGAATTTCTTCACCTGTACCAAAAAAAGCATAATCATCCTGGTGAAGTTTCTGACATGCATCCCAGAGTAATTGTTTACGTAACTCTGGTCCATATATAGAAAACATTCGTACAATTGCAACAGATAAATTATATTGTCGTGAATAAAGCTGACATAAAATTTCCGACATCTGCTTATGTGTTCCATATGGTGAAACTGGGTTTAATGGCATATCTTCAGTTATAGGAAGTGCTTCAACCTGTCCATACACAGCTGCACTAGAAGGATATACTAATTTAGTCGATGGTGAATATAAACGAATAAACTCAAGAACATTTGAAGTAGTGCGTACAGTTAAGTCGAAATCTATAGCAGGCTGCTCTACTGAAAACCCAACAGAAGCTCCCCCAGCACAATGAATGATAACATCAGGATAATTAGACAGTGTCAATAATGAATCAAGTGTTACATCTGCTTTATGCCATTCAGTTAAACCATAATCATGCCAGTTTGACCATTCTCCATGTCCAATACCTGTAACATGCCAACCCCTACTAGAATATTCACGTGCAACATGGCGACCAATAAAACCATATGCACCGGTTATCAAAACTTTATTCATTACTGTATATCACAAATAAGTGCGTTTCATTATTCATAAAGTTCACTGATATTATATTGCTTACCATCACTTAAATTAACAAGTGGCTGATCTGCAACTAGCTTTAGTCGTTCTAAAAATGGTAAGAAAGATAAGTGTCCCGATTCATCTCTTGCTTCACTGAATTGAGATTGTACCCAAGTATTTTCTGGCATAACTACTTCTAAATTCGAAACTAAGTCATCACGAACAAAGAAAATATTATTTCCAGCTTTATTTGATCCAACTAACGAGTATCCTTTAGTTTTAGCTAATTCAGTAAAAGCCTTAATTGATGCTCCATAATACAAGTTTGAAAAGTGTGAATCTGATCTAACGAATTCAGGATTATATGGAGTACTTACGGCGTGTACGGCTCCCCAAAGACTATTGTACTCACAGATAACAATTCGTGGGTTCACGACATCAATTGCTTCCCATATCCAATAATCATTTCCATCAATATCAACAGATAGCAACCCTATATCACCTGAGATACCATTTTGTTGAATGAGTGAATTAATATTGTTTTTATCAATAAATGCGCATTCAGCTTTTAAATTATGCTGCCAATAAATAGGATCATTTTTGATATACTGGATATTTTGCTCAGAACCATCAATAACTAAGCCTGACCAATTGTTGTTCATGAGTAAAAATCTTGTATTAGATTCAACATAAGTTTCAACCCCAAACTCGACAAATATGGGGTTTTCAATCTCAACTCTATTGATCAAGTATTGAATCAATCCATCTTCACCCCACTGGGATGTAACCTGATATTCATAATCATTAAAACCTTTAGGCTCTTGCAGTGAAAGCTGTCTTTCTTCAAGTCGACCTATAGATTGTTGAATTTTCTGCAATCTTCTATCTATCGTACTTATTAATCTAATTACACTTTTTATCTTATCTACAACCCGCACGTCTATTTTCTCCTACAAGTTTTCTATTTTATCAAGCTTAATCAACAAGAAATTATTAATATCATCAACATAATTGCTGAGATTTGCATGACTTCGATTCAATATAGATATATCTTATTTTTTAGACTTTATGAGTCATATTTCAGTAAAACTATTTAATCTTTTTTTCACAAACAAACCATCTACCAAGTGAGATTTCATCTTCCCACACTGAATCTAATACATAAACGGAATCATAAACTTGTTCATACTTTTCTTTCCACCAATCAATGGAGTTATTATGATAACTTTGGGTTGTTGTAATCCAACCTTCATTTTCACCACTTCTTGAAACAGGATGTTGATGAAATGAAATTTGACCAACAGTTCGATAGCATTCTGAAAGAAATTTAACAATCCCATCTTCTGTGAAATGCTCAAGTGATCCAATTGAAAAAGCATAATCAAATTCATTGTCAGCATATGGGAGCTGTGTTGCATCACATGCACGCAGTTTTTCCATAGGAATATTATGTATTTCAGAAGCCTTAGCTAGTAACATTTCTGAAATGTCACACCCAAATAACTCTAAATTTTTAAATTTCGAGATAATCCCCATTGTTTTACCAGTCCCACATGCTATATCCAGAACTTTACCTTTACGACCAACCATCAGTAACTGGATCTCATTCCATGCATTTCCTTCTCCCCAAGTTTCTAAAACTTCTGCAAAATCAGGATCCCAATACATATCTAAATCTTGTTCAGTTGTTGTACCTTTACGGATTATTGGAACTTTCTTTATTCTACGAAATACAGAAAGAATAACAGGTGGTATTAATTGCTTTATAAAATACTTAATATTCATTTATATTTTCCTTAGTGTAAGATCAATAAGCTAGTTTATAATCTGTAATAGAGACTTCCAGCTTAAAACTTATTTTATTTTATAGTTGAAATCACCACATAATCTTTGAATCAATTAAAGATGTACCAACTAAAACTATGATGCTAAGTAATATGCTCGCATCGGGGTCAGTAGCCATAAGTTAAAACCTCGATTATATCCAACGGAGGTTTACAACCTCAGAAAACAATATGCTCATCGCATAATTAGATTATAACTCTCATCAAAAGTAACAATATAGAAACACAGTCTAAAGAAATTTCATAATTGGTTTTAAAGATCTGCAATATATCCTATATAGAAGTTGTTTCTGAGATTGATAAAGTGGCTCTACATTTGCATATACATTCAATTTAATAAGAGCATACAATATTCTTAGTCTTTGCCAAGCTGTTAACTTCTCACTTAATTTAACTACAAATTTAGAAAGCTTGTAAAAAGGTATAAAGTATTCGATAACACTATCATTAAAAAGCCTGAAAATATTTTGGCTACTGCTTGTTCCTTTAACACCAAAAATAATATTCCCTTCTTTAGTTCTGTTAATTTTCCCTTTACTTGCAAGGTATAAAATCGTTGCCCAATCAAACCCCAACCAATCATCACCTGGAAAAATCAACTCTAACAAATCAGAGTCTCTTAATATTTGAGTCCGAAATAAACAGTAAAATAATCCATGAGATTGAAACGAATTCTGGAAAAACTCCATATACCTTTCAAATTCATTATCTTTCTCTAAAGAAAAATCTACTAATTTTCTGCCATTAGTCCAATTTTCAAACCCATTAGGTGAACCTGATGCAGAGTAACTCGGATTATTTTTGAGAAAATTATAGTTTAATTCTAAATAATTTGAAGATCGAATATCATCAGCTGCTGCCCACATATAATATTCCCCAGTAGCTGCCTTAAAAACATATTCAAAATTTGGTGCTCCGCCAATATTCTTAGCTTGGCGGATATACTTGATACGTGCATCTTTAGCTGCATAACTTTTGCATATTTCTGCTGACCCATCAGTTGATGCGTTATCAGAAATAATCAATTCGAAATTTTTAAAAGATTGATTAACTAAAGATTCTAAAACAGGCACAAGAAATTCATCTGCATTATAAAGAGGCATACCAACTGTGATCAAAGGTTTGTTGTTATCGTTAGAATGCTTCATTAACTTAATCCCCATTACTTCATGAATATAAATTTATATTGCTGACTTCAGATTACTACATTAATTATTAAAGCTCACTTTTACTCTACCTACATGAAAGAACAATTTCTATGAAATTTTCCTTTCTATCAAATCAACAGTAAACTGACGGCCAAAGTGAGAATAATCCATCCGAAAATCATTTGATTGAATATATAATTGCAGTGCTGAAATAATAGAGTGGTGATGCTCAGGTGACCACTCATCTAACCATTTATCATAGATACTTGGAGTAAATTGTTCCATCTCCCCGCCAAGTTCTTCTGTCGTCTTTTCAAAATTGTAAAAAAATAAATTTAGCGTATTATAAATATACCGCATAAAATAGTATTCATAGACTTCTTGCATATCTATTGTAAATTCAAGTTGATCAAGATTAATTAATATACGACGATAGTCTTCTACATTCTTAGGATGTATATTAAAATCATATGCAATATGTGGGTTGCATTGAGAACAATTTATAACTGGAATTCCAAGCGCAGCATACTCAAATCCTATTGTTCCATATACAGTTAACACGGCACTAATTCCTTCTGCGATTATCTGATGATGCGATGTATTTGCCGGTAAAAGATTGATTTTTGGATATTTTTCAATAAAAGAATTTATGATTTCCATAGTTCCATCCAAATAATCTGGATGTGTTTTTATATACCAGTCATAATTTGTCTCTTCAGTGATTTTTCCTAAAAAATCAAGCCATTCATAAAAATCCGGAAATAAATTATTTCCATAACTATGAGGGCTATCGAAAAAACAGTGTGTCGCAATTAGTATCTTCTTTCTATCCGATGATTTAAGCAGCTTTACATTATGCTTAGCTCCCCAGGCAGACTTGGTCGAATAACTCATATCAACGCCAACTTCACCTTCAAAACGCCGATTTATTCTTCGTTGTGCTTCTGCAACTCCTGCATTTTTTACTTCCGCTGGTAATGATGAAAACTGTTCACGAAAATCAAGATAGTCATTATATGCAAATAGATTATTTGAACTTAAACGGTAGATATGAGTAGCATTTGATTGATATACAGGAATATTTCTATGAACTGCAATTCTCATAGGTATTCCCATGTTGTAAGAACAATGACTAATATTAATCGCACGTACATCATTTTTATTTAGGTAATCTTCCCAAAAGATTATAAATTCAATTGATTCTAATAGAGAGCGGTTAAATTCAGCAGATTCTAAATTAATAGTAGGTTTTTTATAAGTCATCAAAAACTTATCATAAATAAGATCACCTACCCAAACATTGTTAATTGTAAGTTCTTCGATATCCCGCTTATTTTTCAGATGACTAACAACATCTAAAAACATATTTTTTGCTTTATTCTTTTGTGCTCGAGACAGGTTTATCTCAATAAATTCGTTTACACCAAATGAACTGTATACTCCAAATTCATTTTGTCCTGTGAACTTCCTGAAATTGAATAGAATTTTTTGCAACCAATTGTTGTGCGCATATTTGGTATAGGCTTTGATTTGAAATTTATTATCTAGCGCAAGAATATTTGACATATAACTATATGCAATATGCGCAGAATGCATTGAATTCAATTCAAATAAAACAATTGGCTTTCCTTGTTCTTTGAGTTTGTTATGTGGAAATATTTTTTTATTATGTTTAATAAATCTATTTAGAGAAGATGAGTTTTTAATTCTTCTTAATTCGTTAAAAATTTTATTGAGCACTTCAACAAACATTACTATCACCATTCAAGATAAATTACACAATCAAATATTGTAGTGGGATTAAATTATTTATTATAAAGATGGGTGCTTATAACGACAAATTCATAATTAATTTTTCGAAAATTATTATGACTTAATTGAATCTCGCAAATATTCAATTTCTGGCTGAGGTAAAGCACACTTGCTCCCTCCGGGAGGGATACAACTAATTACTCGTTTACCAGCAAGAAGCCCAATTACCATAGCCATACTCTCACATCCAACAACTATATCACTAGCAGCCACTTCTTCAAACAACGTCCTATTTCCACCACGTTCAACAGGTAAATCATATTCATTAATAATACCATCATACTTGTGGGCTAACTCTGATGGGTGAGGACGAACTAATATATGAGCTATTTCCTCAATCATTAAATGTATATTATTCAGAAAATATCTTAGCGCATCTTCCTCAACATATCCCCAAAAATACTCATCTCCATACTTACTAAACGCATACTCGCGTATAGGTTCGCAAACGTAAAGTATATTAACTTTATTATTATTTTCTTTGTAAACTGATATTTTTTTAATTTCGTTCTTTAAGTCGTCAAAATACATATTATTTACTAACTTAATTTCTTTGTCAGGAAAATTATTATTTGCAATATTTTTTGCATAATCATCTCCTACCCATATTTCATCGGGAAGACAGGTTTCTTCATTCCTTATAAATCGAGCAGAGTAGTTAACCCAATGATCTAAATATGCAATTGATTTGACATTATTATTTTTTGCTAAGTTAATTGCATCCCATTCCAAGTCAGACTGCCAACTGGTACCACATAATATCCAACCAACGTTATCAATAATGTCTTCCAATTTATTATTTTTTATTTGCCCAAGCTTACGATTGAATATTTTAATTGCAGGTCCATCAAGAACATAAAGACACTCAAGTCCATTCTGACGAATATAGCTTGAAATTATTTCTGCACCACCTGCGTCATGACTAACAACACAAACTCTAGAATGAATTGTGCAGCTATTATCAGGCAAGTTCTTTGATACTCAATTCAATTAGTTCAATAGTAATCAACTGCTCAATCTGATCATCAGGGAACCGTATAGAAAACTCTTCTTCTAATGCCAATACCAAATTCATATGTCTAAGCGAATCCCATTTTTCAACTACTCCTGGTGCAGAGTTAGCAGGAACATCTTCTATATTCATTTCGAATACGGCAGCCATTACGGCAATAATTTTTTGTTTAACTTCACTCATTTCATGACTCCTATCAAATTATGTCAATATATTTAATATCTTGTCCCTTATAGTCAGACAAGTAGATCATATAATCTTTGCCATTTTCTTTATCCAAAGTACGAGTAAAACCAAGGGTATCGTAAAACATTTCTACTTGACTATTTTTTGCTGTTGTTAAATATTCACCATGTAATCTATTTATGTTTCTAGTTCGGAGAGTGTGCACTAGCTCATCAAAAAAAGCATATTCAATGTTCCGACCAATTACACGACAACTTATGAGAAAACTATCAACCACCCAGTTATTTGAAAATTCTTCATTATTACGAACAACTGCCATACCTGTCACACCATAATCACCATAAAGATCTGATACTGAAAATGCCGCAAGAGTATAAAGTGGATCGGCTAACATTCTTTGAATTTCAGCCTCAGTGTAACGTCGTGTGGTTAGATTAAATTGATTAGTTTTTTGCGACATTTGAGCGACACGAGAAACGGGGATATCTGCATCCCAATAAATTGTAAGTTTAAGTTGTAAAGATCTTAAATATTCATCGATTGAACTAAACTGTGATACGTTAGCTTTCCGGTGCCGTTCTTCTTGATACATTTTTGTTTTACGTTCATCTTCAACTGACTTAGATAGTAAGAAGAAATTACTTCTTAGACGCCTAACTAATGTTGGATATTCTGATAGTTGCTTGGGTACCTGAATACATTTTACATGAGGTAATTCTTTTTGAATCAAACCTATCTCAAATGCTGAATCATCAATAAAGACAAAACTATCTAGGCCGAGATTAAGTTCGATGGCAAGTTCTCTTAGGTTTGTGGCTTTATCAAGCCAATTAATCTTTTTAGCTACAAAGTCTTCCTCTTTCAAAATCATATCAGGATGTTCTAGAAATACTTGTTCCACATCGGAAAAATTATTTTTGCTACACAACGCCAGCAATACTCCTTCTTTACGTAATCCACGAAGAATTGTTTGAACCTCTAGAAATGCTTTGCCCTGTGATGTCATATCATTCATACGAATACCAAAAGGACCGTCTTCGCCGAGAATGCCCCCCCACAGGGTGTTATCACAGTCAAGAACCAATATTTTTTTACTGTTTCCTGTTGCGGTCAATAATGCTGGCGTTACAGCTTCAGTATATGCTTTGAAGAACTCAAGTGAATACAGCGCCTTTGAGGAAAGAAACTGTCTAAAATCTGCACATTTATCAAGTCCTACTGTAGCAAACACCATTTCGATATCAACGATGATTTGATTTGAAGTTACTTTGCTTTCCAATACAGCATTGAGTCTCTTACAAAGTCTAGCTAAGGGCTCATTTCTTAGAGGATCAGAATAAAATAGAAAGGAAGAAAATTTATTGATTAATACTAAAGGGGTATTTTTAAGATTTCGTAGCACTAATTCGATTTCATTCTCAACGCGACATACTAATACATCTAAGTCTTCCTCTGTCATTAGATGCGCCTTATTATGAAGGCCTTCTACTAAATTTCCAGCCTCCCAAAATACAACGACTGTATCCGACTGAGAAAAATGACTACTATCTTGTACAATTGTGTCGTAGTCGCCAGTTATGACATTGGCATTAATATTTTCTTCACGAAGGTTTAACTCTAAAACTTCTTTTATTTGATTAATAGTGATGTTTGAGATAATTCCAATATTGTATTCACTGCCAGTAAGCTTTTGTCCGAGTTCATGGTTTCGTTTAAGAATATCAGTAAACTTCAAAGAAATCACACCATTACCTGCCCACCGTTTACGCGAATGATCTCACCACAAAGGAAACTTGATTGATCTGAGGCCAGAAAAACTATAGCATTTGCCACATCTTCTGGTGTAGATAATCGTTTCAAAGGAGTATTAGCCGCTGCTACTAACCTTACTCTCTCAGGTACATCCGCGAGCTGATCAGTATTTGTCATCCCTGGACTAACAGAATTAACCTGAATACCTTTCGGCGCAAGATCATAGGCTAATGATCGGCTAAATCCCCTAAGAGCGCTTTTAGCAGTTATGTATGGAAGTAAATTTGGTTCAGGCGCATCAACATATTGGGTATCTAAGGTAATTATTTTTCCACAACGATTTTTTTCCATATATGGAATAACTGCTTGAACAAGATTGAAAGCTCCTTGAATTTGGTTATTCAGGTGTAACTGAAAATCATTCCATGTTAATTCTGAAAATTTAATAGCCGCAATTTTTACTGTTGAACAATTAACCATTACGGATATTGAACCAAGGCGTTGAGCAATATTATCAACCATTTTATTTACAGCTAAATGATCTGTAATATCGCAGTTAAAAATCTGGACTTTTTTACCTTCTCCTTCAATTTCCTTAGCCAGTTTCCGAGCACTATCAGAATTACTATAGAAATGAATAGCTACATCAAACCCTGCTGCAGCTAATGCTCGACATGCAGCAGAGCCTATCCCGCCAGAACCACCAATAACTAACGCGACTTTATTTTGTGCTTGATCGCTAGTTTTTTCTGCCGTAGTAATTTTATTCTGTTCGACAACCTTTACCTTTGCTATGCCTTTTGTAACTTTCTGTCGATGTTGGTTAGTAATATCTGTTTGCAACTCGACTACTCGAGTTCTATCATCTTTCTTTATTACTTCAGCACGAATAGTAAGAGTATCCCCCTCACGAACAGGTAAGAGAAACTCAAGATTCTGAGAGAACCAAAGAGCTCCATCTCCAGGAAGTCTTGTTCCAATTAAAGTTGAAATAAACGATGCTCCCAACATTCCATGAGCAACCGGTTTTTTATAATTTGTTTTAGCTGCAAAACTGGCATCTGTATGAAGACGATTATCATCCCCTGTCAGTTCAACGAAGCGCTTTACATCTTCTGAAGTAAGTTGATGAATCAACTCTTCGAAAGCTCCTACATAAATATCTTCATATTTCATTTTCTAAATAAGCCTAAGTAAAATTTAATTAATTGCAGATTCAAAAATCCGGGCGAATAGATAAACATCCTGAAAACTTCCATTTTTATATATATCTTGTTTAAGAATACCTTCTGTTTTAAAACCAAGAAGCCTTTCATAAAATATTGACACTTCTTTCGCTATTGAGGCACCATGAATACGATGCATATTTAGTGTATCAACTGCATGACGAATTAAAATACGATTAGCTTCAAGCCAATAATTAATACTTTTATATTTTGTCTCGCCAATAAGCCCCCCGATTTCACACTTTCTATTTAAATAATCAATATTACTAAGAGAAATCGTTCCAATTAAAACTTGATCTATTTTATGAAAAATACCTAATTGAAGTTTGTTCTTATTTCCACAGATCTCATTTTTAAAAAAATTCATTTGGTCTTCTCTGGAATTTGGAAAGTAATGTTTCTGCATAGTTTGCATATTTTCTTCATTATTAAACCAATTATACCAATTACTTTTTTCAACAATTTCCTCAGTAAGCCCAACTAAATCTAAGTTATCGCCTTTCAAAAAAACGTCAAATTGAATTTCCTGATTAATCATAATCCAACAACTCCATATGGCTCCACACTTTCTGGAAAGCTAAAATAATCGAATCAACGTCTTCATTACTATATTCATTCAAACACATTGCCAAACACATGAACGTTGAATCATGCAATTCCTCAGCAACAGGACATATTCCCTTTTCATAACTCACATCACGCTTACAGATATCAGAACTCCAAGGAAATCCAGTTGAACCAAATGCCATTTTCTTCTGATACATAGGTAATAAATGGATATTTGTATATCCAAGAGCCAGACCTGATAGCCCTTCTGCTGTTAATGCCTCATATATTTTTTGACGATCAATTTTAAGTTCTGCTTTATCAAGAACAAATGGATATACATAGTATGCATGTGTGTAGTCATTCTTAACCACTGGGATTTTCAATCCTTTAAGGTTCTGAAGACCTTTTGTAAGACGCTCTGCAATAGACTGTCTTTGATTTACTAATGACTTTAATTTTTTAAGTTGCTCAATTCCAATTGCACATTCAATTTCACCTAACCTGAAATTATAACCAACCATGTTAGCCAAATCACTAACACCTTTGTCTTCTACAACTGCTTCTGCATGATTACGTATTAACCGAAGACGTTCTGCTATTTCATCATCATTTGTAACAAGGATGCCACCTTCTCCAGTATGAATATGTTTGTGGTAATTAAGGCTATAACCACCAACATCAGCCAATGTTCCAGCAAACTTATCCTTATACATAGCACCGGGTGACTGAGCAGTATCAGAAATTATTTTCAAATTATACTTCTTAGCTAATTTATTTAAACTTTCCATATCTGCTGAATGACCAAATATATCTATAGCCATAATTGCCTTGGTAAAAGGTGTTATATTTTTTTCAACCGATACAGGATCAAGATTAAATGTTTCTGGTTCAATATCAGCAAAAACTGGAATTGCATTCCAGTGTAAAATTGCCGTTGCACTTGCGCACATTGTCCAGGGACTAACTATAACTTCATCTCCGGGTTCAATACCTATCGCACCAATTGCTGCAATCAAACCTGATGTCCACGAATTAACTGTTACAGCATGTTTAACACCAAAATATTGTTCACATAGTCTTTCAAATTCCTGTACTTTTGGGCCACCATAAAAATCAGGATCCCAACAACCAAGAAACTGAGAAAGCACACCACTTTCAATTACCTTTGTTGCAGCATCCAGTTCCTCGCTACCTATAGGGTTATATTTTTTAAAATTTTTATTTATAACCTTTTCACCGCCAAACAAAGCAAGAGCTTTCATGTTTTTAATCATTATAGAGATACTCTTATTTTTTCAAGTGATTCAATTGTTGAAATTGCAGCTAATCCATCACACAGATTATAGTTTTCAGACATGATTGATTGTGCTATTTGCTCTACTACGTTCCACTGAGATCTTGCCATATTAGTTGGTATTACTTCTTCATTGTTTGATAAGGTGATATAGCCCTTTGTTATCAAGTCTTCACTTATAGATTGCCAAATAATTTTGGCCCCTCCTTGTTCAATACTCAATCGTCCGTTCGGAGCGATTAATTCTACTGTATAGTGTGAAAAACACTCCTCTTTAGCAGATAAAAACGTCACATTTCCATGCTTAAATTCAACTTGAAAATCAGGCTCTGGATCAAGACCATTCCATGTCCGTCCCGAATTAATAATTTTATAATCAGTCATCTCACCTAACCATGACTGCATTAAACTAAAAAAATGTGAGCCATTATTAAATAACCCTTTGCTGTACCAAACTACCCCTTTTAAAGGCCGTTCAATAACTTCAGATTTAATTCGCTTTGTTATCTCAGCAAAACCTGGGTCGGAAATTCGCATATAATTCACATATAACTTGCAGCTATTTGAGTTGCATTTGTCATATATAACTTTCGCATCTTCCAAGTTATATGCTAGAGGCTTTTCACAAAGAATCACGGATGGTTTTGCTATTTCAAAAATTTGCTCAACAGCCGTGCGATGCTCTCCCGTTGGTAGGGCTATTGCGATAATATCTGGTTTTGTAATGTGAAGTGCTTCTTTGATATTAGAAAATGATGGGCAACTATACTCTTTTGTAAAACTCTCACAATTATTCTTATTAACATCAACACCACCAATCAATTCAAAATTTGGGTGCTGATGAAAAGCTCTCGCGTGAGTAATAATGTAATCACTAGGATTGTGTAATAAATCATACCCCATACCAATCTGGCCCAATCCAAGGACTAAAGCTTTAAACTTCATGTATTGCCTTTTCGATTTACACTATTATTAATTTGAACCCAATTTGGATTTTTTTGAAGTAAACGTATCACATCTAAACAACTGAATAATTTATTTGATACACCAAAATACTCAATAATACATTTTAATAATTCGTAATCAGCATGCTCATCTAGTGTAAGGCCTAAATCTGGCCAATAAAGAGAGGGAGGTGCAATTAGATGTATACGAGGAAATAATTCAGGATGTTTAATCATATGCAGAGAAACATGCTCTCTATCTAATGTATCATTTGTCATTGACGCTGATTGTTTCAAATATTCTAAAGTAAAAACTTGTGTATCCATACCATCAGGATAACTACGGATAATACCGTTACTTACAAATGAAATTTTATTGCCCTTAAACATTTGAATCGTTTGTTCAACAATATCAGGATCAATAATTGGACAATCTCCAGTAATTTGAACTACAGCATCTGCACCCACAGAGTCTGCTGCCCCTATTACACGATTCATAACATCGTCTTCATCGCCTCTAAATACATTAATTTTTTCATTCTTAGCAAATTCAACTAACGGGTCATCGGAATCATTGATAGTAGTAGCAAGCACGATCTCATCAATTGATTTGACCGCACGTAATCTCATAACCAGATAATGCAGCATTGGCTTCCCAAGTACAGTCATAAGAACTTTTCCAGGTAATCTTGAAGAAGTCATTCTGGCTTCAATTGTAGCAACTATTTTCATACTAAATATTTAAAGTAAATAAAGGTTATGATTTTACTAAATCCCAACTTACAGGTGTTCCTTTAACTACATCTTTGTTTATTTTTTTTCCAAGTATATTTTCAAAATATTTTGGAGGAAGCCCTTTACCTGGTCTTATTGCACGAAGATTATCTCGTGTAAAAATCTCGCCTGCATGCATATTTTCAGAAATATATAGTGAACGTCTATAGACAGTAGATTTTTCTTCTGCTGAGGTAGCCCCATATTTAACTGAACCCAACGACTGCCATGCTCTTTCAGTTTCTACAACAAGAGATTTCATTTCTTCTGGTTCTAAAGAAAAATCACTATCTACTCCACCGTCTGCCCGACTTAAAGTAAAGTGCTTTTCTATTACTGTAGCCCCATGTGCAACAGCAGCAATTGAAGCTCCAACTCCCATAGTGTGATCTGATAATCCAATTTCACAATTAAATAATTCACGCATGTGAGGTATAGTTAAAACATTTGTATTCTCAGGTGTAGCTGGATATGTGCTTGTACATTTCAATAAAATTAAATTATCACAACCAAACTGTCTACATGTAGAGACAGTTTCATAAAGCTCAGCTACTGTCGCCATACCTGTCGATATAATCATTGGTTTACCAGTTGAAGCAACCTTCTTAATTAAAGGAATATCTGTATTTTCAAATGAGGCAATTTTATAACAAGGTGCATTTAACTCTTCAAGGAAATCAACCGCAGTTTCATCAAATGGTGAGCTAAAGGGAATCATGCCTAGTTCTATGGCTCTATCAAAAATTGGTTTATGCCAATCCCATGGTGTATGTGCTTGTTGATATAATTGATATAGTGTCTGACCATACCAGAGTGAATTTGGATCACTTATACGAAATTCACCTTCATTTAGATCAAGTGTCATTGTGTCAGCTGTATAAGTTTGAATTTTAAGTCCATGAACGCCAGCTTCTGCCGCTGCATCAACAATTTTTAATGCTCGGTCAAGTGATTGATTATGATTCCCAGACATTTCAGCAATAATAAATGGTTTATTTCCACCACCAATCTCGAATGTATCTATTCTCATTTTATTTTCCATCCATCAACGACATAATTTCTCGCAAAATCACAACCCAAACTCATGATTACATCAATAACTGACATATGACTCATAAATTCTTTTGAACCAGATTGATTATAAGGTTGAATATTATAATTTTGATATATCACATTAATGTTACTTTCTGTCAGCACTTTGTCTTCTTCAATATAATCTTTTGCACCTAATGGTGAAATATATTCATTTGCACTAACTTTGTTGCAAATATTCAGAACGTGTTCAGACCTGTTACCCGGGCAATTTAGCTCACTGGCTAAAATAAACTTCGTCTCGATATTAAGTTTCTTACAAAACATTTTTATTAAATTTATATTCAACTGAGATAAATACTCAGTGGATGAGTCCATAATATTTTCTTCATAATATGGATATATGTCTGAATAACATGAAGATTTACCATAGGCTTGTTTAATTGTTTTGGTATGTTTTTTTCTCCATTTTTGATCCTCTGTAATTTTGACATCATAAATTAATGTATCCAATGAATGCTTCTTTACAGGAACTGACAAAAGTATTTCTTGTCCGTGACTTAATACTCTATTCCTTGTCTGCCATGATTGGTGCTCAAACTGAACATCATCCAAAAACACAAAAACATCTGAATTATAAATTAAATTATAAAAACCTGACCAGGGTATATAAGTCGGTTGCATAATTGCGCACTTCATATGATTATTTCTGCTTTATTAAATTAATTTATTATACAAAATTAGTAATATAAAAAATAATAAATTTTCTTTGTATGAATATTTATACATCACTATTACTCAATGAAAAACTTTTCAGTACTTCCATCTTTTTAAGCGGACGAGACGAACTATAATCTAATATACGAAGAAAATTATTTCCGGTTGCTATCAAAGGATTATCACCAGATTCAATAACCATACCTGGCTGGTAAACGCCTTCTTTTTGTTGTTCAATTTTTGCAGAACGAATCACTAACTCACCCGAATCTAAATTGCTTTTAGTCCATCCTCTCCATCCCAAAGCTCGTACTTTTCGTAATATAAGTTCAGCGTCATCACTCCAGCATATAATTCCATCTTCTGAAGTTCTGACAGGAAAAGTAGCCTCATTTGAACTAACCTCTTCCTTAGGCCATTTTGACAGAGGTATAGATGCCAGTTTAAGCATGATTTTTTCTGCAGCTAATTCACATTTATCATATACGGCATTATATTCATCAATACTCTCAATTTTAACTGACTTCGAATCAACCAGCGGGCCTTCATCTACTTGTTCTGTCATCCAATGTGCTGATATTCCACCATTGGTATCACCCCGTAGAATTTGTTCTTCAATTGGAGATCCTCCCCTGTAAGATGGTAATAGAGAAGGATGAAAATTAAGTACTCCATATTTCGGAGCCTGAAGCAGTTCTTTTGATAGAATTTGTCCAAATGCGCCAACAATAACAACATCCGCTTCGCTAAAAAGTTCTAGCACATCAGAATTTTTCCGGATTTTGCGTGCATCAAACCAACGTATATTATTATCTTCAAAAAATGAAATTGCCTTTGCAGATTTTTGTCTCTGTGGTTCAATTCCTGCTGCCAGAAGTTCTATTTCATCAGCTATGTTTAGAGACCGCGCAATTTTCCACATGTATCCTAAAAAAACACATTTAATCACTATACTGACATTCCCATACACATTTGTTCAATTACACGGCTTGTACCTTTACCATCTACAAATTCTTGTCCAAGTTCCGACATTTTATGACGCTCGTCTGTATTTTTTATTAATGACAAAGTAGCATTTACAATATCAAGCTCAGATACATCTTCATGCCAGCCTAAATTTTTAGCAACACCTAATTCTTCCAACCGTTTCGCAACTTGTATTTGGTTATCTGCCATTACGATAATAAGTGATGGTAATCCTAAAAAAGCGAGTTCCCAACATGTACTTCCTCCTGCTGATATTGCCAGATCAGAAGATGTAATTAATTCTGGCATATCTTGTACATTAATTGCTATTTCGACATTAAATGGTACTTCTATTGCTGATTCTTTTAATATGTCAATATATTGATTGCCTGCACCAACTATTACTGTCACGTGTAATCCTGAATCATCTAAACTTTTTAATGCCTGAATTATTTTCAGCGTCATGTTATCCGGGTCAGCCCCTCCAAGTGTGATAATAATTTTTTTTACATCAACACTTTTTGGTCTTTTCCATCCAATCCATTTCACAAATTCTTCCCGAAGACAGGAATATTTACACCCCATTAATAAGTTACTATTTATATATTTAGCGTCATACATATCCGGGTTTGCATAGATATTTTGATTCAATATTAAATCAGCGGCATAATAATCAAGTGAGCCATGGTCATCCATCAGGAGTACTTTATTACCAGCTTTTTTTAATTCCGAATGAAATGAGCCATTAAAGTGATAGCCATCTAAAATAATCCAATCTGGACCAATTTGTTCAGATAAATGTAATGTTTCATTGATATCTGATTCAGATTCTTCTGAAATACATAGATGTCTAATCGATATACCAGAGTTAATCATTCTTTCTTCTATTGCTGGTAAACCTGGTACAGTAAGCAGAACAACTTTTCCACCTTCTCGCATAAAACCCTGCGCAATAGAAAAACATCGCATAAGATGTCCTGCACCAATTATTTCATTTCCATCTGCTCTTATTAATAGTGTTTTGTCTTTAAGGGCATTATTCATTTATGTGCCAGATACAAAGGTTCAATTAATTAATATCAGAAAATAAATTCAATATTATTGATACGAAATGAAATTATCTCACTTTGAAAAGTGGTTCAAGTTGCTGACAATGCAGCATTTGTTCAAGTTTTTTCTGACTTACAGCATTTACTAATAGTGGTATCACTTCATCGTATGCAGCAAAGAGCTTTGCTAAATCATTATCACTATGACTAAAGTTTAAATTGTGACTTCCAAAAGTAAGAATCCCTCTGGCTAGCATTTCTTGCATAAAAAGAGTTTTAATTTGCCACTGAGAATAAGGTGCTGCATCTTTCATTAGAAAGAAGCTCCACACCGGATTACCCGAAATACTCAGGAAATGTTGAGCATTATATTGAGTAATTAAAATATTAAGATGATCGATAATTTTTCTACCCTGTGCATACAGAGTTTGAATGACAGGTTTAGTTTGTATTTTATTCATTGTTGCTAATGCTGCTGCCAGAGACAATGTTTCGCCACCAAAGGTAAACGAATAAAATATTTCTTCCATTACTTCCATTAACTCAGACTTACCAGCAACAGCTGAAAGAGGATAACCATTAGCTAGCCCCTTTCCAAAGGTTGAAAGATCTGGTATCACGTCAAAATATTCCTGAGCACCACCATTTGCAAATCGAAAACCGGTAACAGTTTCATCAAAAATTAATATAGAAGAATTATCATGGGTTAGTTTCTTCACTTTTTCCAAAAAACCTGGCAATGGTTCAACAACATTCATAGGCTCCAATATGACTGCTGCAATTTGATCCGGGTAATCTCGAAATAATTTTTCAAGAGAATCGATATCATTATAATTGAAAATATGAGTAAGGTCGCTTGTGGCTTGAGGTACTCCACGATTACGTGCAGTTGATCCAATATACCAATCTTGCCAACCATGATATCCACAGACTGCAACATGATCGCGATTAGTATATGCACGTGCGATTCTGATTGCACCAGCGGTAGCATCTGAACCATTTTTCCCAAAACGTACCATCTCAGCACTAGGCACCATCTCGCAGATCTTATCTGCTACCTGCATTTCGATGGGATGAGGTAAACTAAAAATAACACCTTCTTCAAGTTGTTCTTTGACTGCTGATGTTACATCAGGATCATTATACCCTAGGGTAATTGAAGCAAGGCTGCTAATGAAGTCTATATATTCATTTCCATCTACATCCCACACATGGCTACCTTTACCTCTTTGAATAAAATAAGGAGAAGCACCATAAGGAAACTGGGTTTTGCTTTTACTAAAAGTTTGACTCCCGAGAGGAATAACCTTCTCAGCATGTGAGAGAAGTTCTTCAGAACACTTATATCGCGATGACACATTCACTCCGTAAGCAATGTATATGCTTTGTTATGATCTTTAAAGATAACAGTTGATAGAATTCTTTCGTCTGGTGTTTCATTAAATGAATCAGACATATGTGAATAGCTAATTTTTTCTGCCAATGAATAGTGTGGATATACTGTAAACAAACCAGAATAATCCATTTTATAACTAAATACGCCTTCTGCATGTGCGTAGGGACGAGATACAGGATATTTTGAGTCAAAATCTGTAATCCCTAAATAACTTTCATCACAGAGAACACGATCAGCTTCTGCGATGACTTTTGCCAACATAGTGCGATCTACCAAATACAGACAAAAGCCAAAGAGAACAAAATCAAAAACTTCATTCTCATATGAAAGTTCATCTGCAGTACCAACTTTTAAATACAAATCAGGAAAACTATTTTTACCTTCATCAATTGCTTCCTGAGAAGGGTCAACACCATGGCCAATACAACCTGTTAAATTAACTAAACGTTGAAGATTAATACCTGTTGAACAACCTACTTCCAAGACTTTGTTATTTTTCCTGATATATTTACTAAAAAATTCTAAATAAGTTGGAATAGCTTCTACTGAATCAGCAAGATAATTACTACTATTTCGTTCAAAATATTTATCGCCTTCACCGCTTAATAAAAATATATCTTTTTGTGTTTTTTTCATTAATTTTTACTCTTAACGAATACATTATCAGCAATTTTGGATTTTATATAACCTTCATTACGTACAAATTTTGAATTAATTTTGACTAATTCAGGAACATCATGAAGTAATGCTAAAATATCATTAAAACGAAATTTCTTGTTTTCAAAATATAGTTCACTATAAATCTTCTCTACAAATTCAAAATCTTCTTTTTCATCTACTGTCCATCTTAGTCCTGATAAATCCTTATTGTTAGTTACATTACAAATTACAAAATTATCACTATTATTATAAATATATGATGTTACATGTTCACGTTCTGAAGGTAACTCACCTTCATTCCAGGATATTTTCAATGCGTTAAAATTAAAAATCTCGATATCCAGTCCATCTGGATATGTAGGATTTAATGCGTTAGAAGTATAATCTGCCTTTTTAGATAAATGAATATCAATTACATTATCTATAACATCTGGATCAGCTAAAGGACAATCTCCTGTTAACCTTACTATATTGTCAGCATTATATTCACATGCCACTTTATAGAATCGGTCTAAAACATCATCAAGACTACCACGATAAACAAGAATATTAGCTTTAGTAAGTATATCTACCAACTCATCATCAGATTTGTCAGTGCTTGTTGCTACTACTAATTTGTCAATTTTTTCTGAATCCAAAATTCTTTCGATTTGTCTTAATATCATCGGAACACCTAAAATTGGCATAAGCACTTTACCAGGTAACCTGTTAGATGAAGTTCGAGCTTGTAAGATTGCTAAAATCATTTTAACTTACTTATTAAATATTCCATTTTGATGGATTTAACATTTCAACATTATTTACAGCGAATCTTTCAAAATCTTTTTTGTCCAAAGTCTCTGTATAATTTTCACAAACCTCCAACAACTGCTTTTTAGTATTAATTCCGCATAATACAACATCAATTTCTTCTAAGGATGACACAAAACTCATGGCTGCTTCTATTGCAGTAAGCTGCTTCGTTTTAATAAATTTATGATATTCTTTAAGTAGTTTCTTAATAGGATCAAAGTGTGGTGGAATATTTTCAGGTTCCATTAACAGTAATCCTTGTAAAAATACTGATCTAGCATGTATCTCTATATTTTTTTTCTTTAATAATGACAAATAACCTGATTTTAAAAGTCTTTGATCTAATATATTAATCGGTAACTGTATTAAATCAATTGTATATTCTGATAATAATTTATCAACTTGATTAGCGGAATAAACAGAAGCACCTATTTTCTTAACTAAACCTTTATCTTTAATTTCAAGCATTTTATCAAACAGCAAATGTCCTCCAGGTAAAAACAGATCCTCAACATTATGTATAAGTAATCCATACAATGATTTTTTTCCTAGCTTATCTAAAGACTTCTTATATACATCTTCTAAATATACAGCATCTGTTATTTCAATAACTTTTTTATTAAATCCAGGTGTTTTAGTTACGATACTAAAATCATTATTAACAGTAACTTTACCTAACACCTCTTCGCTATTACCATAAAAAGAAGCCGTATCAATTACATTCACTCCAATATCATTTGCGTATGATATTATTTCATTAACTTCATTCTCTGGTGTTTTTCCTGTTGTATTAGAAATACCATAATCCAAACCAAATTGAACTGCGCCAAGACCAATCTTCATAAAACCAACTCTTTAATAGTATTCACAATATAATGTTGCTTTTCTAAAGTTAAGTCAGGGAAAATTGGTAGGCTAATAGCATCAACATAATAATTTTCAGCATTAGTACAATAACCTTTATTAAAACCCATTTTTTTATAATAAGGTTGATGATATATAGGAATATAATGCAAATTTACTAGAATACCTTTATTTCTAAGTCCTTCAAATATTTCAAGATGAGTCTTAGTAATTTCTTTTTGCTTTAATCGAATCACATACAAGTGAAAACCCGAATAATTATCAGGATGTTGCAACGGTGTAATCACTGGAAGGTCAGCCAAAAAACTATCATATTGTTTAGCTATAATATGTCGCTTACTTACAAAATTATCTAACCGTTGCATTTGGCTTAAACCTAAAGCGGCTTGAATATCTGTCATACGGTAGTTATAGCCAAGGTCGATCTGCTGGTAATACCAAGGTCCATCACTTATATCTGACATTTCGTTTTCGTCACGGGTAATGCCATGGCTACGCAACAACTGCATGTGTTTAGCCAACTTAGTATCATTCGTTAGTGCCATGCCCCCTTCACCCGTCGTAATAATTTTAACAGGATGGAAGCTGAAAATAGTAATTTCGCTATAACGACAATTACCAATCTGTTCATCTCGATATTTTCCACCAATAGCATGTGATGCATCTTCAATGATCTTAAAGCCGTATTTCTGACTGAGTTCGTGGATAACAGCCATATCACATGATTGGCCACACATATGGACAGGAATCACAAGCTTAGGGAGTTTATCAATTTTTGATGCTTGCTCGAGTTTTACAGAAAGAGACTCCACACTCATGTTATAAGTGTGTGGATCAATGTCTACAAAATCAATAGTTGCACCACAGTACAAAGCACAATTGGCACTAGCAACAAATGTGATTGGTGTTGTCCAGACAATATCTTCTTTTCCAATACCCAAAGCTAAACAAGCAAGATGCAGTGCACTCGTAGCGCTGTTCACAGCAACTGAATGTTCAGCACCACAATATTTTGCAACAGCATTTTCAAAAGATGGAACAACAGGACCTTGAGTCAGAAAATCCGATTGAAGGACTTCAACAACGGAATCAATATCCTCTTGATTTATATTTTGACGACCGTATGGAATCATGTCAGTCAAATTTTGCCTATTTTGCCACGATTAAGTGCAATCCATTCCTGTAAGGTATTTATACTCATCCAGTCGATATTGTTATCCGAACTATATGTAAAATCAGGTGCTACTAACTTTCCATTATTGATTCGTTGAGGATCCATACTCCAGTCATGAATTGCGGGCAGTATTTTGTAGTGATCAGAATATTCATAAGTATGTGGTGCATCCTCGGGTCCTATCATTTGTTCATGAATTTTTTCACCAGGGCGGATACCAATAATTTCATGAGTCGCTTCAGGTGCTATAGCACGTGCAACATCTGTTACTTTCATAGAAGGAATCTTCTTGACATAAATTTCACCACCGATCATATCCTCGAATGCATGCCAAACTAAATCTACACCTTCCTCTAAAGTGATCATGAAACGTGTCATCTGATTATCAGTAATAGGTAATGAGCCTTTATCACCAAGAGAAATAAAAAATGGAATTACAGAGCCACGTGAACCCATTACATTTCCATAACGTACAACAGCAAAACGAGTATCACTGTCACCAGAATACGAATTGCCTGCAATAAACAATTTATCCGAGGTTAATTTGGTTGCCCCATATAAATTTGATGGGCTACTCGCTTTGTCAGTTGAAAGAGCCACTACTCTCTTTACACCTTGATCAATACATGCATCTATAAGGTTCATTGCACCGAAGACATTAGTTTTAACGCACTCAAATGGATTATATTCTGCCGTTGGAACAATTTTAGTGGCTGCCGCATGAACAACATAATCAATTCCATTCAGAGCACGAACAAGACGATCTTTATCTCTTACATCACCTATAAAAAATCGAACTCTATCGTCATTTTCAAA
>Ga0316209_1001226_pt1 | contig 29013 bp, 26 predicted proteins | sample 6monopyrite_MG_FD_204945 | JGI IMG/M metagenome (GOLD analysis project Ga0316209, IMG submission 204945) | Microbial mat bacterial communities from mineral coupon in-situ incubated in ocean water Damariscotta River, Maine, United States -... | ecosystem: Environmental > Aquatic > Marine >...
AATACATCCATTCTACCCCGCCCAACTTAAACCATACATTATCAGACTTTCAATCCAATATTCCGAAGTACAACACTTCACAACAAACGATCCAGAATATAATATCAAGTAGTTACGAATTTCATATTAGACCAGAATAATATAAGTTACATCATCCACTTTATATTTAGCATAGCCCCCAGAAAACAGATTATTACCTTATACGCCCCCTTACTTACCCGCCTTCAATCTCAGCTACACTCTGCTTATTAACTGGTTTTTTTTCTGGTTCCATCAACAGGCCCAACCATGCCGGAAACTTATGTGCACCGAAAGGATAATACGAAACCGTGATTAACAATGATAAAGTAATTAAGTGAGATTCAGGATAACGAAGAATCCAATCTCCAACCCAGGATAACTGTAAAACAGGAACCGCAAACAACGTAAGAACAATTGTCCAAAAAAGTCGGATAAATGCAGTATGGCTCCCAAGCTTCTCAACAGTAGAATAAAAACTATCAATTAATGATGTAATAATTACGATTGGCAATAATATAAGATGTCCATCACTAGCTAAAGAGAAGTAGTCTAGTATAGATACACCTATCACCATGCTCGTAGCAACCAATGTAAAAATAATGGATAAGCGCGGTGTGCGAGACATTTTGTGATGAAAAGTTGGTCTGCCAAAATAAACAAGTACCATAGTTATTATCAAAATAAGTGCCGTTGTTTCTTTTTCAGCATACGTCACAGCCAATGCCAATATAGTAGGTGTAAACACCCCATAACTATGAATACCAAAGATATGCCGGATTAAAGCACACAACAATACACCAATCGGTAATAACATTAAAAGAGAAAGCTGGTCTCGAGTATGAGATGGTAATCTGTCTAACATTAAAACCTGATACCATTCACTACGAGAACTATCAAAACCACGAATAGATACAGGGTCACGCTCAATCATAATATCAGTTGTATATGAATAATTTTCGGCATTCAATACGCTACCTCTAACTGCGCCCGATACAATACCATCCCCATATTTATCAAGTGATACAAAATTAATTGGTAAGTCATGACGATAACCAAGACCAGGATGATAATCTACCCAACGATCATTAACATAGACTTCAACCCAATAGTCAGGATTAGACGAAGGTTCATCCTTAAGTTCTAAACCTGTAATTACTCTGGCAGGAATATTCGACTTACGACACATAGCAACCATAATAAGTGAACGCTCATGATGACTTGCAGAATTAGAAGCAAGTACTATTGAAACCTTTCGTAACGACAATGAATTACGGATAGCCATTTTAGATACGAATTTAAAAATCCGTTCTACACGTTGTTCTTTCCCAATTTCATTTCCTTCTATCTCTAAAAGCTTTGCATTAAGCGAAGGATCATTGAGCTGTAAGCTTTCACTATCCGCAAGAAAAAACTGTCTCTTTTGAGTATTCAGCGTTTCAGTGATCGCTTCATAGAAGTGTGGCATCTCGCTAAATTGAACTGAATACTCTATATCAGTTGTATAGGTACCAGGCTGATTTGCACGTAATCGCATTGCACGTTTGGAAATGGTGCTTCGTGTCGGAGGAACAACATGCAATCCAGCATGATTGACACTCTGTCCTATCAGGCGAAGATTTTTAGATTCATATGGAGGTTGGATACTTATAATAGTACCTGCCTGTTTAACTGTATGGATCGTATCTAATGTAATTAACCAGTTTTCATCACTATGTATCTGCTGACCCTTAAGAAAAAGATAGTGCATAGATATCAATAAAATAGCTGCAATAAATAGAATTATTGCGAATCTGCGCATTTTATACATATGCTTATTTTTAGAAGTACTGCTTGTTTTCATGTGAGTTAAAGTTCTTTGGTTAGGTATAAGATATATATTACTATTAAAGGCGAGTAAACAATTTCTATAATTATAGCTATTAATTTAACTTATAAACTCTAATGGCAAAAGTATGCGATTTCTATTGATAATATACATATTATGCTGGTCGCATATAGCTTCGGCTAGCGATAGCTTGGTTACTATCGGCTGGATTGAGTCGGTTAGGATATTACCAGAGGGATTGGATCTTGAGGCCAAAATAGATACAGGAGCAGACAACTCATCTATTGGTGTTATGAACTGGCAGGGCTTTATTCGAAATGATAAGGAATGGATCCGATTTAAAGTCCGCAGTAACACTGGACAGTCACAATTATTTGAAAGACCACTTAAACGATATACATTGATCAAACGCAAATCCACTCAGTCACTTAAGCGCCCAGTCGTAAATATGTGGCTATGTATCGGTAGGGATAAAATCTTGGCACAGGTGAATCTGGCTCAAAGGAAAAACTTTAAATATCAAATGCTGATAGGTCGTAGCTTATTAAGAGGTCATTTCCTGATAAATCCTGCAATCAAATTAACATTGGATCCTGATTGTAAAACAGAAAAATAAACATTATACATATGTGACAAATTCACCAGACTTTATAGCGACCCGCCCCTATTACTTTACTCACCTATAGACTATTTTTTGAATAATTTATGATGTATCAATACTAACTTTATTCTTGTATTTCTGCTTTATTCTCATAATAAAATCCAAACCCTATACGAAGCACTCCCAGAACTAAAAGCAATCCGCTTAGTGCATAGATATCATCAGTTTTGAGTTTATGCTCGTATAATCCAATCATAATATCACGCAATACAAACACAATTCCGGCATCAAAAATAACGGGCAACCTTACTGTGTTTTCCATGAAGTACTGAAATAACGCTCTTGATAACTCTAATAGAATAACCAGCGTTAACACATCAGAAAATATCTTCATGTAGTTTCCCGTCACACCTGATGTCATAACTAATTCATATAAACTGTAAAACAGTCGAAATGAACCAACTAACAGTGCTAATGTAGTAAATAATAATATTACACCGAATATATAAGCTGTTACTTTATTAAACAGCCATTCTGGATTTGTCCATTCATAACCTTGTTGCGACATAACTTAATACTCAACTTTTAATAATTTATTAAATTTTCATTAACTAGCGTAACAATATAACCATGATTAGCGTGGTAATAAAATTCATTACTATAATAGTGACTAGACCTGATAATTCATATTATGTGCCGTAATTCCAGCACATACTCAGATAACACAATAAACAAAAATAGGTTTATCTAAATGCAACGTGTGACCCTATATAAAAAACCTAGAATGTTAGTAGCAAATAGGAGATATGTGCCTCATAATTAAAGCACTAAATGATAAATTATGTAAGGTTTAATTTGTATGGCAGACTGGCCGGAAATAGCACAGATAATCACTATCTTCACAGACAAACTAAACTTCTTGCAGGCCGCACTGGTTTCTATTGATTTTTGGATTCAGCTTAGTGTAATCGCGACTGTTTTTATTTTGGCACGCTGGCTCCTTACTCCTCAATTACAGCAGGCTCTTATACGATTAAGTACCGCCAGTGGTCGTGCTGCTAGCTTCAACAAACTTATTGTGACCCTGAATGAATTTGCCAATACATTAATGTGGCTTATATTGCAGTGGATAGCAATTGGTACATATGTACATCTGGGTCAATCACATAACCTTCTTCTACCCGTTGCCAGTTTACTTAGTGCCTGGTTATTAATTCGTGTCGCATCAAAATTTTTAAAAAACCGTACTGCCTCCCGCTTATTTGCCAGCATTGCCTGGACACTCGCTATACTTAATATTTTCGAATGGTTAGAGCCTACACTCAATTTTATTGACAGCTTGTCTCTCACACTGGGCACAATACGAATCTCACCGCTGGTAGTTATTAAAGCTGGTATTTCTCTCTGGTTATCATTGTGGTTAGCGAGCGTGCTTGCCGCATTCCTTGATCGTCGACTTGAAGGAACAGATAATGTAACACCAGCAATGCGTGTACTCAGCGTAAAACTATTACATATAGGTTTAATTACTGCTGCTTTTTTAATTACGTTTTCCGCAGTCGGCATAGACCTCACTGCTCTGGCCGTCTTTGGTGGAGCACTGGGTGTTGGTCTGGGTTTTGGCTTACAAAAAATATTTTCCAACTTAGTTAGTGGTGTCATTTTATTAATGGACCACTCTATTAAACCCGGTGACGTAATTGCCGTTGGCGACACCTTTGGTTGGATCAACCACTTAAGTGCACGCTATGTATCCGTCATTACCCGTGATGGCATTGAACACCTTATTCCTAACGAAGTGCTAATTACTGATCGAGTAGAAAATTGGTCATATAGTGACAATCTGGTTCGTCTAAAATTACCCATCGGAATCTCGTATAAGTCAGATGTTCGCCTGGCAACTAAGCTTTGTATAGATGCTGCCATGACTACTCCACGTATTCAGGAAAAACCAGAACCAAGATGTCTGTTAAAGGGTTTTGGTGATAGTTCGGTCGAGCTTGAATTGAGGGTATGGATTGATGACCCCCCAAATGGTCGAGCAAATGTATTAAGCGATGTTTTACTAGGCGTATGGGATCGATTCCACGAGCATGGTATAGAAATTCCATACCCACAACGCGACCTTCATTTACGCAGTGGCTTCGAACAACTTAACGACCTTGATGATCAGTCAGACAAAGGAACATCAGTATGATGCAATTCATGTTATACCAAGGCAGCACTACCCTTGTTGGTGGCCCTGAGTTATTACAACAGTGGCAGGATAAAACAGATAGCTGGATATGGGTTGACCTTTACAATGAAGATGCAGAAGAAGAACGATTTTTTTTAAACGAACATTTTAATTTGGATGATATCGTTATAAATGAAGCGCAACGAAACAGACATCCACCAAGCTTCGAAGCATTTAAAGATTATATATATCTATTACTTAAGCCATTAGATGCGGAATCTGATTCACTTGACTTTAGCACCTTGCAATTGGCTATGTTCGCTGGGGAGCGTTTTCTGGTAACACGTCACTCCAAACAATCACCCTACCTTTCAAAACTATGGGAATCATTACAACAGGATGGCTCTACTGACGCATCACCTTTATCTGTAGTTGCATCAATGAGTGAACGAGTTGCGCAAAGATATGGAAGAATATTACTAGATCTCGAACAGCGATTAGACATTATCGAAGATGAATTATTCGATAGCCCGACTGATTCACTGATGAAAGAATTAATTGGTTACAATACTGCACTGCGCAAAATGCATCGCATTCTTGCCTACTATGTTAATGTGTTTAACAGCCTTCGTCAGCATTTAGCTAAAACCAGTCATCAGCAACATGATGAATTCAACAATATTTATTCCTTATTAGAACGATTCAACAGTCTGTCTTCCGTTTATCAAGATGTCATCACTGATCTTATTGAAGCCTATATTAGCCTGAATGGACATCGGCTCAACCAGATCATGAAAGTACTCACCATCGTTACCGTGATATTCGTTCCACTTACGTTATTAGTAGGTATATACGGGATGAATTTTGAAAATATGCCAGAACTGAAAAGTCAGCACGGTTATTACATACTACTATCTGTTATGTCGGGCATTGCCGCTTTGATGTTATACCTTTTCAAACGAGTACGCTGGCTATAAAAAATACTTAAACCTGAGTCGGCCAGACAATATGACGAATATTGTTCTTGCCTGACTTCTTCACTTCGTACATCAAATCATCTACCATTTTTATCATGTCTCGACTGGTACCCATTACTTGAGAAAATGTAACAACACCAATACTAAAAGTAACTGGCCAGCTTTTTATTTTCATTTCCTCAAGCAATTCAACTTGCAACTTTTCCAGCACAGATGTTGCAGCATCTGAATTCAAGCTTGGAAACAACACAGCAAATTCATCCCCCCCTAACCTCGATGCAAAGTCTGTAGCGCGTACATTAATCGATAAATTTTTAGCAACAACCTGTAATAACTCATCTCCGATATCATGACCCAAGGTATCGTTAACATATTTAAAATTATCCAGATCTAAATAAGCAATAGTAAAAGGTTCAGGATGACGTTGCGCACGAAGGTGTTCTCGATCAAGCTGCTCCTGAAAAAAACGACGATTAGCCAAGCCGGTTAGGGGATCTGTATCTGCCAGACTTTCTTCCAGCAAAAGCTTTTCATGGACTAGCGTCAAAAGTTTCCAGATGATAAGAAAAAAACATAGCCTGACAAAAGTATTCCAAACAGGAATCCAAAAACTTGAGTATTCATCTCTCCCACCCAAATCAGCACCAAGCCAAATAGTCGTAGTTATTATCACTAAAATAAGGCCTGCTTTGTTTCCACCATACCAGCTCACATACATTATGGGCATAATATAAAATACTGAAAATGACAGTTCAGGACCTAAGAGATAATCTACAACACCTATAAAAAAACTTGCCACAATCGCAACAACTAGACACTTTTGGGTTCCCAAGCCTTCAAAATAATCATTGAAATACTTCAACATATTAGCCATTGTCCTTACTTACCATTGGTAACCATACTGGTTTAAACACTATCATATAGATTAGTATAAATTACTGGATAATTAATATATTTCTAGTCAAACTACGCAGTCGAATAAATTAGTCGCAAGCAACGCTAAGACTTACCGGACAATGTAAAAAACCATTCATCTGAGAGCCCAGCCCCCATGATACCGATTACCCAAAATGTAGAAGAGCCTAATCAGGTAAATTATATTATCGGCCTTTTAAAAGCTGAAAATGATACAGCGGTGAGTTCTCATCTTGAACAACTACATGCAGCTGAAATTGCGGGACTTCTGGAATCATTGCCACCTGAGTTGCGCCAACACCTCTGGACACTTACTCCAAAGGAAACAGAAGGTGGAATCCTTACCTATCTCGGCGAAGAAGTTCGAGGAAGCATCATCGGCAAAATGGAAGATGCCGATCTAGTGGCTGCCACTGAAACCATGAACGTGGAAGACCTCGCTAATGTCATCGATGAACTATCTGATGATGTTAGTGAAGCCGTACTGGAATCACTCAATGATGACCGCCGCCAACGGTTAGAAGCCGCACTCTCTTTTAACGAGAACACTGCCGGCCGATTAATGAGCAGTGATGTCATCAGCGTTCGCAAAGATGTCACTCTCTCTGTTGTATTGCGTTACCTACGCCGTTTAAAGCCCTTACCCACGCATACAGATGCATTAATGGTGACAGATGAAAATGGCAGCTACCTCGGCAAGTTAATGCTTGCTGATGCGGTATCGGAACATCCAGAGACCGTGGTAAGCACAATTATGCGAGAAGCAGCTGATTGGGTACAGGCTAATGCGAACGAACATGATGTGGCGGTACTATTTCAACGACGCGATCTTATCTCCGTAGCCGTAGTAGATGAACACACTAAATTACTGGGCCGTATCACCATTGATAATATTGTTGATATTATCGTTGCAGAGGCAGATAAAGCATTACTGGCCAGCGCGGGTCTGGTAGAAGATGAAGATCTTTTTGCCCCGGTTTTACCCAGCACTAAACGACGTGCTGTCTGGTTAGGTCTCAACCTTATTACTGTTTTCTTGGCGGTCTGGGTTATTGGCTTATTTGAAGCTGTGCTGGAAGAGATTGTCGTTCTCGCTATTTTAATGCCGATCGTGGCCAGTATGGGCGGCATTGCAGGTAGCCAAACTTTAACACTAACTATACGTGGTCTGGCATTGGGACAAGTAAGCAATGCTAACTTACGCTGGCTTGGAAACAAAGAGTTACAAGTGGGCTATTAAATGGTTTTGGCTGGGCCATCGTGGTAGCCATTGTTACCTTTGTCTGGTTTCAGAATACAGGCATCGCCCTAATTATCGCTATCGCGATGATGCTTAATTTAGTCGCTGCTGCATTATCAGGTGTAATGATACCTGTAATACTCGACCGTTTAGGTATAGATCCAGCGCTCTCTGGTGCAGTGGTATTAACCACAGTCACCGATATTGTCGGCTTTTTAAGTTTTCTTGGTTTAGCCACATTATTTCTATTATAAGCATAAATAAATGTTACTTAGTAACACCAAACAGTCTTATAATTAAGCGACTGTATTAAGATTTAATTTTCTTAAAGGCTACATAAAATGAATCAAAATTTAACTACAGTAGGCTGGCGTGAATGGGTGTCACTTCCTATGCTAAGACTTCCATGGATAGCTGCAAAAATTGACATGTCAAAAACGACTTCAGTTCTACATACATTCAGCACTGAGACGTTTGAAAAAGATGAATTAAAGATGGTTCGTTATTGCATTCACCCCTATCAACATAATAACGATGTCACTGTATTATGTGAATCTCCAATTATTAGCACTCGTGAAACTCACGATACTTTTGGTAAAAAAGAAACACATTACTTCGTAGAAACAATGATGCACATTGGGGATGATAAACACTCTATTATTTTAGAGTTAGTTAACCGAAACCATGCAAGTTCCCTCCTGTTACTTGGCCATACAATCATAGATGGACGATATATTATAGATCCATCAAAATCCTACCAGTTAAAGTCTCCATCTAAGGAAGAACTAAGCTCTTTATATAATCATAAGAACGAGAATAATTAATCATGATAGCTTCTTCATATATCACTGTTGGCTGGAGAGAATGGTGTTCGTTACCAGAGCTCGGTCTAACTCATATTAAAGCGAAAGTTGATACCGGTGCAAAAACATCTTGCTTACATGCATTCAGTACCGACCCGTTTATCAAAAACAATGAAAAATGGGTGCGCTTTGGTATGCACCCAAATCAGAATGACTCACTTAAAGAAATATACTGTGAAGCAAAAGTGCTGGATGAGCGTGATGTAACCGATTCTGGCGGACATATAGAAAAACGTTATGTTATCTCCACACAATTAGTTATTGATAACCAGACATGGCCTATTGAATTAACTTTAACGAATAGAGATACAATGCGTTTCCGCATGTTGTTAGGGCGATCAGCTATGATGGATAAAGTTATTGTGAATCCCGCTGCATCATATATGCTTGACGAACCATCTGCCGACACTAATTCCAAATAAAGGCTTTCATATGAAAATTGCAATACTGTCTCGAAATAAGAAACTTTACTCCACTCGCCGCCTGATAGAAGCCTGTGAGCAGCGTGGCCATGAACCCATGGTACTTGATGTGCTACGTTCGTACATGGAAGTGGTGCCCAGCAAACCCGAAGTACATTTAAAAGGTAAAGCACTTGAACCATTCGATGCAGTTATTCCAAGAATTGGCGCCTCGGTCACCTTCTATGGAACGGCTGTACTGAGACAGTTTGAGATGATGGGTGCCTTCCCACTAAATGAATCGGTCGCTATTTCACGCTCGCGTGACAAGCTTCGTTCATTACAGCTACTTTCCCGTAAAGGCGTTGGCTTGCCCAGCACGGGTTTCGCGCATGACCCTTCTGATATTCAAGATTTGATTAAAATGGTGGGTGGTGCACCTCTTGTAATTAAATTGCTTGAAGGTACTCAGGGTATTGGCGTCGTTCTAGCCGAAACAAAAAAAGCAGCGGAAAGTGTTATTGAGGCTTTTATGGGGCTGAGAGCTAACATCATGGTACAGGAATATATAAAAGAAGCCGGTGGTGCAGATATTCGTTGTTTAGTCATTGGTGGAAAAGTTGTCGCTGCAATGAAACGCCAGGCGCTTCCTGGAGAGTTCCGTTCAAACTTACATCGTGGTGGCAGCGCTTCATTAATTAAAATTACACCTGCCGAACGTGCGACTGCTGCTAAAGCCGCCAAAGTAATGGGACTTAATGTTGCCGGGGTAGATATTCTTCGTTCAGAACGTGGCCCTTTGGTAATGGAAGTAAACTCTTCACCAGGCCTGGAAGGTATAGAACTTGCTACCGGGAAAGATATAGCGGGTATGATCATAGACTTTATTGAAAAAACAGCAAAACCCCATAAAACAAAAACCAAAGGCAAGGGTTAATATTAATGTCTCAGATGCCACTTACCATTAATGGCAATACGTTTAAACCAGGCACTAAAACAACCATCGAATTACCCGTTGGGCGCTTATACACACATACACCCATGACGATGCCTGTTCATATTGTTAACGGGAAAAAACCAGGGCCACGATTATTTATTAGCGCAGCTATTCATGGCGACGAAATTAATGGCGTAGAAATTATTCGTCGATTATTAAAACTACCAGCATTAAAACGCATCAAGGGAACAATTATTGCGGTTCCCATAGTGAATGTTCACGGATTAATTAATCACTCTCGTTACTTACCTGATAGGCGTGACTTAAATCGTTCTTTCCCGGGCACAGAGAAAGGGCCGTTAGCTTCACGCCTTGCTTATATTTTTATGAAAGAAATTGTTTCTCAAAGCACGCATGGTATAGATTTACATACTGGCGCACTTCACCGAGACAATTTACCTCAAATTCGAGCCAATTTAGACGACGAAGAAACAAGTAACTTAGCTCACGCATTTGATGTACCTGTGATTATTTCATCCAACTTAAGAGATGGATCATTAAGAGAATCTGCCGCAGAGCATGGCATTCCAATGCTATTATATGAAGCGGGTGAAGCATTACGTTTTGATGAGGTGTGTATTCGAGCCGGTGTTAAAGGCATCATAAATGTGATGCGCTTACTTGAAATGCTACCGCCTAGCAAGAGAACTAAAAGGAAGCATATAGAACCCGTTGTGGCACGTTCAAGCGCTTGGGTTCGTGCGTCTGACAGCGGCATATTACGCGCGATGATACCACTAGGCAGCCGAGTTAAAAAAGGTACTTTACTGGGTATAGTTAGTGACCCCTTTGGAGAAACCGAATCAAAAGTATCTTCATCGTTTAACGGCATAGTGATTGGAAGAACCAATTTACCGTTAGTCAATGAAGGCGATGCGTTATATCACATCGCACGATTTGAAGACATTACTGAAGTAGAAGCTAAAGTTGATGATTTTCAAGAAGAGCATTTTCCTGAACTCATTCCTTCTCCGAATTCGGAAAGCCCTATCATCTAGCTTTGACTGAGCATACAGAGCAAATGAATCATGTATAATATTTTCTTAAAAAACACTTTATCTATAAAGCCTTCTAAAATTTTTAAAAAACATTTACCAAACCATTGACTAAATCACCTTAAGGAAATGTCATGTCATTCGAAACAAGTGAGCAGTCAACTTGGTGGGGGAAATTTAAGTTAGAAATTGAACAAAATAAAGAATGGCATGTAGGGCCACTAAAATTAATTGTGCGACGTCTGAAAAATGAATGGCAAATAGCTCATGAATCTGCCGATGACTTTGATAGCACAGATTTTTCCTGGGAAATAAAGAGCACTGACCAACAGCCAGGATCTTTCAATAATAACTCCCGTTATATTTTACACGACACAGCTGGTCAGCTTATCGTTACCCCAAAACTTGCAGACCGCCCAATTGTTTCTCGTCCACATATACCATTTAATCTAGCTGCAGGTGAAGAAATTATATTGTATGTGAGCACACCACTCTGGGTAGAATTAGAAGTTGGTTCAACTCCATTAAAATCTATTGCAATTCAACGGCTATCAGATACATGGTTTGGCCCTTCAACGCTTGAGGGTGACTTTTGTTATGCATCGACGACTCATTGTCGTTTAAATTTTGAAGACTTACCTAGACGTTCGCACAGAGCAATAACACCCGTATTAATTAGAAACAAAAGTAAAACAACACTTTTATTGGAAAGATTAAATCTTCCTATACCACTATTGCCTCTATACACATCTTCAATTGGCCAGCTATGGACTCCTCTGATAACGCTAACACGTGAAAAGGATGGCGACATGGCAGAGTTAAAAATAGATGACAAACCACCCACTGAGACAGATATAACGGAAAAAATCAGCGACGCACGGGATAAAACAAATACCAATGTTTTATTCCGAGCCTTTAATACCGTATTCAGCTAAATATAGAACGAGAGATGATTATGAATGAATTCTGGACTGATATTGTTAATTTCCTAAATAATGAAAACATATGGATATTAATAAGAGCCTTTGTCCTCATCGTCATGGGTATCGTATTTGCTAAGTTAATTAGTGCAGCATTAATAAAGTTAGCTGGCAACAAGATGGATAATCATCGCCTCATGTTACTCAAACGAGGCAGTTACTATTTAATATTCATTCTATTTCTCATATCATCTTTACGTGAACTAGGCTTCAACCTTAGTATTTTACTAGGTGCAGCGGGTGTTTTCACAGTTGCCATTGGTTTTGCTTCACAAACATCTGCATCCAATTTAATTAGCGGCTTATTTCTGGTTGCTGAGCGCCCTTTTACTATTGGCGACATCATTCGCGTTGGCACTACAACGGGAGAAGTCCTCTCTATAGATTTATTGTCCGTCAAACTTCGTACCTTTGATAATTTATTTGTACGTATACCTAACGAATCTCTCATCAAGTCAGAAGTAACGACACTTACTCGATTCCCTATTCGACGTGTAGATGTATTAGTAGGAGTGGCATACAAAGAAGACCTGAAAAAAGTCCGTGCGACACTAGATGAAGTTGCAAATAAAAACCCACTTTGCCTTGAAGAGCCTAAACCCTTATATGTTTTTCTGAGTTTTGGTGAGTCATCTTTAGATATCCAATATTCGGTATGGGCCAAAAGAGAAAATTTCCTAGATCTAAAAAATAGCATCCATGAAGAGATCAAAAATGCTTTTGATGAAAATGGAATTGAAATACCATTTCCTCACCGCACTATATATACAGGAATTGAAACCAAACCATTTCCAGTTACATCGATTGATAACAAACAGCCTGACAAATAAAGTCTGCATTTACTAATCCAATCGTAGCAATCGTAACTGCACTCGAAAATCGAACGAAAGCAGCAATAGATAATCCAGTGATAATACCGTGGACAGATGAACGAGTATATTCGTTCAATATATCACGTAGTACATTGCCAGCCGATTATTCATGCATTGAGCACAATGTTCATAAAGCCGACAAACAGTGCCCGATGAGCGAAATATTTTAGTGTCCTGTAAATAGATATATCAGTGTTGCTGTTAAAATGGCGATCAGTAAGGTCTGAATTCCACTTCGTACCCAAGAGATCCCTGCGATACGGCCGAGAAAAACCCCCAGTAAAAAGGTAAGCAAAAATGCAACCAGAATAGCTGCGTAAAGAGGAGGTACAGGAAGTACAACACCCGCATTTGACAACCAAAGTGGCGTCAGGATTAAAAGAGAAATTATAAGTGGTGCTAAGCCATTAACCAGTGCAATAAATAGTGGTATCCAGCGAGCGGCCTCACCATGCACACTTTCCTGAAGATCGCTACTCATTGCATCTTCTAGTTTCCCAAGAGCTAACTTTCGTTCTGCAGATTCGCTGACGTATGCACTACTCACACCACTAACCCCTAGTGCAATAGCCGCACCAAGACAGGCATTAATAATCAAAGATAAATCAACGGGCCCACTAACCAGAAAACCAATAATTAGACCCAACATGGTGAGCGCGCCATCAAAACCATTAACTACGAAATAGCGCCGCGCAATATCGTGGGTCTGTGTTACACGCAATAAAAGCCTTACCTGACTTAATCGACTCATAAAGTATTATCCAGCGCCCTCGTCACTATGAACCTCAACTTCATCAACACTGTGCAATGACCCTCCCATATTGCTGATGGCAGATTGGATAGCATCAAAATCAATCTCCCTCCCTTCCACCTCTATCTGTATCGTTTCAGTGTTCTCATCCATTTCAATAACACTCAAACGAACTTTATAGTCAGGCCCCACATTGGCAATAGATTGAGAAAACTCAATAGCATTAGGTTGATGGGGTTTAAGCACATCCAGAACGATTTTTTTAACTAAGCTCATAAAATTAACCTCGTCATTTTTTGCTTATTTATATTGAAAACAGCCTATAAATACCCGTCTAACACATCAGAAAGACAATCTAACCACAACATAAAGTATATAGACTTCATATGCTTAAGCTATAGATATAGCGCAATATCTATAGAATCGAGCTAGTATAATCCACCTCTACAATATTACTCAGCTTGTACAAAAAACCATATTTCAATAGATTCTAAAAATTGACTTACTACAGCTGAAAAATGCAATACAACTGTATGCTGGCGTAAAGATGCATTTTCACTTAAATTATGTCTATCATAATCAAAACAAAATTGAGATAGAGACAGCAACAAGTCAATGCATGATCGATATTTACCGACCGTTAAACATAAATAATACTCTATCGAATGATCAAAAATGAGTCGTAATATTTTAAACTTTCAACTAGTTTTTGATCGAACCACATCTTATTATACCGAGAGTATAACGGATACCTTTCCTATTAAAATGATAGCAAACAGCATACTAAGTTTAACGAGTTTAAGGGATCAAGATGCATAAAATGCAGCGCATGCTGCTGGCTATTTTAGCTTGCTTTTATTCTGCAACCCTTATTGCGCAAGTTGATGTAGATGTGAAAATCATTGGCCTTGATAAGGAACGGGAAGATCATATCCGCTTGTTACTCAGTATCGAGCAACAAAAAGATCATGCTTTAATGAGCGAGGGTCGCATGCATCGCCTCCACAAAAAAGCATCACTGGAGATTTCAAATGCTCTGCATCCTTTTGGCTATTATAAGGCCGTTATTAAAAAGGAACTGGTACAGCCTAACCTCAATCACTGGATTGCAACCTATACAATTGATTCTGGCCCCCCATTAACGGTTGAATCGTTTAACTTTTATATAAGTTCGGAAATCCGCAAGGATATCGAATTTCAGCCACTCATAAACAACACACCTTTTAACATCGGCGACGTATTTAACCATATTGTATATGAAGAATTTAAAGCTAATCTCGCAAAACTTGCTTCTGAACGGGGTTATTTCAATGCACATTTTATTGAACATCGCGTAGAGATTGACCTTAACACTAATACAGCCCGTATCAATTTAAACTTTGACGGCGGTGTACGTTACTTCTTTGGTAATGTTTTATTAGAACAAAATGTACTCGACGCAGCACTTCTTAAACGATATATCCCTTTTGAAAAAGGTACACCTTACACATTAAACCAGATGATTGATCTCCAGCGGACATTAAATGATACTGATTATTTTCAATCGGTTGAGGTCTCTCACGATCAACCGCAACTGGATAGCAACGAATTACCAGTGACGGTAAAGCTTACTGCTCGCAAACCACACCGTTTTAGTTTTGGTATAGGTTACGGAAGCAACACAGGCGCACGTGCTAAATTTGACTGGCAGATGCCACGATTAAATCCCAGCGGTCATCGTTTTAACACCGAAACAAATATTTCACAACTGGGTTACAACATAGCCGCCCATTATCGTGTGCCTGTATTTAATCCTCAAACAGACCAGATGATTTACAGTACAGGTATCGCTCATGAGAAAACCGACAGTAGTGAGAGCACTATACGCAACATAGGTAGTAGCCTTAATCATAGTCGAGGCGACTGGCGAGAAGCCATATCACTTAACTACCAACAAGAAGATTTCATTGTTGCTGATGTTAAAGATAAATCCTCTTTGCTTATTCCCAGCATAAACTGGAGCCGCACCTGGGGTAATAACTTTATATATTCTGTGGATGGTCTTAGATTTAACATTACATTACGAGGTGCAAATAAGAGCGTTGTTTCAGATACTAATTTCACACAACTTCAAGGTGGCATTAAGGCTATTAGCTCTATTAATCTGCACAATCGATTTATTGCCCGCGGTAGACTCGGTAGCACATGGACGAATGAATTTGACCAACTACCTTCTTCTGTGCGTTTTTTTGCTGGCGGCGCTCAAAGCGTGCGTGGTTATGCTTACCAGTCACTCGGCCCGCTGAATGAAAACGACAAAGTAGTAGGCGGAAAACTTCTCATGATTGGCAGTCTGGAATATGAACATAGTTTCTCTGGCCTGTGGGGGCTCGCTGTGTTTTATGATGGAGGCAATGCCATGGATAACTTCGACGAGAAGCTGGAACGGGGAGCAGGCTTCGGTTTACGCTGGAAATCACCGGTCGGACCTGTACGAATAGACTTTGCAAATGCAGTGACCAAAGAAGGAAATCCCTGGCGCATACACATTAATATTGGGCCAGACTTGTGATGCGACTATTGATTCGACGCTTGACCGCCCTACTATTTATTCCCGTTACTGCTGCTGCATGGCTACTGCTAACAGAAAGCGGCTTGCATTGGGCCTTGCAACAATCAAAAAAATACTTACCTGATAACCTGACTGCAGCAAAAATACAAGGAAAACTAATCGGCCCTATTAAGTTTTCAGAGATTGAATACCATCAGGATGATTTATACCTTCACGCAAATCAAGTTACTTTCGACTGGAAATTAATCAGCTTATTATCAGCCCGCATTAATATTAACCAACTGCATGTAAAATCACTTAAGATTATTTTAGCAAGTTCAAATAAAGACAATAGCTTGCAAGTTAACTCACTACCTGAAATAAAACTTCCATGGCGTATCATTTTAAGTGACACAAAAATAGACGACCTCGATATCAAACAAAACGACCAGCATATAAAGTTTAAACAGTTAACACTTAAAGCATCAAGCCTGCTAAATACAATTAATATTAAATCATTATCTGTCGTTACTGATTCATATAAACTGAATGTAAAAGGTAAATTTAAACCCAATAAACATTACCAGCATAATTTGAATATTAACTGGCAAGTTGACCTCCCCTCGAATGTCGTTCTTAAAGGCGATGGCCGACTGCAAGGAAACCTACAAGCAACTCAATTAAAACAATCACTAACTGGTCCTTTGCAAGGCACATTAAGCGCTGACATCTATGATTCACTTAAGCAACTTAACTGGCAGTCTAAGATAAATATTTCTCATGTCGATACCTCAAAATTAAACCTAAACTTACCTGATTTTTCTGGCCAATTAGAGCTAGAAGGAAAAGGCGACCTAAACGCTGCCTCTGTATCAGGCAATCTTAAAGCCGACATAATCACCCCATCCTCCTCATTAAAGTTCTTAGAACCTAAGCACCTGGAAGCAAACCTGAAACTTCAGGCCAACTGGCTAAATAATGCTTTCGAAATTCAACAATTTTATTTCGACTCACCTCATGCAAAATTAAAGTTGCAAGGCCGTGTTACAAATACACTTAACCTCGATTGGTCAGCCGCTATTACAAATCTGAATAAATTGCACTCTAATGCTCTCGGGGAATTTGAATCGCAGGGTACAATCACCGGCATATTAGACAGTCCCATTATTAACGCTGTTATCACCGGAAAAAATATAAAGGTTGGTAACTACAAAGTAGGTTCAATAAATGCTGCATTTAAATCTGATGTTTTTAATTGGCATCAATCAGAATTAAACGCGACTGCGCTGGAACTTGATCTAAATAGTTCCACCATAAAATCACTGGATATAAATGCTAACTCTAAACAGATACGTATAAAAACACTTTCTGACAACAATGTAAGCGCATTATTTGAAGCGAAAGGAGAAGTCGATAATAACAATTGGAATGGTCAAATTATCCGCGCAGACATTCATGCTGATCGCTTTAGCAACTGGAAACTCAAAACGCCTGTAAACCTAACCATTGGTGATCAACCACTTTTTATTGAATCAATGTGCCTGCACAACATGCATAATTCTAAAATTTGCGCATCATTAAAACAAGAAGCTACAACGTGGAAATCTCAAGTCAAAACAAGCAAACTTCCCTTGCAGTTACTTAGCCCATGGTTGCCACCCGACCTTAAAATAGAAGGCGTAGCTAATTCAAATTTAGAATTCAACTTAACTTCACCTGATAAAATACTCGGGCAGGGACATGTAGAGTTTACGGCTGGAAAATTGGGCTACCCTCTCCTCGAAGGCGAACGACACAGCTGGAATTATAATGTAGGCACATTTGATTTCACACTTACTGATCAGGGCATACACGCACAATCTGAAATCATTATAAGTGAGAATGAACACTTTCAATTTGAAGCTGAATTACCAGACGCACATCTACCTTTACTGGATTATAAAAAACAGACCCTGTTAGCAAAAGCTAAACTCACGATTAACGATTTGGGACTAGCAGAAGCATTATTACCAGAAGCACAAGATATTAAAGGTAAGATTGAATTAGATTTATCTATTGCAGGCACACTAGACCAGCCACAAGTTAATGGGCACGCCAGCTTAGTAGATGCCGAATTTAAAATCCCACGCCTGGGTCTGTTCATCAACAAAATCAACTTGAAAGCACAAACCACGAAGAACCAGCAAATAGATGCGACCCTTTCTGCGCGTTCTGGTGACGGTACAATTGTAATTAAAACGAACACTACATTTGATAGATCATCAGGTTGGCCTACTAAAATTCAAATTAAAGGTAATGAATTTACAGCATCTCAAATTCCAGAAGCACACATACTTGTATCTCCTGACCTACATATTAACGTACAAAAAAATACTATAGATATTAAAGGCAATGTTCATATACCTTATGCAAAATTTCAACCCAAAGATATTACTACAACTGCTCGTGTATCAGATGATGCAGTGATAATTAATAGCACTCAACCAATAGAACAAAAATGGTCCATTAACAGTAACACGCGGATTACGCTTGGTGAACGAGTACATTTTTATGGCTTCGGATTTGAAGGTCGATTAGGTGGCAACTTACTACTAATAGAAGAACCCGGCCAACTTACTAAAGCCATAGGTGAAATTAATATTCCTGAAGGTCGTTACCGCGCTTATGGCCAACGACTTAATGTCGAACATGGACGATTACTATATACCGGTGGCCCACTTAGTAATCCCGGGCTAGATTTACAAGCGGTGCGCCATGTAAACCTTGTTACTGCCGGAATAAAGGTAAGGGGGAGCCTCAGCAAGCCTCAAATGGAATTATTCTCTATTCCGTCTATGGGACAAACCGATGCACTTTCTTACCTGTTACTCGGTCGCCCTATGGAAACCGCCTCAGGTGAGGAAGGCGTAATGATGGCACAAGCAGCTCTGGCACTGGGCCTAAGTGGTGGAGATAAACTAGCTCGCGTACTCGGCGACAAGCTTGGTTTAGATGAAATGCGTGTTGAGAGTAATGACACGGGGGATCAGGCATCACTAGTGATGGGGCGCTACCTTTCACCCAAACTGTATGTTAGTTACGGAGTCGGTCTGGTTGAGGCATTCAACACATTATCAGTGAGATACCAAATTTCAGAAAAATGGCAACTTAAAGCGGAAAGTGGTGAATATCAAGGAGCGGATATTTTATACACAATTGATCGTTAAGCATTTGTCATAAGAAATCCTGTTAAAATCAAAGACAAATATTTTGTCGGCTTAAGAATCACATGAAAATTATAGAAATAATTGCTCACACTGATCATATCCATACCGTGGAGGCCATTGGTGAAGAGTACAAGGTTATAGATCAATGGCACTTCGAATCACCCGACACAGATCAGCGTCAAGTAATCCGCCTGCTAGTTGATGACAACAACAGGCAAGCGATCATGGATGCACTTCAGAACCAGCTTGGACGCTACGAGACAACTCGCATTGTAGTATTACCCGTTGAAGTCACCTTGCCGGCAATAGAGATTGACGATAAAGAGGCAAACAAAGCACCTGACACTAAAAAAGCAACCTCAAGCGGACTCACTCGTGAAGAGCTTTATCAATCTATCTCAACAAGCGCAGAACTTAACAGCAACTTCCTACTATTGGTTTTGTTGTCTACTATTGTCGCGGCTATTGGATTAATAGAAAATAACGTTGCAGTGGTGGTTGGTGCCATGGTTATCGCTCCATTGTTAGGACCAAACATTGCTTTTGCGCTTGGAACAACATTGGGTGATAACGAGCTAATTTTAAAGTCATTAAAAACCAATCTGGCTGGACTGAGTTTGGCACTAGGCATAGCACTTATTATTGGTGTGATATTACCTGTAGAAATGAATAGTGAAGAACTCATCACTCGCACATATGTAGGTATGGACTCTATCGTACTCGCGCTGGCTTCAGGCGCGGCTGCCGTTTTATCATTAACCACCGGATTATCGAGCGTATTAGTAGGTGTTATGGTGGCTGTCGCATTAATGCCACCAACAGCAACCGTTGGCTTAATGCTCGGATCAGGTCAGATAGAACTGGCTTTTGGTGCCGCCTTACTACTGGCTGTTAATGTTGTTTGCGTTAATCTGGCGGCAAAAGTTGTTTTTCTAGTCCGCGGTGTTAAACCTCGCACATGGCTGGAAAAACGTAAAGCGAAACAATCTAGCATTACCCATATAGCCTTCTGGATTATTTCACTCTTGATATTATTAATTGCAATGTATCTCCGTGAAAATCACTAGACTTAAAAACCAACTATAACTGCACAGGCGAAATAAACTGTGCAGACCCAGAGCCACATGAAATGACTGTTTTCATCGCTGTTTCTATAGAAACATCCACATCCGTTATATCAATATTATTTACATGATATATAAATCCCGTTGTTGGATTGGGGCCACAAGGTACAAACACTGTAGAGTGTGAATCACCAATCTCATCTACAACAAAGCCTGTCACAGAAACCCCTTTTTCACCTAGATTAACTAACACTACTTTACGAAACAAGCCTTTCTGTTTTCCACTGATTTGATCAGTGATTTCTTTTATCGCTTTATATCCTGGTATTCTAAACAATATATATTTTTCAAAAAATTGATATAACCCATTCCCTATTCTTGTTCTTACTAGCGCTCCTATTACTGAAAATACAGCAAAGACGCTTAGCATACTAAACATAACTGCCGTGGTATCACCTACAGAATACAGTGACATCAAATAATTTGTTAATGGACGGCTAGCTTCCTCAAAAATAGAAAAAAACCATTTGGTTATCTGAATAACAACAATTATCGGAAGAAGAACAATCAAACCGCCGACAAACATATTGATGAAAAAATTTCTTATACGATTCATTTATAATTTCCTACATACATGAAATAAGTGTTTATATAAAAATACATTAAACATTAACTAATAGATAAAGAAGACATCACTGAACAGGAAACTATATAACATCTTAGTTAAAGATGAATACTATAAAACAAATATCAAATTAATTAATCATTGGTTCGTGGGTCCATTTCTACTGCCGCTGAGCTCACACGAGCCATAGGTATAAAATCAACTTGCTCTTCTGCAGGTACAGGATCACTTATATTCATACGAATAAAGGCAAATATAGCTAATAAACCAAATACGATTGCAAAATAAATCATAAGTGCTGACGCACCAAACATATGCATAAATGCACCTCCAACAATTGGTCCAATTGCTGCCCCTACTCCATTAAGTAGCAATAGCCCGCGTGTCGCATCCATTACTTCCGATGTTTCAATATGATCATTTGTATGCGCAACAGCTAGCGAATACACAGAAAATGAAAACCCTCCATACAATATTGCGCTAAACAATAGCCCTAGTTGAGAACCATCCGAAAAGACATAAATGCAGATCGCTGCCAACATGGCAAAAAAGGAAACAACTAGTAATACCTTACGACGGTCATATTTATCTGACTGAGCACCGATTGGTAACTGCAATAAGGCACCGCCAAAAATTATCGCACTCATAAACAGGGCAATGTTAGTGTCTGAATAACCCATATTATGAGCATATAAAGCACCTAAGCCCCAGAATGCGCCATTACCTAAGCCTGTTACTAATGAACCCGCAACACCTAGTGGTGATATCTTCATTAACCGCCTAATAATTAATTTTGGAACAGGAACCTGAGGGGGTTGCGGTAAACGAGTAACAGCAATCGGCATTAAAGAAATAATGAAAAATAAAGCGCACAAAGCATAAGTAGCCAGTTCACCCGCGCCATAAATAAGGATTAAATATTGCCCTGCACCTAGCGATAGCAAATTAATCATGACATATATAGAAAATATCTGACCACGATTATGCTTAGGTATCAGTATATTCAACCAACTTTCCACAACCAAATACAGGCCCACCATCGCCACACCCGTAAGAATACGCAATAGCCACCAAACGACAGGATCAATAATTAACCCATGAAGTATAACGGATACGGTGCCCAGTGCTGCCAAAACAGAAAAGGCTCGAATATGACCTACCTCGCTAATAAGTCGAGGGCAAATATATGAACCAATAACAAAACCAAGGAAGAATGCCGACATGATTATGCCAATAACGGTATCAGAGAAAGACTCCATACCAGCGTGAATACTGAGTGTTGTCCCTAATAAACCCGTACCAATTAGCAATATGCCAATACTAAGTAATAATGAAAATATTGAATGAATTTTAGATAGCATGACCCAGTGATCTTTTCGCACATGAACAAGAAGTCTATTATAGTTTCCTCATAGCAAGAGTATATAAATTGTATTAGTTCTGACCTGATCTGACACTTCAGCTTGACTAGAAGAGAGTTACCCGTTTTGATAAAGGTGTCGAATCTTTAATTCAAAACAAAAGGTAACTCTCAATGCTACATACTAACAACCCAATCATAAAACACAAAGCAGGTTTATTAAATTTAGCTGAAGAGCTAGGCAATGTATCTAAAGCCTGCAAAGTGATGGGTGTATCACGAGATACATTCTATCGTTATCAAGAGCTTGTCGAAGATGGCGACCTTGACTCACTTATCAATAAAAGTCGAAGAACACCTAACGTTAAGAACCGAGTTGATCTTGAAACAGAACAAGCTGTCATCGCTTATGCTATCGAACAACCAGCGCATGGCCAGCACCGTACAAGCAATGAACTACGTCGAAAAGGTGTGTTTGTTTCAGGTAGTGGCGTTCGCTCTATTTGGTTACGTAATGACCTCGAAAACTTCAAAAAACGTTTAAAGGCACTTGAAGCTAAAGTGGCAGAAGACGGTATTATTTTGAGTGACTCGCAAGTGGCCGCACTGGAAAAGAAAAAACATGATGATGAAGCGTGTGGTGAAATTGAAACTGAACATCCAGGCTATCTTGGTTCACAAGACACGTTCTACGTGGGCAACCTGAAAGGCGTAGGACGAATTTATCAGCAAACATTTGTTGATACTTACAGTAAAATTGCCTTTGCGAAGCTCTACACGACCAAAACGCCGATCACAGCGGCAGACATGCTTAACGATAAAGTTTTACCTTATTTTGAGCAATATGATCTGCCTATGCTGCGCATTTTAACGGATAGAGGCACAGAGTATTGTGGTCGTGTAGATCATCACGATTATCAGCTATACCTGGCAATTAATGACATCGACCATACCAAAACAAAAGCAATGTCACCGCAAACAAATGGTATTTGTGAGCGTTTTCATAAAACGATCTTAAATGAATTTTATCAAATCACATTTAGGAAAAAACTTTACTCAAATATGGAGGAATTACAAAAAGATCTGGACGAATGGATCGAATACTATAACAATGAACGAACCCATCAAGGCAAGAAGTGCTGTGGTCGAACGCCACATGAAACAATGCAGGATGGGAAGTCGATTTGGGCAGAAAAAAATCTAGCTCAAATCTAAACTAACAGTCACCGTAAAAAACGGGTAACTGTCAGATAAAGTCTGAGCTACTACATATAAATTTATTAGCTATACACTTTTAATTTAATTAAAAACCACTATAACCCTGCAAAGTCTTAAACCCTCACCTTCAATCGCACGAAGACACTTCACCCTTTCCATAATTGTATCCGCCACCATGGCAATGATCAGAGATAAAGCGGTAACATAAATATGAAAATAAAAAAGATACGCTCTAAGGAGAGTTAATTATATTCACAGCCCAATCCAATTTTGACATCTGAACAGTATTAAAACCGGCCAATTAAATTTCAATCTGAAACTAATTAACTTTCACAATTTATCTATATTGGAAATTAAGAACATTAGCTTACCTTGATAAGGTTAACTCTTACAGATGAGTTACCAAGTCGAGTATTTGTTAAATAAGCTCTTCCATATCTTTATTCTTTTTTACCTAATGCTATCCATGCTACGCAATGTGTTTTCTACGTCTCCTTAAGCCGGTTCTCATTGAGCGCTCTTTTCCGCAGCTCATAGTAGACTAGTACTAGAAGAATTATCGGCAAGCCGAAGCCAACGAAGAAAGGTATGAGGCTAAAAAGACGGTCTATCCAGTTTCCCTCGCTTGTTAGAGCCTGCCATACCGCTATGACAATGGGGACAACCGTAAACAGAAGGGTTGGTAGCAAAAACCAAAAGGAGCTCTTACCTCCAGCCTTTGCTAGACGCACAGCAAAAAATGAAACCACTGCCACTATGACAGATGAGGCTACACCCCACGCCGTGCCAAAAATACTAGTGATAAGTGTTCCTACCTGATAAACAAGCAGCATCGAAATGACTACTGCAATCACAAATCGAAGTGTTCTATCTGACATTCGCTTCCTTTTTTATGTAATGACTAACAGTTGATATAAGACCCTACAGGTCTGTATATATAATCGCTTTAACACCTGGTTTTTAGATGTAACTCATTATGTCTACTATAGATGATTCGTTTCATTACTAAACATACAAGCAACGCGACCCATAGTAAAACTCAAAACTGAATTTTTTCGTGGGGAGCAGATAATACCTACAAACCTCCTCCCCCTTAAGAAGACGCTACAGCAGGGCCCATTTTCGCCCGTGGTAGATATAAGTGACCTGGCGGTAGATAGATTTAGAATCAGGCCTCATCGAAGGAATAAATAAGTTGTGTAGATTGTTCAGGATACTCACGGCGAATGAGCTCAATGATGTCAGTCTCTTCAACTTCCCCCTCCAGATAATGAAAGTACTCCCCCTCATTCATAACCACATCCGTCACCATGACAATGGTCATGTTTTCTTCAGTGTGCTTTAACAAGTAGGTTTTAATTTTTTACTCCATATCGGTTAATTGCATCAGCAGACCTGCATTAATTAGAGTGGGACTGGAAATTATATGGGGTAACTCCGTTCCACTGAAACACTTATCACACAGACCTCTAAACCCCACTCTGTAAAACTTGGTAGGTGAACCCGAATCATTATCCTTTCATAAAGTCATATCTACTTATTGATTGATTTAACTTTTGATGCACGTATCTACTGTTTGGTTTTTTGTGATGGTATGAAAGCAAAGACAGTTATTAAGCTCATCTGAATCTTGTAATTGATCAATTGCATCTTGATCACCATTTACAGCCCCAACCAACCATGCAGCCGTAACTTGCCATTTCTTATCTAGAACACCCCCCCAATTTTGACAAACGTTCTCCCAGAGATTAATGATGACCTTCTGTTGATCTTTACTTTCTGCACTCGCAATAGCAACGTCTAGCAAATTAAGAATACGATTGAAATTACGGTTTTGAAGGCTCCGATTTGAAGTGAATTTACCGACAGCCTGGAAAAGCGAACTAGCTAAATTAATATTATTCTCTATCAAACTAGGGTTACCCCAAATTACTAAAGCTCTAAAATAATCCGGTAGGTTCTTTTCAAGAATAATATCCTCTTGTTTTACTCTAATTGAAGACACATCTCTAAGCACACTAGCTGTCACTCTACTCAAATGATCAGGCAAATCGTTGATTAACGGACACCAACATTCTTGAATAGCTTTAAGTAGCATAACTATATGATCAATTGCGTATGAAAATAAACTTTCGATATCCTGTTTATGCTCATCAGGTGTGGCGTAATACGTATTCACTACAAAATAGTGAATTATTGCTAATCGGCTTGTAGAATATTGCCACTTCTGCACTTGCCTTACACTCATATATGGCTGTGATATAAAGTTTTCTAATTTTTTAGAAAAAGAGCCAACAAGACTTCCAACTATTCTTGATAATTCTTTATCATCATTTTTATGCAGCTCTACAAATGATTTGGCCGCCCATATAACTAAATTATCATCATATTGATTAAATGATATTGAATCATCTGAAATACCTTTAGTGATACCTACGTATTTTTTAAAGTCATTTACATTTTGAGTAAGCAAAAGTTTTTTATTACTATCATTTTGTATACTTTCAGCAATAGAATACCTTATCTCGCTGCGATCTCGATCGAATGCATAATTTAACTGTTCTAGCTGGTGATCTGTTAATCCTTCTTCAGGCCACACTAATGCAAGATCATTTATTACAAGATCCGACCTCTTTAAGCAATGCATCGCCATCCAAACTGCGTCGCCCTTATCAATACCTGCCGAAGAAATAAATGAGGCCAATTCCTCGATACCCCAAAATTTATGCTTATTATCAAAATTTAAAGTAAGTGCAGATACTGCAAGAATTTTTAGAAAGTTACTGCCTTGTTTAATAAGAAGATTTGTTTTTTCTTTACTTTTTTCAAAAACAAGGTTTTCAGAAAGCTCTACTGAAATACGATATAGCGCATTAGACTCATTCTCATTAAACCAATTTGAAAAAGCTACTATATCTAAATTAAAAAACAGCCTTGTTATAAAATGGAGTCCATATCTTCCTCCAGAATTTCCACCTATGCGATTACATATACGATCAGCTAACTTGAGGGTTTCAACATCTAATTTCGACCTTCTTATTACTGAAGACGTACTCATATCATCATCAGAATAATTATACCCTCCTATCTCATAAACACTAATCGCTTGATCAATTATAATTGGTAAAACACACCTGTATTTGTCATCACTGAGTATGTCTGAAATATACTCTTCACATTGCACATGACACCTAGCGCTTAGTTCCCCTAGACCAATAAGTAGTTCTGACAACAGCTTATGCTGAGTATATGCAGGAAATTTATCTAAAGACTTAATTAGTAGTTTTTCGTAAAGCTTGTCATCTACATTCCAGTTAGATTCAAAATTTCCAGCTAGCAATGCGTCATCGATAGCTTTAATCTTTGCTTCAGAAATAGGACAACTTAGAAGCCAACTGAAAGCTTGTTCTACACATTGAGATACTTCAGAACTTACCTGAGTCATGCGACACTTTTATTCCATTGGAATGTAATATCTAAGTCTTTATCACGAGTAATATCTCGTCCCTCACACAAAGACTCCGCATACAGAGCAACCTCATTAGCAACAAATGGAGATAATAGACTCATGCAAAAAGGCCAATTACCAGCCATATTGTTTATACTATTTGATAGAAGGTACGCATCTATCTTCCCATCAAGAGTGTAAACGATCAAATATCGATCATGGAATGCCTGATCATTTTTGCGCGTTATATTTGTAATATTAAAATTTGGATTGATAATATTTCGTGTTTGTTCGAGACGCCTTTTAAGTTTCTCTATCGGTTTATCGTTATCGTTATAAGGATCACCAGTTTCAGGATCAATTCTAGCCCAACTTGTAACAACTTGAAGGTCAAGCGTTGAATCGCCTATACGAGTTACTAACCTAATAATAGACTCTTCACTAAAAAATGGATCAACGATTATGGCTCGTCTTGTATGTCCATCACCTATAATTTTAACCAAATGACTTATGACTCCGACCTCATCCTCTAATGTCTTACGAAAAAAACGATCTTTTTCATTTTTTGGGAAGCATTTAGCTACTAGACCCTGCATCATTGCATAATGTGATTTTATCCTTCTATTTTTCCCATAACATATGTTTGAATGTTCAGTCGTAGTTCTTGTAACCGTTGTAATTCCTTTCGGCGCCTTCTCTTTTAATGACTTAGCTTTATCTGACAGTTTATCTTCTATGTTAATTGACCGCCCTTGGACCCCCATTCCCATGCTTATTTTCATCATGTGAGTATGCACATGATGAACGATCTCTCCATTATCGCTAAACACCCAAGCCTCAAACTCAGAAAACTCTTCTTCTACAAATGCTTTACCATTTGCAATATCACCCGCCTTAAGATCAATTAAACCATTAAAAACTTCATCGCTATCATTTCTACAAATCAGATGAACTCTGTATAAGTCTCTTAATACTTCTTCAGTTCTTTCTATCTCAATATCGTATAATCCAGATAAATCTTTTGGATTTGACGATGTATTAACACAATTAATACTAAATGGCTGGAATGACTCAAGCCAATTATGTAAATTGTGTATCTCAAAACAACCGATTCGACTTGCATAGCGATTTTCAAAATCAAATCCAAGTTCAGACTGAAGAAATTCAAGAGATTTTTTGAGTATGATTAACGTTTGGCTTTTAAGGACTTCTTCTAAATTTGGAAGTGTAAAAAATGATTCCACGATTGCTTTACCGTGCCCAAATGTTTTTTGTAAAACTTTCCTATATGCACTAACAACAAATTCATCATTAAGTTCAGGAAAAATAGTAATTAAATCTATCGTTTTATCCATTAAAGACTGCCGAAAAACATCGAACTCGACCTTAGTTAGAGTCGATTGATAGACTGCCGCTTTTGAATTATTGCTGAGACTTACTTCCTTATGTCGACTTAATTCAGTTAACTCTCTATTTAAAGGGGCTACAGACCCATATAATAAAAAATCATTCCCGCTTTCATCTTGATAGATAGCCACCCAAATCCACCAGTACAAATTATCTACAAATTCCATTTCTATGCCTTCTTATTTCAATAGTGCTTTTGCCACTACTTCAACCCTTATATTAATAAAACACCTTAGGAGCAGGCATCAAATAGACAACTAGCATTCACATACTATTTGGTGCAGTGTGCCCACTATCTAATGCTATTTCTCTTTGGCTGCTAGATAGCGCGGACCAAATCATATGCACACGCTCAGGTTCCATCTGTGAAAGATCTCTTTTATATTTATCTTTTTTAAGACTAACTTTGAAAAATGAAGGACTGTGATCAATTTTATTACTATTCAATTTCCAAAAAACCACAAAAGCCAATTTAGGAGTTAAATACTTATTTTTCAAATAAAAAGCTAATGCATTACTTAATATATCATTCGATTCTTTC
>Ga0316209_1001227_pt1 | contig 29008 bp, 19 predicted proteins | sample 6monopyrite_MG_FD_204945 | JGI IMG/M metagenome (GOLD analysis project Ga0316209, IMG submission 204945) | Microbial mat bacterial communities from mineral coupon in-situ incubated in ocean water Damariscotta River, Maine, United States -... | ecosystem: Environmental > Aquatic > Marine >...
AACTTACCACCTGGCCCAGCTGTTCTAACCCTGAGGTCGGAGGTTTTTGAGGAAGTATTCTTTCGCCAAGACATTCTCCTGCAAGCCTATCAAAAGGAAACTCAAACCTTAGAGGAAATCGACCTTCGTGGAGTCTTTCGGGAAGTCCGTCTCTGGGTAAAGAATTTGCAGGGTGAGTTGATTCCAAAGTTGCATATTTGGCCGAGCCATTCGATCAAAAGCCACAGCAATGAAAATAATCCATTCGTTGCGATTACCATGGAGTCTGGACTGGATTTCCAAGTCGCGGTGCCTGGTTATCAAGTGGAGAACTTGGTCCAAGTTATGGGAGAGCATGAGTTGATCATGAAAAAGGGATTTCCGATTCGCGCAGACATCACCAACTTAAGTGTGCTTCCAAGCGGATGGGGATTGCAGCTCCGCTTTAAAGCGGTTAGCGGCGGCGAAAAAAGCGCGGACCCCCGCCTTTCCCATCGAATCAAGGACATCGGACGAAACGCCAAACCTTCCTACTTCATGGCGCCTGGCACGTACTCGGTCCGTTTCATTGCGGTAGATAATCAGGAAGGCGGAAACGGTACGCCCCATTGGCTTCCGGAGGGAAACTTGAAGATTGAAGTGGAGGACATCTTAACGCTGCAAAACTTCACCTTCACCATTGATGAAGAAGCTCTGGCCAACACGATCGCCAATAAATAGGTTTTATCCCAATATGCCGTTCCTGAGGTATCCTTTAGCCAGCATGCTTCTCCTCATTCCCCTCCTCGCACTTGCAAGCCCCGCGCAGTGCAACAATATTGATGGCGACGCGATCTTTCATGATCAGTCACCACTGTATTGCTCGCCTCTGGAGCCGATGCCTGGCGACACCGTGAGTTTGCGCATGCGTGCTGCAGCCGGCGATTTGCAAACCGCAACCGTTCGGATTTGGGATACCGGCTTAAATGGCGGCTCCGGCGGCGAAGTCCTGGTTCCGATGTGGGTGGAAACCCAGGTTGGCCCCACGAATAACTTCGACCTTTGGCGCGCCGACGTCACGCTTAGCACCGACACCCTTTGGTATCGCTTTCGTTTGGAAGACCAAGGTTGTGTGGATTGGTATCAAGTGACAGGCACTTTGGATAACTGGGATCTCCGCGTGCGTGACTTTCAAATCCGGCCGGGGTTTCAAGGACCTGCCTGGGCGCGTGGTGCGGTTGGCTATCAAATTTTTCCGGATCGTTTTCGCAATGGAGACCCGAGCAATGATCCACAAAACGGGGAATGGGAAATCGAGCCCGGGGTTGGAATTACCGCGCATGCTTCTTGGAATGAACTGCCCGCTGGCGGCTCCGATTTCTTCGGCGGTGATCTTGCAGGTATTTGGCAACGTCGTGATTACCTTGCATGGTTAGGCGTCGACTTTCTATGGTTGAATCCGGTGTTCGAAAGCCGCAGTAATCATCGCTACGACGCCACTAGCTATGACCGCATCGATGCACACTTAGGAAACAATGCTGAGTTCCAGGCCATGGTGCAAGGATTGCGGCAACAAGGAACGCGGGTGATTCTTGACGGCGTTTTGAATCACTGCAGTTCTTGGGGTGAGTGGTTTGACCGCTACCATGTTTATCCATGGACCGGCGCACACGAGGATCCAGTAAGCAGTGCCTATGGCGATTGGTTCACCTTCCTTCCTGGATTTCATCCGGTGAACTTTCCCGAGAACTACTGCAGCTGGTTTGCGATTAACTCCTTACCCAAGCTGAACTACGCCAATCCAGAAGTACGCGATCGCATGGTGCGTGCGCCAGACAGTGTTTTACGCGGATGGCTGCAAACCGGCATTGGAGGATGGCGTTTAGATGCTGCGGAAGACGTCGGGCCGAACTGCGATGGCGGCGATCACAGCGTGTGGACAGAAATGCGCGACTTCCTCAAGGCCGACGACCCCGATGCCTTACTCATTCTTGAAGAGTGGGGCGATGCACTTGCCTGGCTAGATGGCGAGCAGTTTGATGGCGTCATGGACTTCAGCGGTTTCCTGTTCCCGGTTCAGGACTACTGCCTCACCCGCAATGACAGCGTCGTTGATTTCCGCGACCGGATTTTACGTGGCATGCGTGCTTACCCGGCCACTGCGAATCACAGTTCCTGGCATCAACTTGGCAACCATGACCTGTCACGTGCTCTGACGCGTGCCGGATTAGATTCCGATCGGGTTCGCGAAGCTACTTTTTTGCAGTTCACTTTGCCAGGCAGTCCAGTTCTTTACTACGGCGACGAAATCGGCACTATCGGTGGCAACGATCCCGACAATCGCCGTACCTTCGACTGGAATGTTGCGAACTGGGATCGCAATACGGTCAAGTTAGTGCGCCGCCTAGCGCAACTGCGCCACCAGTACTCTGCTCTACGTGAAGGCAGCTTTGACCCCTACTGGGTGCATCAGGCCGGACGCATTCTGGTGTTTGCGCGGGAAGATGCAAATGACACCCTGCTGATGATTGCCGGGAGCAACCATGCGGCACTATCCATGAGCGTTCCCGTCGACCGCTATTTCGCCGACGGTGATGTCCTCGAAGATCAGCTAAGTGCGCGCAGCTACTTGGTGGCCAATGGAAAGATTAGCTTCACCGGGGCCGATGCCTTGGAAGCTCATGGCATGCGCTTTTTGACCTTGCGCTAATCAAGCAAACTCTGATTCAGTCTGACGGCGACTCCGCGGCCTCTAACGCCAGGCTTAATCAAAACTTCCTTAGCCGCCATAACCTAACCAAAACTCAAGCAGGTTGCCTGGAGCGATTTGGGTGTCATCGACGTCGTACGCAATAGGAAAACGTGCACCAACGAATAGAGTGACGTCTTCGAATGCCCAGCGAAAACCAGGTCGTAATGCGTAAACCATGGAACTGGTATTCGCCAAGGTAGTCCCGAGAAGTTTATCTTTGGTGCGAAGGATGCCTTCCAGTCCAAGGGAAGCTTCGGCGGAAGCATTCACCCTCCAACCGACTCGATACATGGCCTGCACCAAGTTACCTGGATTGAGATCTGCGTCGGAAGAGCCAAGGGGAAACAAACCAATCCCATTGAGTGTGTGGCTGAAGTCACCAGTCACTTTGGTCCATGAAACGCCAAGCATTGGATCCCAGGTGCCGCTTCCTGGCTGCAACAAGGACGGAGGGATGACACCCGCAGCAGGTGTATTCAATTGTTCGCCGGTCGGTAATTCCAAACCCACCAAGACTTCCCAAGGTCCGTTTTGCTCAGGGCGCCAACCGTGGACCAAAGCAAAGTCTCCTAGACCTGAAACTTTTTCCAACACTCCCGTGTTATTTCGCGCTTCAATCGAGATGGTTGGAATAGTCAAACTCCATCGATGCTGAGCACTTTGTTGGAGATGAAGATTCAAGGCCCACTGCTGAAATTCAGTTTCTTCTCCCGTGGGATTAGGTACCTCACTGGAACCGCTGTATAGCTTATTGCTAGTCGCCGTACTGAAACCAATGCTAAAGCGCATACGCTCAGTCCAATGCCTGGTGGAAAAATCGATGACCTCATCGCCATCTTGAAATGCATTTAACCCGCCGACCGGCAAGTTAGGATTTTTTCAGCCACCTCATTGGGCGAAGGCTGGTGTCGAAAGAGCTGCGATTGCCGCAAACACTGGCAGAAGGAATGGAATTGGAGATTTCATGGAAGTAAGAATCAATGGCGGCGCCATTATGGCAGCTCCTTTAGGACCGAGAATCCACTGGCTACGCGAAAACGGCCGAATGCCTATTCTAATATCTCAAATTTAGTTTTATTACTCATCCAAGGGCCTGGATGCGGAATGGCTTGGGCAGCCCGCCTAGACGCCAAGCAATGCCACGCGGGCTCCAACCGCCCCTTTTGAGTTTTTGTCTCAAAAACGGGGAATAAATACCTCAAAACATGTTCTACTTTATGCCGATGCGCGCCCTACCCTCCCTCCTAGCCATATTGCTGCTGCTGCTTCCGAGCGGACTCAGTGCGGCTTTGGCGGCTGAGGCCTCGTGCGCAGCAATGGAAGCTCTGGCCGAAATGTCTTGCTGTTGCTCGGAACATTCTGCGCCAACGGAAGAAAACGGCCCTGCTTTTTCAAGCGAATGCTGCTGTGAGCTCAACTCACCCTTAGCTCCACCATCAAACCAAGAAGGTGCTCGCTTCGCGCCTGAGGAAAAGACTTCCTCTACTCTGCAGGTGTGCCCCTTTGAGGAAATCACCTTCTTTTGCTCGTCTTGTAGCCGGGTCAATGAAGCTGTATCTGTTGGGCCTCCGCGTGCCCCTCCGCGCCCGCTGTATTTAAGTTTTCAAAGTTTTCTCATTTGAGCTCACAAGATTTCCGTTGTCCGGCCTGGCCGGAATCTTGTGACCTACTCAAATGATGAAAACATGCACTTCCCAAAATTCGTAAGCACTGCTTTACTTAGTAGCCTTCTCATTGGCTGCCAGAGCACTCCTGCCGCCTCCGCTGATGATTATGCGGAACGCTCTCAGATTACGCCTCGCGTGGCAGAAACCGAGATCGATGAGCCCGGCAATCCGAGCGTCAATGCTCCCTGGTCTCCCCAAGAAAGCACGGACGACCTTCTTCTCCGCGCCATTACCGCAAGCCCTAAAGTACGGTTGGCTTACCAGAAATGGCAAGCTGCCTTAGAGAGTGTGCCGCAAGTTACCGCGCTGCCCGATCCCTGGCTAAGCTTGACCGGCTATGTGCAATCGGTAGAAACCCGCACTGGCCCAATGGATGCAAACATTGGTTTCACCCAAAAGATCCCATGGCCAGGCAAGTTAGACGCTGCTGGAGATCAAGCTTCCGCACTTGCAGAAGTTGCCCGTAACCAAATCGAAATCTCTCGATTAGGAGTCCGGCGCGCATTTATGCGCAGTTGGGCGGAACGGATTTACCTCCAGAAGGCAGAGGGAATCACTGCAAGCCAAGTCTCTCTTTTACGCCACATCGAAGATGTGAGCTTGAGCCTATATGAGTCTTCACAAGTTTCTCAGGCCGACGTGCTCCGCACCCAAGTTGAGCGCTTAGAAATGAGTGATCGACTCGACACTTTGTTGGAGCGAGAGCAACCGTTACTTGCAGCGCTTGAGGCAGCCATTGGCGCTCCGGTTGACGGCCCCACCGATTGGAGTGAGCTTGATTTCAATCCGCTTCCTGAGCTTGCATCCGAAGAGGCCTTAACTTCTCGCCTGTTGACTGAATCTCCGGATTTACAACAACTACGCGCGCAGCTTCTAGCCGCTCAAGAATCGCAACGCATGGCCGATTTGGAACAACGCCCAGACCTTTCGGTTGGCGCTGCTTGGACCTGGATCGGCAACGGGAACCCCACCCAGCTTGATTCTGGCGATGATGCCCTCGCCCTGACTTTGGCCTTCGAGCTCCCTCTTGGCCAAGGCCGCATTCAAGGCGGAAGGCGCCAGGCCCTTGCCTTGCAGCGCAGCGTGATTGCACAAATGGAGTCGCGCCAATGGGAGTTACTCGCTTCTCTACAACAAGCTCTCTCCTCACACGAAGATGCCCTACGCCGGGTGCAACTGTTTGAAGAAAAGCTGCTCCCATTAGCGGAACAAACGTACCAAACCACTTTAGTGGCCTACCAATCTGGACAGGCCGCATTCCAAGACATGCTTGATGCTGCGCGCGTCATGCTCGACTTCCGCCTTTCCGCCGCGCGCGCCACTGCTGACGCGGCCCTTGCCATCGCCGACCTAAATGGTCTGTTGTCCGCCGACCTCCTTCTCCAAGAGAACCTAGAACGATGAATCATTTGCTCAAGTTTTTACCCCGCTTTACTACCCTTTTGGTGGTGTTGTTCCTTGGCTTGCTCATTGGGAAGTGCTTTACTCCTATGAACGAAATGCCGGCTGGCGATTCACACGATCACGCTTCATCCGCTGCGGATTCCTCCGAAGCCAAAGCTCCTGAGCTTTGGACCTGCTCCATGCACCCCGCGATTCAGGCCCCTAAGCCTGGTGACTGTCCGATCTGTGGCATGGATCTGATTCCTTTTGATGGTGGCGGCGCAAGCAGTCACGATGGGCCACGCACTCTTCGTTTGGAAGAAGGGCAAAAAGCGATTGCTGGTATTCGGACTACCCCTGTCGTGAAACGCGAAATCGCGCATACGGTACGCCTTGTTGGGAAACTGGCCATCGATGAAACCGCTTTGGCCACGCTCTCGGCCTGGGTTGGCGGACGCCTCGACCGGCTCTATGTGGATTACACTGGACTAAAAGTTCGCGCCGGTGATCACATGGCGGAAATCTATTCGCCACAATTATTCCACGCGCAAGAAGAACTGATTGTTGCAGTGGAATCGGCAAAACGCTTCGGTCTGCAAAGTGATGAATCACTACAGAAAATCTCTCATTCCACTGTGGTTGCAGCGCGTAAAAAGCTTGCTTTATACGGCCTAACCGAGGAGCAAATGCAAGAGATTGTCGATCTCGGAGAACCTTCTGAGCAGATTACTTTATCCGCACCAATGGGTGGCACTGTGATTCATCGCAATGCTGTCGAAGGTCAATACGTAAAGGAAGGCGACCCGCTCTACACCATTGCTGACCTAAAGCATCTTTGGCTAGAGATCGATGCCTACGAATCCGATATGCCCTGGATGCGTTACGGTCAAGAGGTTGTGTTTGAAGTGGACGCATGGCCAGGGGAAACCTTCCGTGGTGCCATCACCTTTATCGATCCAGTCTTGGATCCGATGACGCGTACCGTTCACTTGCGGGTCGATGTTGACAACGCCCATAACAAGTTACGCCCTGAAATGTTTGCACGGGTCAAAGTACAAACCATGGTTGTAGGAGCCGGGCAACCATCCCCCGTAGACCTCAGCGGAATGTGGATGTGCCCGATGCACCCGGAAATTATTGACGACACTCCTGGCGAATGTCCAATCTGCGCGATGGCTTTAGAAACCACGGAAAGTCTAGGCTTTGCTGGAGAAAGCGAAAGCTCAGAACTTCCATTGTTGATTCCTGTTACCGCCCCACTCTTAACTGGAGACCGCGCACTTGTATTCGTGGAAATCCAAGGTTCTTCACTACACGAGGCCACTATTTTTGAAGCTCGCGACATCGTGCTTGGCCCTCGCGCAGGTGAATTCTTTGTGGTTAAGGAAGGGCTAGAAGAAGGGGAACTCGTGGTTTCGCGCGGCGCCTTTACCATCGACAGTGAACTTCAACTTCGCGGTAAACCATCCATGATGGCACCCGACGGTGGCGGTGGTGGTGGCGGACACGCTGGCATGCCCGGCATGGGTGGTCCTCCTGCAGCTGGGGGTTCAGAAATGGGAGACCAGCAAGGCACCGACCATTCGCAAATGGATATGAGTGATGAACAAGCAAGTGCTGAATTCAAAAATCTCAATGGCAAACTATTGATGAACATCGCTGATCTGGGCGAAGCTCTAGCCAGCGATGATTTCAGTACCGCCAAAAAGGTTGCGAACTTCTTGCAAGAAACGCTGAGCGCAATGAGTGAAACCGAGGCGCCCATGTCGGCGAAAACTTCTCTTGAGGCGCTTGGAAAGGCAACCTTGGAAGCGACTTCCTCCTCGGAAATCGAAGCACTACGCATTGCTTTTAGCAAACTGCAAGCACCTTCCATGCAACTGAGCACCCGTTTCGGCTACTCCGGTTTGGAACGAGAACTCTCCGTCTTCCATTGCCCCATGGCCTTGGGCGATGGCGCTGACTGGATTGACTTCAAAGGAGATTCCACTCGGAATCCATACTACGGAGCCAGCATGCTGAAGTGCGGCGACGAAACCAATGCCATCTCTGGCTTCGATAAGCAGTAGGCCAAAAGCATGGATCGTTTCCTACACTTCGTCTTACGCGAGCGCATGCTCGTATGCCTCCTCCTGGTTGGCATTGCGGTTGGCGGCCTCATGGTCTCACCTTTCTCCAGCGCCGAGGAAGAAGGCTTTTTGCCACACTTTCCGATTGCTGCCGACGCCATTCCGGACCTTGGTGAAAACCAACAGATTGTCTTCACTCCATGGCCAGGAAACTCGCCGCGCGATGTTGAAGATCAAATCACTTACCCGCTCACGGTTGCGCTACTAGGCGTTCCCGGAGTGAAGACCATTCGCTCCAATAGCATTTTTGGTTTCAGTTCCATCTACATCATCTTTGATGAAGATATCGATTTCTATTGGTCGCGCTCGCGAATTCTCGAAAAGCTAAACAGTCTCCCATCTGGAACTCTTCCCGGTGAAGTTCAGCCTGGGCTTGGACCCGACGCTACTGGTCTCGGCCAAGTTTTCTGGTACACCTTGGAAGGACGCGATGCCGACGGCAACCACGCTGGTGGCTTCGATCTGGATGAACTCCGTGCGGCGCAAGATTGGACGGTGCGTTATGCCTTGACCGCCGTTTCTGGCGTAAGCGAAGTCGCTGGAATCGGAGGATTCGAACGCGAATACGTGGTCGAGGTTGACCCCGATGCACTACACGCATTCGACGTAGATTTAAAAGAAGTCCAAGCTGCAGTACGTGGAGCGAACCAAGAAACTGGCGCTGGTGTGTTGGAATTCAACCGAGTGGAGTACATCCTCCGCGGCAAAGGTTGGATTGATAGCCCTGAAGACATTGCAAGCTCCCCTATTCGAGCACGCGATGGCACCCCTCTCCGCGTTGCCGATGTCGCGCACGTCACCTTAGGCCCAGCGCCTCGACGCGGCGCCCTGGATAAGAACGGCCATGAAGTTGTCGGCGGTGTAGTCACGGTTCGTTACGGAACCAACTCCTTGGCTGTTTTGGACAAAGTGAAGGCTGAAATCGCCCGAATCGCTCCAAGTCTTCCAAAGGTCACTTTGCCCGATGGCACGGTCAGCCAAATCACCATTGTGCCGTTTTACGACCGCACCGGTTTGATTCATGAAACGCTTTTCACTCTAGAGGAAGCACTCACTCTGGAAATCTTGGTGACTATGATTGTCATCTTGCTTCTCTTATTACGATTACGCGCTGCGGTGTTGGTGGGTTTATCCCTTCCAATGACGGTACTCGGCGCTTTCGTGATGATGAAACTCTTTGGCATCGATGCAAACATTGTTGCGTTGTCTGGAATCGCAATCGCCATTGGCACCATTGCCGACATGGGAATTGTCCTGGCGGAGAACATTGTGCAACGACTGTCCTCGGCGCCAAAGGGTGAAACTCGAGTGCAATCGGTTCACTACGCTGCGAGCGAAGTTGGCGGTGCGGTCATGACTGCGGTTACCACCACCATCCTCGGATTCCTTCCAGTATTCGCAATGACTGGGGCGGAAGGCAAAATGTTTAAGCCTCTGGCGTTCACGAAAACCTTTACCTTAGCGGCTTCGGTCGTGGTAGCTCTGTTGCTCATCCCAACCCTTGCGGTTTTCTTGTTCCGCAATAAAAACGAGCCGACCCCTCCGCTCTGGGCCAAAGTAAGGGGCATGGTGATGCCACGCCTAGGCCGTTTCACCAAACTGCCTCACCACCTAGGGATTTTGATTGTTGCACTTTTGCTGGTTGGAGTGCTGAGCTCCTTCTGGCAACCCCTTGGTCTCGATCGAGATATCACGAACTACTTCTTCGTGGCCCTAACTATGGGTGGCCTGATTGGATTCTTCTGGCTATTCCACTTGGTGTATGGACGCATCCTGCGCTGGTGCTTGAACCACAAGATCCTTTTCCTTTCTCTACCCATTTCCATTGTCTTTTTCGGAACGAGTGCCTGGCTTGGATTCGATAAAGTTTTTAGCTTCATACCAACGACCATGGAGAAAGTTGGAGTGGAGCGCGACTCGGTTTATCGCACTTCTTTCTGGACTGGGGGTTCTGAATTCCTTCCTGGCTTTGGTAAAGAATTCATGCCATCTCTAGATGAAGGAAGCTTCCTCTACATGCCAACCACCCCGCCGCACGCATCCGTGCAACAGGCGGTAGAAATGATTAGCCTTTTGGATCAAGCAATTGCTTCGATTCCAGAAGTGGAGTCTTCGGTCGGCAAAATTGGGCGTGCGCAAACCGCACTCGATCCGGCGCCAATCTCCATGGTGGAAAACGTCATCCTCTACAAGCCCGAATTCTCAATCAATGAAGATGGAGAACGGGTGCGTAACTGGCGCGACGAAATCAAGGGCCCGGACGACATCTGGAAGGAGATCACTTCCCGTGCGAAACTACTCGGCGTCACTTCTGCGCCTAAACTTCAGCCCATCGAAACGCGCTTGATCATGCTGGCAAGCGGAATGCGTGCTCCTATGGGAATCAAGGTGGCAGCCCCCAATCTTGAATCGTTAGAAGCGGCAGCACTTCTCCTTGAGAAAGAATTGAAGCAAATGCCGAGCGTGGTTCCGGCTGCTGTATTTGCTGACCGCGTCATTGGCAAGCCTTACCTAGAAGTGGAAATCCGTCGAGAAGATGCGGCACGCTACGGCCTTACCGTTGCTGCTGTGCAAACTCACCTGATGACGGCCTTTGGCGGAACGGTAGTTTCACAATCTGTGGAAGGACGGGAGCGATTCAATCTTCGTGTCCGTTACCCACAAGAACTCCGCGGAGATGCCGACGACCTGCGGGCGCTTTGGCTACCGCTTCCTCAAGGTGGACACATTCCATTGGGGCAGGTGGCTGACATCGGGTTCCGACGCGGACCGCAAGTCATCAAAACCGAAGACACCTTCCTCACTGCCTATGTCACCTTCGACAAGCAACCAAACCTTGCTGAAGTCGATGTCGTCGAGGAGGCGCAAAGGCTTCTCGCCGAGCACATTGAAGATGGCAGCCTTGTACTTCCTGAAGGCGTGACTTACAGGTTTGCAGGGACTTACGAAAGCCAGATTCGGGCTTCAAAAACCCTGCTCATCGTTCTGCCTATCGCTCTGCTTCTCATCCTCATGGTGCTTCAATTGAACTTCCGCTCTCTCTTGACCACTCTCATGGTCTTTAGTGGAGTGTTTGTGGCTTGGTCCGGAGGCTTCCTCATGCTGTGGCTTTACGGACAAGAATGGTTCCTGGACTTCGATCTGTTTGGGAACTCCATGCGTGAGCTCTTCCAAGTTCACCCCATCAACCTTTCTGTAGCAGTCTGGGTTGGATTCCTAGCTCTATTCGGCATTGCCACGGACGATGGCGTGATCATGGGCACCTACCTCAAACAGAGCTTTAAAACCCTAAAACCGCATACACGTCAAGAGGTACGTGAAGCGGTGGTGGTCGCCGGCAAACGCCGAGTTGGCCCAGCTCTCATGACTACGGCAACTACCATTCTGGCGTTGCTACCAGTCCTTACCTCTACCGGTCGCGGCGCCGATGTCATGGTGCCGATGGCCATTCCTAGTTTCGGCGGCATGTGCATTGTTTTGCTCACCATGTTCGTCGTCCCCGTCCTCTACAGCGCTAACGAAGAACGGCGCATTCCTAAGAACAAGTAAACATGAAACCTTTCTCAATCCTAATCACCGCAATCCTGCTGGCTGTTCCAGCTGCGGCCCAACACGATGATCATGGTGACGACCATGGCTCAAAAGCCGGCGAGGCAAAGCACAAAATCACCGTGCCGACTTCGCTTGGTGCTCAAACCACCTGTCCTGTTTCTGGCGAAGAGCTAGAAGACAAAGATAACTTTGTCGACTACGAAGGGCACCGTATGTACGTGTGCTGCAAGAAATGCAAGAAGAAGGCCACGGCAAACCCTGAAAAGGTGGCGTTTGAACTTTACAGCCAGGGAGTTGCTCTAGAGAACATCCAAACCACCTGCCCGGTTTCTGGAGAGGAGCTCGAAGACAAAGATAACTTTGTCAAGCTCTACAACAAGACCATCTATGTGTGCTGCAAAAAGTGCAAGAAGAAGGCCACTGCTGATCCTGCCAAATACTTGGACATCATGGAAGGCCGCACTGCACAAGAAAAGTGCACCGTCAAAGGCGGCGACATTGATCCTAGTGCAAACTTTGTAGTGGAAGGCTTTACCGTCGGCCAGTGCTGTGCCGGCTGTGAGAAGAAATGGAGAGCTAACCCAGCTGCACATTTCGCAAAACTTGAAATGGACAAGGTTGTACTTGAGCCAGCAACCATGAAATGCCCAGTCATGCCAGGCATGAACGGCAGTAAGGAATTCCCTGTAACTCTAGGCGCTAAGCGTTACTACTTGTGCAGCAATAAAGCTGCCATGATGTTCGCTTTGGACCCAAACAAGTACTTGCCAAATTGGTACAAGGCTCAGGGGATCGAAGTGAAGATGGATGCCCATGACGACGGCGAGGAAGATCATGATGGCGGCCACGATGACGGCCACGGCGATCACGACCACTAATCGTATTTTAAAAATGAGTGGCTGTGTTTATACATAGCCACTCAATCCCCCCTAACTTTTTCTCGCTCTTTTTAATTCATGAACTGGATCGCAAATTTACTTCCTGGCCTCGACGGCGCGCTTAACATCCACCCTTTGGTGGTGCACTTTCCCGTAGTGCTGTTACCACTGGCTTGCTTCCTGTACTTTTTGTCGTGGAAAAGCCCTAACAGCTGGGTGACTCCCGCCGCCCGATGGGCGCTTTGGAGCGGCACCGTATCTGCCGCGGTTGCCATTCTCGCTGGTTATCTGGCCGCCGATGGACTCGGGCACGATAAACCAGGCCATGATTTAGTCCATGAACATAGGAACATCATGCTTTGGGTCGGAGGATTAGCATTGACTCTATCCATATTGGTTCGCGTCTTTGCCGGCAAGAATAGCGTGATGAGCCGATGGATTCTCGCCGTAGGGCATGTAGCCCTAACCGGTATCCTTATCTTTGGAAGTGACCGGGGTGCTGCCCTAGTTTATCGCTATGGATTTGGAGTACAGGAACCTTTGCCCTCTGAAGAGGCTTCTTCCCATGGGCATGACGCTGAAGCAACCGCGCCGGAGGAATCTTCGGACGGGCATGACCATAGTCATTAAGCAAACCTATTTCTCATGAATGCAACTCACCAACTTTCCATCCAAGGCATGACATGCGCGTCGTGTGTTGCACACATTGAAAAAGAGCTGAAGGCTGTTTCTGGAGTTTTGGAAGCTCGGGTCAATCTGGCCACAGAAAGTGCCGAAGTTGTGGCCACGCAGGAAACCCCGCTGCAATCCTTGCATGCTGCTGTAGAAAAAGCGGGGTATTCCATCACTCCTGAAACCCGTGTGTTTCAGATTCAAGGCATGACTTGTGCGTCCTGTGTTGGACGGGTGGAAGCTTCCTTAATGCAAGTTCCAGGAGTGGAATCTGCAGCTGTGAACTTGGCTACGGATAGTGCGCAGATTGTGGCTGGTTCTCAAGTCTCAACCGAAGACATCCAAAATGCGATCCTTCAAGCCGGCTATGACTCGGAGTTGCAAGTCGACCTTGGCGGCGCAGACGAAGCAAAAGAGGAACACCGAAACGCAGAACAGGCTTCCCTGAAAAGAGACCTTCTCCTTGCAGCGATTGGAACGTTGCCGGTATTCATCCTGGAAATGGGAGCGCACCTTTTCCCTGCATTCCATCACTACCTCCAGGAGAACCTAGGCACCCAGAACAACTGGTGGATTCAATTGTTTCTGACCTCCGCTGTCCTCTTCGGACCAGGCCGACGCTTCTTCATCAAAGGAGTTCCTTCCCTTCTGCGCCTTACCCCCGACATGAATTCCCTTGTGGTTCTCGGAACTAGCGCAGCTTATGGATTCTCAGTTGTGGCCACTCTTGCCCCTGGAGTCTTACCTGAAGGAACGGTGAACGTTTATTTCGAAGCCGCAGCCGTGATTGTTACTTTGATCCTTTTGGGGCGCTTCTTTGAAAGTAAAGCTAAGGGCCGTACTTCCCAGGCTATTCAACGCCTGGTCAAAATGCAGCCGAAAACCGCGCGGGTTCTGCGCAATGGCGAGTTTGTAGAAACTCCTATTCGCGAGGTTCAAGCTGGCGATGAGCTCCAAATTCGTCCTGGCGAGAGCATCCCAGTCGACGGCGACGTTCTCGAAGGCACCAGCTTTGTCGATGAATCCATGGTGACCGGAGAACCGATTCCGGTTGAGAAAACCAGAAACGCGGCACTTGTCGGGGGCACCATCAATCAAAACGGTGCACTCACTATGCGCGCTACCGCAGTCGGTGGAGAAACTGTATTGGCGCAAATCATCCGCATGGTGGAACATGCCCAAGGTGCCAAGCTGCCGATTCAGGCTTTAGTTGATCGCGTCACCATGCGGTTTGTACCCGCGGTCACCGGACTTGCAGCGCTTACTTTTTTGGCCTGGATGTTCTTCGGCCCGGAACCAGCGCTTACCTTTGGCCTGGTCAATGCCGTCGCAGTTTTAATTGTGGCCTGCCCCTGCGCGATGGGCCTGGCCACCCCCACTTCCATTATGGTGGGAACCGGTCGCGGTGCCGAAATGGGTGTCCTATTTCGCAAAGGTGAAGCGCTTCAGTCTTTACAAGAAACGAACATCGTTGCCCTCGACAAAACCGGAACTTTAACCGAGGGCAAACCTGCCCTCACCGACTTAGGGCTCACTCTTGGTTTTGAGCGAGCGGAAGTTCTTGCTGCGATTGCTGCTGTGGAAAATAAATCCGAGCATCCAATTGCTAGAGCTTTGGTGAGCGCCGCTATCGAGGAGGGGTACGCATTGCTTGAGACGCAAGATTTTGAATCCATCACTGGAATGGGTGTGCGTGCAACTGTTCAAGGAAAGCTGGTTGAGGTCGGCGCCGATCGTTTTATGCACCAACTTGGATTAGACCTTGGTGCTTTTGAAGCGGAAGAAACACGCCTCGGTGAAGAAGGTAAATCTCCACTTTACGCGGCCATCGATGGAAAGCTCGCCGCCATTATTGCGGTTTCCGATCCTATCAAAGAAACCACCCCAGCTGCCATCGATGCCTTGCATCAACTCGGCTTGAAGGTGGTCATGATTACCGGAGATCATCGGCGCACTGCAGAAGCAATTGCCCAGCGCCTTCACATCGATGAAGTCGTAGCGCAGGTCATGCCAGGCGAAAAAGTAGAGGCCCTGCATCGACTGAAAAATCAGCACGGTCAGATGGCCTTTATTGGCGATGGCATCAACGATGCCCCAGCCTTAGCCGCCGCCGATGTCGGGATTGCCATCGGCACCGGAACCGATATTGCAGTGGAAGCCGCGGACGTGGTTCTCATGTCTGGGAAGCTCGATGGAGTTCCCAAAGCCATCGCCCTGTCCAAAGCAACCATGCGCAATATTAAACAAAATCTATTTTGGGCTTTTGCCTACAACACCGCTTTGATCCCGATTGCAGCAGGCGTTCTTTACCCGCTGGCTGGCACTCTTTTGTCGCCAGGACTGGCCGCTGGAGCGATGGCTTTTTCGAGTCTTTTCGTGTTGGGGAATGCCTTACGATTACGCCGTTTTTCACCGTAAACTGGCTATAAAGGGCACTTTTCAGGACCTTCCTTTACCGCTGAGAATAGCCAATATTTTGAAAGAATTCCGTATTTCTCCGAATAAAAGACGAATCGCTCTGTTATTCTTTGTGCGAGCTAGTTTGGCTCCCACAATCCTTAAACATGAGAAGATTCACACTCTCTACTTTCACCTTGCTAACCGCCTCCATCGGAGGCTCCTCAACCCTTCTCGCTCAAGAGTCGGACACTGACCAAAATGAGACTCCGTCTTATGTAACGCAGGAAGAATTGGATGAAATCCTAGCCGAGTTCGACGCGACATTCGATGACTTTGATTCTCAACTAACCACCGTCGACTCCTTTCGTCCTGGAACCAGAAACTTCCTTCTCACAGGTTTCGCAACCGTCACTTACGGCGATTCTGCCACTGGGTCTTCCGCATTTAATGGCGGCTTTTCTCCCATCTTCCTATGGAAAATACGTGACGATATTCTGATTGAAGCCGAGCTCGAAGCCTCTCTTGGCGAAGGTGACATTGGGGCGGAATACATCCAATTGCTTTATGTCATGAATGACTTCATGACGGTTGGAGTAGGAAAATTCCTATCCCCACTTGGGCAGTTCACCGAACGCTACCACCCAAGTTGGATTAATAAACTTCCCACCGCTCCGCTTTATGCCGGGCACGATGGAATCATCCCTGGAGCCCTAGTTGGTGCACAAGTGCGCGGCGGAGTTCGAACGGGTTCTTCTCAATGGAAGTACACCGTCTTCGTAGCGAACGGTCCCCAAGAATCCGGACATGCTGGCGACCCCGGAGATCCAGAATTTGCCTTCGAAGCCGACGGCGTGGATGTCTCGCAAAACAAAGCTATTGGCGGTCGCATTGCTTTCCTGCCCACTCATTGGATTGAAATCGGGGCCTCTGGATACTCAGGAAAACCAAGTGAGCCTACCGGCGAAAATGCTGGCGACCTCTCCCTTTACATGTTTGATTTAGCTGCGCACGATGAAACTCCAATTGGTTACCTACGCTTCGATGTCGAAGCCGTAACTGCCAGCTTCGATACTGGAGCCTCGGAGACTTGGAGCGGAGGCTACGCACAAACTGCCCTGCGCCCAAACTGGGGAGAAGCTGGACAATCAAACTTTGAAGGCGTAGTTCGCTACGACTGGCTTAGCTACCCAACGGGGGTGCCATCGGCATTGGAACCTTCACGCTGGACGGTTGGACTGAACTACTGGCTCGATGAAAGTTCCGTCATCAAACTCGCAGTCGAATCTCTCGATGTCGACGGCGAAACCCAAAACTCTCTCATCCTCCAAGCCGCTGTCGGCTTCTAGTTCGGAAATAGAAAATGAAAACTTTCCATAAACTCCTTTTGTCAAGTTTGGCTCTAGCATTCCTAAGCCTACCCATGATTTCGCTTTCCTGTTCAAGCACACCGGCAGAAAAGGATGCCCCGATCGCTGGCGCCACTCTGTGGCAACAGCAATGCAACCGCTGTCATGAGTACCGTACTCCTGCCGCTTACGATGACTCCCAATGGGAGACCATCATGCTCCACATGCAAACTCGGGCAAACATTCCTGCCGAAGACGCAGAAGTCATTCTCGAATTCCTCAAATCAGCGAACTAACATGCGATACACCTCACTCTTGTTAACTTTACTTCTTTGTGGTGTTTATGCCGAGCCACTCACGGCAAGCAGCATGGTCCCACAGCAAAAGAAGGCATGGAAAGCGCCGGCACGGAAAGCAAAAGTTAAAAACGCGGTTCCATACTCACCTGAGGCCGTGAAACGCGGAAGGCAACTTTACGTAGCCAACTGTGTAGCCTGCCATGGAGATTCTGGAAAGGGAGATGGCGCCGCTGCTGTGGCCTTGAACCCGAAACCTGCGGACCTTTCACTTCCAGCAATGCAAACGCAAACCGATGGCACCATGTACTGGAAGTTGTCCAAGGGGCGAGCTCCCATGCCAGCATTCGACCCAGCTCTAACGGATGTCCAACGTTGGGAATTGGTGCATTACCTGCGAAGCCTCGGTCCACCTCCGTCTCCGGAAGCTCAGGCCCTCAATGCTTACGGAAAACTGCGTTTAGCATTAGAGGAAGGGAAATCCAAGGACTTCCGCAATGCGGCCAAAGGCTTGCAACAGAGCCTTTCTTCGTTACCAGGACCTTCCAAGTGGGAGGGGTTGAAGCCTGCTTCTGTGGCTAACTTACAAAAAACCTGGTCGGTCCAAATGAAACAAGCCGTTGCCGTAAGTCGCGAAATCTCTGCAAAAGACTTCGACTGGGAAATGGCTCCGGAAAAGTTTGACCAACTCACGCAAGGTATGGCTTCCTTGCTGGATCTGATGCCAACAAACCGGCTTCCGTTTTCGCTCACTCTTTGGAAAAACACCAAAAAAGATGGGCATGAGGAAACCTGGCTTCAATGGAGCGGGAAAGGCTCTGAAAATCCTTTTTCCGCTGAAAGGCGCAAAAACGGTAAAGCCCAGAAAACCTGGAAACCGTAGGCTGAGAGATAGATTTCAGATGTTTACTGCCCAGAAGTCCGAAAAGGATTTCTGGGCTTTTTCCGATAGTGACCATAGATTCAACTTTGACACAATGTCAGCCCATTGATATCCTCTGCCTCTTGATGCCTAGCTTTCCAAGCATCCGCCGCCTAGCCTTGATTTTGGCGCTTCTTCCTCAGCTGCTTATTCTCGGCTTTGGACAGGGTATGGTGCTTTGTGTTACGGAAGATGGGCACTTCCAAGTAGAAGTTCCAAGTGACGACTGCTGTGAAGGCACTAGCAACTTAGGAGAGGACCAAGTTGTTGCCAAGGCCTCCTCAGATTCGGACTGCGGCGCCTGTGATGACTTTCTTATCGTTTTTGATTCTGCGTTAAACCAAGGCAACCTTCTCAGCAATGTTTTGCTGGAAGGCTCCTCTCGCCTTTTGGTTGAGCCTTTTGTGCTCCCAGAATGGAATGCCTCAAGTACGTCCCCTTGGAACGCAGATGCGAAAAGCCTCGCACCTCTTCACTTGGGCCAATTACGCAGCGTATTGCTGCTCTGCTAAGAGCTCTTCGAGTTTTTCCACAGGGTTCCAAACGGAACTCTTAATTACTTGTTAGGTGTCGTCGACATTGGTCGACCCCGTGTCCTCTTGAGAGGTGTTCTCATGATTCATGATTTCATTCGTGCTAAAAAGCACTCGGAATCCCATCGATTCCAGGCAACCAAATGGGTTGCAGCATTGGCAATCTTGCCCGCTTTCTCAGCCTGTGTTAGCTATGAGGCTGCACCGCTAGACCTTCCGCAAACCCTTCTCGACCTAGAGGCCTTGGAGTGGACTACCTCTCCAAGTGATTCTGGCGAGCAAGGAGTGTCCGGTGCAGGGCCTCGGCAACTGGCCTCCTTTTCCGTTTCGAACAACCCTTCCCTAAAGGCTGCTCGCGCTGAAATCGGTATCGCTGAAGCGCTGCTGGTGGAAGCCGGGCTGCTTGCTGATCCCGTAATCGGATGGAATGGAATGGATCTACTGGCCTCTCAAATCGTTGATGGGACATCTTCTATGGTAGATGTCCTCACAGGAATTGGGATTTCCATTCCTCTTCCGCGCCCTGGCGAACTAGACGCGAAGGAAGGCCTGGCGCAATGGAGAGTAGAAGAACTGCGCCGGGAGATTACCGCTGCAGAATGGCGGTTGACGCAAGAAGTCTTCCTTGCCTACGAAAATCTTCTTGAATCAGAAACTCTTCTCCAACAAAGCTCCGATGTATTGGAGATAACCCTATCCACGAAGAAGTATTTCGAGCGCGCTTTAGGAGTCGGTGCGGCTACGGCTATTCAGGCCAATCTTGCCGCGGGAGATGTCCTGTCTCTCCAAGCCCAACGTATGCGCCTCAAAGCCAACGTTCGCAAGGCTCGCCAAGGCCTAAATGCTCTGTTGGGGTTGCCACCTACTACAATCTTGGTGATTGCAAACATCAGCGTTTCGGCAACTGATCTTTCTCAAGAGCTTGATGTCGATTTGGAGGTCCTCGTGCAACAAAGCTTGTCTTTACGACCTGACATAGCCGCCTTGCAAGCTTCCTACGAAGCGGCCGAGCAGGAAGTACAACTTGAAATCGCACGCCAATTTCCGCAGCTCGCTGTAGGGCCTGGGATCCAAGTAACACCAGGGTTCTTTACTCGCTTCAATCGACCGGCCATCCGGACCGCTATCGCCCGCCGTGAAGCCTTACGCGTGCTCATGAATCAGCAAGTCCATGAAGCCAGACGATCCATCCATAACGCATTTGCTTCCCTCCAAGAATCTCGCAGGCAGCTTGATTTCTTGGAGTTAGAGCTTTTGCCAAATGCTGAATCAAGTTTGCAACTAGCTGGAGTCGCATTCGATGCCAGGGAAGTCACCTTGCTCGAAATTTTGACCCTTCAACGTGTTTTAATTGATGCGCGCACGCGCACGACTGAAGCCCGCGCAGAAATGCAAAGACGACGCTGGCTCCTTCAAGCAGCAAGCGGAACCCTTCTTGCTGAAGCCGAAGCTGAAGCACTCCAAGACACCGATTCCAACCAAACAGTCCGATGATGCAAAACCAAACTAAAACTCTCCCTTGGGCAATTGGGGTTGCACTCCTAGCCCTATTCAGCTTGGTCACTCTGGCCTGCTCCAAAACACCGGAAGGTGAACAGCCCGCTGCCGCGCAGCACGAAGGAGAAGGTTCCGACGAGCACGGCGACGAGCACGGCGACGAGCATGGCGACGAGCATGGCGACGAGCATGGCGACGAGCATGGCGACGAGCATGGCGACGAGCATGGCGACGAGCACGGCGACGAGCATGGCGACGAGCACGGCGACGAAAGCGTGGTAGAACTAACTGACACACAAATGGCTTCCGCGGGCATACGCACCGAAAGCGCGCAGGGCGGGGACGCTTTGCAGCTTCTCTCCATGCCTGCTGTAGTCACAGCCGACGCCGACACCCTCACTCACGTCAATCCTCGAGCACCTGGCATCGTACGCTCCATCCACAAACAACTTGGAGATCGCGTCAAGGCTGGCGAACTCCTCTGCGTCATTGACTCCATTGAGCTTGGAAACAGTGCGGCAAACTTCGTGCGCTCCAAAGCATTGGTCGGAGCAGCGGAGACCACGCTTGAAAGGGAAAGCATGTTATTCAAGCAAAGACTGGACTCAGCGGAAGCCATGCTCGATGGCTCCATCGAAGTGAACCGTCGTATTTACGAACGCGAAAAAGAGTTCCAAGCCAAGGGCGTTTCTACGATTCGCCCGTTTTTGGAAGCCGAAAAAGCTTTACTCAATTCGGAACTGGGTAAAGATCGAGAGCTCATGGATTTACGTGCAGAACGCGATGCCCGCCTACTAGCTCTCGAGGTCAATCTGACTGAACGGCGCATCAACGAGAATGCTGCGCGCAGTGCCTTACTAGCGTTAGGCGTGGAGGAATCTACTCTACAAAGCTTCAACGACACCTCTCCCCTTCTTGCAGGAACTTACGAATTAAGAGCCTCAAGGAATGGGATCGTTGCTGGCCGACACATCACTACGGGTGAATATGTCGATGCGGAGACCAAGCTTTATACGCTGGAAGACTTGTCCAAAGTTTGGGTCATGGCTGCAGCCTTTGAGGGGCAGGTTCAATCCGTTCGGATTGGCCAAACCGGGCGAGTTCATCTTGACGCCTTTCCGGGTGAAACATTCGAAGGCAAAGTAACCTTCATCGATTACGAAGTCGATGCCGAAAGCCGCTCCCTTGGAGTACGCATTGAACTCCAGAACCCTTCCTTAGAAGATTGGCAGGAGGACTTTCCGGTGCGACCCGGCATGTTCGGCATGGTCGATTTGGGTATTAGCTCAGAATCGGTTTTTGTGATTCTTCCTGAGAGGGCCGTCGTCCATGAAGATGATGGGAACTTCGTTTTCATTCAGCTGACCTCCAACTCTTTTGAACGACGCAAAGTTAGCTTGCGAGAGGCGGCCGGCGGCATGGTCGCCATTCTGAAAGGCGTGAAGCCAGGCGAAAAAGTTGTTATTGATGGAACTTTCCAACTCAAATCGGCTTTGCGTCGTAATGAGTTGGGTGGAGGCCACAGCCATTAGGTTGGAGAAAAATCATGATTAATCGCATTATCGATTTCTCACTGAACAATCGATTCCTCATCATTGTTCTTTGGCTCCTAGTGATTGCACTAGGCATCCGCTCGATGCGCTTGCTGCCCATCGACGCGGTCCCCGACGTCACCAACGTGCAGGTCCAGGTTTTAACCAACAGCCCGGGGCTTGCACCACAAGAAGTCGAATCCTTCATTACTTTCCCGGTCGAATCCGCAATGAGTGGATTGCCCATGGTAGAGGAGATTCGTTCTGTTTCGAAGTTTGGGCTCTCCGTAGTCACCGTTGTTTTCGAAGAAGGCACCGACATCTATTGGGCGCGACAACTTGTAGGAGAGCGGCTGGTCGAGGCGCGTGAATCTGTACCTCCTGGGTACGGTGAACCTGCCATGGGTCCGATTTCTACCGGGCTTGGGGAAATCTATCAGTTCGAACTCAAAGGCGAAAACTACACCCCAATGGAATTGCGCACCCTGCTTGACTGGGTGGTGAATTACCAGCTGCGCTCCGTTGATGGCGTAGTAGAGGTGAATGCTTTCGGCGGCGAGTTAAAAACTTATCAGGCAACGATTGATCCGAAGAAGCTCACTTCCTATGGGATTTCGTTAAGCCAAGTTTTTGAGGCCATTGAGCGGAATAATCGCAACGTCGGCGGTGGCTACATCGTGCATGCTGACGAGCAATACCTTGTCCGCGGCGAAGGCTTGATTGAAAACCTCGATGACCTCCAAAAAGTGGTCATCGCTAAAGACGAAAACGGCACAGCTGTATTTCTTGAGCACCTAGGCAAAGTCGAATTCAAACCGATGATCCGTCAAGGTGCGGTCACGCGAGATGGACGCGGCGAAGCTGTGGTCGGCATCGTAATGATGCTCATGGGCGCAAACTCGAGAACAGTCTCGGAAGATGTACACGCCAAAATCGGCGAGATTCAGAAGACTTTGCCAGAGGGCGTCACCATTGACACGTTCTACAACCGTACAGATTTGGTGGATCGCACCATTGGCACGGTCGTGAAGAACCTGAGCGAAGGTGGCTTACTCGTCATTTTAGTCTTACTGCTTCTCCTTGGAAACTTGCGCGGTGGATTGATGGTTGCTTCGGCGATCCCTCTCTCCATGCTGATTGCGCTGACCGCTATGGAGTATTTCGGCATCTCTGGAAACCTCATGTCTCTCGGAGCGTTGGACTTTGGCCTTATTGTGGACGGGTCGGTGGTGATGGTTGAGAACATCGTTCGCTATCTACACCACAACCGCAAAGATGAAAAGACGTCGCACCTTGAAAAGGTACGACGAGCGTGCCATGAAGTTGCGCGCCCGGTAGTCTTCGCAGTGGGCATCATCATGATTGTTTACTTGCCGATTCTTGGCCTACGCGGCATTGAAGGAAAAATGTTTGGGCCGATGGCACTCACGGTTGTGTTTGCGTTGCTTGGTTCTTTGATTTGTGCCCTTACGCTGATGCCGGTCCTGGCCTCCTTGTTCCTCAAGAAAGTGAAAGAGAAGGAGCCCTTCCTCTTCCGGATTGCGAAACGCGCTTACCAACCTTTGCTGCAGAAAACGTTGGGACGTCCCGTACGTATTGCAGTTTTAGCGGCAGCCGTGTTCCTTGGAAGCTTGGGTTTCGTTCCCTTCCTCGGTGCCGAGTTTATGCCACGACTGGACGAAGGCGCCATTGCTATGCAGGTTTGGCGACTTCCAAGTACATCGCTTGAAACTTCCAACAAAATCAGTTCCGATGTCGAGAGACTTGTAGTCGCATACCCAGAGGTAAAGACCGTGGTCTCCCGAACTGGCCGAGCTGAAATTGCCACCGATCCGATGGGTGTTGAGATTAGCGATACTTTCGTGATCTTGGAACCTAAAGATCAATGGCGCTTTGATACTAAGGAGGAACTTCTTGAATCACTCAATGAAGACCTTGAGGAGAACTTCCCCGGCGTCATGTTCAGCTACTCCCAACCAATTGAACTGCGCGTTGCGGAACTCATCAGCGGGGTTCGTTCCGACGTAGGGATTCAAATCTACGCTGGTGGTGGCACTCTTGATGACATGAGCGACGTTGCAGCGAAGGTGGCTGCAGTGGTTCGTGGAGTAGAGGGAATGGAGGAGGTCAAAGCAGAACAAATCCTTGGATTGCCGGCGATTTCTGTGGACATCGACCGGCAAGCTATCGCAAGACTTGGCTTGAATACGGAAGATGTATTGGGTGTCATCGAAGCCATGGGTGGAAGAAGCGTAGGCACAGTCATTGAAGGCCAGCGACGTTTCGATATCCAGGTGAGATTCGATCCTCACATTCGTTCTAACTTGGAAGCCATGCGCAAACTTCCCGTCTCCTTGGGTAGCTCCAAAGAGGGGCCTGCCTCGTGGGTTCCATTGGAACAAGTTGCGGATATTTCCATTGCGACCGGACCGGCACAAATTAGCCGCGAAAAAGTCCAAAGGAAGATTACGGTAGAAGCTAACGTTCGCGGTCGTGACCTTGCTTCGGCCGTTGCAGAAGCACAAGCCAAGGTAGAGGCAGAAGTGCAAATGCCGCCTGGATGGTACATCGAATGGGGAGGTCAATTTGAAAACCTGCAAGCAGCTTCGGCCCGTCTTTCCATGCTCGTTCCATTGGCACTTCTCCTAATTTTCGTTCTGCTTTACTCGGCATTTAACTCGGCCAGCCTCGGCGCATTGATTTTCCTTAATGTTCCTTTGGCAACTACGGGTGGAATCTTGGCTCTGGCTCTGCGTGGATATCCGTTTTCCATCTCGGCTGGAGTTGGCTTCATTGCCTTGTTCGGCGTTGCGGTCCTTAACGGTGTGGTGTTAATTTCCTACGTAGTGCAAAAACGCGAAGAAGGATTAGCCGCCATAGATGCTGCACGAGAAGCTGCTTTAACGCGATTACGCCCTGTGCTAATGACTGCCATGGTTGCCGCTTTCGGATTCGTACCGATGGCTTTGGCAACGAGTGCTGGCGGAGAAGTGCAAAGGCCTCTCGCAACGGTTGTTATTGGAGGACTCATCACTTCCACCTTGCTGACCCTATTGGTTTTACCGGCCATGTACCCGTGGTTCGCTAAGAAAGATGTAAAAGCCTAAGCTTATCAACTGACTCCTAAGGGGCATTGACGAGAGTCAATGCCCCTTTTTTCAACTCCGCGGAAAATCTCTGCTAGACTATCCCCCATGGCCCCTAGGCTTGCCCACCTCATCCTTGCGAATTTAGTGCTCTTTGCGCAATTTATTTCGCCTATGATGCAAATCTGTCATGAGGAGAATGGGGAAGTTTGTGTAGAGCTGCTTAGCGAGTGCTCTGACCTCATATCCACCGAAGCGGCGGCGACATTCCACCACGAACCGCCCGCGATTCTGATTAACAGTCCATGCCTTTGCTCCGATATCGGAATTGGAGCTGTCCTTTCCAACCAGCAAAGCAAACAACCAACGGCCCCTAAGCTGAAAACGTTGTTCCGGGCTGAATTGCCCAATGCATGCGAGCTTTCCGAATTATTGACTCGGTCGAAATTCACCCCATTTCTTGGGGCAGAATCTCCTCCATGGCTTGAGCACGGCGACGTCCTTGCTAAGCACCATTCCGCTCACGCGGTAGTGATGAACTGCTAGGTCGAGCCCTCGGCTCCCTTCAGTTACCTTTTTCCGCTCATGGCGCGGCCGATGTGTCGTTAACCAAAGCACTCGAAATCCAATCCATCACATGGCGCGATCCATTCAAACATTCACGCGCGTTCTCATTCTTGGCACCTTTGCCTCTTGTAGCACTTACACGCCGGCTCCTTTAGATGTCGCGGATTTGCTTCAGGACCTGCGTGTGCAACCGAAAACGCCCCTTCCCGGCGAAGGGCTCACTCCGCAAATCGCTACGCTTACCGCGCTAGCGCACAATCCAGACCTGCAAGCTGTACGGCAATCCGTTGGCATTGCCAATTCCATGTTGATGGAAGCGGGCTTATGGCCCAATTTAAGAATCGGCTGGGATGCCATGGATTGGGTTGTTGGAGGAACCCGGGACGATGCCCTCACTGGCACTTCCCTCTTGGTTCCCCTATTCCGCCCGGATGAGCGCGATGCCCTTATCGCCGATGCCGAGGCATCGCTCGATTTGGCACGCACGCGTTTGCTCGACGCGGAGTGGCGCTTAACGCGTTCTGTTCAGCGTCAGTACATTCAGCTTGCTGAAGCTACTGATGGCCTTGGAGTCGCACAACTAGCTTTTGACCTAGCCGACCGAACTGCAGAACTGCTTCGGGGAGGCCTTGAATCTGGCGCGACGACACGTTTTGATTTTGAGTTTGCCTTAGTGCAGAAGGCTGAAAGTGCGCGCAGCTTGCAAGGCGTCCGCCGGGAGATGGACTTGGCGCGCATCCAGCTAAATGGGCTCATGGGCTTGGCCCCGAACATTCAGTATCAGGTGTTACCGCTTCAGGAGTTAGAGGACCTTTGGGTAACGCCTCACAACAGTGATGCTGAAGCACTCGTGGATCTAGCTCTAGAGCAGCGCCCTGATATTCAAGCGCGTCAAGCTGAATATCAAATCACAGAAGCAGCATTACGTTTGGAAGTCTCCGAACAATGGCCCACACTCGCGCTGGGAACTGGCATCTCTCTAAGGTTGCCCTTGTTTCGAAAGTTCAACTCCGTGGCCATTCAAACCGCCAGTTTGGCCCGCGATCAAGCAGCTTCCCGTCTACAATCCGCGATTGCTGCTTTACGCACAGAAGCATGGTTCGTCTCACGCAACGCCACCGGTCAATCCGCCGAGTGGTCCACCATGCGCGAGGTCGTCACCCCTGCTCTGGAACGAAGCCTCCGTCTGAGCGAACAAGCTCAAGAGATGGGTGCTTTAAGTTTTCTCGAGGTGTTGTTTGCGCAACATCAACTTCTAGCCACCCAGCGTGAGGCCGTTATTGTCCACGCGAACGCACTACGCGCCCAGGCAGACCTTCACTGGTTTCTAGGCCACACCGTTCCTTCCGCACCACTTGACCGATGAAACCTACCCGAACCCAAACCCTGCTGCTACTTCTTTGCAGCGCTTTACCACTCCTTGCATCTTGTACCCAAGAGGAAGCCGAGGAATCCTCAATGGAGTCGGAAGAGGAAGGCCCAGAAGTCAACCTCGATGAAGGCTTCCAGTTGTCCGCAGAACAGATTGAGCGAGCAGAAATTTCGACAACGGCTGCTGGTGCAAAAACTTTGGTTGCCTCGTTGCGCTTACCGGCAGTAGCGGAACAAGATTTGGATGCACAATCCCACGTCAATGCACCACTACCAGGTGTTGTCGTTGCGATTCAAGCAGTACTCGGCGCAGAGGTAGAAAAGGGTGCTCTCATGTGCACGATTCGCAGTGCGGAATTGGCTGCTGCTGTGGCTGACCTGCATGTGGATCAAAGTGCAATGGATACCACTCTCATGATGCGCAAACGCGAAGATGAGCTCCTCGCGCGCGGCGTCAAGCTTGCTGAAGAAACCGTTTCACGAGAAGAAAGCATGCGCGAACAGGGCTTTGGCACCGCGCGCTTACTTGCAGATGCGCAGGCCGCCCTGCAAGAGTCCCAATTAAAACGAGACCGTCGCTTACTGGAGCTCGATCAAATGGTTGCGAGGATTGAGTTGGATATCCAGGCAGCCAAAGAACGCATTGCGTCTTGGGGTTTTGACGATGCCTTCGCCAGCACCAAACAGGCCTCTGCCGGGCTTTACACGTTACATGCAAAAGCCGCGGGAGTCGTATTGGAGCGCCACATTACCGTGGGTGAGGCCGTCGATTCACAATCCCAGTTGTTTTTCATCCAGGGTATGGATGAAATTTGGATGCTAGCGAATGTGTTTGAAAACCAGCTCCGTTTTGTGGATGAAGGCGCCAAAGCCATCGTGCGTTTCCATGCATTTCCAGAAATGGAGATTGAGGGAGTCATCGACCACATCCACCATGATTTGGATGAAGCGACTCGCAGCGTGAAAGCCCGCGTCAAAGTCCGCAACCGGGTCCTTCCCGGTCGAAAGGAACCTCACCCACTTCTGCCAGGCATGTATGGAAGCATGGAAATTGAAACCGGTGAAGTCGACGCCATGGTCGTGGTCTCTCCAAAATCTCTGCTCCATGAAAATGGACGCGACTTCGTATTCACTTTAAGTTCAGATGGCTTCGCAAAACGACGCTTTGTCGAAGTCGGATTACGTTCCAAGAATGGAGTGGAAATACTTTCCGGCCTCGACGCCGGCGATTTAGTTGTGACTGATGGCGTGTTCGTCCTTAAGTCTCTTCTACATCTTGAATCCATCGGCGAAGACGAGGACTAGGTTAGAAATATGATTCAAGGTCTCATTAACTTTTCGCTGAATAACCGCCTGCTGGTCATCATTCTATGGCTAGTCATTGGCGCATTCGGCTTTCGTTCCATGATGGCATTGCCCATCGATGCTGTTCCTGACGTCACCAACGTCCAAGTTCAAGTGTTAACTAGCGCGCCCGGCCTTGCTCCAGAAGAGGTCGAGCGCTTCATCACCTTCCCCGTAGAATCCTCCATGAGCGGGATTGCCAAGGTTGAAGAAATCCGTTCGGTCACACGCTTCGGGCTTTCTGCGGTCACGGTTGTTTTTAAAGAAGGCACCGACATTTACTGGGCGCGACAAAATATTTCAGAACGCTTGGTGGACGCTCGTGAAATGATCCCAGAGGGTTATGGCACTCCTGAAATGGGGCCAATCAGCACCGGACTTGGCGAAATTTATCAGTTCGAAGTACGCGGCGAAGACTACTCCGCGATGGAACTGCGCACAATCCTAGATTGGAACATCAACTACCTTCTGCGCTCCGTCCCAGGGGTGGTTGAAGTCAATGCGTATGGTGGCAAGCTTAAAACTTGGCAAGTCACCTTAGATCCAGAACGAATGCTCGCACTGGGCGTAGATGTTGGTGAGATTCTGGAAACTCTGCGCGAGAGCAACCGCAACGTAGGTGGAGGTTATTTGGTTCATGCAGGTGAGCAATACCTCATTCGTGGCGAAGCTTTGATTGAATCCCTGGAGGACCTAGGCGCGATCGAAGTAAAGACTGGGGAAGATGGCGCGGTCATTCATGTCCGTGATATCGGCACCCCAGAGTTCGGGTTTGTCATTCGTCAAGGCGCTGCCACTCGCGATGCTCGTGGTGAAGCCGTGGTTGGTGTGGTGATGATGCTGATGGGTGCAAACAGTCGGCAAGTGTCCACCGATGTGCACTTAAAGATTGAAGACATTCGCTCCACCCTCCCGCCTGGCGTAAGCATTGAAACCATTTACGACCGTAATGATTTAGTGGACAGCACGATTGCCACCGTTTCCAAAAACTTAGCCGAAGGTGGGCTTTTGGTCATCCTCGTACTCCTGCTGCTACTTGGGAATTTGCGCGCAGGAATTTTAGTCGCGATGGCTATCCCGCTTTCCATGTTGGTTGCCTTTACCGCCATGAGTTGGGCTGGTG
>Ga0316209_1001228_pt1 | contig 29006 bp, 28 predicted proteins | sample 6monopyrite_MG_FD_204945 | JGI IMG/M metagenome (GOLD analysis project Ga0316209, IMG submission 204945) | Microbial mat bacterial communities from mineral coupon in-situ incubated in ocean water Damariscotta River, Maine, United States -... | ecosystem: Environmental > Aquatic > Marine >...
CGGGGTATGGATACCCAATAGCAGACTGTAATGATCTTCTACTTCCATGATAAATTAATCCATGCTGACGAGTTGCTGAAATACATTATTTTACGGTAATTTCACACAGATCTACGAAGAACCCTTTGGGTTATTACACCTATAGCGATGATGATGCAGGTAATACGAAAAAAGGCTGGGGAACGACGGTTGAAACCTCTGCCTTCCGTCATTTGAACTTCACATTATCGCATCCTATTGGTGATACTGGTGCCGATATGGGCATCACTTATATCGTCGCGGGTGATGATCGTGGTGGTGTTTCAAAAGATGACACCATGGTGATGAATATTTCCTACGGATTTGGCCTCTAAATTTGAATAAAACAGGTTGACGGAGTTCCCGTGTATTGACGAGCGGAAACTCCACTTTAGTTAGGTGGATATTCGAAATATTAACAATGAGGAATGCCAATATGTTACTCAAATCAATTTCCGGTCTTGCCATGGGCGCAATGCTGGGACTGACAGCACCGGTTGTAATGGCGGCTGACACGATTAAAGTCGGTGTGTTGCACTCGCTGTCTGGCACGATGGCGATTAGTGAAACTACACTTAAAGATACTATGTTGATGCTCATTGAAGAGCAGAATAAGAAAGGAGGAATCTTAGGTAAAAAACTGGAAGCGATAGTGGTTGATCCAGCGTCGAATTGGCCACTTTTTGCTGAAAAGACTCGCGAGCTAATCGAGAAAAATAAGGTTGATGTAATTTTCGGTTGCTGGACCTCTGTTTCACGTAAGTCTGTGCTGCCTGTGATTGAAGAGCTGAATGGCTTGATGTTTTACCCAGTGCAATACGAAGGTGAAGAGTCTTCTAAAAATGTTTTCTATACCGGTGCGGCACCCAATCAACAAGCGATTCCAGCTGTTGATTATCTGATGAAAGAGATAGGGGTTAAGCGCTGGGTGTTGGCGGGTACAGATTATGTTTATCCACGCACTACCAATAAAATTCTTGAAGCGTATCTAAAAGCGAAAGGCGTCGCAGCAAAGGATATTATGATCAATTACACGCCATTTGGACATTCTGACTGGCAGTCGATTGTATCTGATATCAAAAAATTTGGGTCTGAAGGCAAAAAGACCGCAGTTGTTTCGACGATTAACGGTGATGCCAATATTCCATTCTATAAAGAATTAGGCAATCAGGGACTCTCTGCTGATGATATTCCAGTGGTTGCTTTTTCTGTCGGTGAAGAAGAGTTGTCGGGTATCGACACGGCGCCACTGGTGGGTCACCTGGCGGCCTGGAATTATTTTATGAGTGTTGAGTCTGATGAAAATACAGCCTTCATTGATTCATGGCATAAATACATTAAAGATAAAAAACGTGTAACCAACGATCCAATGGAGGCTCATTACATTGGTTTCAATATGTGGGTGAAGGCGGTAGAGAAAGCCGGCACGACTGCAACCGATAAAGTGGCGGATGCGATTATTGGTGTGACAGTACCGAATCTGACTGGCGGTACATCCAAAATGCTGGCTAATCACCATATTACCAAGCCTGTTTTGATCGGTGAGATTCAGGATGATGGTCAGTTTGAAGTGGTTTGGGAAACTGATGGGCTGGTTCCTGGTGATGCATGGTCTGACTTTCTGCCCGGTAGTAAAGACATTGAGGCTGATTGGGTTGCGCTAAAGTGTGGCAACTACAATACAAAGAGTAAGACGTGTTCTGGTCAGAACTTTTAATCTCCCCTATAGGTTAACGTTTAGCTAACAGGGTTCTGACTAAAACGTAAATGGGGTGGATGACGTTATCCACCCCATTTTTTATGGAACTAAATTAAGCGCCAGGTTTTAAAATGAAAAATATTATTACGCTGATGCTGGTAGTGTTGTTTGGCTGGCTGGTGACAGCACCAATGATGGTGCAAGCGGATGACCGCGAGTTTTCAGTTATCCTGGATGGACTGAAAAAAAAGAGCTTTACAGAAAAATTCAGTGTGATCGAGAAGCTGGAGGAGGTTGGTGACGAACGTGCGCTCAAGGTATTTAACTATATGCTTGAGGGTGATCTCTTTTATGAAAAGCTTGCGCCTAATAGAATTGTCTTTGCCGAAAAGGTCGAGGATGGCCTGGCGATTTTTGAGGTATTAGGCGGGCAGTCACTGGGTGTGGTGAGCAAGCGAGCGCTTAAGAAAATCAAGGTTAATAATAAGCTGCGTGGCAAGCTGCGTCGCGCCATTGCAAAGCTTTCCCTGAATCATAAAGATCCTGATGTGCGCCGAGATGCGGTGCGTGCCATTTTCAAAAATGTTGATGCTATAGCGCTGCCACTATTGACGGAACGTCTTAGTGTGGAGACTGAAGAAAAAGTGCGTGATGCTATCGAAGTCGGTATTGCGCTATCTGAAATCGAATCAGATGACAAACAAGTTCGATTGAAGGCGATTAATGTCCTGGGTGATAGTCTGGAGTCTGAGGCACGCAGTGCGTTGCTGCCGTTGGTGGTGAAAGATGAGACTGGAAAATACCTGCTACAGGATCGCGAGATTCTAACCGCAGCACTTAAGTCTGTTTCACGCATCAATGCAAAATTAGAATATAACAGCTGGGCCGAGACCCTCTATTTTGGTTTAAGCCTGGGTTCGGTGCTGCTGTTAGCCGCGATTGGCCTGGCGATCACCTTTGGTGTGATGGGGGTGATTAATATGGCTCACGGTGAGCTGATTATGATCGGCGCATATACGACCTATGTGGTGCAACTGATGATGCCAAATCATATTGAGTATTCGCTGCTCGTAGCCGTCCCGACGGCATTTATTGTGGCAGGTCTGGTGGGGATTGCGATTGAACGGGGGGTTATTCGGTTTTTATATGGGCGGCCATTAGAAACGCTGTTGGCCACATTTGGCATTAGTCTTATTTTACAGCAGCTGGCGCGCACCATATTTTCACCGCTAAATCGTTCAGTCGAAACACCAGCCTGGATGAGTGGCACTTTCGAGATCAATAGTGCATTGGCACTGACCTATAATCGTTTTTATATCATTATTTTTAGCCTGTTGGTGTTTGCGGCGCTGTTACTTATTCTGAAAAAGACTTCACTTGGTTTACACGTGCGTGCAGTATCGCAAAATCGCACGATGGCGCGGGCGATGGGGATTCGATCTGGTCGAGTGGATGCGCTGACCTTTGGTCTGGGGTCGGGTATTGCCGGTATTGCAGGTGTAGCACTTAGCCAGCTGACGAATGTTGGGCCTAATATGGGGCAGGCATATATCATCGATTCGTTCATGGTGGTTGTTTTTGGTGGCGTAGGGAATCTGTGGGGTACCCTGGTCGCCGCGATGTCACTAGGTGTGGTCAATAAGGTTCTGGAGCCGTGGGCAGGCGCTGTGCTGGCCAAAATCCTGGTGTTGATTTTCATCATTCTATTTATTCAGAAAAAGCCTCGCGGGCTTTTCCCTCAACGTGGTCGGGCTGCGGAGCACTAGCATGGAAAATAGAAGCTTTATTATGAATCTGCTTGCTAACGACATCGCTGCGCGGTGGTTTTTATCGGCCTTGTTGACACTTGGCATCGTCGTGCCCTTTTGTAATCTTATGGTACCTCAGGATTCCTGGTTTCATGTCTCAACTTATACTGTGACGTTGCTGGGGAAGTATCTCAGTTATGCCTTGCTGGCGATTGCACTGGATCTGGTGTGGGGGTATTGCGGAATTCTGAGCCTTGGTCATGCGGCCTTTTTTGCGTTGGGCGGTTATGCGATGGGAATGTATCTGATGCGCCAGATCGGTGACCGGGGTGTCTATGGCAATCCGGAGCTGCCGGACTTTATGGTTTTTCTCAACTGGAGCGAATTGCCGTGGTACTGGACTGGTTTTGATATGTTCTGGTTTGCGATGTTGATGGCGTTGCTGGTACCCGGCCTGCTCGCTTATCTCTTTGGCTGGCTCGCTTTTCGTTCACGTGTCACGGGTGTTTATCTCTCCATTATTACTCAGGCGTTGACGTTTGCACTGTTACTGGCCTTTTTCCGTAATGAGATGGGCTTTGGTGGTAATAATGGGTTGACTGATTTTAAGGAGATACTGGGCTTTAATCTACAATCTGATGGCACCCGGGCGGGGCTGTTTATCAGCACAGTCCTGTTTCTGGGATTAGGCTACCTTGTCTCCAGATATATAGTTTCGTCTAAAATGGGGCGAGTGGTAGTTGCGATTCGTGATGCAGAAGATCGAACGCGTTTTGTGGGTTACAAGGTCGAATCTTTTAAGCTGTGGATTTGGGTTTTTTCCGCGATGCTTGCGGGCATTGCCGGTGCGCTATATACGCCGCAGGTTGGCATTATTAATCCGGGCGAGTTTTCTCCGCTGAACTCCATTGAGCTGGTGGTGTGGGTGGCAGTGGGGGGGCGTGGCACGTTGATTGGTGCAGTGATCGGGGCAGTTGTTGTGAATTTCGCTAAGACTTTCTTTACCGCAGCTGCCCCTGAGATCTGGCTTTTTTTCCTTGGCGCGCTGTTCATCTTTGTCACTATCTTTATGCCATACGGCATTATGGGGGTGATTAAAAACCTGACCCAACGAAAGTCTCAACGCGTGCATAAAGCGCCAGCTGATGAGGCAGCATGATGAAATCTCTCGATAATTTTCGTCAGTTGATGCGCCGAGATCGGGTGTTTGATTTTATGCTGGAGCGGCACCCACCCGTCATGACAGGGACGCACGTAGTGACGGCTGGCGAGGTGGATGTCAGTCACGGCCCGATTCTCTACCTCGATGGGGTGAATGTGTCATTTGATGGCTTTAAGGCGATCAACGACCTAAATCTCTACATTAATGATGGTGAATTGCGTTGCATTATCGGACCCAACGGCGCGGGTAAGACCACCATGATGGATATCATTACCGGTAAAACCCGCCCCGATAGTGGCGAGGTCTATTTTGGTCAGACAATGGACCTAACGCGGATGTCTGAATATGAGATAGCGGCAGCGGGGATTGGCCGTAAATTTCAAAAGCCCACGATCTTTCCTGAGCACACTGTATTCCAAAATCTGGAACTGGCATTGCAGGCCGACAAGCGTGTCTGGCCGACGCTGTTATTTAAATTGAGTGGTGAGCAGCGTGATCGCATTGATGAGGTATTGGCAATGGTCGGGCTGACGCTTGAACAGCATCTGCGCGCAGCACAATTATCACATGGACAAAAACAGTGGCTTGAGATCGGCATGCTGGTCATTCAGAGCCCACGTGTACTGTTAGTGGATGAGCCGATTGCGGGCATGACTCATCAGGAGACGGAACGCACGGCTGAACTGTTGACCGGGCTGGCGGGCAAGCATTCGGTGGTGGTGGTAGAGCATGACATGGAGTTTATCCGCTCGATTGCCCGTACCGTGACGGTGTTGCACGAAGGGCATGTGCTGGCGGAAGGTTCGATGGATGAAATTCAAAATGACCCACGTGTCATCAGCGTTTACCTCGGAGAGTAAGAGTGCTCAGTGTTAAAGGACTTAATCAGTTTTACGGCGAAAGTCATACCTTATGGGATATTGAATTAGCAGTGCCGCAGGGTAGCTGTGTCTGTCTTATGGGGCGTAACGGCGTGGGCAAGACAACCCTGCTGAAATCAATTATGGGAGTGCTGCCAGTCAAATCAGGCTCCATTACGTTTAATGGACACAAGCTAGAGAAGCAACCCACTGAGCAGCGCGCACGTGTTGGAATAGGTTATGTGCCGCAAGGGCGGGAGATATTTCCTCAATTGTCGGTGGAGGAGAACCTCAATATCGGGTTGAGTGCGCGGGCTGATAAATCTATCAATGCAAAAGAAAAGGTGTATGAGATGTTTCCGGTGTTAAAGGAGATGTTACAGCGCCGAGGGGGCGATCTTTCCGGCGGTCAGCAGCAGCAGTTGGCGATTGGTCGAGCGTTGATGCTTAACCCAAAAATTCTACTGCTTGATGAGCCTACTGAAGGGATTCAGCCCAATATTGTGGCCGAGATCGGTGATGTCATCATGCGCCTGAACGAAGAAGAAAACATTACTGTATTGATTGTTGAGCAGAAGCTGCCTTTCTCCCGACGGGTGGGTAAGCAGTTTGCGATTCTGGATCGAGGCCGGAATGTGGCGAACGGCGCTATGTCAGAATTGAGCGGTGCGCTAGTGCAAAAGTATTTAACAGTTTAGCCAGGCTTCTAGGTGCCGTAACATCCTGTTACTAATGTGATTTTTTCTCATAAAGCTTCGCGCTAGGTAGTTTTGGCAGGGATTCTTTTGCCAGGACGCTTTAAGCAGTATTGGCGTGTTAAATTGCCAAATAGCCCTATAGTATTCTCCCAGATTGCTTCGGTCAACGGCAATCGTTTCCGGGGATCATCCGATCAGGAAATTGATATCTGGAATGAATGTGCTCGATTACTGACCAATGCTATTATTTACTTCAACTCGCTGATCTTGAGCAAGTTGTTGGTGCACTTCAGAACTATTGGCGATGAAAAAAATCTTGCGTTAGTGAAAAAGGTATCGCCTGTGGCTTGGGTGAATGTGAACCTAAATGGTACATACAGCTTCAGTTTCGAGCGAAATGTGATCAATATGGCGGACATATTGCGTCCTTTGACGGATGAAACACAGAAACCAGAAAAATGAAGTATTTCAGAAGAGTAGTTTATTCAAAGACTTGAAAGGGAAGTGAAAATTGCGGCGGGGATGTCCCTAGAACCCCATTATTGAACAGTGAAGTTAAATACTGATAGCAGTCATTTATGAGAAGCTACCAAGTGTCTAGGAAACCGGGGGCTTGCCACCGCTTAAATGGGGGAGTGTAGTGACAACACCTCCCCCCCTATTTTAGATCTACTAATACTTAGTAAGCTTTAATAAGGCAGAAATTTACCGCTCAATACAATATTGACTCGGTCGCCGTTAGGATTGGCTTCGCGAGTAAGATCCATGTTGAAATCGATCGCACTCATAATTCCATCACCAAATTCTTCGTGGATGAGTTCTTTAAACGTTGTACCGTAAACCTTACTATCAGATGCGTATTCGCTGTAAGTAGTGTTTTACTTATAGCAGACATTTGAATCGTTATCATAAACCGGGGTTTGCCTATCTACTCTGGATCAGAAACCGTAATTCTCAAGTTATTGGCACTCCAGTATTGCGGTAGTTATCAACTGAGCTTGCTATCGGTCATATTTTTTAAAAAAACGCCTCAAAATAATTGAAAGCTCAGTTTTATCACTAATCTTTTTACTTTCTCCGTACTAAGTTTGATTTCTTTAGTTTGCATTAAATAGTCAGCCCGGAATAATTAGCTGCACAAAAGTTGCGCGTATTGATGTGTTTTGTTTTGAGTGATGTGATTTTACCTTATTGTTTCTATTGTGATTTACCGTAGTGGCATGGATTATGCTTGATGTTTTGGTCAGTTATTACGTGAGAGGTGCATTACATGCCTACAGCAAGTTACATCAGTGTCATTGAGCGCTATCGCGAATACCACCAAGCTATTAACTCCATCATGTCTTCAATACTCACCGGTCTTACCGAAGAGAAGCTGACACAAGAAAATGATAGTCGTGTAGATGCAATCAAATCTGTCAACAAACACTATCCGTTTATCGATATGCTTTTTATCCTTGACAAGGACGGGATCCAACGTGGTGACAATATTACTACAACCAAAGACAACCCAGCCATTTACAGTGGTGATGGCACATCACGTCGACAGCGGCCCTATTTTCGTTTGGCACAACAACAAGAAACTGATGACATCATCATCACAGATCCATACCTATCAACCGTTAATCATAACCTTTGCATCTCGGCAATGATGAAATGGGACTGTAATGGTGAAGAGTGCTATCTGGTCGTGGATGGCGATTTAATGGCCATCGTTGAATTTTTGATGGGCGATTCGAAGCGAAGAAAATTTCAGCCATTTTTTAAATTTATCTATGGAGTAATTGTCGTGGGGCTATTCTGTGTAGTCGCTGCCCTGCTCTATTCCGCTTTTCATGAGCTATATTTAGCCACCAGTGCAGCAGTGGGCAGTAAGGAGGCTCATTTAAAACCCTTTAGTGTCATTATTTTTCTGACCCTGGCGTTAGCAATCTTCGATCTGGGCAAGACTACTCTTGAAGAAGAGGTGCTGATGCACAAGGACATCTTTCGTCACAGCTCAACACGGCGAACCATTACCCGTTTTGTCGCCGCTATTCTAATTGCAGTTTTGATTGAGTCTCTGCTGTTGATGTTCAAGGCTGCATTGGGACAGGGTGATCAGCTAATCCCTGCTGTGTGGATGATGCTAGCTGCTGTCGGCCTGCTTATCAGTCTTGGACTATATGTCTACCTCGGTGCCAAGGCTGAATCCTTGTTGCGTAAAAGTGCGGAAATAAAACACGCCTATACACATTCTACATGAGTGAAAAAACATTTCTAATAACTCACTAAAAATCGGCATCGCTAGTCAATCTGACATTAGCGCATTGGTAACTCTGCTTGGTTTTTATTCAGCAGGAACACGAGTTCAGACCGAACGCAGTTTTGCAACAACAGGGCCTAAGTATGATCAATACAAACCGACAGATGGTGAGATAATTGGGTTCTGTCGCAAACAGTTCAGCAGGCCGAGAAATGTTTATTTGTTATATAATGCTCAATCGGCCAAAGCATAGAACAACTCAATGGAAGTCTTAATCTCAATCTGTGTATTGCTCTCTTGATTATAGGCAGAGAGACCCGCTTTGTTAGCTGCGCTTTTATCTATATTATTTAAACTGGGTTTTGAGTTTCGGCCATTTACTTTATTAAGAAAACGTAATGCCGCTTTCTTATCACGCTTAGCCGTAAGCAGAAAATCGATACCCAGAACAATCCGAAATTATCGCACTAAATATGTGCGCATATATAAGTATAAGCACCACTAACCGATATTTTTACAGTCATGCATGCGCAGGTATTAAGTTAACCAACTGATTACATTTTTCGTTAATATAAATGGAAACGATGATTACTTCAGTAATATTCACAGCTGTCTCCCGACAATTACTCCTACCCAGGCAGCCCCGACACATAACACAACACTCAATGCCATATTCACGAATGCCTTGCCAAGGGCGCCTGCCTCAATCAAATTTAGGGTTTCAATGGAGAACGTAGAAAAGGTGGTAAAACTGCCTAAGAATCCAATCAAAATCACGCCACGCCATTCTGGTGTAAGGCTGAGACGCTCAATCAAAAGCACAGACAATATGCCCATCAGCAATGAACCAGTTACATTCACAAACAATGTGCCGTAAGGGAAATCCCTGCCAAGCCAGCCATATACCCAACCTGACACCCAAAAACGCATTACGGCCCCTGTTGCACCTCCTGCGGCTATGGCGACGATTTGTATCACAGACGAATCCTGATTGCGCACGGAATAATCATAAGCAAAGTATATCTGGCCATTCTTTTCGAAGGGGCGTGGCCACTACGATGAGTTGGTCTACCCCACGTTGAATATTAGTTAAAGCATGATCGTTTATGGTTCTATTTTTGATACTACATTTCCCGAAAACAAAAAGGGGAGCGCAAGAACCCCGTTCTTAACGCTCCTAAAGGTTATTTATCTTAGTAGGTTTTATAGGGCAGAAATTTACCGCTCAATACAATATTGACTCGGTCGCCGTTAGGATTGGCTTCGCGGGTAAGGTCCATATTGAAGTCGATCGCACTCATAATTCCATCGCCAAATTCTTCGTGAATGAGTTCTTTAAACGTTGTACCGTAAACATTAATCAACTCATAAAAACGGTAGATCAGAGGATCAGTCGGTACCGCCGTAGGTAATGATCCTTTGTAAGGAACCACTTGCAGCATGGCAATCGCCTCTTCTGGCAGCTCAAGTAAGACACCAATTTTATCGGCCTGCTCTTCACTTAAGGTCATTTGTCCCATTAGGGCTGCGGTAGTCCATTCCTTGCTTAAGCCAATGGCTTCGCCAAGCTGCATCCATTTTAATCCTTTGCTGCGCTTAGTTGTAAGTATCAGTTGGGTAACTTCATCGCGTGTCATGGTGTTCTCCTTTGAGTAAGTTTTGTTAGCGATTGGATTTGATAACGTTTATTTGATGGATGGGTGAGTGGCCAGTAATGCGATAACAATGATGACTAAAATGACTGAGACGCATTGCCAGAACAACACCGGATTACGTTCCATTAACGGTGGCCGCGTTTTACTTAGAAAGGCCTTGTTGGGGTGGCGAAGATCATAAATAAATTCTGATAACACATCGTAGCGTTTGTAAGGATCTAGATGTAGCGCTTTTTTGATGGCTTCATCTATCCAGGAGGGGATATCACGCTCACCGTCAAATACGCTGCGGTATCTCAGTCTGTTTTGCGCCGCTTTAGTGCGAGACATGGCAACTTGCGTTCCGTAAGGTAGTTTCCCCGTTAGCATTTGATAGGCAATAACTCCCAGAGAATACATGTCAGAGCGTGCTGATCCAGCTTCACCCAGAAAATACTCAGGCGCGGTATATAGTGCTGTGCCAAGAATATGTTGCTGTTCGATTGAACTTGTGACTTCCATGAGACCGGCGATACGGACGGAGCCAAAGTCTATGATCTTCACCGTACCCGCTTGATCGATCATGATATTGTCTGGCCGAAGATCTTGATGCAACATTTCCTGGCGGTGAAAAGCACGTAAGCCTGCGGCGATCTGTTCGACAATACCGCGAACTGTTTCAATATCGGGTTCAGGGTGGTCAATCATCCACTGTTTTAGCGTTTGCCCTTGTATAAACTCAGTCACGATATACAAATAATTTCGTTTCTGCGTTTGTATACATGGCTTTAAGACGTGGGCATTATTAATGCGCTTGGCGACCCACTCCTCCATAAGAAAACGTTCCAGATATTCAGGGTTATCACGAAGATCCACGGAGGGGATTTTTAAAACAACCTGCTCTTTTGTCTCACTATCAACTGCCAGGTAAATATGACTGCGATGACTAATATGTAAATCACGGATAATTTCGTAGCCATCAAACAACATCCTGGGTTTGAGTTCAGGCGAGAAAGGTATAGTCGTTAATTGTTGATAAACCTCATCTATATTCTGATAAGGTAACTGATCAACCCTGATGATCTGAATGCTTAAATTATCATCGCTTCCTTGTTTCAATGCCTCATCGATAATCAATGATGCTGCTTTGTCCAAGTCACCGCTATGGCACTTGATCGTATCAATAGTGAACTGATCAACTGCATATTCATAAACACCATCAGTTGCAAGAATAAATGTATCCCCAACCTCCACGGCCATTGAGAGATAATCAAGCTCAAGGTGATCCTTCATACCCAAGGCACGCCTGAGGTAACTTTTATCTTGTGAAACCCAAAGTCGATGATCCTCTGTTAGCTGTTCAAGATGGTTATTAATTAAACGATAAACACGTGAATCTCCCACATGAAAAATATGTGCGGTGTTGGACTTGATAATCAAAGTAGAGAAAGTAGATACATACCCCTTATCAGGTGAATAACGATAAGGGCTATTGCGCGTTTGCATGTAAAGCCAGGAGTTGGTTGCCTTTAGTACGCGTTGAACCGATGTCTTTACCGTCCATGATTCAGGTGTGCAGTAATAGTCTTCCAGAAAGCCTTTTACGGCGACTTCACTGGCATGCTGGCTGACCTCGCTACTGCTTATGCCATCTGCGAGACCGATAGCAATCCCCTTTGACGTTAACAAAGGCTCTTTTGGTATGCAGGCACCATGAAAGTCCTGATTGATCGCTTTGCGACCTTTGTCAGTTCCTTGTCCTATGGCTATGTTTAATTGAATTGTCATTCTATAAATAGCTCGACCCCGCTAGGGGCCGAGATATCATTTCCTATCAAGAGAGATTATTTGCTGATCTTGCGATCAGGGCTTGTTTTTACATGCGTGTAGTACAAAGGCAGTGCCACAAACACTAGGCCACCAACCAGATTTCCTAAAGCTGTTGGTAGCTCATTCCAAAGCAGGTAATCAGAAACAGTAAAACCACCACCCATAATCATAGAGAAAGGAAACAAAAACATATTTACAATCGAATGTTCAAAGCCCATGTAGAAGAACAGCATCACTGGCATCCACATCGCTGCTATTTTACCTGTTGCTGATGTAGAGACCATCGCGCCAACCACACCCATGGAAACCATCCAGTTACATAACATGCCGCGCATAAAGATTGTTAACCAACCTTCAAGTCCATGTTCTTTATATCCCAAGGTTCTGGATTCACCAATATGACCAACCTTATCCGCAATGGCTCCACCATCAACGTTATAACCGTAGGTCAAAACGAAGGACATAATAAAGGCAACCGTTAACGCGCCCCCCAGATTACCGATAAACACCAACCCCCAGTTACGTAGAATTTGTGAAACGGTGACACCTGGTCTTTTATCAAGCCAAGCAAGCGGAACAAGTGTGAAAACACCGGTTAACAAATCGAACTTCATCAAGTACAACATGATAAAGCCCACCGGAAACAATAATGCCCCAGTCAAAAAAGAGCCTGTTTTCACAGCCACGGTAATCGCAAACATAGCCGCAAGCCCAAGTACCGCACCTGCCATATAGGCACGAATCACGGTGTCTTTTGTCGACATATAAACTTTGGATTCACCTGAATCCACCATTTTTGTAACAAACTCTGAGGGTTCTAAGTACGACATAATTTCTCCTTTATTCCTGTCCGAATCAAAAAAACGTTTTAATAACTTAGTCACATGAAAACATGTGTCTTGTGTTCAGCAAATTTTAGGCCATAATGAATTTGTCTTATAACATCATGAATGAATAGATATTTTCATAATAAAAATTATTTTTGAAAAATAATGAGGGCTGGCGCGCAACATTTGTGCACATCACAACTGCGTGATGCGTAAATGGGGTGCATTAAATCAATTCCCGATATTATGACAAAATGGGTTGCAGGATAATTCGTAGCCACAAGGATTATGTACAGCAACTTAAGATAAATTGCTGCTTGCGCGACGATCCTGCCCTCTAACCAACTCTTGCTAAGGGCGGATCAATAGACATAGCTGCCTTTAGAGGTGAAATTGATATATGCTGTTGCTAATCCAGAGCGGACATTTTCGATTTATTATTGAAATCATGGGAACGGGGAAATAATTTCGCTTTACGCGACTCAATATTCGATGATCAATGTCAAAGCCTTGCTTGAGACGACACCTTTAGTTAGAGGCGATTTTGATAATGTAGCTAAAAGCTATGTTTTTTAACCAGGTTTCAATTTCATCAGCAGGCTGTGGCCTGAATAAATAATAACCTTGCCCTTGTTCGCATCCAAGCGATTTCAGAAAATTTAACTGATCTTCAGTTTCAATGCCTTCTGCAACAACATCCATCCCCATCCCATGCGCCATTGTAACGATGGTCTTAGCGATCTGAACATCATCTGTGTTCTCGGGTATACCAGTAATAAATGAACGGTCAATTTTTAGCGTATCGATCGGTAATTTTTTGAGATAACTGAGGCTGGAGTAACCAGTACCAAAGTCATCAATAGACAGCTGCACACCTTCGCTTCTAAATTGAGTTAATGTTTCACGCACATTATCAGTGAAGTTTAAAAACATTCGCTCTGTGACCTCCAGTTTTAACTGCTGCGCATTAAGCCCTGAATTATGGAGTGCAGTCATTACATTAGAATAAAAATGTTTCTGTTCGAGCTGGCGAGAAGCAATATTAACCGCGACGTAAAGTGGTCCAAGTCCTCGTTTCTCCCATTCATGTACTTGAGTACAAGCATGCTCCATCACCCATTGTCCGATCGGTACAATCAGGCCTGTCTCTTCGGCGAGCGGAATAAAGTGATCAGGTGGAATTAACCCCAGGTCTGGGTCTTGCCAGCGAATCAACGCTTCTACGCCAACTGGCTTTTGAGTAGCAAGATTAAAAATAGGCTGGTAGTGAAGAAAAAATTCGTCACGCTCAAGCGCATGCCGTAAACGGGTTTCCAGTTTGAGACGATCATGTACACGTTGAGTTAAACCCGCGTTGTAGAACTGATAATTATCCCCCCCTTTTTCTTTTGCATGATACATGGCTGCATCAGCATATTTTAGTAGGCCATTACCTTTGTCGTCATCATCGGGATATAAGGCAATCCCAATAGACACGGATGAATAAATCTCGGTTACACCGATATCAATAGGCGCTCTAAGGCATTTCAACATGCGATCAGTTACTGAATGAATATCAGCTGATTCGTAAACATCCTGAAGAATGGCGACGAATTCATCACCACCGAATCTATTGATGGTGTCACCATCACGCAGGCAGGCCTGTAATTGTTTTGCAACATGAATAATAAGCTGGTCACCCGCCTCATGCCCAAGGCTATCGTTAATAGTTTTAAATCTGTCAATATCAATAAACAACACGGCGCATTTGCAATTTCTACGACGAGCGCCAGCGACAGTTGTCTTAATGTTTTCTATCAGTGATGTTCGGTTGGGTAAATCAGTGAGTGAGTCGTAGTAAGCTAGCTTATTAAGTTGACTTTGAGCCAGGCGTCTTTCGTTTACTTCTAATTGTAATTCCTGGGTGCGAACTGTCACCTGCTTCCGCAATAACATCGCCAAACCAATCATTAATGTTATTACAGCAAATAACCCTATAATGAACCATATCAGCCATTGAGGAAATTCATGCTTTTCTGATGGGTTCATCCATCTATGAATAGCATTATAGTAAGCCGAGTCTTTGTCAGACTTTAATTTAATCAAATGTTGATCGATGACATCCAGTATGACGCTATATCTGGAATCTAATGCGGCGTAATGAATGTTAATAGGATTAAATATGATGCCAGTTTCCACAAGCTGGTGTTTTTTAGAGTTAAGTGCGCCAAAGAGCCGGTTAACAACGCCAGCATCAGCTTCTCCTGCACTAACGCTATCCATCACGTCACTAAAGTTAGCAAGTTCTATAATCTCTATTTCTAAATCAAACTCTTTTGCTAATTTTCGAAAAGCCCTGTCATGTATATTATTTTGCATTACGGCGACCCGCTTACCTTGCAAATCTAGAAGTGAACCAATTTTAAAATCAGTACGTGAATAAATTAGCCCCCAGTTGCTGATAAGTGAATTACTAGTGAATGTGTATTTATTGGCGCGCTCTGTGGAGTAAGCCATCATCGATATTATATCAATCTGACGTTCATCGAATTTATTGAGGAGTGATGAGAACGAACCCGGTACAAACTCAAGCACCCAGCCTTCGTCATTGGCAATGGCTTGTAGGACATCAATGGAAATGCCTCGCCACTGTCCATCATCATCTTTGAACGCAACAGGTGGATTATCGAAAACGCCAACCCGGATGAGTTGCCCTGGTTTATTCTCTATTTCCTTTCCGAATGAATGATCAACCGGAAATAAAATGAAAAGCATCAGAAATATAATTTTATGCATTATTGTTTTTGGCTAGCTGACAAGCACTGAAAAGTAGGATGTCTATAATATATCGTCACTAATACCACAAACATCAATTGATAGTTCTAGCAGTGAAACTAACACAAAATATGAGTGTTTGCTCTGCATTGAACTGAGACTCTCTATGCAAAGAAAAAAGAACGATTACTCATCAGCAATTAGGGGTTCCCTCCTAAAAAGACATAACCCTCTGTATCCCCCGTCCGGCTCGCCTCCAGAGGAGTATTAAATTTTTCTAGATTTTGTGTTCCACAAGATTTGCCAAGCACAAATCAAAGAGTTACGGCCCAAATGTCTTTTTAGGAGGGAAAATCCCTAGTACCCCAATATGCTCCTCCTAAATAGACGGTGTAAGCGGGCCGGACCTAAGAGCGGCTGTAAGCGGGGTCGAACCAATCCAACTACTTATAACGCCTAAATAAAGAACCAAAATAAAGCTGAAAAATGGCCTTAATCAGCCCATTTCTATAGCGAAATCGGATCAATAGGATCAGAGTCGTTGATTTGGTCAGAGAGGTAGGAATTTTGAAATACCAGCATCCATCGTTGTCAGAGCAGTGGTCACTAGATTCTGGCCTTCGCCGGAATGACGCGTGTTGATTTGTGTAAAACAATCTAATGGCTGCTCCTGGCCGCCAGTTTCCATGGAAAATAAAGTTGCTATAGGCCGCTTTCGCGACACTTCAGCCGTTTAGCGATCAAGAACTGCAAGGCTGCAGTGTCTCGTTTGCCTGCTTTATTGAACACACTGTCAAAGGGCTAGGGCGATCGTGTGATATACGATACGACAGTGTGTTCATCTTTGCCCCCAGGCTCTTTTTCCTGCTCTACGTCAAGACCCTCGTCATAGTAATATAGTCACATACTCAAAAGTATTTTACTATCATCCCCCAGGTTGCCCATAAACCTATTTTTAAGAATGGTTAAAAATGTTTGTCAAGGGATGAGTGGACTGGAAGTGAGTGCGAATTGCGAGGGGAGGAGGTTATCCACAGAATTTGTGGATAACCATGTTAATTAAATTGCAATATTTTCAATGCTTCACGTTGATTGACCATAAACTATAAAAATATTGGTCATGATAGCTTTGTTGGGGGGGGGAGTTATATAAGCCCCTGTTCTGCAAAAGAAGTCGTTCCTTCAGCCCCCACCACAATATGATCTAGCACCCTCACCTCTACAAGACTCAAAGCATCTTTCAGCCGTGTTGTGAGGCTTCGATCCGCATGTGACGGTTCAGCTACTCCACTGGGGTGATTATGGGCAAAGATAACCGCTGCTGCATTGGTATCCATGGCCCGTTGTACAACGACTCTGGGGTGAACCGAAGCGCCGTTGATGGTGCCGAAAAAGAGCTCTTCAAAGGCCAGAGTCCTGTTGCGGTTGTCGAGGAACAGCGCACAGAACACTTCATTTTTGTATTCTGCTAATTTTAAATGCATGTACCTGATGGTATCTGCAGGGTTGGTGAGCGGCTGGCCAGGTAAATGACGTTCGGTCAGTATGTCGAGCGCGAGCCTGATAACAACTGCCTGCTCGGGTTTGCTTAAGTCATTGGGTACGGCGTTGAGCCGCACTGTTTTTCTAATCTTATTCATGGTGATCTCCTGGAATAACAGGCGACGGAGATCACGCCCGGATGGGAGAATAATCTCCCAGACCTGGGGTTGAAAAATGTAGTAAATAAACGTGGTTAAAAATGGATCGACAGCCTCGGTCAAATAACCTGAGCTGCTGCACTTGTCTTACGATCCTACGAAGTGCTTTGGGTACCGGATAATCCGGCAAAGGTGCATGTTGAACCGCAACATGCGACGGTGAAGAAGCGTCTTTCCTAAATACCGTGTCCGATGCTTAGAAAAGACGCCGCATAAGCGGCGACCATCCGCAGGGGTAATCTGCAAGTTGACATTCAAGCGGCGTTAAATCGGTGTTGCTATCGAGTGCATTGACTCGCTGCAACATAATAGACCGGCTAAAACAACCGGGATCCCCACTGCAATATCGGAATAACGCGGCGTGCCTTATCACCTGTCATTCGTTTAGTTGCCTGACCTATAGATTGGGGAAATAGATCTACATAAACTGGGCGCAATAGTTCGCACAAAGGGGCCTGCCTGTATCCGACGATAGGTGGCCGGTGACGATGGAACAAAGACCTTAACGGCCTTTCTCAAATCCAGATTCCAGGATTTGAGAAAGGCCGTCAGTGCCTGATTGTCACCGGGGCCTGTAACCGGCAGGAAAATTACCAGCCGGTATGACTGTTCATCAGTTCAATCACTATTTCCAGTTCGTCCAGTTCGAGGCGATTAGCTGCGTCACCGATGCCGTGGCATCCAAAACAGTGACAGATTCCAGCGCCCCATTTACCATTGAAGAAACTCATCACCGCACCGATGAAGACACCCTCACCGATACTGCAAACATTGATACGTTGCTCTATGACATCCCAGTCTGGCCGTATCTGGTCACGGTCAGTTGCCTCCTTAAAATTATCGATTCCTTTGCACTCAAAATATTCAGGGCCGATGTGTTCAATGGCCTGGATCCATGCGGCCAGGAAACGCTCTGTGGTATTGGCATAGTGATTCATGATCTTTGCACGTTGCGCTTTAGACGATGCGGCAATATCCCCTTGCTCTTCCTGTCGGATTGAGTTGGCTTGCTGGTTCATAAATTGTCCTCCGTAGATTTGCCAATTAAATGAATAAAAAGTCAGCCCGGTGCTCCAGAAGAACGCCGAGAGGGGCTATCATTCCAGTGGAGTCACCAGCTGAAAGTGGCGGTGAAATTAAGCGACGGCGGCGTGATCGAGCTTGATCGTTTCGCCGTTGAGCTTGACCCACTCGATACGCAACAAACGCGCCTTGAGTGAAACACCTGTTTGGCCCGCTTTTTCACCTTGCTGGTAGATGAAGGTTTCTGTGTAGAGGTCGCTCAGCTTAAATCCGATAAGGACTCTGTTTTTGTCGTCTTCGATCAGCGGTTGGATCTGTTCAATGATCGACTGCGCCTCTTTGCCCGATACACGACAATCAAAACGCGTGTATTGGGTATCCTGATGGCTGCCGTGCAGTGCCGAGACATCAACGGCAAAGAACGGTGCGCCACGTTTGACCGGTACTTCACGTACACGGTTGAGATAACCGATGCCCGTGATGTGAAGATCAAAGTATTTTGTTTCTTGAGATTGATTGTTTTCTGACATGATGTTTCTCCTGTGTATGAATGCTGGAGAAACACTAATCCCCAAAGGGAGATGTTTCCCCGATGGGTTGATGATGAAGGTGGATCGACGGCAGTGATCAAATAGTCTGGGCCGTTGCACTTATTTCACAATCCTGCGAAGTGCTTTGAGCGCTGATATGTTAATCAGCAAGGGTGCTGCTTTTAACCCAGGCAGCGGGGGATGGAACTGGTTAACAAAACAGGGTTGTTGATGTTATGGACTATCGGTTCAATGCTGTTTGTTTACAACGGAAAATTAGTTATCCGAGGAGCAGAATTAATCAATCCTCAGGCGGGTAGGGTTAGAGGTGTTTCATGGGATCCATGTGGCCGTGAAGAACTCTCGTAATCGTAATGCCGTGGGGTTGCTTAAAGTAATATAAGATGTGGCTTTCATAAGGGAAACTGAGCAGTCCTTCAGAGATGTTCTCTCGCTTAACGCCCAGGTCGGGATTGTCGGCCAGGAGTTGGCCGTGGTGCTCTAATCCGTCGAGGTAGGTGAGGGCCTGCTGTTCGCCCCACTGCTCGTTGGTATAGTCGATGATCTCTTCAAGATCACGTTCTGCTTTTTCTGTGAATTGGTAATTAGCCACTTACTCGTTTCCGTAATTTGTCTATGACAGTTTTGCCATCTACAACCTTACCGGCTTGTAGGTCGGCGATGCCTTCTTCGATGGCTGCTTTCAGTTGTTTCTCTTTAAGTGCTTCGAGCTGTTCATATTCTGTGGCCGATACAACCACAGCGATGGGTTTGCCGTTTTTGTTGATTCCCACTGGGCCGCGCTGCACTTTAATCAGCATTTCCCCAAATTCGCGTTTGGCATCGCTGGCGTTAAGTCTTTCCATGGTGCACCTCACTTGATTAAAATGACCAAATTGATCAATTTAATCAATACTACTCCATTTGTGGCGTTATTTCTACCTTCTGCTGCTGGCATGACTAAGCTAGATTATGCTTGGAATTATGTAACTTGTTGATTTTTTAGGCCGTTGGCCACGAGAAGTAATTGCACTTCGGGTAGCCTGTGCAGCCAATAAAGGGCTTGCCAGCGTTCTTACCGTTTTTCACTGCGCGCTGTAACAGGCTGCCGGATTTGCATTGAGGGCAGGGCGAGCCTATTTCCGCGACTTGTCCGTTCCCTTTAGTTGCTGAAGTGGTTCCTGAGGCGGCCCGTGGTTTGGTATTGCTCGATTTGCCCGGCTTGCCTCGACTATCGGGGCGAGTGGTTTTGCAGTCTGGATAACCACTACAGCCCCAGAAGAAGCCATTTTTGCCTTTTCGCCGTCGTAGGGCTTTGCCGCAGTCAGGGCAGGGGTGTTGTGCTTTAGTGTCACTACTCGAGAACGGCTGTGACGGTGATTCGGCTTGCTGTTTTGCCTGGCGCAGGATTTCTGTGACCCACTGGGTCTGGCCATTGATAAACGTACTAAGGTCACCTCGCCCCTGTGCAATATCATCCAAACCCTGTTCCCACAGTGCGGTGGTGGCGGGGGCTTTGATTTCATCGGGCAGTATAGCAATCAAACTACGGCCTGTTTGGGTACTGATGATTTGTTTTTTCTGTTTCTGGATAAAGTTGCGTTGAAACAGGGTTTCAATAATGCTGGCGCGTGTTGCTTCGGTACCGATGCCGGAGGTTTCACGCAGTATTTTTTTCAGCTTTGCATCGGTGATCGATTTACCCACTGACTTCATCGCAGCAATGAGGGTACCTTCGGTAAAACGTGCTGGCGGTTTGGTCTGTTTGGTTTCGAGTGATGTGTTTAATACTTTGGCAATCTCATCAACGGTGACGGGCGGCAAGGTTTGGTTTTCGTCGTCCTGCTTGTTCTGATTATCCGCTTTACTTTGCTTCAATACTGCTCGCCATCCTTTGACTCGTGGCACCTTGCCAGTGGTGCGAAACAGTTCATCACAGACCGTGATCTCAATGACTGTTTTGTCGAATTCAAGCGCCGGATAAAACTGCGCAATATAACGTCGGCAGGCGAGATCATAGATGCGCCACTCTTTCTCGGACATGCGTGAGATGTCGGTGGGCGTGGCAGTTGGGATGATGGCGTGGTGAGCGGTGATCTTTTTGTCGTTCCACACCCGTGAGCGCAAGTTGGTGTTGGCGTGTTCAACCATCGGTGCGTACCGCTCATCGGACTGCTTTAGCGCACCAAGCACCTGTGGCCCATCCGCTCGCTGTGACTCTGGAAGATACTGGCAATCGGTGCGGGGATAAGTGAGTGCCTTGTGGGTCTCATAAAGTGCTTGCGCGGTATCCAATACGTCTTTGGCCCCCATGCCCCAGCGTTTTGAGGCTTCTTGTTGCAGCGAGGATAAATCGAAAGGCAACGGCGGTGGCTCTTTTTTTCGTTCCGTATCTGCTTTGACGATGCTGCCTTGTTGACCTTCGATCTTCTGCGCCACCGTGCGGGCCGTCTGTTCGTTGATACAGCGGCCCTCGTCATCAGCCTCCATCTTGGGTACTAACCACTTGGCTTTGAAACTACCTTGCTTTACACCAAATTCGCCGTAAACATCGTAATAGGGGCACGGTTTGAACTGCTCAATGCTTAAGTCGCGTTGCACAATGAGGTTAAGCGTCGGCGTTTGCACTCGCCCTACGGATAGGACGCCTTTATGGCCGTTCTGTTGACCGATCAGCGTATAGGCCCGCGTCAGGTTCATACCTACCAGCCAGTCTGCTCTCGAACGGCCTAAGCCCGCGTGATAGAGCGGCTCGGTCTTTGAGCCAGGCAGCACGTTGTTTAATGCTTTGCGGATGCTGGCATCATCCAATGCCGACAACCACAGCCGAGAAACCGGGCCACGCCAGCGACAGCGTTCCAATATCTCACGGGCGATGGTCTCACCCTCACGGTCGGCATCCGTAGCCACAACGACATCCGTGGCTTGTTTCAAAAGCTGCTGGATAATCTTGTATTGCTTACGCGCCTCTTTCTTGATCTCCAGTTTCCAGCTCTGGGGTGCGATAGGCAGCGTATCAAAACGCCAACGTTTCAGGGCTTCATCATAGGCATCGGGTGGTGCCATCTCCAGCAGATGACCAAAACACCAGGTCACCGCTGTGCCACTGCTTTGTAGGCAGCCATCACCTTTTTTCTGAATACCCAGCACCCGTGCAATGTCACGGGCCTGGGACGGTTTTTCACATAGATAAAGTTTCACAGGCGTTATTATACAATTTTTTTAACAGTATCTTTAAGCGTCTTTCCTGGGGAGAAAGCGGGGTGGTATCTGGCCGGTATCGACATGGGCTCGCCTGTTTGAGGATGACGACCGATACGCGCTCGCTGTTTCTTGCGATGAAATTTACCAAAACCGATTAGTGTGACCTCATCACCTTGCAACAAGGTTTGAGTGACAATTCCCTGGAAAGAATCAATAAATTTCAGCGCCTCTGTTTCGGCGACTTGCAATCTTTCAGACAACGCTTTGACGAGTTCTTTTCTATTCATGGTTTACTCCTCTGTTTCTTTTTGTCGATAGTTGATGGACTCAATACGGGGCATGATGAGTGTGATTTCGTCAGCGTATAAAATAAATTTTTCTCTGGTTTCTCCGCTCTCCTTGTCTTGCCATTCATTGTGTTTTAACGATCCCTCCACTTTGATCCGTGCGCCTTTTTTGAGCACGCGTGTGACATCTTCGGCAAGCCGATCCCAGGCCGAGACATCAAGCCAAAAGCCGCCTTTCTCTTCGAATTCTCCACTTTGTTTATTTTTGACCGGCCGATCAAAATAGACCCGCAGATCTGTCACCTTGCGTTTTTCATCACCCACGGGGGAGGTGATGGTGGGGTCGTTGCCTAAATTACCGATACCGATGAATCTGTTTGACATACTCTTGTGCCTCCGTTTAGCTGGCTGTTTGGTGAATTAACTTGTTTAGGTCTCGTTGATCGGTTACGAAACGTTGCAGGCTTTTGGTTTCGTATTGATAAATTCCGTGCAACAGATTGAGCCTGATGCGTTGCTGCTCATAGTCGAGAATCACTTGTCGGACTGGCGGTGATAGCGAGGCTAAAAAACGTGCCCCCCGTTCGTTTTGGCATACTGAGAAATAACTTTGCTGTGATCCCCACATACGCCAGCGTAGATATTTACTGCTGCCGGTTTTATGCAGTATTAGTACACCGTCAAGCCTATTTTGGCGGGTTCAGTTGATCTGTCAGTGCTCATGGCAAGGCACGTCTCGCAGCAAATGGCCGTAGTCCTTTGCAAGAGGCGTAACGCCGCCATGGGTGCTGACAGATCAACCCTTCGGGCGATACAGTGGCGCTCCGCCACTGCGTTACAGTTTTTGGCAAGGACTACGGCCATTGCCTGCAAACTGTGCCTTGTTGCGAAACGCCACTGTAACGCTGAACCGCCAAAATAGGCTTGACGGCGTACTCAATAGGCGGCGATGGGTGAAGTGAAGGTCTGCTCAAACTGATCGACAAGATTGAGCATGGTGCGCTCGATTTCGTTGAGTGCTTCATGGCTTTGATCGAATTGGTGACGCAGTGTTTTCATTCGCCAATCGCCAGGCTCTCCCTTACCCTTAAAGGGAGCCACTTCAGAATGCTTGATCGAGGTTATTAGTTGCATTATAGTGCAACTATGCATTCAATTACTATCCAACCCGAAGCAATTTTTCAGGCCCTGGCTGAAGAGACCCGCCTGCGCGTTATCCGCCTGATGGTGGTGACTGGTGATGAATGCTGTCTGTGCGAGTTGGTGGACAGCCTGCTGGAGCCTTCCTATAAACTTTCCCGCCATCTGAAGATCCTGCGCCAGGCCGGTCTACTGTCATCCCAAAAAGAAGGGCGTTGGGTTTATCATCGTCTGGTGATGAAGCCTGTGTATCTGGAGCAGCTATACGCTACCGTGCAATCGCTTCCCGATTCGAATGAGATCTACAGTGCAGATTTAAAACGTTTCCGCGACCGCCTTTGCCTGCGCGAGGGCGGCAGGTGCCGAATCGGTATCCAGTTTGAAGAATTCAAGGCGGAGGCGGAGTAGCAATGTCTGGTTGTGGCTGCGAAATCGAGATTAAAGACAAAGAGCAGAGCCGCGTGCTCATCCTGTTGCTGGCCATCAATGGTATGATGTTTGTCGCTGAGATGATCGCGGGCATCATCGGTGATTCAACAGCGCTGATTGCCGACTCACTCGATATGCTGGCGGATGCCACGGTCTATGCGATTGGTCTCTATGCGGTGGGCAGATCGCTAATGGCCAAAGCAAAAGCAGCCCACATCAGTGGTATTTTTCAGGTGATGCTGGGGCTGGGCGTTTTGTTCGATATCGTGCGCCGGTTCATTGTCGGCAGCGAGCCGGAGCCTCTGATGATGATCGTTGTGGGTATCGTTGCGCTAATCGCCAATAGCATTTGCCTTGTTTTGATCTATAAACACCGCCAGGGCGAGGTGCACATGCGGGCCAGTTGGATATTTTCCAAGAACGATGTCATTGCCAATCTGGGCGTCATCGGTGGTGGTGTGTTAGTGGCTTGGCTGGGTTCGCCCTGGCCCGATCTCATTATTGGCCTGGTCATCGCGGCCATTGTCGTGCGTGGTGGGCTTTATATTATTAAAGATGCAAATTCCGAAAAACTATCTGCTAAGGAGGCAAACTCATGAGTATGCAATATGGCTTCGGCAAGACCGTTGGGATGGACTTCAACAGCGCTATTGATAAGGTCACCGTCGAGTTACAAAAAGAGGGCTTTGGCGTGCTCACAGACATTGACGTGCAAGCGACGCTGAAGAAAAAACTTGGCGAAGAGATGCCACCCTACCGCATCCTGGGTGCTTGCAATCCGACCCTGGCTCACCAGGCGATCACTCATGAACCCTCCATCGGCCTGCTGCTGCCGTGTAATGTGGTCGTCCGTCAGGAAGAGAATGGGGTAGTACATGTGGAATTCATGGACCCGGCTGCGGTATTGAATCTGGTGGATAATCCCGCCGTCGGCGAACTGGCCGGTGAAGTAAAGTCCCGCCTGGAGCGGGTGCTTGCGGCGCTATAAGTCACTCTCATTATGCGTCGATTTATCACCCACCTGCTGATTCTCTCCGTGCTCGTCACCAATGTGGCCTGGGCGATGGACGAGTGTTTTTCACAGTATTCAAATGAAGTTTCTGGACTGACACAGTTGGGTGATTTGTCCAGTGACAGTCAGAGTGATGGTGTTTGCGACGACCCCTGTGTCGGTTGGCTCCATCTGGTCGCCATTACTCCTGGCACTAAGCTCGATTATTTCCCGTTCACCCGCCAGGACGTGGTGCGAACAGGCATCTCTTTTCACTCCCTCGACCAAGCGCCCCCCATTCGACCTCCCCAAGTCTGAGTTCCTGCATGGGGTGTTTTAGGCCCCGCTTCGTTTGCTTTACCAATATTCCAAGCAAGGACTTAACAGATGAGAAGACGATTATTCACGTCGGCAGCGGTGCTCGGCTGCATTTTAATTTTGCCCGTCGGGGCGGTAAACGCAACCGGTCAACCGGCATTGACCACGTTGGTTCGCACTGTACTGGATGACAACCCGCGTGCTCTGGCGGCACGATCTGCACTGGATGCGGCACAGGCCCGCGAAAGAGCCGCCGACCGGCCACTTTACAACCCGGATCTTGACATTGATTATGAGGACGCGGGTAGTGTCACCAAGACCCTGGGGCTGAGCCAGTCCATTGACTGGGGCGATAAACGCGAAGCGCGTACCCGCGTGGCAGCGCTTGAGCGTGAACGCGTTGTCGCCGAATTGGCCGGCATTCGCCAAGCGTTGGCCCTGGAATTATTGACTGCTTTGGCTGACTATCATACGGCCGCTGAACTCACGGCTCTGGCCGAGCAACGCCGTAGCCTGATGCAGCGCTTTCTCTCTCTGACCGAGCAGCGTTTACAGGCCGGTGATCTGGGGCAGGTGGCGCTGGATCTGGCCAGACTGGCCGACACTGAAGCGAGCTTGCAACTGGCCCGTTTGATGGGGGTTCAGGCAGAGGCTGAACAGGCGCTGACGGCCATTGTCGATGCCGGGCCGAATGGCTGGCCGACGTTACCGGACATTCCAACATCCACGCTGTTTAATGTGGCCGACACTGACATCCTGCTCGAACAGCTGCCTGCGCTGCGTGTGGCTCGCCACCAAATTTCCGCTGCCCGCGCGGCGGTGGATTTGAGCCGTCGTGAACGCCGGGCCGATCCCACCATCGGACTGCGCGGTGGTCGCGAGGCATCAGACAACCTGATCGGCCTGACCCTCTCCATTCCGCTGTTCGTGCGCAATAACTTTAGCGCCGAGGTGGATGCGGCCAATGCCGATGCCATCCAGATCGAGCAGGGTGCTCAGAATACCTATCGCACGGGTCGTGCCCGTCTGATATCGACAGCCCGACGTTTCGAGCTGGGCCGCCAGGCCTGGGACGGTTGGCTGCAAACCGGGCAGTCCAGCCTGGCGAGTCAGGTTCAGCTTTTAGAGCGTTTGTGGTCTGCGGGCGAACTCAGTACGACGGATTACCTGGTACAGATCAAACAAACACTGGATACCCGCACTGCCGCCGCTGAGTTGCACGGCAGTCTGTGGCAGGCCTGGTTTGAGTGGCTTGCGGCCAGTGGCAGAACAGAATCCTGGTTGGGACTGAAAGATTGATTCCATCCCCACCACATTTTTTTTTGGAGAAACAGATCATGAATAAATTATTAAACCGACTCCTCATTCTCTGCCTGCTGGGCAGTGCTCCGGCCTTTGCGGAAGAAGAACACGAAGATGAAGAGGGCGGCATTCCGCCCATGACGGTGGAACAGCGCCAGGCCATAGGTATTCTCACCCAGGTTGTTGGCACCCAACTGATGGCCGACGAGGTGATTGCCCCTGCTGAGGTGACGGTCAACCGTTATCACACCGCCGAGGTAACGCCGCGCATCACCGCCCAAATCACTCAGCGCCACGCTCACATGGGGCAGCAGGTCAAAAAGGGACAGAAGCTGGTCACGCTCTCCAGTGTGGAGATGGCTGAGGCCCAGGGCCAATTGTTGATGGCCGATCGGGAGTGGAGCCGGGTCCAGAAGTTGGGTCGCCAGGTGGTGGCGGAAAAGCGTTATGTAGAGGCCGAAGTGGCCCACCAGCAGGCCTATGCCAAAGTGCTGGCGTTTGGCATGACTGACGCTCAGGTGAAAACATTACTGAAGCGGGGCGATGTCTCCAAAGCAACGGGGGCTTTCGACCTGCTCAGCCCGCAGGAAGGCACGGTGCTCAGCGATGACTTTGTCATTGGTCGCGTAGTGGAGCCGGGGGTAGTGTTGATGGAGGTCAGCGACGAGTCCCGCCTCTGGGTGGAGGCAAAAATGGCGGCGGAAGTGGCCGCTGGCATTGAGGTGGGCAGTCCCGCCCGTGTGAGCAGTGATGAACGATCCTGGGTCAGCGGCAAGGTGGTGCAGATCCATCGCCGCATGGACGAGACGACCCGCACATTGGCGGTGCGTATCGAACTGGACTCCAGTAAGGGTGGTCTGCGTCCCGGCCAGTTCGTCAAGAGCGCCATTCAGATCACCGTGGGCGCGCCGGTGCTGGCCGTGCCTAAAGCGTCGGTGTTGCTGCTGCAGGGGGATTACGTGGTCTTCAAACCGGAGGGTGAGGAGATTCATCTCATGCCGGTGGAGCGCGGTGTCACACGCGGTAACTGGACCGAGATCAAAGCAGGTCTGGCGTTGGGTGACGAGATCGTTACTCAGGGTGCGTATGTACTCAAGTCGCTGCTGCTGAAATCACAAATCGGCGACTCGGACTAAGGAGCAGAGACCATGTTAAATAGCTTAGTTGAAGCGTCTTTACGCTATAAATTTCTGGTCATCGTCTGTTTTGCGGTGGTGGCCTTTCTCGGTTGGCGGGCGATAACCACCGTGCCCATCGACGCCTTCCCCGATGTTACCCCGGTGCAGGTGAACATCTACACCGAGGCGGCCGGGCTGGCGGCCGAGGATGTGGAGCAACTGCTTACCTTTCCGGTGGAGTCCGGCATGGCGGGGCTGCCCGGCGTGCGGGAGATCCGCTCGGTGAGTCTGTTCGGGCTCTCCTACGTCTCGGTCTATTTTGAAGACGATCTCGATATCTATTTCGCCCGGCGGCTGGTGATGGAACGCCTGCAAGAGGTCGGCGACCGTCTGCCCGAGGGTTATGGCAAGCCAGAGATGGGGCCCAATACCTCCGGCCTGGGTCAGGTTTTCTGGTATACCGTGGAGCGGGCCGACAAGGCGCTGGCGGAAAACAAGGGGCAGGCTATTAGCACTATGGATCTGCGCAGCCTGCAGGACTGGCAGGTACGGCTGATGTTGCGCACCGCACCCGGCGTGGATGATGTCATGTCCTGGGGCGGCGAAGAACGGCAGTTTCAGGTGGTCATCGACCCGCTGAAATTGATCGAATACGACCTCAGCTTCCGTGAAGTGATGGAGGTGATCGAGCCCAACAACGGCCAGGTGGGCGGCCAGTACATCAATCAGGGGTCAGAGCAGTACCTGGTGCGCGGTCTGGGGCTGGTAGAGAACGAGACCGACATCGGCAACATCGTCGTCAAGGTCGAGGATGGCACCCCGGTCTATCTGCGTGACGTGGCGGATATCGCCCAGCAAGCGGCGCTGCGTTTCGGTGCGGTGACCCGCGACGGAGAGGAAGTCGTACTGGGCATGGCTTTGGCCCGCATCGGTGAAAACGCCAGGAACGTAGTGGCGGCGGTGAAAGAGAAATTCGGCGTGGTCGAGTCCGCCCTGCCCGAAGGCGTGGCGTTGCGGCCGATCTACGAGCGCACAGACCTGGTGGACAAGGCCGTGAATACGGCGGTGAGGGCCCTGGTGGAAGGCTCTATCCTGGTTGCCATTGTGCTGTTTCTGTTTCTCGGTGAAATCCGTTCAGCCATTGTGGTGATTTCCGCTTTGCCATTGGCGATGCTGATCGCCTTTATCTTCATGGGTGAGATTGGGCTGTCGGCCAATCTTATGTCGTTGGCAGGGCTGGCCATCGGCATCGGCATGATGATCGACGGGGCCATCGTCATGACCGAGAACGCCTTTCGGATGATGGCCGAGTGGCGTGAAAAGGGCGAAAAGGTCAATCGCAGTGCGGCCGTGTTGGCGGCCGCCAAAGAGGTTGCCAATCCCATTGCTTTCGCCATTATCATCATCATTGTGGTGTTCCTGCCACTGTTCAGTCTGGAGGGGCTGGAGGGCAAACTATTCAAACCCATGGCCTTTACCATCAGCTTCG